>Ga0315289_10000418_pt1 | contig 66367 bp, 61 predicted proteins | sample YL17G11_40_MG_FD_203452 | JGI IMG/M metagenome (GOLD analysis project Ga0315289, IMG submission 203452) | Sediment microbial communities from Yellowstone Lake, YNP, Wyoming, USA - YL17G11_40 | ecosystem: Environmental > Aquatic > Freshwater > Lake > Sediment | place: USA: Wyoming | collected... | reverse complement strand
CATGCCACCTCGATGCTAATATGGTTGCCTCGGCCCTTCCCCACATGGATCTCAGTAAAATCGACATATTGGTAGTCGAAAACGTGGGTAATCTTGTTTGTCCGGCTGAGTTTATTATAGGCGAAGATTATAAAGTCATGATTTTAAGCGTAACGGAAGGGGATGAGAAGCCGTTGAAATACCCGCTGATGTTCCGCGAATCATCCCTGATGCTGATAAACAAGATAGACCTCGTTCGATATACCAATTTTAATATCGGGGAAGCCAAAGCCAACGCGCGGAAAATCAATCCCGACATCGAGATCATCGAGATCTCCTGTACTCAAGGAACTGGTCTAGATTCGTGGATATCGTGGCTCATCAATAAACACCAGAAAAAACTCGGTGAACTTGCCCATGCATGAGATGGGCATTGCGCAGAACATACTGGAAATTGCCATCGACGCAGCCAATAAAGAAGACGCCAAGAAAATCAGCAGAATAAACCTTTTAGCGGGCGAACTGAGGGGCATAGTACCTTTGCAGTTGACTTTCTGCTTCAGCATCGCATCGCAGAACACCATAGCCAGCGGTGCCTACCTCAACATTGACACTGTCGCGGTATCCGGTCACTGCGGTGACTGCAACGCCGACTTCTCTATTGAAGAATACCAGTATCTTTGCCCTAAATGTGCTAACAAGAATATTCAAATTACCGGCGGCACCGAGCTCAGGATAAAAGACATAGAGATAGAATGATAATTGTAAAGGGGCACAAAGATGGCAGATTATGTTTATGAAAAGCTGAGGGAGGCAATACAACTGCGCGGCGGTTCAATGCCGGCACTGGATTGTCCCGAGTTTTATGCGCTGGTAGAGTACCTGTTTTCACCACAAGAAGCAGAATTAGCCGTTGGATTGCCGATATCTGCCGCTTCCACGGACGAAATTAGTAGCAAGCTCAGTAAACATCGGGAAGAATTGTATAAAATGCTCGAAGCAATGGCTGACAAAGGGCTTATTTATACTTTCGATCGTGACAATGTTCGTTACTATAGCCTTTTACCGCTTTTGCCCGGGGTCTTTGAGATGCAGTTTCTCAGTGGCGCAGTAGATCAACGGGCTATAAGGCTGGCACACCTTTTCGATGACTATTTCCACGCTCTCGAACAAATTAGTTCAAAATCGAATTTGAAATCCATCCCCTTCCCTATGGCACGCGTAATAACCATTGAAAAAGAAATACCTGAAGCATTCGAAATACACACTTATGATAAGGTCTCAGAGTACATAAATAATGCAGAATATATTGCCGTGGGTACCTGTTACTGCCGGCATCACGGCGAATTGCTGGGGCGCCCGTGCACGAAGCCAAAGGACGTTTGCATGGGGTTCGGTCCTGACGCCAGGTATATATCAGAGAGGAAGTTCGGCAGGCTGGTAACCAAAGAAGAAGCGCGCGCAATTTTGCGCCGTACCGAGGAAGCCGGCCTGGTTCATTGTTCCAGCAACATGAGTAAATATATTCAATTCATCTGCAATTGCTGCACGTGCCACTGCGGTATACTGCAGAGCATGAAGAAGTACAACTTAAAAGGCTCCGCAGCAGTATCTGGATTCATTTCAGTATTGGAACAGGAAAGTTGCATCGCCTGCGGGGACTGTATAGAGCGATGCCCGATGGAAGCGTTGGCTTTAAATAATGACCACTTAATATTTAATGATATATTATGCATCGGTTGCGGACTCTGCTCATCTGCCTGCCCGACCGGCGCTTTACGGCTGGAGCCAAGGAATAACGCTCCCGTTCCACCCCGTGATTGGCGGCAGCTTAATACAAGCCTTATTTCAGCGTTAAACAAGCTTGAACTGACTCAAGATACCAAGACAATACTCCCGCTTTAGAAAAGCAGGCTGCCGTTCGTCATGTTGTCCCGTACACGCAACGCAGCTTGCCGTCATGCGGATCAATTGATTGATAAGTCAACAACAATGTTTTTTACTTTCTTATGTGGTAAAATATTGGCTTGATTAAATTACGACTGATTCAAATAAAACGTCCAAGGAGGTTATGATTCATGGAAATCCTGCACGAGGGAAAAGGAGAACTTATCGGCTGGCACGACCCCGATGAAAACCGTGAATATGTCCTCAAAAACAAGTCGCGTGAACTCAAAGACAAAACGATGACAGCCAAAGAAGTTGTCACCAAATTCGTTAAAGACGGTAATTTCATCGCCAGCGGCGGCTTCGGTCACATAAGAGTATCAATGAATATAATCTATGAAATAATCCGCCAGAAGAAGCGCAATCTGGTTATGGCAGGTAAGACTGCGGTACATGATCTCGACCTCCTTGTCGGTACCGGGTGTGTGAACAAGGTCGAGGTGGCATACAGTTTCGGTCACGAACTGAGAGGGCTTTCACCGGCGAGCAGGCGTATGGTCGAATCCGGAAAGTGCAAGGTATCAGGCGAGATCAGCAACTCTGGTTATCAGTGGCGCTTCCTTGCCGGGATGATGGGCCTACCCTTTATACCGAGCCGTAACCTGCTCGGTACCGATACCGGTAAATATAGTTCCTGTAAGGTCGTAAAAGACCCATTCAGCGGCAAACCGATAAACCTGATCCCTGCAGCTTACCCCGACGTTGCTTTCATCCATGTTCACCGATGCGATAATTACGGCAACTGCCAGATCGATGGTATCCTGGTGGAGGACTTTGAGCTCGCCCGCTGCGCACGCAAGCTTATAATCACCACTGAAGAAATAATCGATAACGACGAGATCCGCAGGGAGCCATGGAGGACTACGATTCCTTTCTATGTGGTGGATGCCGTGGTGGAGCAACCTTTTGGCTCGCATCCCTGCGAGATGCACGGCATGTATTTCTTCGATGAGGAACACATTGCTGAATGGCTTGACATATCCAGGACCGATGAAGGCGTACAAAAATACGCGGAAAAGTATATAGACAGCGTCAATGAGTTCGATGACTACCTTGAGCTTTGTGGCGGCATAAAGAAATTGAACTTTTTAAAAAGAAGAGAGGCCCTCAGGGCACCGCTTATTACGCCCTGGCGTAAATAATTCAATTTTAGCTGTAATTTGAATTATAAGGGAGAATGAAAAACAAAATGAGCAATAACGAAACTAAAAAATATAATATGCGGGAATTTCTTGCTTTCACCGGTGCCAGCGTGCTTGAAGACGGGAAATGCGTCTTTGTCGGCACGGGTTTGCCTATGATCGCCGGTATACTTGCACAAAAAACCCATGCACCTCATCTTTTGATAATATTTGAAGCTGGCGGAGTCGGCCCTATACTGACCGAACTTCCCATCTCTGTAGGACAGGAGCTTACCTTTCATAAGGGAATTACCGCGACGAGTATGCACGATGTCATGTCTAGCTGTCAGGCTGGCTTCGTGGATTATGGTTTCCTCGGCGGCGCCCAGATGGATATGTACGGCAATATAAACACAACCTGCATCGGCGACCATGACCATCCCAAGACCAGGCTACCGGGCAGCGGCGGCGCTAACGACATCGCTTCATTTGCGCATAAAACAATATTAATTATTGGTGGACAATCGAAAAGGACATTTGTCAACAAGGTAGATTTCCTGACGACACCCGGCTACCTCGATGGCCCGGGCGCCAGGGAAAAGGCAGGCTTGCCGCAGGGCACCGGACCCCACCGTGTGATAACACAACTCGCCATATTTGGCTTCGACGATAAAACTAAAAGGCTTAAGCTTATCTCCATCCATCCGGGTGTTACACTGGAGGAAGTAAAAGATAATTGTAGTTTCGATATCATCATACCCGAAAAATACGGTATCAGCGCGGAACCGACTGATAAAGACCTGGATATTCTCCGTACCCAGATCGATCCCACAGGCATGATGATAGGTAAATAGAGCTACGCAGCATAGGCCTTAACTGTGGATTTTTGATTAAATATATTTCGTAAAAAACGCCCTGTTTCAGAAGCTTCAACCAGTGCAACCTCCTCCGGAGTTCCTGTAGCTATCACGTAACCCCCCTCCTCGCCAGCCCCAGGCCCAAGGTCTATTATATGATCGGCGTTCTTAATAACATCCAGGTGATGTTCAATGATCACCACGGTATTACCGGAATCTACAAGCCTCTGCAATACTTTTAGAAGACAATCGATGTCCGCAAAGGAGAGCCCCGTAGTGGGTTCATCTAGTATATAAATCGTCTTACCCGTAGACCTGCGTGATAATTCGGAGGCCAGTTTTACACGCTGGGCCTCGCCTCCAGATAACGTGGGAGCTGGCTGGCCTACCCTCATATATCCGAGTCCCACATCCCGCAAAGTTGCCAGCTTACTTTTGATCTTGGGAAAATGCTCGAAGAAAGCCGTGGCTTCCTCCACGGTCATATCCAGAACATCCGCAATATTCTTGCCTTTAAAATGAATATCCAGTGCTTCTCTGTTGTAACGCTTGCCCTTGCATACCTCGCATGGTACTGTCACATCAGGAAGGAACTGCATCTCTATCTGTATGTAACCATCGCCCTGGCATGCTTCGCATCTACCACCACGCACATTGAAAGAGAATCTTCCCGGGCCATAACCGCGTACACGTGCTTCCGGCACGCTGGCAAATAGCTCCCGGATGGGAGTAAAAGTTCCTGTATATGTGGCAGGGTTACTGCGCGGTGTGCGTCCAATTGGGGATTGATCTATGTTGATAACCTTGTCTATATTCTCTACGCCAACTATCCCGTCGCACTTGCCGGGCTTTTCCTTCGACTGGTAAAAAACCTGGGCCAGTTTTTTATACAGGATGTCGTTCATCAAGGTGCTTTTCCCGCTGCCCGAAACCCCGCTTATACATACGAGCTTCCCTAAGGGGATGCTTACATCGATGTCTTTCAGGTTGTTCTCCTTCGCACCCTTTATTACAAGGTGTTTACCCGAACCTGCCCTCCGCTTCGCAGGCATAGGAATCCGTTTGACTCCGCTTAAGTATTGTCCTGTTATAGAATCTCTGCAATTCATGATATCCTGTATAGTACCGGTCACTACCACACTGCCACCATGCTCTCCGGCCCCAGGTCCCAGATCAACTATAAAATCAGCTGCGCGCATCATGGCTTCATCGTGCTCCACGCTGATCACCGTATTGCCCAGGTCTCTGAGCTTCTTCAATGTATTTATAAGCCGGTGGATGTCCGCAGGATGCAAGCCTATGGTCGGTTCATCGCAAATATAGAGGACTCCCACCAATCCGCTGCCTATCATGGTAGCCAGCCTGATCCGCTGCGTTTCGCCCCCACTGAGCGTCGCTGAAGCCCGGTCGAGCGTCAGGTAGCCCAGTCCTATATCTCTAAGAAACCCCAGCCTGGCATTTATTTCTTTTACTATTTGATGTGCTATAGTCAACTCGTTCTGCGTTAATATTGGTTGACCGCCTCGTGACCCCATTATGGACTGGATCCAGTCCATTGCTTCAAGCGCGGGCATGCCGGTGACATCCATAATGTTCTTACTATCGATTTTAACGGCCAGTGATTCGGGTTTTAGCCTCTTTCCCAGGCACTCAGGACACGGAGAGGCTGACATATATCTCTCTATCTCCATACGACGGTTTTCAGATTCCGTTTCCCTATATAATCTCGTTAAATTGGGTATCACACCCTCGAAACCCATAGAATACTCACGCACTTTCCCAAACCTATTACGATACCTGACAGGTTCATGGTTCTCTCCGTAAAGTACCAGCTTTAACTGTTCACTTGAGAGCTTTTTAACCGGCACACGAAGGGAAAATCCGTACTGCTGAGCCGTTTCCTCTAACTGGTTCAAATACCACGTATAAGTCGACCATGGCTTGATAGCGCCTTCGGCAATACTAAGGCCTTTATTGGGTATTACCAGGTCAGGGTCTATCTCAAGCTTGATACCGAGTCCGGTGCATGCCGGGCAGGCGCCGTGCGGGCTATTAAAGCTGAATGTCCTGGGAGCCATCTCGCCCAGGCTTATCCCACAAGTGACGCAGGCAAAATGTTCAGAAAAAAGCATTTCCTCGCCATCAGCGATTGAGATAAGTACCACGCCCCCACCCAGCTTTAGAGCAGTTTCTACTGAGTCTGCAATGCGAGCTGTATTCTCAGCTTCTCCAGTTATTATGCGGTCAACCACAACCTCGACTATGTGCTTCTTATTTTTGTCCAGGTGAAATTCTTCTACAAGGTCGCGTACATAGCCATCAACTCTAACACGGATAAAGCCAGCTTTTCGCAGATCGTCAAATATCTGCTGATGCTCACCTTTTCTGTCCCTTATAACAGGCGCAAGTATCATGATGCGCATTTGCGGTTTTATCATCAGGACGTCATCTACAATCTGCTGAACGGTCTGCCTTGAAATTTCACGGCCGCACTGAGGGCAATGAGGCCGGCCCGCTCGGGCAAAGAGCAGCCTGAGGTAATCATAAATTTCAGTTACGGTGCCTACTATGGAACGTGGATTATGCGAAGGGCCCTTCTGGTCGATTGATATGGCCGGGCTGAGGCCTTCGATATAATCGACATCCGGCTTATTCATCCGGCCCAGGAACTGCCGTGCATAGGCAGAAAGAGATTCAATGTAACGACGTTGCCCCTCGGCATAAATCGTATCGAAAGCAAGTGAGCTTTTACCCGAGCCGGACACGCCGGTAATAACTACCAGCTGGTCCCGCGGTACGGTAACATCGATATTCTTAAGGTTGTGTTCCCGTGCTCCCTTGACTACGATTGCATTCATTGACATCAATTTACCATATCAAGTAATCAGGTATTAATTTTAGCACCTGAAAGACAGGTGCATAAAAATACAAGCCAGAGGGCGGCCGGTTTGCAAACCGGCCGCCCTCACTGCTGATAACCCTACGTATCCGGTATTAATTTGCTTTCTTGGGCGGTCTCATAAGGAAAATTGCGAGAAAGATTCCGATGAACGCCATAGCAGCTACCGGGATGAAAGCTCGCAAATATGAACCAAAGAGGTCGCTGGCAAAACCTGAAATAAAGTTGGCCAGTATAGCGCCCAGGCCATAGGCCAGAAGCATTATACCGTAATTCCTGGCACTAAATTTTGTCCCGAAGAAAGTTGTAGTAGAAGTGGGAGCGATCGCCAGCCATCCACCAAGGCACAGCCAGAATGCTGCAAAGCATACGACATATAAAGCGAGACTGCCCGGGCCGGCAAACAGCATGCCCACAGACGCGAGCAAGATAATGACAAAAGAGACTATTGCAGCGTTGCGGGGAGTAATCCTGTCGGTGACCCAACCAAAGAGCGGACGACCACCGGCGTTAAAGAGCGCAAAAACCATTACTAACGTAGCGGCAGCAGCAGCATCCAGTTTAATAATTCCGGTTGCCAAAGGGCTTGAAATTCCTATCGCCATCAGGCCTGCAAGCGAACCAATAATAAAGCACAGGAAAAGGCCCCAGAAAGTGGAAGTTTTTACCATCGCAGAGCTATCCAAATCGGCGCCGACTGTTGCAGCACCAGCCTTTGGAGTCCATCCTGCCGGCTTCCAATTAGCTACCGGGAATTTCAGTGGTAGAGACAGCAAAATTATCAAAATAAGGAATGCAATACCCAGAATTAAAAATGCATTTAACACCTGCACTGTATCGATCAAACTCTTGGCTACGTAAGCACTGATGAATGGTGAACCGCCGAAACCAGCCACAGTCAGCCCAACAGCCAGTCCTTTTTTATCAGGGAACCACCTGGTTGCTACTGCAATAGGACCGCTATAAGCCAGGCCGACTCCGGCTCCAGCGATCACACCATAGGTTATGACCAATATCCAGATATTAGACCAAATGGCTGGAAGAACCCCGGACATTATCCAGCCGGCCCCAACAACCACGCCACCGATAATGCCCATAGTCCTGGGACCAAGTTTCTCCAGTAATCTTCCACTAAATGGAAATATCCCGGCGAAGAATGCCAGGAAAAACATGTATGGAAGGCCGCCGTCAAAAGCGCCTACCTTGAATAAATTCTGAACCGGGACTTTAAAGACACTGTAGGCATAAACACTGCCAAGGCAAAGATTGATTATGAAACCTAGAACAACAAGAATCCACCTGCCCTTCTCTGCTGGCAGGCCGAAAAGCTTTGTTTCTTCTGCCATGTAAATTAAATACCTCCTTCGTAATTAAACCTGAATCATATCGGCAAGTAACATCGTTGTAAACTCAAGCCGTAAAAAACGGCGCTGCTTTGTGGGCAGCGCCGTTCAATTTTATTCGTTAGACCCTGTTCTTGACCAGGTCGTCAACAACAGCGGGATCAGCAAGAGTCGATGTATCGCCCAGGTTAGACACGTCATTGGCAGCGATCTTGGTCAGGATTCTGCGCATGATCTTGCCGCTGCGGGTCTTCGGCAGGCTATCTGCCCACTGGATCTTGTCCGGTGTAGCGATCGGCCCTATCTCCTTGCGGACATGGGCGACGAGCTCTTTCTTCAGGTCATCGGACTTCTGCTGGCCGGACTTTAAAGTAACGTAGGCATAGATGCCCTGGCCCTTGATGTCGTGGGGCATGCCGACAACGGCTGCCTCAGCTACCCTGGGATGTGAAACCAGAGCGCTCTCGACTTCCGCTGTGCCAATCCTGTGACCGGATACATTGATGACGTCGTCGATGCGGCCCATCAGCCAGAAGTAGCCGTCCTCGTCAACCCTGGCGCCGTCACCGGTGGTGTACACACCGGGGAACTGGACGAAATACGTATTCTTGAACCTCTCGGGATCACCGTAAACCGTGCGCATAAGACCGGGCCATGGCTTCTCGATGATCAGGTATCCGCCCTCATTTACCGCTGCCTGTGAGCGGTCCTCTTTGATGACTTTGGCCACTACACCAGGGAACGGCAGAGTAGCAGAACCCGGTTTCGTTGGCCAGGCACCTGGCAGTGGCGTAATCAGTATGCCGCCTGTCTCGGTCTGCCACCAGGTATCGACTATGGGGCACCTTTCTTTGCCTATTACCTTGTGGTACCACATCCAGGCTTCGGGGTTGATCGGCTCGCCGACTGTTCCAAGCAGCCTCAAAGAACTCATGTCATGCTTGTTGGGCCAGTCATCGCCTTCCTTCATTATGGCGCGGATAGCAGTAGGCGCCGTATAAAGTATGTTGATTTTGTATTTCTGGATGATATCCCAGAACCTGTCGGGCTTGGGATAGTTGGGAACGCCTTCGAACATGACGCTGGTGGCCCCCATTCCGAGCGGTCCATAAACGATATAGCTATGACCGGTTACCCAGCCGATGTCAGCTGTGCACCAGAATGTGTCCTCATCTTTATAGTCGAAGATCCACTGGAAGGTCCTCATGATAAAGAGTAGATAACCGGCAGTAGTATGTAGCACGCCCTTGGGTTTGCCGGTGCTGCCGCTGGTGTAAAGGATGAACAGAGGATCCTCGGAGTCCATCTTCTCAGGTTCGCATACGTCCTTGATGTCTTCCTTGGCCATCTCCTCATCCCAGTAGTAGTCACGTCCGGCTACCATCGGTGCGTTGTTATTGGCCCGTTTTACGACGATCACATCCTTTACTAAAGGAGCAGACTGCAGTGCCTGGTCTGCGTTGGCTTTGCTGGCAACAACCTTGCCGCCGCGGTAGTAGCCATCGGCACAGATTAGCAGGGTGGACTGACAATCAGTCATCCTGTCCTTAAGTGCGTCGGCGCTGAATCCTCCGAATACAATGTTGTGGATAGCACCAATCCTGGTGCAGGCAATCATGGCGATTGCCAGTTCGGGGATCATAGGAAGGTAAATGGAAACGCGGTCGCCCTTCTTGACGCCATGCTTCTTCAGCACGTTGGCAAATTTGCAGACCTCATGATGGAGCTGCTGGTAAGTATATGTCCTGGAATCGCCAATATCGCCTTCCCAGATAATTGCAGCCTTATTTTTCCGCCAGGTCTTCAGGTGCCTGTCGAGGCAGTTGTAGGAGACATTGAGTTTGCCGCCCACGAACCATTCATGCTTGCCATTTTTAAAATCCGAGACCAGTACCTTGTCCCATTTCTTATACCAGTCAATGAGCTGGTCAGCCTGCTCGCCCCAGAAACCTTCCATGTCTTCGACGGAGCGCTTGTAGATTTTCTTGTACTCCGCCAGGCTCTTAATGTAGGCATTCTCGGTAAACTCCTTGGGTGGGGGGAACTTTCTGGTTTCCTCCATCATGGAGGTGATTTCTTTTTTCTCGCCCGGTTTGTCTGCCATATCTAGCTTTATAAATCCTCCTTAAATTATTTGATTTCTGATTTATAGATACGCCTTGCAGCTTTAATCTCGGGACAATTTGACGCCATTTAAAATAAAAACACCGTGATCGAATTTGCACAACGGTGCGCGCCAGGAACTTCCAGGCATGTTACCAAACGCAAATATTACATTAATGCATTGGCACTGTCAAGCTTGCTCATGTCTGCAATTTTTTAGCCTGCTGGTCGCTTCGGAAGTACTTGAGTATCTCCCAAATTGTTGCAGCAACGGGTAGTGCAAGGATCATGCCCCAGAAACCAGCGACATAACCACCCACTACCAGCAAAACCATGACTACTGCGGGGTGGATCTGCATGTATTTGCCCTGTATCCAGTTTAAGAAAACCGTGTTTAAAATAACCTGCGCCAGCACAAACACCAACAGTGCCCAGATAACTTTATCCGAATGCAACGCAAGTGTAATTATTAAAATAATAACGCCGGATATGAAAGGGCCCACTATGGGTATGAACTGGGTGACGGTAGTTATGGCTCCGAGCGCAGGGGCATATTGGATGCCCAGTATCGCAAGCCCGATGAATACGAGCACGCCGACAATCAGGCTGAGGATAATTGTCGAACGTATATAGCGCCCCAGTACATTCCCTATAATGCCGAGGACATCGCTTGCCCGTTTTGCTGTACTAGCCGGCATATGCTCATAGAAGAACTTTTTAAACACCTCGTAGTCCATCAGTATAAAGAAAAGGAAAAACGGCAGAATTATAAAACCTGTGACAGTGGGCATGCTTGCCGGGATCACAGCCATGCTTCCTACAACAAAATCCTGGAGGTATTTACCAGCAGATGGCCCCAGATTCTGCAACGTCGATTCCAATTGCGCTATCATAGGCCCCGGCAACAAGTGCCGGACACCTTCTGCCCATTCACCGATGCGGTCTAGACTTTGTGAAATAAACAACGGCGCCTTATCAATTAATACGCTCGAGGCTGCAACCACTACCGAGCCGATATACGCAATAAATAACGTTACTACCACGAAGAAAGCGACGAATATTATGATTACGGAGATTATGCGCCTGGACTTCTGAGCTTTGCCCTTCGGGGGCAGTCGCTTCTCCAACCACTTGACAAGAGGCATTAATAGATACGCTATTAAAATGCCGATAAGAAACGGGATCAACACGGCGCTGGAAACAACTGCTAACCATACGATCAGAACCAGTACCAGAAGAATCAGTGCCGGCCGCCAGTACTTTTTTAACGGGCTATTATCTGATGCCATTTATTACCCTCCGTTCTAAACATTGAATTGTTAATATCTCTAGCTATGCCGAATTAGAGCAGCGGTAAAACACTGCTAATCATTCCACCCCATTGGTGAAAAGAAGTTCACGGCGCTTGTTTTATTCTTCTTCTTTCGCCAATCTGCTCTGCACCGCTTCCTTTACCCGTCCAGCAGCTTTTGAAGCGCTTTCTTTGACTGACGCCGCCTTCTGCTTCACCATGCGCCTTGTTTCATGCCCCGGTTGTGGCGCGTAGAGGAAACCAACCGCCAGGCCTATTACCGCTCCAATTATCAGGCCAGCAAAAAACCCTCCACCTGAATCCCTAGTCATTGCTCTCCTCCTTTTTCTTGAACATATTACTAAAGTAACTGAAACCCTGAACTATACCCTGTACCATGGTACCAAACTGAAGAACCGGCTTGATTACCTCTTTATCCGCATAATCGATTATCTCCGAAACCTTACCCACCACAGAATCCGCTGATTCAAGCAGCGACATCGTTCTTTTATAGAACAGGAAAACGATAATGGAAATAAAAATTAAGGCTATTGTCGTAATCAATCCCAGGATAACAATCACCAGGTCGCGCCACCACGATATCTCGTACATATAAATCACCTCCTGTATATTTAAATTTACCAATCAAACAAGTCACTATAAAACCATTCTCAACTCGTACATCCCGGAACTGCTACTAATAATCTTAAACCCGGCTCTCTCAAAGATCGTGAGCATGGGTTTGTTCTCGAATAAGACTTCGGCAGTAAAGGCAAGTAGACCGTTTCTTTTACCAAGATATACGAGATAGTTAAGCAACTCGGTTCCAATTCCCCTCTTCTGAAAAACGTCGCGCACTGCGAATGCGACCTCGGCACTGTGTATATCTTGTCCTATCCCGTACTGGCCGACTCCCACTACTTCCTCCTTTTCCTGCTCGCTGACGGTAGCAACTATTACCATCTCCTGTGTGTAATCAATCACGGCAAATTCCTGCAGCCGTTCATGCGGCATATCTTTTCTGCTGGATATAAAACGGCGGTACATGCTGTTATCAGAAAGCGCATAAAAAAAGTCCTTTAACAGGGGTTCATCGCTTATCTTGACAGGGCGGAATAGCAACTGAAACCCGGTCTTTGTAGTTTTCATGGCTTCAAGTGTCTCCGGGTATTCACCGCGCTTGCCCGGTACAAAAGCCTGATCTCTGTATATAAGGTTCAATTTTTTAGCTTCTTCAATGAGCCGGGGGCGGAATTTGGGATGTGCTATGGCGATCAACTCCATGGCCCTTTCCCGGATATTCTTTCCATGTAAATAGGCTATCCCGTATTCAGATACAACGTAATGTATATCGCCCCTTATCATGGTGACGCCGGAGCCTTCCTGAAGGAAGGGGACAATCCTTGAGACCAATTCATCTTGTGCCGTAGACTGAATGGTGAGAATGGTCTTTCCGTTGCGCGATAACATGGCGCCACGCACGAAGTCAGCCTGGCCGCCAACACCGCTATAAAAGGTTTTGCCTATCGACTCCGCAGTAGCCTGGCCGGTAAGGTCTATCTCGAGGGCGCTGTTAATAGCAACCATATTTTCGTGCTGCGCAATAACCAGTGGGTCGTTGGTATATTCGATAGTCCTGAATTCTATGGAAGGGTTGTCATGGATATATTCGTACGTTTCTTTCCTGCCCATGCAGAATGTCGCCACCGTCTTGCCCCTGTCTCTGCTTTTCCTTGAATTATCGATTACATTGAGCTTCATCAACTCCGCAATCCCGTCAGACAATAGTTCAGTGTGCACACCCAGATTTTTTTTCCCCTTCAGACTCCTGAGTATTGAGTTGAGCCGGCTGCCATATCCTACCTGTATGGTATCGCCGTCCTGTATCAGCCGCGCTACGTAGCTGCCGATTCTCTGGGCAATCTCATCATCGACAGGCATATCGAATTCTAAAATGGGCTCGTCGTGCGCTACAACATAGTTTATCTGGTCAATATGAATGAATCCGTCTCCATGCACCCTCGGCATATGTGTGTTGACCTGAGCAATAACAAGCTTGGTTTTTTCAACCGCTGCCTTCACAATATCTACGCTGATGCCCAGGCTCACATAACCGTGATGATCCGGTAGGGAAGTCTGAATTAGCGCCACATCGACCGGCACTATGCCTCGACGGAACAATTCGGGGACCTGAGATAAAAAGATTGGGGTATAATCAGCGATGCCCGCATTAACTGCATCCCTCGTATTATCACCTATGAAAAACGAGTTATGCCTGAAATTCGATTTGAATTTTTCTTTTGTATATGCGGCAACACCCAAAGTCCAAACCTGCAATACTTCCGCGTCAAAAAACGCCTTAGGATTGGACTCTACATAGTTGACCAGCGCATTAACCAGGTATTGCGGCTCAGCGCAGGCAGTACTGATAAAGATCCTGTTTCCGGGGTGAATCTTGCTGAATATCTGTTTTTCAGTGGCGAACTTATCCGGATATCGTTCCCTTAATTTCTCCAGCTCCGACATCCTGCCGCTATTGTCCATATGGACCTCTCCACCATTGCCATTATTATGTCCCTGCTGTATCCAGGTCGAATTGTATCACACTTTTAACGTTACCTAAAAGATATTATGTCACAAACGCAAATGCTTTGCAGTATAAAAATGAATTTATATATAATTGAGTTGAATATCGAATTAAGCGTTAATATTCTAATGAACTATGTATTTTATGTGAATAAATTATACGCGATCTTTAAAAAATGCATCTCGGGTAAATGATATAAATATGGGATTCAAGATAGTAATAGCGGACAGCAACGCAAATTTTATGAGCATGCTGGGACGGGCATTGTTAGATTCCGATTATGCTTTATACCCGGCAGAATCCAAGGAAAGCGCTTTAAAACAAATCACCCAATACGACGTCGACGCCTGCATAATAGATGTTGATCTGCCCGGCGGTATAGAAGAAGTCATGCAGGCCTGCCTGAACAAGGCAAAACCCATCGTTGCCATGGGCGTTGTACCCCTCAAGGAAACAGGTAAACTAATTGAGATAATGTATTACGGCATCCCGTATGTTAAAAAATACAACAATGAAGGTGAGGCGAAGCTGGACCACATTATTGCTAGAATGAATGTTCTGCTGCGAACCTTATTGATTTTTAGCAAGGATAACGAGTATCAACGTGGGGTTATTGCGGGGCTGGAGAGCAAGGGATACAAGGTGTTTACCGCTGAAAACGCTGATGACCTGATGCGCACTTTCTTTATCAGTGAACCCAAGGCAATACTGGTATATTTCCCCTCTTCAGAAGACATGGAGGAGCTAACAAAAATTAGGAAGATCGATAACCAACTGCCCATTGCTCTGGTACTGAATAATTTACCTGCCGATGCTGGCGAACTTAGTATTAATGAGTCTACGAAAATGCTTACCCAAGAAGAGGTGTCGGATTATCTCGATAAACTGTGACCTAACACGTTAATTTAGATCTGTACTGGCACGCTGACGTTAACAGTTGTGCCCTTACCCATCTCAGATTTTATTTCTAATGTACCATTCAGTAGCGTAACCCGTTCCTGCATTCCAACCAATCCCAGCTTCCCACTATGAGACAAATCTCCAACTGTATCGGGCAATTTAAATCCTTTCCCATTATCACGTATTTTTAAATCGACTTTTGAATGATTGATTTCAATGGAAACTTCTGCATTCGACGCCTGGGCATGTTTGCTGATATTATTCAATGCTTCCTGGACTATCCTGAACAATATTAGTTCCATGTCGGGTAATAACCGCTGTTCTTTACCCTTTACCTTCAATTCAATGGCAATACCACTTTCGTCAGATTTTTGCTTAGTCAGCCATTTGACCGCTGGCAGCAGTCCTAAATCATCGATAATTGAGGGACGGAGGTCCTGGCTGAACCGTCTTATACCCTGCAACGTAACCCCGATCCTCCGTCTTATATCCTGTAAAGATGACCTCTGCTGCTGGGACAATCGGACATTGTCCCTGATGAAGTTGTCCATCTGCCTCGAAATGGCGAACAGGACCTGAGCAGTATCATCATGCAACTCTCGCGCGATCCTCTTACGCTCCTCCTCCTGCGCGTGCGTTATCTGGTTAAGGTAATAACGCATATTAATTTGCATTCTCCTCTCTTCAGTAACATCACGAGCTATGTGCTGAAAGCCGACCGGTTTATCATCTATGGTCATCAAGCCTGATGTAACCATGATTGTTTTTCTTAATCCATCCTTGGTTATGTTATGTTGTTCGTATGGCTGCTCAAAAGGCTCTCCGTTGAGCAATTTATAGCTCACCTCTCGCGCCAGCTTAAGCATTTCCTCATCCATGAATTCTTTCACATTCCTGCCCATGAACTCCTCTATAGGATAACCCGTTAATTCTTGCGAAGCTTTATTAGCAGCCAAAATCTTCCCACCCAGGTCATGAAACCATATGGCGTCATGGGCATTTTCAAAGAGGTTCCGGTAGTCCCTCGCTGATTTATATAGCTGGTCCGCTATCTCCTTTGCTTCCTCGTAGAGCTTGGCATTCGTCAATGCTGAAGCTATCTGGCTCGCTATAGTACTTAACAGATCAATTTCATCAGGAAGAAATGTCCGCGGGCGGCGCATCCCCACACAAAGCGTGCCGATAACTTCTCCCTTGGACTTCATGGGGACTATGAGCAGGGGGTGCAATTTATTGCGTATCACTGCCGGGCGTGTCACTCTGGGATCATTGGATGCATCCGGGACAAGTAGAACCTCTCCGGTTGCGGCGACTTGTCCGTTGAAGCCTTCCCCCAATTTTACATGGTCCAGTTCCCTTGCGGATTCAGAAGAAATGCCCTCATAAGCTGTAAGAATCAGCTCGTTCTGCCTTGGTTCTACAGTGTAAACAAGGATAACTTCGACCTCCATCACCTCGCCGACCATCTCCACAGCAGTCTCGATTACTTTGGCCGGGTCAAGGTATTGGCTCAGGGCATTGGATATCGTGTTTAGAGTCGCTAATCTCCGCGCATTCGCCCGCGCTTCTCTTATACGTATCTGTAACTGTCCCTGCGTTTTCTCCAGAGCTGCCATGGCTTTCTTGTACAGTCGATCATCATTTTCTTTTATGCGTATCCAGTTACAAAAAACAAGACCTGCTATAGTTACCAATGTTACTTCGAGCAAGGCATCCGCCACATTGTTCGAAAACATGATGGCCTGGGGCAGCATAATGGCAACAGATGCTGCGATAATTATCAAGGTAGGGAAAATACCGAAGACAAATCCCGTATATAGTGCGATGATGAGAAATAGGTTTCTTTCGATAGTGTGACGGCTTAAATTGAAAAGAAAGACATCTGATCTGAACCCGGTTGGCCATATCACATCCCGGTAAAGGAGAAGCGTTACCAGGGCAAAAAGAGCCAGGATAATCCAGAAATGATAACGGCTCCAGATTTTATACGGGATTCTCATTATCAGCGGTTTTTAAATACATCATTGAATGTAGCGATAACGTTGGCTTTATAAGAATTAAGGTAGCTCCTCAAGTGTAAGCCATCCCTTTTTTAAACCGTATACTATTGCCTCCGAGCGTGATCCTACGCCCAGCTTATTAAATATGCTGCGTAAATGTGTTTGAACAGTCCTGACACTCAATGTGAGGTTATCAGCGATCTCCATGTTGCGCATGCCTTTGGCAGCGAGACGCAAAACTTCCATTTCCCTGTCGCTCAGTACCTCACCCAGAGCTTGAGTAACCTGTTCTTCGACCGGAGCCCTTAGCCTGTTTAACACCTTTCTCATTATTTTTGGATGGAGCACAGGCTCACCGGCCATAACCTGCCTTATAGCCTCTATCAATTCCTCTCCGCTCGATTCCTTAAGAAGATAACCGGCGGCCCCCGCCTCTAGGAGAGCGAAAACATACTCATCATCGTCATATCCGGTGAGCACCAGGATAGCAATATTAGGATAAAGAGATTTAATTTCCTTGGTGGCTTCTATCCCGTTAAGCCTGGGCATGGATACATCCATTATGATTATTTCAGGCCTTAATTTTTTAGCCAGTTCCACTGCCTCAATGCCATCGCTAGCCTCGCCGACTACTTGAAAATCGGACTGGGACTCTAACAACCGCCGCGTTCCTTCCCTGACCACCTTATGATCCTCTGCCAGCATAATCCGTATTTTTCCCATAATCGATCTCCCGTTAGATTGTGATTATAACTATAATAAATATACTATTCAAGCCATTAGCTTACTTATTCAGCATAAATGCCTAAGCATTTACTATTAAAGACCTCGGTCTATCTCCCGGTATAAATGCCTAAGTATTTACCCTTAAAGCTGTGAGCTAAAATTTCGATCAGATTGATCGTGGATAAACATAATTTACCAAGCTTTATATCGATTAAGCCATGAGGCGGATGACATCCCCCAGGCAATACTATAAATTTTAATATGGCTATACATTATTTATTAATAATTAAAAGGCCTTCTTAGGCTTGAGGAAAGATCTATATCCCGCGACATTATTGAACGTCTCCGTAAAGTAGCCCCGGCATCTGCGGAGGAGAATACTAATTTCTGGGCAGAAAAATCTCCTTGCTGGGAAATGTGTCATTGTCCAGCCATGATAAGGGAGGAATGCCCTGCGCCCAAATATCAGTTTTTACCCTGCTGGCAGATCGAAGGAACTTATTGTAAACTCGATGACTATGGTGAATCAGGCACGGACACCAGCATCTGTGAAGTCTGCAGGGTTTATAAAAAATACGGAAAAGACGAACCTATTGAATTGAAACTCTTCGGCAGGGGCATAGATAGCTCACTCAAGTCATTGGAAAAAACAGCGAAGCTTTGACTTTGATTTTAAAAAATAATAGAATATGCCTTCGGTTAGGCCAATCAGAATGTGGCCATTTCAGGGGAATGAGGTCTTAAGACTTTATTCCCTTTATTATTGTATATTTCCGTATTCAGGAGGCTTATTATGACAAAGCAAAAATCTGCTGCACCTGTAACCACAGATACGGGAAGAGGCTTCGCAGGCAGGGCCTTCCAGCGTATTCAGGGAATCATTGACGACACGGGTGGACAGGCTGGAGCCCCGATCCGCGTTCTGCAGCAGGCGCAGGGTATTGTCGGCTACCTTCCCCCCACCGTGCTAAAGACAATCTCAAGGGATCTTAAAATCCCCCTGGCCGAGTTGCATGGCGTTGTCACATTCTATAGTTTCTTCACTATGCAACCCAAGGGCAGACACGTTATACAGGTCTGCCTTGGAACAGCCTGCTACGTCAAGGGCGGCCAGCAGGTATTGGATGTGCTCAAAAAAAACTATGGCCTGGAGCCGGAAGGCATCACCCCGGACGGCAAATTCTCTCTCGAGATGGTGCGCTGCCTTGGTTGCTGCGGGCTTGCTCCGGTAATAGCAATTGGCGACGACATACACAGGAAAGTTAAACCCGGCCATATAAAAGATATCCTGAATATGTACCACTAGGAGGTAAACGAAGTGCCAAAGATAACCTCTGTTGAAGAGTTAGCTAAACTAAAAAAGGCAGTGGAGCCACGGCTTAAAATTCGCGATGACGCGAATTTTAGCCATTTTAAGACTACGCCCGAGATATGCATCCAGCAGTGCAGGGGTATGGGTTGTACAGCTGCCGGCGGCGATAAGGTAACCGAGTTATTTGAAGAACTTATCAAGAAAAATGGACTTGATAATAGGGTCAATATAGTAAGGACTGGCTGCCTTGGCCCCTGCGAAATGGGCCCGACTGTAATAGTCAACCCCGGCGACATCCTGTACGTGAGAGTCAAACCCGAAGACGTAAAGGAAATCTTTGAGAAGCATATTGTGAAAGGCGAAATAGTAGAAAGGCTGGTTTACCACGACCCAACCACGAATAAGGCCATACCTGAACGCCTCAAGATCAACTTCCTGGCAGACCAGGAATTTCGCATCCTGCATAACAACGGCATAATTGATCCCTGGAATATCGAAGAGTACATCGCCCGCGGCGGCTACGAAGCGCTGGCCAAAGCGCTTTATAAAATGAAACCCGAAGACGTGCTTGAAGAGGTCAAGAAGTCAGGCCTTCGCGGCAGGGGCGGTGCAGGCTTTCCCACTGCTACCAAATGGGGCTTCCTTAAGAGCTCACCGGGTACCGTTAAATACCTCATATGCAATGGCGACGAGGGTGACCCCGGCGCATACATGAACCGTGCTGTACTGGAAGGCAATCCCCACTCAATCATCGAAGGTATGGCCCTCGGTGCTTACGCGGTAGGCAATGTGAAGCAGGGTTTTGCCTATATTCGTGCCGAATACCCGCTTGCAATCGAGACTTTAAGCGCAGCCATTGCACAGGCCCGTGATTATGGCCTGCTGGGCAAGAAAATTCTCGGCACCGATTTTGAGTTCAATCTTGATATCTTCCCCGGTGCAGGCGCTTTCGTCTGCGGCGAGGAAACAGCATTGCTGATTTCCATTGAAGGTAAACGTGGTATGCCAAGACAAAGGCCGCCCTTCCCCTCTGACAAAGGCCTTTTTGGCAAGCCCTCTGCTATCAACAACGTTGAAACCTGGTCTATCGTTCCTCGGATAATTCGCGAGGGCGCTGACTGGTTTGCCGGAGTCGGAAGCGAAAAGAGCAAAGGCACCAAATCATTCAGCCTCGTTGGCAAAGTTAATAACGTTGGCCTGGTGGAAGTACCACTGGGCACCAGCCTCGGCAAGATCGTTTTCGACATCGGCGGCGGTATCCCTAAGGGCAAGAAATATAAGGCTACACAGATGGGCGGCCCCTCAGGTGGAGTCATCCCCATCGAACACGTCAACGTGCCGGTTGACTACGAGTCGGTTACCGCCCTGGGTGCCATCATGGGCTCCGGTGGTCTGGTCGTAATGGACGAGGACAACTGCATGGTGGACATCGCAAAGATGTTCCTGCAATTCACCAGGGACGAATCTTGCGGGAAATGCGTACCATGTCGGGCCGGCATTCCCAAGATGCTTGCTTTGTTGAACAAAATTACAATCGGGAAGGGAACACTGGAGGATATTGACATCCTGCAGGAGCTCTCGGAGATGATCCAGACTGCATCAATATGCGGTCTTGGTCAGACTGCCCCCAATCCTGCAGTCTCAACTATCCGGCATTTCAGGGAAGAGTACGAGGCTCACATTATCGATAAGAAATGCCCTGCTGCCCTTTGCCAGGCCCTGTTCAGGGCACCATGCCAGCATACCTGCCCGGTAGGTCTGGATGTTCCAGGGTATATAGCTTTAATCAAAGAGGGAAAACCGGCGGATGCTTATAAACTTATCAGCCAGAGGCTGCCTTTACCGATGACAGTAGGCCGCGTTTGTCCGCATCCCTGCGAAAAGAAATGCCGCAGGGGGCAGGTTGATGAGCCTATTTCCATCAGGCACCTTAAGAGATATGCTTCGGATTTCGCTTATGAGCATGGCATGTCATATATACCCGAGATCAAAAGTGCAAAGTCCGAAAAGGTCGCCATCGTAGGTGCTGGCCCGGCTGGCCTCTCCGCAGCCTGGGACCTTACAATTGAAGGTTACAAGGTAACGATCTTCGAGGCCCTGCCCGTAGCTGGCGGCATGCTTGCAGTGGGTATCCCCGAATACAGGTTGCCAAAGGAAGTTCTGAATAAAGAAATTGAAAATATCAAGAAACTGGGCATCGATATTAAATTGAACAGCCCGGTCAAAGATATAGATGCCCTCTTCAAGGAGGGATACAAAGCGGTATTCGTAGCCATCGGCGCCCATAAAGGCGATAAGATGGGCATTCAGGGTGAGGAACTCGAGGGTGTTTACGATGCAATCGACTTCCTCAGGAACATAAACCTCGGGAAGGATATCAAGGTAGGCAGAAAAGTAGCCGTGGTAGGGGGCGGCAGTTCTGCCATTGACGCTGCCCGGGTTGCCCTGCGCAAGGGTGCCGGGGAAGTGCACATTGTGTACCGCAGGGAAAAAGCAGACATGCCTGCTGAGGAAGAAGAAATTACTGCTGCCGAAGAAGAAGGCATTAAACTCCACGTACTTACTGCCCCGGTTAAAGTCATCGACAAAGGCGGCAAAGTTGCCGGCATCGAGTGCACTAAAATGGCGCTCGGTGACTTCGATAAGAGCGGCAGGCGCTCACCTAAACCCATCCAGGGTTCCGAATACACCATCGAGGTTGACATGCTTATAGAGGCCATCGGCCAGAGGCCGGACACCGCGGTGATCAAACTGGGCAGCGCCAAGGTAAGCAAAGGCGGCACGCTGGTAGCCGACAAGAGGACACTGGCAACCGAACAAAAGGGCGTGTTCGTCGGCGGCGATGCATACACAGGTCCCTGGACGGTAATTGAGGCAATAGCATCCGGCCAGAGAGCTGCCTCATCGATCAAGAGATTCCTCACCGGTAAGGAGCTTGCCCCAAGGGTTGACCGCGAAGATGCTGAATCCTTCACATACTCCAACGTACCTCCAACCGACGAGGAGACCGGCGAAAGGGCCAGGGTTGGCAACGCTGAAATACGCCTGGAAGACAGGAGGACTTCTTTCAAAGAGGTGGCCGCCAACTACACTGCAAAGGAAGCCAAAGAAGAATGCAGCAGATGCCTGAGATGCGATATTGGAATAGGAGAATAGGCAAATGAGCGAAATCACTTTAACGATTAATGGCAAACAGGTCAAAGGCAATCAGGGCGACACTGTTCTCGATGTCTGCCTGGCCAATGGCATTGATCTACCCACGCTATGCCATTACAAGGGTTTGACTGATGTAGGTGCTTGCAGGCTATGCCTTGTTGAAATCGAGAAAGAAAGACGTCCTATTCCAGCATGTACTTACCCGGCTCGCGATGGAATCGTAGTTGTGACGAATAACGAAAAGCTGGAAAAGTACCGCCGCCTCATTCTGGAACTCCTATTTACAGAGCGCAATCACCTCTGTGCCTACTGCGTGGCCAGCGGAGATTGCGAACTGCAGAACCTTGCATACAGGTACCAGATGGACAATGCAAGGTACCAGTACTCCTGGCCAAACCAGATCGTAGACTCATCCCATTCCTTTATAGTAATGGACCACAACCGCTGCGTGCTGTGCGGGAGATGCATCAGGACATGTGACGAGATCACGGGTGCCCATGCACTCGATTTCGGCAAGCGCGGCTGGAAGACAAATATCTACGCCGATATCAATCAACCACTCGGCGAATCATCATGCATTTCATGCGGGGGTTGCTTCCAGGCATGTCCTACGGGCGCTATATTCTCCAAATCGAGCGCCTATAAGGGCAGGCCCGAGGAATGCAACGTAATCGAATCCTCCTGCGCTATCTGCGGCGTCGGCTGTGAAATTAAGGGTCTCGTCAAGGACAACAGGCTGGTCAGAATTGACAGCCCTGATATGGGCAAACCACGCGGTTTACTCTGTGAAATGGGCCGTTTTAAACCGCTTTATAAAGAGGCGGAGAGGGTCATGACCCCATTGAAACGCAATACCAAAGGCCAATTGGTTAGCTGTTCTTATGAAGAAGCTTTTGAGGCTATTGCCAGGAAGCTTGGTAATATAGAAAATGTAGCTGGTTTAGCCTCCGGCAAAGCCAGCACAGAAGCGCTCAAGGCATTTTCTGACCTTATGAGCAAAACCCTGGGCAGCAAAATGGTCGACACCCTCGATGGAGATGAATACAGGACCATATCTCAGGGCATAGCCAAGTTTGACGCCAAAGCCGGCCTGGATATGGAAGCAAAACTCGAGGACATACTCACAGCTGATAGTATCCTGGTAATCGGCGCTAATCCCCTTAAGACCCACCCCGTAATAGGGTCTTACATCATGCGTGCAGTCTCTAAGAATAAGGCACAACTGATCGTCCTGGACCCGTTGCGCAATCCCTTCACCTTCCGCGCATCAGCATGGCTGAAGCCTCCCGGGGGCAAAGAAGAGCTTGCAATTAAAGCTCTGGGGAACGCCATCCTGGATCATGGTTTACCCAAAACAGCCGGTGACAAAAGCAAGTTCTCGGTCGAGTTTAAAGAAGTCGAAGCCAAGCAAGCCAGCAAAGACCTCGACATTGACGTTCATGACATCTATAAAGCGGCAGAGGTTTTGGCAGAAGCTAAAAACAGCATTATCATATATGGTAGTGGCATACTACAGTACAGGGACGCTGGCCTCGTAGCAACAATCCTGAACCTGGCTGCTCTGGTTAGCAGTAAGCCCAAGGTCATTTCCCTGAAACGATATGGCAATAGCCGAGGCGCCTGGGAAATCGGGCTCGGTAATGCCAAGCGTTCTATTGTCGCGGAATTGACTAAAGGCAAAATTAAAGGATTGTATTTACTGCTTGCCGATGATCTGGCAGAATCTCAGGCGCTTGTCGATAGTTTGAAGGGAGTCGAATTTACTGTCATCCAGGCAAGTTACCTCTCACCTGTTACTGCCAAAGCGTATGTAGTGCTTCCTTCACCGCTATGGACTGAGTCAAAAGGCAACTATACTACCCTGGATGGTATCAGCAAGTCCACATCTCCGATGGTTAAAGCATATGGAGACATTAAAGCAGATGCAGATACCTTGAAGGAAGTCGCCAGGCGTCTGAAAAAATAAACGCCCCTTAAGGAGTGAACAAATGTCCAAAGTAAAAGTAGCAACGGTCTGGTTAGAAGCGTGTTCAGGGTGCCATATGTCATTCCTGGACATTGACGAGTTTATTATTGACCTGTCCAAGTTGGTTGAGTTTCACAGAAGCCCCATAACTGATATTAAAAACTTCACTCCAGTTGAAGTGGGCATAGTTGAAGGTTCAATCGGAAATGAAGAGGAGGAGGAGATAATTAAGGAATTGCGCCACAACTGCAAAATACTAATGGCGTGGGGCGATTGCGCTTGCTTCGGCGGCGTCTGTGCTATGCGGAGTTCGCTGGATAAAGACGACGTGCTCAAATGTGGCTATATTGATACAGCCAGCACCTACAAGGGGAAGATACCTGTGCCACCGGGTGTCCCTGCCCTTCTTGATAAGGTATATCCCGCAAATCAGATAGTTAAAGTTGATTGCTATGTACCTGGTTGCCCTCCTGAACCAGAGGCAATTAAATATGCTCTCACTGAGTTGCTGGCAGGCAGGATCCCGGTCCTACCCAGCAACATCATGCGCTTTGATTAAAGAGGTGAAAAATGGCGAGCAAAATAATTGAAATTAACCCAATTACCAGAGTCGAGGGACACGGGAAAGTAACAATCCAGCTGGATGACGCTGGCAATGCGGTATCCGCCAGGTTCCATAATACCCAATTTCGCGGCTTTGAGAAATTCTGTGAAGGGCAGGTCTTCTGGGAGATGCCCACTCTTACTTCCAGGATTTGCGGCATCTGCCCCGTAAGCCATCAGCTTGCTTCTGCAAAAGCCTGCGATGCCATTCTGGGCGTTCAACTGACACGCCCTGCCAAGCTGTTGAGGGAATTACTGCATCTCGGCCAGTATATTCAATCGCACGCACTGCATTTCTTCCACCTTGCCAGCCCTGACCTGCTTCTGGGCTTTGACTCCGATCCGGCAACAAGGAACGTAATAGGCCTGATCGGCGTGAATCCCGAGCTCGCAACCAAGGGAGTCAAGATGCGCAGCCTGGGCCAGACTATTATCAAGAAGCTCGGCGGCAAAAAGGTCCACCCCAATGCAGCAGTACCGGGCGGTATGAATACCGCGTTATCAGTCGAGGACAGGGACTATTTCCTCAGGCAGATGGACTGGGTATTAGCGGATGCCCAGGTTGCCCTGAAAATCTGGAAGGACTATGCACTTAAAAATGCTGATGTCGTAGAGAATTTCGCCAAGTTCCAATCGGCCTATCTCGGTATGGTAGACGAAAACAACAACCTTGCGCTCTACGATGGCAAGTGGAGACTTGTTGATTCCAAGGGAGTGGTACTGGAAGAACAATTCGATCCTTCGAAATACCTTGATATTATTGCTGAGTACGTCGAAGACTGGTCCTACATGAAATTCCCGTTCTACAAAAGTCTCGGTTATCCCGGCGGTATTTACCGCGCAGGACCTCTTGCGCGGCTTAACGCCTGCACCGGTATCACTACCCCCATTGCCAATGCTGAGTTCAAGACCTTTAAGAAGCTCAGTAAGTATGGTTTTGTAGAGAGCTCATTGTATTATCATCATGCCCGCTTGATCGAGTTGATTTATGCTATCGAGAAGACCAGAGAAATCCTCGAAGATAAGGACATAACATCCACCGACATTTTGGTCAACTCGACAAAGTATAATGAGCAAGGCGTAGGCGTTGTCGAAGCTCCGAGGGGGACCCTTATACATCATTATTGGGTTGATGAAACAGGCAAGGTAACCAAAGTCAACCTTATAGTAGCAACGGGCCATAACAACGCAGCCATGAACCGTGCAGTATATGAAGTAGCCAAAGATTACATCAAGAAAGGTAATGTCACCGAAGGTATCCTCAACAGGGTTGAAGTCGCGATCCGTTGCTATGATCCCTGCCTCTCCTGCTCCACTCACTCGCTGGGCCAGATGCCGCTGCTCGTTCAGCTCAGGGCTCCAGATGGAAGGATTGTAAAGCAGATATCCAGTTAACATATCTTAACTCTCCAAGGTGTCACAAACGGCAGGTTACGCAGTTTGTAACCTGCCTTCATTTTTTGATATTGTTTGTGTTATATGCTCTATACAATTTTTATTGACGGCACGGAAATAAAAACTAAGGCGAATTCCATTTTATTATGGGTTGCCCTGGACAATGGGTTCTACATACCCAATTTGTGCAGTATCCGGGATATTGAACGACCTGCGGGGTCCTGCCGTCTCTGCTTTGTTGAGATCGAAGGAATGGAGCAACCTGTTACCGCTTGCACTGAAGGGCTGAGAGATGGCATGAAAGTTCGCCTTAATAGCCCCACAATCTCAAGGATCAGGAAATCTGCCTTTGACCTTTTATTGAGCAGCCATAAGGTAGATTGCGCGCATTGTGTCAAAAATAAGAAGTGTGAATTGCAGAATATCGCCGGCAGAGAACGCTGGAAACTAAATGATAAGCGTTTTAAGAAAATTGGAGGTAATCTGCCCATAGATTCAAGCCATCCGGCCATCGTCTTTGACCGCAATAAATGTGTTCTTTGCGGGAAATGTGTATGGGTATGTCATGAGGAAGGTAGTGGTATCCTTGATTTTGCCTACCGCGGTATCAGGACTATGGTTGCGACATTCGCGGATATGCCACTCGCGGAAGCCGGATGCAATTCCTGCCTGGCATGTGTCGCCATATGCCCCGTTGGGGCACTATACAAGAAGCAAATAAGCGGACTGAAATAATGGCTGAAGATCTACAAGACGGAAAATTAATGCCCGAAGACCAGGCCAGGGAACTGGCCGAGAGATACCTCCGCAGCAGGTATTACGAGCTCGAAAAGGTAAAATTTAGCGCTTGTGAATTGACTACAATTGAAGGTAATCTTGCCTACAGGTTTCAGGGCACTGTATTTATGAAATCTCGGGGCATAATGGATCGATTCGTTTTTAATAAGGTGAATAATTCCTACAGATTCAAGTTTGATATAAACGCAGAAAATGGCCAGATTATTAATTATGAATTCATATGATTAACAGCCCCCCTTTATTCCTCCCAGGCATCCTTACCTATGAGCGGAACAAAGCGGCAGCCGCCCAGTTTCTCTATTTTATTGCCGTGCTGACTCTTTATTACTCGCAACAGCTCCTGCTCCCACCTTGATCCCACAGGTATCACCAACCTCCCTCCTACCGCTAATTGGTCAATAAAATCATGTTGTATCGCGGGGGCAGCAGCCGTTACAACGATGGCATCATATGGAGCATTTTCTTTCCAGCCCAGATCTGCTCCCGCCGTCTTTATCCATATGTTTTTATATCCCAGTTTATCCAGCAGGCATTTCGCAGCTTCTGCAAGATCAGGAATTCTTTCCACACTGAAGACCGACTTCGCCAGTTCTGCAAGGATTGCTGCCTGGTAGCCGCTGCCGGTGCCGATTTCGAGGACTTTTTCCTGGCCTTTTAAGTCAAGGGACCGAGTCATCAAAGCAACTATATACGGCTGTGATATCGTCTGCCCGTACCCGATGCCTAGCGGCCTGTCCTCGTAGGCAAATTGCTGTGAATCGAGCGGAACGAAAAGTTCGCGGGGTACCCTGGATATGGCATCAAGCACGCGTTTATCTTTTATTTCAAGAGTTAAATATTCAAGCAGGTGCGCACGTGCTTTATTAAAATCCACGGGGATCTTACCCTGAATGACTAACGGAGTATAAAAGTTAATATGATAAGTACCAGTATCAACGCACCGGCAATTATCCCAACCTGTATCAGGTCTCTGACAACATAAGCATACTGGTTTGCCTTAATGACATTTGCTGGGGCAGCAGGCTGTGAACTTGCTCTCAGCCTGGTACCCTGTGGCTGTGGTGGCGCCTGTACCGGGACAATATTTTTTCGTTGTGTTAAAGATTCACCAGTTCTAGTTCTGGCTCTGGCTCTGCGAGACTTTTTCGCCATTTAAATACTCCTGCAATTTACATTATAGCTGTTTTCAAATGAACTTGCTTATCGATGGGGCAAGCTTATAAAGTAAACTTGATCCTATGTTTGCTTATATGCCTTGGTAGTCGATATATGGGCATGACCCAGTACCTCCTGGATTGATTGGAGATCTGCGCCACTGTTTAATCTGTGCACCGCAAAACTGTGTCTGATAGTCCTGGGCGTTACCTTGGCAGAAAGACCGGCCGAATCTGCATATCCCTGCACAATTTGCCAGAATCCTTGCCTTGTTAACCTGTCGCCCCTTTGATTCAGGAACAGGGCTTTTTCCTTGTCATTCGTTAACAGCTTCATGCGTACGGTTTCTATGTATTCCCTTATAATCCCAGTAATACGCTTGTCCAGTGGTATGATTCTGGACTTTCCCCTTTGATTTGTGACTGTAATTCTACTACCGATAAGGTCAATATCTGTTAAATTCAACGACATCAATTCACTTGCCAACAGTCCAGTGGCATAAAGCAGTTCCAGCATCGCTCTATCTCTTTTTGCATCTATGGCGGGCAATCTCCCGGTTTCAGAAAGAAGACGCTGCACTTCAGATACTGTAAGAGCCTCGGGATGAAGCTTGTTTACCTTGGGTGCACTTAGTTTTAGAGCCAGGTCTTTTTTTACTATTCCCCTATCAGACATGAATTTTAAGAATGTCCTGGCTGCTGCTATCTTCCTGGCTACAGTTGAAACAGCATATCCCTTCTCTTTCAGATTTAACATGTATGCTGTAAGATGCTCTTCGCTCAGTTCGTTGGCAACATAGCCAGGACTTTCTTTTTCCCCTAAAGAAACAACATACTCGGTGAGCTGGCTAAGGTCGTTATGATAGGCGTCAAGGGTATTTTTTGAGCACCTTTTTTCTTTGACGAGATAGTTCAAGAATAATCTTATATCTTCTTCCATATCAACCGCTCACTATTTTAACATAAATCGTTATTTGTCGAATAGGATATATAAATTAAAACCGGTTCGTGCGTTGTCCACATGGTATTAATGATGCTAAAATTCCTGCAGGAATGGCTAAATCAGACATAGAAACTTATCTTAGATCCCTGCCTACAAAGCCAGGCATCTACCTGTTCAAAGACTCCAACGAGACCGTAATCTACGTTGGCAAGGCATCCAACCTCCGCAACCGAGTTAAAAGCTACTTCCAGCAGGCATCCAACTTTCCAGACAAAACCCAGCAGCTAATTTCTAAAGTGGACAAGATTGAATTCGTAGTAACTGAGTCTGACGTCGCTGCTCTCATATTGGAGTGTCAGCAGATCAAGAAATACAGGCCACGCTACAACGTCCTCCTTAAAGACGATAAAAGTTTCCCATATATCAAAATCGATGTCAAAAATGAATGGCCCACAATCAACATCACCAGGCGCCGCTATGACGATGGAGCAAAATATATTGGCCGCATTCCCAGCGCTGCCTCTGCCCGCCAAACGTATGAACTCATTAAAAAGCTCTTTCCGTTGCGCTCTTGTAGCAGGGTAATTACAGGCAAAGATATCAGGCCCTGTTTGAAATACCATATTCGACGATGTTACGGGCCCTGTATAGGAGCAATCAGTAAAGAAGAATACAGGGATATAGTCAAACAGGCAATTACATTCCTCGAGGGAAAGGAAAACTATGTCCTCCGTGAGCTTAAAAGAAAAATGAACGTTGCTTCAGAAAATATGGAGTTCGAAAAAGCTGCTCAAATAAGAGATCAAATACAGGCCATCAATGATGTCATCGAGAGCCATAAAATACCTTTCAACATTAAAGGGGAGCATGATATTGTCGCCCTTGCCCGAGATTATGACCTTGCCTGCCTAAGAATGTTTTCAGTCAAAGATGGTAAGTTAATCAACGATAAGCAGTACATAATGGAGGGCACACACAACGAGGAAAACAGCCAGATAATGGAAAGCTTCGTCAAGCAATACTATTCAGCGGCGGTAGATATGCCCGGTGTCATTGTGCTGCAATTCCCGGTGATTGAACCAGATCTAATCACCAGGTGGCTTCAAGAAAAAAGAGGCGCACATGTTGAGCTCAGGGTGCCTAGTAAAGGAACTCTGTTACGTCTTGTTGAAATGGTTGCCGAGAATGCTCGACAGGAACTGGCAATGTACCAGGTCAGACAGACGGCCCGACCTGAGATATTGACCGTATTAAGCAAACTGAAAGATAGGCTGAACTTCCCTAAGATACCACACAGGATAGAAGCGTACGATATCTCCAACATCCAGGGAACCACGGCAGTAGGCAGCATGGTAGTCTTTGAAAACGCCTCGCCCAGGCCGGCGCACTACAGGCGGTTTAAAATTAAATCCGTTCAAAACATTGATGACTACGCCATGATGCGTGAAGTAATTCAAAGACGCTTCAGGGGGTACGTTGACTCCCAAGAAAACTGGACAGTAGCACCCGATCTTGTTCTGGTTGATGGTGGAAAGGGGCAGCTAAATGCAGCTGTTAAAGGTATGGATGAAATGGGTGTTACTAACATTCCGGTCATCAGCCTTGCCAAGGAAAACGAAGACATATACCTTACTGGCAGTACAGAGCCCATACGCATTGACAAGTCATCTCCGGAGCTCCATCTTTTGCAGAGAATCCGCGACGAAGCTCACCGTTTTGCCGTCACATATCACCGCAAGTTAAGGTCGAAGAGGGGTAAAGAATCGGCGCTCGATACTATCCCCGGTATTGGTCCAGCACGCAAGAAGGCTCTGATTAAAAAATTCGGCTCGGTAAGAAATATAAGGGATGCAACTATTGAACAATTATCCTCAGTTGAGGGAATAACTGCCGGCCTGGCAAAGAGGATACTCGAATCACTGCCCTGACACCAGAATCATATACAATCTAATTCACTGAAATCGAAAATCATCCCATCCCTTGCTGCAATCACTTTAATTCCGGTATCCTCGCTTACCTTATTAGCAGCTTCCCAAGGTTTCGTGCGCCACATGGTCATTCCAAAATGGGTAAGGATCGCCATCTTGGGTTTAATTTCCCTGATGATCTCCTCCGCATCCGGCAAGGATAGATGATCTACAGGTATTCCCCGCTCGAGGCTGAGCACGTTTATAATTACCAGATCAGCCTTATAATTTTTCGCCAGAGAGCTGAATAGTTTTGTGTCTGTGATCCAGGAGAAGGTATGCTGCGGAGTCTTAAACACGAATCCGTAAGTCTCGACCTGGTGAATATGTTTGACGGGTGTTATAAAGCTCACATCGTTTAAAATAAATTTCTTGCCTTCCTCAAGTAATTCGATGCTCTGCGGGTAACCCTGTATGTAAGGCAGGATCACCGCACCGTTATTGAAGGCGTCCGCAGGTGCGTATACACGGCCTCTCGGCTTCCATCCGCCTTCGGTCATGGCTTCAATCATCACATTTATGTCAACAGAATGATCCAGATGCTTGTGCGATAGTATTATGGCACTTAATTTCGTGGGATCGCAGCTATGCCGTATGGCATAAACCAGTGAACCGGGACCAGGATCCAGTAAAATTTGTATCCCGCAAAGATTCAACCACGCTCCGCCGGTAGCAAGTAACTGCTTAGCCACCGTGAATCTTGCTCCGCCGGTGCCCAAGAAGGTTATGGTATCCTTAGTGTTATCCACGGGCATTATTATATCAGCAAGCTTAGATTCTACAGAAACCTGTGTTTCTGTTAAAATGCCGTAGAAAAATCTTAAACGTTTAGAAGCCATGATTAAAAAGCTGGAAGTTGAGATAGCTAAATTACTGCGGGATTATAAGAGCAAGACGGGCAAATTTCTCTCGATCGGTATAGTTGAATCTGCCACCGGGGGCAGGGTTGCGGATAAGATTACCAATGTTGCCGGGAGCTCTGACTATTTCCAAGGAGCGCTCGTTTCTTATAGCAACGAGATAAAGATGAAGGTAGCAGGCGTTAAGGAGGATACTTTAAAGTTGCACGGCGCGGTAAGCAATGAAACGGCTCGGGAAATGGCTGATAGTGGCAGACAGCTGCTTCAAGTCGACGTGTGTGTGTCCACAACCGGTATCGCAGGGCCGGGCGGCGCAACACCTTTAAAACCGGTGGGCCTGTTCTACCTGGGATTAGCTTCATCAAGCACGTTGACCAGCCACAAGCATATATTCACCGGTAACAGGGAAGAGATCAAACAAAAAGCCGCAGAAACCGCCCTTAAAATGATTAAAGAGCATATAGAAAAATGCCTCCAGGAGACAGGAGAATTGCCTCTGGAAGTAAAGCATGTTGTAACGTGTTTCTTGGAGCATAAAAACATGATCCTTATATTGAGACGAAGTCAAAAGGTGGGTACCTATAAAAGGGCCTGGGCTGGTGTGAGCGGCTATATTGAAACGGACGCGATGGATCAGGCTTATTCAGAAATCAGAGAGGAGACCGGGCTATTTAAAAATAGTATAAAGCTGGTAAAAACGGGGGAGCCCCTGGAAATTATAGACACTAGTCTCCACAGGAAATGGGTCGTACATCCGTTTCTTTTTCACGTTTCAGACCCGGAAATAATAAGAACGGACTGGGAACATACAGAGTCCAAGTGGATCAAACCTAAAGACCTGTCAAAATATACAACTGTGCCCGGGCTTAAACGAGCCCTCGATAACGTGCTTGATTAGTATGAACGCTTCTATACATATCTGATATAATCACCTAATATTGTCCTACAGCGTTCTCAAATAATATGTTAGCCAAAGTAAAGACAGCTGCAATGCTGGGACTGGATGCTCAACTCGTTGAGGTTGAGGTCGATATCTCACCCGGGTTGCCCAATACCCTCATCGTCGGCTTACCGGATACCGCTGTAAAAGAGGCAAGGGACAGGGTTCGTTCAGCAATCCGTAATTCTGGTTGTGTTTTTCCTATGCGGAGAATCACTGTAAACCTGGCACCGGCCGACGTAAAAAAGGCAGGGCCTACATACGACCTCCCCATAGCTATCGGGATACTCGTCAGTTCTGGTCAGATAGCCGCCGACTTTACTGATTCTCTTTTCCTGGGTGAGCTTTCACTGGATGGGAGTGTGCGGCATATGCATGGGATTCTTCCTATGGTAGCCACAGCGCTGGAAAAAGGTATTCAAAGTGTCTTCGTTCCTGCTGAAGATGCCGAAGAGGCTTCTTTAATCGATGGCATGAAAGTATATCCTGCTGTTACCTTAAGTCAGCTTGTAAGCCATTTCAGAGGCGAGATGGATATTTCACAACATACATCTGAAAATTTGTGGCAAGCTGAATGCACAGATAGCCTTGCGATTGATCTATCTCATATAAAGGGCCAGGAACATGCGAAAAGGGCACTCGAAGTGGCTGCTGCTGGCGGCCACAACGTGCTCATGGTGGGACCACCGGGAAGCGGGAAGACTATGCTAGCACGGGCACTGGCAACTATATTGCCTGCAATGACCCTGCCTGAAGCCATTGATGTTACCAAGATATATAGCGTAAGCGGACTAACTTCCAAAGATGCTCCTCTGGTTACGCAGCGGCCGTTCCGCGCACCGCATTATTCAACTTCACACGCTGGGCTGGTCGGTGGTGGCCGCTTTCCGCACCCCGGAGAAGTCAGCCTCAGCCACCGGGGTGTATTATTCCTCGATGAGTTTCCAGAATTCAATCACATGGCACTTGAGTCACTGCGTCAACCACTGGAGGATAAAATAGTAACTATCAGCCGTGCTGAGGGGAGCCTGACTTTCCCTGCCAATTTCATGCTGGTTGCCGCTATGAACCCGTGCCCGTGCGGTTATTATGGGGACCCTGTCAAAGAATGCAAATGCTCATCGGGCAATATTACCCGCTATCAGAAAAGAATCAGCGGCCCTTTACTCGATCGCTTAGATATATTTATAGATGTGCCACGTATCGATTACGAAAAGCTGATGGACAATAGGTTGGCAGAGGGTTCTGAAATAGTGAGGAAAAGAGTGCAGGCAGCCAGGCAAATCCAGCTGCAGAGGTTCGCTGGCACCAAAATAAAAAGCAATGCCGAGATGACCGCAGTTGAGGTGAAGCAATACTGCAAAATAGATACAACGGCCCAAAACCTTCTCAGGACAGCTATGAAGCAACTTCACTTCACCGCCCGCGCTTTTCACCGCACGCTAAAACTCGCCCGAACCATAGCGGACCTTGATAGCTCCGAAACTATAAGTACAAACCACTTAGCTGAGGCGCTTCAGTATCGACAGAGGAATATTAACCTGTGAACGTAAAAAAACAAGCCGTGGTTCTAAATAAAAACCATGGCTTGACAGATTTCAATTGTATTTAACGTAAAAATTATTTGTACTACTTAGAAAGTCCCCTATATTTCTTAATGATGGTATATATGGCGTAATCTGTTAAGAGAACAGTGCGGTTGATGCTTTCAGCTGCCTGGTACTGGTCAAGTGCGGACGTAAAGAGAACCTGGAATTCAGCGAAAAGCCACATTTGCCTTCTCAGCATGATCAAGGCGTATATTGCTTCTTCCAGGGGAATGTTCTCATAGAACTGGTCCTCAGCAAATTTGGAAAAGTACGCGGAAACGATGTCATAGGTTTTCTGTTCGAAGTAAAACTTCTTTAAATTTTTAAAAAATGATTCGCCTTGATTAATTAGCTTGAATTCTCTGACTTTGCGGTAAGATGGGGTCTTGGGATTTGAAACCAGTGCCTTAGCCCATTGTTTTGCGATTTCCCCGGCATGCTGCTCGGTAAAATTTAAGAGTTTATCAGCATATGCTACATACATCCTGGGTACCTCCCTCCTTTTATTCTGCGGCTAATTTACTATTTTCAATTTCATTATAAGTAGGGAAAAGATAAATAACAAGATACCAGGGTCACATATTGCAATTTGATATCAAGTTTTTTGGCAGCTTACTTCTTCCTGATTAGTTCAAAAACGACCGGGTTCACCGGGTCCGGGCAGGCCACCAGGCTCTTGTCAGGATCGTTTTCCCAGGGAAAAGAGCCACCATACGTCAGCACTGTAGCAAAAGGGAATAGCGCATAGAACGCCCAGGCGCACATCCCGGCCGGTGTGCTATCTGAGATAACAAATTCGTCACCCACCTTGTGGCCAGCAGCGCATGAGCCCTTCTGAGATATAACCCGTGCAACCAGCTTATAGCTCCCATGCTCGGACATATTTCACCTCACACAAAACCGCTCTTTTCTGCAATATATCATTAAGTTCATTAAAAATAAAAAAGTTCACCGCAGAACCCGCACAATAGCGAATTATACACGGTGAACTTTTATTATTTCGGTTTAGTGTATTATTTCACTTCGACTTTAGCGCCAGCTTCTTCTAACTTTTTCTTTATATTTGCCGCTTCGTCTTTATTGACGCCCTCCTTAACTGGCTTGGGAGCACCTTCCACCAGGTCCTTGGCTTCTTTCAAGCCAAGTGTGGTAACTTCGCGGACAGCCTTGATGACTGCAATCTTGTTCTCGCCAATTTCTTTGAGTACTACATTAAACTCAGTCTGCTCTTCGGCAGCCGCCCCTGCAGCTCCACCTGCACCAGCCGGGCCTGCAGCTACAGCCATGGGTACGGCAGCACTTACCCCAAACTCAGCCTCCAGGGCTTTAACGAGTTCAGCAAGCTCCAGTACGGTCATGCCTTTTATCATCGCCACGATTTCTTCTTTTGTCATTGGATTATCCTCCTGCAATTCTTATTTTCTATGCTAAAAACAGATTGTAATTATTATCTTCACTATATTTGATTTTATGCTCCTTCTAACTGTTTTATCCTCGCCTGCAATATACCAGCCAGGCCGCGTAAAGGTGAACTTAGTACCCAGTGCAATGAATAGATCGGCGTTTTCAGACGGCCAACCAGTTGAGCAATCAGTACCTCTTTGAATGGCGTGGCAGCCAGGCTCAAAATATCGGCGGTACTGAGAATCCTGTCCCCCATCACTCCCCCTTTTATTTTCAGTACAGAACCAGCAGAACGTATGTGTTCCATTAGTACTTTTGCCGGCTTTATCGGATCGTCATAGCTCAAAGCAAGCGCAAGCGGACCCGTTAAAAACTGATCCAGCCCCTTTACGCCGGCTTTTTCCGCAGCAAAATGAGCCAGGGTATTCTTTACCACTTTGTATTCGACCCCCTGCTGATGAAGTTGTCTGCGCAACTGGACCATCTCCTTAGCAGTTAAGCCCCTGTAATCCGTTGCTATGGCAACCACACATTTGCTGAGATTGCCCGCAAGCTCATTGATCTTTTCTTCTTTTTTCTCACGTATCATAAAAATACTCCGTATAAAAAATTATCCCCGTGCCGTTGCACGAGGATCACTTCAATGCCAGTTAATGACATTGCGTAATTTGCCTCGGCAGGCTAATTATTAAGCCTTGCGGCGCCTGCATTCAACGGCGATTACCAGTATTCTTTTATTCTTTTTTATGCACCAACTGCCAGGTCCATCATGGCCTTTACGTCAAGTTTCAAACCTGGCCCCATGGTGGTCGATAGTGAGGCTGTCTTTATATATTGTCCCTTCGCCCCGCTGGGCCTGGCACGCGCTATGGCCTCAATCAGAGCCATGAGGTTTTCATAGAGCTTTTCTTCATCAAAGCTCTTCTTACCTATCGGGACATGTATTATGGCTGTCCTGTCGAGACGGAACTCAACGCGTCCCTTGCGCACTTCCGAAATTGCCCGCGGCAGATCCGTAGCTGGAACAACTGTCCCGGCCTTGGGATTGGGCATCAGACCGCGCCGTCCCAGGATTTTCCCCAGTTTACCGACTTTGCCCATCATATCAGGTGTCGCTATGCTGACATCAAAATCCAGCCAGCCTTCCTCAATTTTCTTGACAAGATCATCAGCTCCCACAAAATCGGCGTTAGCTTCAGTGGCAAGCTTGGCGCCCTCGCCCTGAGCAAAGACAACCACTCTAACCTGTTTACCCAGGCCGTTAGGCAGAAGTGCGGTACCCCTGACCTGCTGGTCAGCCGCGCGCGGATCCACACCCATTCTCAGGTGAAGCTCCACCGTTTCGTCAAAACTGGCATACGCAGCCTTCTTGGCGATAGATAGTGCCTCGCGTGGCTCATATATCTTGCTTTGATCAACTAGCTTTGCTGCCGTCTCGTACTTCTTGCCTCTGGTAGTCATATATCTACTCCACGTCGATGCCCATGCTGCGGGCCGTTCCTTCAATGATGCGGACTGCTCCCTCCAGATTAAGGGCATTCAAGTCTTTCTGCTTAACCTTGGCGATCTCGTTTATCTTGGCCTTCGATATCGTGCCCACTTTCTGCTGCCCGGTAGTACCGCTGCCCTTCTCAATATTCAGGGCCTTCTTCAGCAGGTCTGATGCCGGCGGTGTCTTGGTGATAAAAGTAAACGACCTGTCCTCAAATACTGTTATTTCAACCGGTACTATTGAACCCTCGAAAGACTTGGTACGGTCGTTGTAATCCTTGCAGAAACCCATAATATTCACGCCGTGCTGACCGAGGGCGGGGCCAACCGGCGGTGCCGGTGTAGCCTTACCAGCCTGGATCTGTAACTTAACAATTGCTTTTATTTTTTTAGCCATTTATAGTTTCTCCACCTGTAAAAAGTCCAGTTCTACGGATGTTTCCCGCCCAAAAAGGGTCAGTAAAACTTTTACTTTCCCTTTGCCCATATTTATTTCATCAACCGTACCAATAAAATCCGTGAACGGACCATCCATTACGCGAACGCTTTCTCCTTTTTTAAACCTTATCTTTACCTGGGCGACGCCCTCCTCTTTCTGTTTTAAGATCCTGTTAGCTTCACTTTCTTCAAGTGGCGTAGCTTCTTTGCCATCGCCCACAAAACCGGTCACACCTGGCGTTTCCCTGACTACCTTCCAGCTATCATGATCCATTATCATCTGGACCAGCATATAGCCGGGGAACATCTTCTTTTCAACGGTGCGGCGTTGGCCGGACCGTATTTCTATTTCATTTTCTTTGGGTATCTCAACCGAAAGTATTTTGTTGCCAGCATCCATCGACTTTATGCGCTGCAACAACTTATTTTTTACCTTTTCTTCATGCCCCACATAAGTGTGGATTATATACCACTTAACATTGCCATTCGCGGTCCACACTACTTGCCACCTAAAAATACTTTAGCAACGAGCTCAGAGAACCCGTAATCGATGACACCGAGAACAGCGCCCATGACCAGGCATATAGCTATAACAAGCAAAGTTAAGCGCAGGATTTCCTGTCTTGTCGGCCACACAACCTTTCTGAGTTCGCCGATCACATTCCCGAAGAAAGCAAAACGGCGCTTTTTTGGCTGAGCGACCTGAGATTGGGGCTTCTTTATCTTCGCTGCTGCTAACTGGTTCTTTTTATCCTCAGTTGCCTTTTCGTCGTTCTTTTTAGGCTGCAAAATTGTAGTCTGTCCTTCTTTAGCCACCTTTTTACTTGGTCTCCCTGTGAAGCTGATGACTGCGACAGCGCGGGCAAAACTTCTTCAGTTCAACACGCTGAGAGTCATTTTTCCTATTTTTAGACGTCGTGTAATTTCGCTCCTGACAAGCAGTGCATGCCAGGTAAATTACACCACGCGCATCGCCTTTCTTAGCCATGTTTATCCAAGAGTCTTAGTGATCACGCCTGATGCCACGGTCTTGCCGCCTTCACGGATGGCAAAATGCATTCCTTGTTCAAGAGCAACAGGATAAATCAGCTTGATGTTCATTTTAATATTATCGCCAGGCATCACCATCTCGATGCCCTGCGGTAGCTCAACCTGCCCGGTTATGTCAAGCGTTCTTATAAAGAATTGAGGCTTGTACCCGGTAAAGAACGGTGTGTGCCTGCCGCCCTCTTCCTTGGTCAGGACGTAAACCTCGCCTTCAAATTGCGTCTGCGGTTTAATGCTACCCGGCTTGGCAAGCACCTGGCCCCTTTCGACTTCTTCGCGTTCGATGCCGCGGATAAGGCAGCCTACAGCATCGCCGGCATCGCCTGTTTCAAGTGTCTTGTGGAACATTTCCACGCCGGTTACGACGGTCTTCCTGGTGTCTTTAATACCTACTATTTCAATCTCGTCACCGACTTTCACCTGCCCGCGCTCTACTCTGCCTGTAACCACGGTGCCCCTTCCCTTGATCCCAAAAACGTCTTCGATCGGCATCAGGAACGGTTTATCGATAGGCCTGACCGGCAGCGGTATGAAATCATCCACAACATCCAACAGCTTCAATACGCCGCTGCACCATTTGCAGTCCTTCTTTCCGCATCCGCATTCAAGCGCTTTCAGCGCGCTCACGCGGACGATCGGGGTCTTGTCACCGGGGAACCCATACTTCTTCAGCAGGTCCCTGAGCTCAAGTTCAACCAGCTCAAGCAATTCCTCGTCTTCCATAGCATCGACCTTATTCAAGGCCACCACCATACTGGGTACTTCTACCTGCCTGGCAAGGAGGATATGCTCCCTCGTTTGTGGCATCGGGCCGTCAGGTGCACTGACGACGAGTATGGCACCGTCCATTTGCGCGGCGCCCGTGATCATGTTCTTGATGTAGTCGGCATGGCCGGGGCAGTCTACATGAGCGTAATGGCGTTTAGCCGTTTCGTACTCAATATGAGCAATGGCAATGGTCACGCCCCTCGCTTTCTCTTCAGGGGCATTATCAATGCTGTCGAAGGACCTGAACTGATTGTCGCCGACGCCCTGTTTAGATAAAACCAGGGTCATAGCGGCGGTCAACGTTGTCTTTCCATGATCGACGTGACCTATAGTGCCCACATTAACATGCGGCTTTTTGCGCTCAAATACTTTCTTTGCCATTTAGTAAAACCTCCTTCATTTCTGAGCCCACAACCAGATTCGAACTGGTGACCCCGTTCTTACCAAGAACGTGCTCTACCGACTGAGCTATGTGGGCAAATTGCCATAATTTTATATATCACATCACAGAGATGCGACTAGAAATTATACTACAAAATATTTTAATTCTACAATAACCTGTAACGGCTTGGTGGTGGAGGGGGTAGGATTCGAACCTACGTAGCCCTTAGGGCGACAGATTTACAGTCTGTTCCGATTGGCCGCTCCGGCACCCCTCCGCATAGACCTTAAGATCTAAGCCCGAGAGGGGAGTCGAACCCACTAACCTACCGATTACAAGTCGGTTGCGCTGCCATTGCGCTACTCGGGCAGAAATCCATCAGTGTCTTATCTATCAATTTAGCAACAAAAGCAAAGTATAGATAAATCATAGCTAAAAGTCAAGGGATTTCATATTACCATTATCTTTACTAAATTATATTTCATTTGTTAAACTTTAATAAGCACATTATATTTAAAAAGGAGTGCTGATATGGGTTCCAGGGATTTTCGAAAAAGAGAAGCTAAGAAACCCAAGAAAGATGCCAAGAAGACAACCACAGTCTCGATTTTCCAACCGGAAGTACAGGTTGAGGTTGTCAAAAAACACAAAAGTAAAAAGGAAGAATTACCTGAAGAATAACCTGGTTTAGGCCACAGACCGTTAACTTTTCACTATTTACTATTTTGTTCGCATATGTCAAATTTTGCCCATTTTAAAGCCCTGATACATGGCCGTGTACAGGGGGTGTATTACAGGGCTTTTGCATCGCGTCTGGCAAAATCGCTATCTATTAAAGGTTACGTACGTAATACACGTTCAGGTGACGTTGAAGTGGCCGCAGAGGGTGAAAGAGAAAAGCTGGAGGAAATGTTAAGCCAACTGAAAATCGGCCCACCGGAAGCCTTGATAGAGAATATTGACACTCAGTGGTCTGCTTATACGGGGCAATACACTACTTTTGACGTTAGGTATTAAACTCGTCTCTCCAACTCTGCTTTGCCGGTCCTGATAGTCTCCAAATACTGGAGATCAAGGCCTGCCATGAGCGAAGCTTCTCTGTCTATTTCATAGGGTTCGCCCTCAAATATCTTACCTAAATTCTCCGTCTTGCCTTTGAAGGATTCATCGCTGCCGCTGAACTTTTTTCTTCCGTCAATTAATGCAAGGTCAAAGGGCAATGTAAAATACAGGTCCGCAAATACCTTGTCCCACCCCAGTTCATCCAGCGAACCCCAGCCCCCCGCATACCCCCTCTTATATTTGCTGACCGGTAAAAGGCTTAGAAGGTTCTTAATACTTAAAAATCCGTGGTTACCGATTGTCCGGAAGGGAGCCACGCTTATCAAAAAATCGCAGGATAGTACTACATTGGGCACCCAGAAAGTAGCCATAGCAAAAGGATGCGGCAAAGGATTTTCTATCTCGACCCAGATACAGTCCTTAACATCCAGCATAAGCACCCGTGTAAAGTCATAACCCAGTGATTTATAAATCGGATACACCGAATCCCCGTTAGCCGCACCTTCAAGGATTATGATATCAGCGTCGCTGACCTGCTTGACCTTCTCAACGATCACTCCCAGTATTTCCCGGCTGGTGCTGAACGGGTAGGGAAAAGGGTAACCGGCGTTGGGCTTGATTAAAACCTTGTGTGCCCGTGAAACCAGCGGCGGGGGGTTAAATACGAATTTTGATGCTTCGTATATCATATCTGGAACACAGCCTTTAAATTTTAAATCTCCAGATTCCTGTAAGTAAGGGTTTCCGCCCTACCCCTAAATATCGTTTGCCTTTATTTTACCATTGGAAGTCAATGGGTAAATTGGTTCTATAAATAAAAAAACTTAACAACTGGATAGTGGAAGGAAGAAAAATTACCGAAAGAACGCAATAGCTTTTAGGTCTATCGATCGACCTAGGAGATCAAACTCCCTAGAAAGGAGGTGATCCAGCCGCACGTTCCCGTACGGCTACCTTGTTACGACTTCGTCCCAGTTACCGGTCCCACCTTCGGCGACTGCCTCCCTTGCGGGTTGGCCTATCGACTTCAGGTGTTACCGACTCCCATGACGTGACGGGCGGTGTGTACAAGGCCCGAGAACTTATTCACCGCAGTGTGCTGACCTGCGGTTACTAGCAACTCCAACTTCATGCAGGCAGTTTCAGCCTGCAATCCGAACTGAGGATGATTTTATGGATTGGCTCCAGATCGCTCTATTGCTTCCCGTTGTATCACCCATTGTAGCGTGTGTGTAGCCCAGGATGTAAGGGCCATGCGGACTTGACGTCATCCCCACCTTCCTCCTCGTTATACGGGCAGTATCGCTAGAGAAATTAACTAGCGACGAGGGTTGCGCTCGTTGCAGGACTTAACCTAACACCTCACGGCACGAGCTGACGACAGCCATGCAGCACCTGTGCTAGCTCCTGGCTGGATACAGGTCGTCCCTCTTTCGAGTTTCTACTTCTAGCATGTCAAACCCTGGTAAGGTTCTTCGCGTTGCATCGAATTAAACCACACGCTCCGCTGCTTGTGCGGGCCCCCGTCAATTCCTTTGAGTTTTAGCCTTGTGGCCGTAGTCCCCAGGCGGAATACTTAAAGCGTTAGCTTCGGCACAGAGAGGGTCGATACCCCCTATACCTAGTATTCACCGTTTAGGGTGTGGACTACACGGGTATCTAATCCGTTTCGCTCCCCACACTTTCGGGCCTCAACGTCAGGATCAGCCTAGAAAGCCGCCTTCGCCACTGGTATTCCTCCCGATATCTACGCATTTCACCGCTACACCGGGAATTCTGCTTTCTTCTGCTGCCCTCAAGTCCTCCAGTATCAATTGCAGTCTCCCAATTGAGTCGGGAGATTTCACAACTGACTTAGAAAACCGTCTACACCCGCTTTACGCCCAGTAAATCCGGATAACGTTCGCCTTCTACGTATTACCGCGGCTGCTGGCACGTAGTTAGCCAAGACTTATTCATAGAGTACCGTCAGTTTTCTTCCTCTATAAAAGGGGTTTACAACCCGAAGGCTGTCATCCCCCACGCGGCGTCGCTGCGTCAGGCTTTCGCCCATTGCGCAAAATTCCTTGCTGCTGCCTCCCGTAGGAGTCAGGGCCGTATCTCAGTCCCCGTCTGGCTGGTTGTCCTCTCAGACCAGCTACTGATCATCGCCTTGGTAGGCCATTACCCTGCCAACTAGCTAATCAGACGCAAGCCCCTCCTCAAGCGCAAAAGCTTTACTGATAAGCTATCGCTTACCAGCACATGCGGTATTAGCCTGCCTTTCGACAAGTTATCCCCCACTTAAGGGTAGGTTACTTACGCGTTACTCAGCCGTTCGCCACTCCCTGATAAATCTTGCGAAAAATCAGGGCGTTCGACTTGCATGCATCAGGCACGCCGCAAACGTTTATCCTGAGCCAGGATCAAACTCTCTTAAAAAAGAACCTTCCTTCCACTATCCAGTTGTTAAGGTGCGTTTTGGGAAACGGTCAGAATGTTAGCACAACCGATTAAGGCATGTCAACATTGTGTTGTGCGCTGTGTGTTGTGCGCTGAAAATAATCCACTGAAAATAATCCATCTTGACGATTGCAGTCTCACACTGCTACAATGCCCTGTCGGCCTTCACAAAATCAACCGAGAATCGAGGTAATTAGATGCAGCAATCTGACCCAGATAAGATCCGCAATGTAGCACTTTTATCGCATTCAGGAGCTGGCAAGACCTCGCTGTGCGAAGCCATGCTCTTCGACACCGGAACGATAAGCCGCATGGGGAATGTGGCGGACGGGACGACGACCTCGGATTTCGACCCGGACGAAGTCAAACACAGGATTAGTATTAACCTATCAATATTGCCGGTGAACTGGAAGAATACCAAGATTAATATTATAGATACACCGGGATACCCCGATTTTGTCGGTGAAGTGAAGTCTGCCCTCAGGGTGAGCGAAGGCGCAATCATCGTGGTCTGCGCCGCCTCCGGTGTTGAAGTAGGTACAGAGCAAGTATGGTCCTACACAACCGAAAGCCAGATTCCACGGCTCATATTCGTCAATAAGATGGATCGAGAGAACGCTAACTTTGCGGGTACCTTAGAGCAAATTCAAGGTAAATTGAGCACAAGATGTTTGCCAATACAATTACCCATTGGGTCGCAGAAGGAATTTAAAGGCGTCGTTGATATCATAGCCAATAAGGCTTATGCCGGCGTGCCCTTAAAGGAAATGGAAATCCCCTCTGACATGACGGCTGATATCGATAGCGCCCGGGAAAAGCTGATCGAAGCAGTCGTTGAGATAGATGACGAGTTGCTCAACAGGTACCTTGACGGCGGTGAGATAAAAACAGAGGAGATCTACAAGTGTATAAAAGAATCAGCCAGGCAGGGCAAGGTCATTCCCGTACTGGCCGGCTCCGCCCTCGCCAATAACGGTGTGATGCCATTGCTCGATGCGATCAATGATTACCTTCCATCACCTTCGGATGCCGGTAATTATAAGGCTGCTAATGCATCGTCCGGTAAAGTGGAGGAAATCAAACCCGCAAATGATTCACCACTGGCAGCGCTGGTTTTTAAAACGACCTCCGATCCCCATGTAGGAAAAATAAGCTACTTCCGCGTTTTCTCAGGAATATTTTCCAGTAACTCCCAGGTATGGAACGTAAATAAAGGACAGGTGGAACGGGTCGGGCAAATATTCACACCGCGGGGCAAGAACCAGGAATCCGTCAACCAGTTAGTTGCCGGTGATATCGGGGTTGTTGTCAAACTGGCAAATACGGTAACCGGCGACACCCTCGGTACTAAAGACCATCCAGCCAGGCTAAATCCCGCCAGTTATCCTTCCCCTATTTTAAATAAGGCCGTCCACCCCAAGTCCAAAGCTGATCTTGATAAAATGAGCACCGGCCTCATGAGGATCTGCGAAGAAGACCTGACCCTGAGAACACAACGTGAGCAAGATGTGGGAGAGCTTCTTCTTTGCGGAATGGGAGACACCCACCTGGAAATAGCTTCAAGCAAGCTTGCACGCAAGTATGGCGTTGAAGTCAACCTCGAAATTCCCAAGGTACCGTATAAAGAGACCATCACCGTTCCTGTTAAAGCCGAGTACAAGCATAAGAAACAGACCGGCGGGCATGGCCAGTATGGCCACGTCCTTATTGAATTGGAGCCGTTGCCTCCCGGCAGCGGTTTCGAGTTCGCTGGGAAAATCGTGGGAGGTTCTGTTCCCAGGAACTACATACCGGCAGTGGAAAAGGGAGTTAAAGAGGCACGCATGGAGGGTGTCCTCGCGGGATATCCTGCAGTGGATATGAAGGTTACGCTCTACGATGGAAGTTTCCACCCGGTAGATTCCTCAGAAATGGCATTTAAAATTGCCGCTGCGCAGGCACTCAAGAAGGGAATGAATGAAGGATCGCCGGTGTTGCTTGAGCCGATTATGAACATGACAGTCACAGTCCCGGATTCATTTACAGGAGATATAATCGGAGATCTGAATACAAAACGCGCACGTGTTCTCGGTATGAATCCCAACCAGGGTATGAACGTTATCCAGGCACAGGCCCCGCTCGCCGAGATATCAAGGTATGCAATTGATCTCCGTTCGCTCACGCAGGGCAGGGGGACATTCACCGTTGAGTTCGCTCACTATGAACCCGTCCCTGCACTGCAGGCCCAAAAAATAATTGCACAGCACAAGAGTTCAAGCCATTAAATCTAATACGGTAAATCACAAAGCAAAGACCCTGACGATTGCTCGCCAGGGTCTTTGCTTTTACCTGCAACCGGGTTATTTAACCAGCTTTTTTACTGCAGTAATTCCTTAATTTTCTGCGCGAAAGCCGGAAAAATTGCCTTCCAATCGCCAACTACGCCGAAGCGCGCCTCTTTGAAAATGTTAGCTTCAGGATCTTTATTTATGGCAACGATGCACTTCGAACCGGAGCAGCCCGACATGTGCTGGCTGGAGCCGGAAATGCCGATCGCAATGTAAAGTTCTGGAGCAATGATCTTGCCGGTAAGACCGATCTGGATTGAGTCCGGGACCCATTTGTTATCACAGGGAGGCCTTGATGCGCCTACTGCACCCTTCAATGCCTTGGCCAGGTCAGCCAGATCTTTCTGGAATGGTTCCGGCCCGGCCAGGCCACGCCCGCCGGCTATAACCACCTGAGCGTCCTCGAGTTTAACACCGGCAACTTCCTCTTTGATGACCTCAAGTACCTTGGCCCTTATCCTGGAAGCATCCATCGCTACCTGGAACGCTACGACATCGCCTTTCCTCGCAGCATCCGCAGCAATTGGAGACATCGCCTTCTGCCTGACGGTGGCGATTTGCGGCAGCGCCTCAGAAGTGAAGGTAGCCCGCGCATTACCGCCGTAAACCGGCCGGGTGCAATTCATAAATTTGGTGGCGGGGTCGATGGCTAACTCAAGACAGTCCATAATAGTGCTGACTCCAAGTTTGAAAGCCAGCCTTGGAGCGAGATCACGCCCTATGGAGGTCTGCCCCATGATGATAATCCTGGGCACTATGTCATTTACAGCCTTGTCCATTACCAGCATGTAGGTGTCAGTCTGGTAATCTTTTAACTGCGCATCTTCCGTAACATAAACTTTATCTGCGCCGGCGGCTACGGCGTTTTTAGCAACGTCGCCGACCTTATCGCCGATCAAGATGCAGTTCAATTGCTCTTTCAGTTCATCTGCAAGACGCCTTCCAGCGCCAAGAAGTTCAGCAGTAATCGGTAGTAATTTACCTTCCGCAACCTCACCGACAACCAGAATGCCTTTATTTTCAGCCATTGATTCCTCCTAAATAATAATCCTCAAAATCTCGCTTAAATGACCTTGTTTTCGCGAAGTTTCTGGGCAAGCATGGCACCGGCCTCAGCAGGTGAATCGGCGCTGACCATCTCGCATTTGCTTTCTTTAACCGGCTGGAACAGCTTGACTATCTTGGATTTCCTGGCGGCAGCACCGACCTTATCGAGACCGATATCAGCGGGCTTCCATACTATCGGTTGTTTTTTACTGGCTGCCATGATTCCCTTCAAGGTAGCATACCTTGCTTCACCGAGCTCATTGCTGACCGTGATCAGGGCCGGCATGGACGCTTCAAGAATCTGGAAACCATCGGCTACGACACGCTCCACTTTGACCTTACCACCGACGACCTCAACCTTCTTGGCTACGGTCACGCTGGGTATACCGAGGATCTCAGCAATACCGGAACCCACCTGTCCATCATCCCATTCAGATTCCTGTCTGCCGCAAAAGATGAGGTCAAATTGCCCGACTTTCTTGATTGCCGCCGCCAGCGCGGTAGCAACCGCAAAGCTGTCACCCCCTTCAAATGCGGGATCTTCAAGTAGAATTAACTCGTCGGCGCCCATGGAGAGCGGCTTCTTCACCACGTCACGGATGAGGTTGTTACCCAATGAGATAACGCTGACCTTGTGAGCCGCTTTGTCCGTATCCTTAATGCGCAGGGCGGCTTCAACTGCCTGTTCATCATACGGGTTGACGACTGGCTTAACTTCAGGCGGTTGAACCATTCTGTTGTTTGCAGCATCCAATTTGAAAGTAGATGGTGCTGCTTCCGGATCGAGTACCTGTTTACAGCAGACGATCATATTCATGCTAGCAATTCACCCCTTTTCCTGTATTTGGCTAACCCGAATTAACCAATCGAGAAGTTTACAATAAACTTATATGTTTGTCAAAACCCGGGGACTGACCCTTACAACCCGGTTTATCCCTGAGTAGTCTTTAATCAAAGCAGTTTCCGCTCCGGGAAAAGCAGTGTTTATAAGAGACAAGATTTCACCTTCCTGGTTCAGACCGATTTCCAATAGTATTACACCGCCGGTCCTGAGCTTTTCCCGCGATTGGCTTATTAACTCGCTTATTATTTCGGTACCCCGGGACCCCCCTTTCAGTGCTATGGCGGGCTCGTACAGAGCAACCCCGTCCGGGAGCTTGGAAAATTCGCTATCCGCTATATACGGCAAGTTAGCCACGATGATATGGACGTCATGCCTGAGCGGTTGAAGCAGGTTTCCTTCAATCAATTTAATCCTGTCCTGAAGGCCGTAGCGGCACACATTAAATTGCGCTACCTCGAACGCCCGGGCGGAAGTATCTACCCCGAATATATAAGAATTGGGTATATGTTTGGCTAATGCAATTGCGATCGCACCCGAACCGGTGCCCACATCAACTATCAATATCGGGCCGATATCGCTTTCAACCCATTTTTGTACAAGCTTGATTGCCTCCTCTATCAGGATCTCCGTTTCAGGCCGCGGTATCAGCACCCTGGGATCCACGTAAATATCAATGTCGTAGAACTCGCGGCTCTGTACTATATAAGCTGCCGGCTCGCCTTTAAGCCTCCGCTGAACCAGGACATTTAAAGCGGAGCTTTCATCAGGTGTAAGGATTCTATCAGTATTGGCAAACAACCGGGCAGGCGTGAAGTTTAATACATAACACAAGAGTACCCTGGACTCATCATCTGCATCTTCGATACCGCTCTTTTTCAGCAAGGCAGTAATATTATGCAGGGCATTGCCCAGCTTCAAAGCTTGTCTTCCTCAAGATGCCTGGCCTGCTCGTCCGTAGCCAACGCATCAATCAGCTTATCCAGTTCACCATCGAGTATTTTTTGCAGCCCGTGCATTGAAAGGTTGATCCTGTGGTCCGTGATCCTGTCCTGCGGGAAATTATACGTGCGTATTTTTTCCGATCTCTCGCCGCTGCCGATTTGAGACCGCCTCTCCTCTGTCAACTCCTCCTGTTTCTTTCTCTGTTCGATATCATAGAGCCTGGCGCGCAACACAGCCATGGCCTTCGTCTTATTGCGAAGTTGGGACCGTTCATCCTGGCATACTGCCACCATGCCGGTCGGAATATGAGTTATGCGCACTGCCGTGCTGAGTTTATTTACATTCTGCCCACCCGCACCACCGCTGCGGAATATATCTATGCGTAAATCTTCCTGGTTTATATGGATATCTATTTCCTCCGCTTCAGGCAACACCGCTACCGTAGCCGTGGACGTGTGTATCCTCCCCGAAGCCTCGGTGACAGGCACACGTTGTACACGGTGTACCCCCCTTTCGTATTTCAGGTGTCCGTATACGCCTTTGCCCTTGACCTCGAATATTACTTCTTTAAATCCACCGACCTCATTCTGGTTGCCGTCTATTATCTCTATCTGCCAACCTCTGGTTTGCGCATAGCGGAAATACATGCGGTATAAATCCGCGGCAAAGAGTGCCGCCTCATCACCACCCGTGCCCGCCCTTATTTCCACGATGGCGTCCTTATTTTCATTGGCGTCCTTGGGTATAAGGCCTATCCTTAATTCCTCGCGCAGGTTCTGCTCGGTGTTCTTCAATTCATTAAGCTCTTCTTTAGCCAGTGCCAGCATATCCGGATCAAGCCCCTGATCTATCATGTTTTGCGTATCTTCTACTGCTTTGCTGACCAACTTGTAGTGCCTGTATTTATTGACAGTTCCCTCTATCCCCGCACGCTCATGAGACAGGGTTTGCACGCGGGAAAAATCATTGTAAACGTCGGGACGGGTAATGAGTTCGCCCAGTTCCTCATAGCGCTTTTCAATTGCCTCGAGTTTATCGAACATATTCATATCCCGTTATATCAAACCGCAGGGAAATTATAGCATCGTATGAAAAACTGGCTCAAATTTGCTCTCATATTATGATATTATTCTTATAAGATATTCTCTCATATCCATCTTAATATAACTTACCCGGTCTTTATGCTATAATATTTCAGTTGTTTTACGATTGATCTTCAAATCGAAATCGGGTTAAGTAATATGAAGTTAAGTGAAGAGGAAGTCCGGCACATCGCTTTGCTTGCCAGGCTTGGATTGAGCGACGAAGAAGTCCAAAAGTTCAGGAACCAATTATCGAATATCCTGGAGCATTTCGAGGTTCTGAAACAGGTTGATACAACCGACTTGCTGCCGACGGCGCAGTCCGTAACTCTGGAAAATATATACAGGCCGGATGAACCGGCGCCTTCAATGACAGTGACTGACATACTCAGCAATGCGCCAGACCAGGAAGAGAATTTCTTTAAAGTCAGGGCTGTACTGGAGTAGCCCATGGACAACCTGAACCAGCTCACCGTACACCAGGCACACAAGCTGCTGAAAGAAAAAAGGGTGTCTTCGCTTGAACTAACTCAATCCGTATTGAAACACCTTCGCAAAGTGGAGGACCGGATCCGTGCTTGTGTCACTATCACCGAAGATCAGGCAATCACCGACGCCGAAGCTGCAGACCGCACCATAGCCGGTGGCAGTATTAAGCCACTGACGGGCATACCCGCCCTCATAAAAGACGTTATTTGCACCAAAGGCATACGCACAACGTGCTCTTCAAAGATGCTGGAAAAATTTGTCCCGCCATATGATGCCACTGTTATTCAGAAATTAAAGGCTGAGAACTACGTGATAGTTGGCAAGACAAACATGGATGAATTCGCCATGGGCTCTTCCACTGAAAATTCAGCCTTTTTTGCTACACACAACCCATGGAATCTGGAATGCGTCCCCGGAGGCAGCAGTGGCGGCTCCGCTGCGGCTGTGGCCATTGACGAAGCTATTTACGCGCTCGGCTCGGATACGGGCGGCAGTATCCGCCAGCCAGCAGGATTCTGCGGGGTTGTAGGGCTGAAACCTACCTACGGTAGAGTAAGCCGCTACGGTTTGGTAGCCTTTGCCAGTTCACTGGACCAGATCGGTCCGATTACAAAAGACGTTACAGATTGTGCCATAGTATTGAACTATATCTCCGGCCACGATAAGCGAGATTCAACTACAGTGCCCTATGCCGTCCCTGACTATACAGAAGCATTAAAATCCGGCATTAAAAATGTCCGCATTGGTATACCGCGTGAATACTTTGTAGAGGGGATGCAACCCGAGGTCCGCAAGGCACTTGAAACCGCTATTAATAAGTTAGAGGAACTCGGTGCCTCAGTCGATCGGGATGTTTCCTTGCCCTACACAAAGTATGCCCTGGCAGCGTACTACATACTGGCGCCATCGGAAGCCTCGGCAAACCTGGCACGCTATGATGGAGTGAAGTACGGTTATTCCTTCCGCGACACAACCAACATGTGGGAAGCCATGGAAAAGACCAAACAATATGGTTTCGGGCTGGAAGTGAAGAGAAGGATAATGCTTGGCACTTACGCGCTCTCCGCCGGATACTATGACGCCTATTACCTGAAAGCCCAGAAAATACGCACACTGATAAAGCGGGATTTTGAGCAGGCTTTTGAGAAATATGATGTCCTGGTCACGCCCACGTCACCTACTGTAGCCTTCAAGATCGGCGAAAAAACCGATGATCCAGTTCAAATGTACCTCAGCGACGTATGCACCCTGCCTATCAACATTGCCGGAGTCCCCGCCATATCGATACCAGCCGGCTTCGTCGCCGGGCTTCCCGTGGGTATGCAAATCATAAGCAAGCACTTTGCCGAAGAAACATTACTCCGGGTAGCCTTTGCCTACGAACAGGCAACACCCTGGCACAATCAGAAGCCTGCGCTTGCTTAATATTTAATCGTTTTTCTGATTAATCCTATTAGGGGAAAGGTATAAGTTATTCCAATTACAATAAACGTAATAAATTCTGCTATAATAGGTTCACCTGGACAATAAAGGCTGAGTGAGGAGATGCTATGGAGAACGTAAACAAGATCTTTGAAGCCCTTGAAAAAGATGCCAGGCTCACATCCGAGCAAATATCCGCGACGACCGGCATCCCGGTTAACGATGTACAGAAGCTAATCAAGAAGGCTGAGAAAGACGGTACCATTGTTAAATACAAAACGGTAATCAACTGGGCAAAGCTCGGGGAGGAGCAGGTGTGGGCCCTGGTGGAAGTAAAAGTCGTGCCGCAGAAGGACGTCGGCTTCGGTGCTATCGCCGAGCGCATCTACCGTTTCCCCCAGGTAAAAGCAGCCTACCTGGCCTCGGGTACATATGATATAGCTGTCATTGTCACGAGTACGACCATGCAGGAAATCGCGGTCTTTGTATCGGAAAAGCTGGCTCCCATGGAGACCGTACAGGGCACCGTAACCCATTTTATCCTTAAAAAATATAAAGAGGACGGGGTCATCCTGGACGATGATGGAGAGCCCAGGCGGCTTGGCGTGGTAGCCTGATTTACATCCTGTTATCAGTGTCAGGAGGTCTCAGTTGTCCGACCATATTAAACAACCCAAAACCAAACGTGATTATATATCCCGGAAGGCCAGGGAGATATCGCCTTCCGGCATAAGAAAGTTTTTTGATCTTCTTTCCTCGATGGACGGCGCTATATCTTTAGGAGTGGGTGAGCCCGATTTTGTCACCCCCCGGCCCATACGTGAAGCCGGCATGTTCGCCATAGAGAAGGGCTTCACCATGTACACATCAAACAAAGGGATTATAGAGCTAAGGGAGGCGCTTTCCAAGTACCACCAGAAATTTTATAACATCGGCTACAATCCCCACGAAGAAATCCTCATTACCACGGGAAGCAGCGAGGCGCTCGACCTGGCTTTCAGGGCAATCATAGATCCCGGCGACGAGGTGATCATCGCCGATCCCCATTATGTGGCTTACCCGGTAGCCATATCCTTGCCCGGTGGCATACCGGTGGCCGTGCCCACCTATGAAAAGAACAACTTTGAAATCATGCCCGAGGATATCAAGAAGAGGATTACACCCAAAACAAAGGCGATTTTACTCAGCTACCCTGCAAATCCCACGGGCGCTGTAATGCCCAAAGAACTGCTCCTGAAAATTGCCGATATCGCTATCAAGAATGACTTGCTTGTCGTATCTGATGAAATCTATGCCCGTCTTACATACGACGCCCAGCATACCTGCCTCGCCAGCATACCTGGTATGAAGGACCGGGTGATTTTGATCGGAGGATTTTCTAAGGCATTTGCTATGACGGGTTGGCGAGTTGGTTTTGCTGCTGCCCATGCAGATATTATTGAGGCTATGCTAAAAGTTCATCAATATACTATGATGTGCGCGCCTATCATGGGCCAGATGGCTGCCGTTGAAGCTCTCAAAGACAGCAACAACAAAGATGTAGAAGATATGCTCTCCGAGTATGACAGACGGCGCAGGGTTATCGTTAAGGGTTTCAGGGATTTAGGCTTGTCCTGCTTCGAACCGAAGGGCGCTTTCTACGCCTTCCCCTCAATAAAATCCACCGGCATGACTTCCGAAGAATTTTCTGAGACATTGCTTAAAGAAGAAAAGGTGGCCGTAGTCCCGGGTTCCGTCTTCGGCAAGTGCGGTGAAGGTTATATCCGCTGCTGCTACGCCACTTCCATGCCTGAGATTGAAGAAGCTTTGAAACGCATTGGTGAGTTCCTCGCCAGGCACAGGAAATAGAGCTTCAGCTCCTCTCGAGCCAGCTTAAGAACTGCTTTACCAGCTTTTTATTCGCAGCGATAATCTCTTTATCCTCTATTTCCGCTTTATCCTTGTTGCCATTCATGACCGTGCCACCCGCCTCCCTGATGAGTAAGAGCCCGCTTGCGATGTCCCAGGGATAGAGGTGCTTATGGAAATAGAGGCTGAGCCGCCCGCAGGCGACATAAGCCAGGCCCAGACTTGCTGACCCCATCAGCCGCAAGCAATGTATCTTAGGCCACAGCTTTACGGCTATTCTCAGAATTTCATTGCTCTTTTCAACCTGGTATCCCAGGTCAACGCCAACAGAAGCTGCTTGAAGCGAGTTAACTCCTGAAACGTGAATCTGTTTTCCGTTTAAAAAAGAGCCTTTGCCCTTTTCGCTGTGGAATGTCTCGCGCCTGATGGGGTCATAAGTGAGCCCCAGTAGAACCTCTTTTCCTTTTGCCAACGCTATATTGATACAAAAATAAGGGATGCCGAAGTAATAATTGTTGGTGCCGTCAAGAGGATCGATAATCCACATATATTCCGCCCCTGGTTGACTGTCGCCGCTCTCCTCCGACAGAATACGGTGCCGCGGATACTCCTCTCTGATTATTTCCAGTATTTTCTTCTCGGAACGGATATCGGCCTCTGTTACCAGGTTCCTCCTGCCCTTAACCCGAATTTCATTCTGAAGGCCAAAACGCCTTCTCAGAACTTTGCCGGCCTCCCCGGCGGCATAAACTGCTATGTCATACGGGGATTTATCATGGAGCGAGAGGGGTAACCGGTTGCCGTATTTTTCAGGCATTCCGGACAAGGCCCATCTTCAATCTGACTTCCGCCATGGTCTCCCTGGCTATTGCCCGGGCACGCTGGGCTCCTCCTGCGAGAGCCTCATATATAATGTTTGGATCTTTTTCCAGAGCAATCCTGCGTTCCCTGAAATCCTTGAGGCTTGAGTTTATGCCGTCAGCCAGCAGCTTTTTACAGTCGACGCAGCCTATGCCGGCAGACCTGCATTGAGAGGCTATCTCTCCTGTCCTGTCGGAGTTGAAAAAGCCATGCAGACTGAAGACGTTACAGACCTCGGGGTGACCACGGTCATTCCTGCGCTGGCGAGCAGGGTCCGTAACCGCAGTCATGACCCTGGCAAGCGTTTCCTTCGGTGAAGCGGCAAGCTCGATATGATTGTCGTAAGATTTACCCATTTTCTGGCTCCCATTCAGCCCTTGAACCAGCGGGAAATTAGTTAGCCTGGCCTGGGGCTCGGGGAAGGTCTCGCCCAACAGAAAATTAAAACGCCGCGCTATCTCCCGTGTCATCTCGAGGTGCGGCAGTTGATCCTCGCCGACAGGGACGAGGTCAGCTTTGTACAACATGATGTCTGCCGCCATCAATACCGGGTAGCCTACCAGGCCAAAATTCACATTATGTGGCTGCATACGTGCTTTTTCCTTGAATGTCGGCACGCGCAACAACCAGCCGAGCGGGGTGAGCATACCCAGATAAGTGTATAACTCAGTGACTTCCGGTACGTGTGACTGTACAAATATGATGGACTTTTTCGGATCCAGGCCGGCAGCCAGCCAGTCCAGTGTCATCTCGAAAATGTTCTGCTGCAATTCGGAGGTATCCTCAACCGTGGTGAGGGCATGTATATCCACGATGCAGTATATGCAATCGTACTTTTCCTGGAGCATTACGTAGTTCTGTATTGCTCCTATATAGTTACCGATATGCTGTCTGCCCGTGGGGCGGGCTCCAGAAAATACTCTCTTTTTCATAACCAGAGCAAGAGTTTAACACAAAAAAGAAATTAGCTACAAACGGCAGGGGCGTACCTTCAGGTGCACCTGCATGTTAAAGAAATTCCAAGCTCCAAATTCCAAACGTTTTAAGCTTTGAATTTTGTATTTGTTTAGAGCTTAGTGTTTAGAACTTAGAATTTAATTATTGCTTGGAATTTGGTTATTGGTATTTGGAATTTTTCCCTATACTTGACCGATTCTAATCCCCCCTCTACATGCTTTCCGGCGCCGTCATTCCCATGAGATGCAGGGTCTTTGCCAGCACAGTCCCCGCCGCCTGAACCAGCTTTAACCTGGCTTTAGTCACCTTTACATCGTCCGAGATCACCCTGCACTGCTTGTAGAATGAATGGAATACGGTCGCAAGCTCCTGCGCGTAGAACGGCAGGTGATGCGGCTCAAGGCTGGTCGCCACCGTCTCAATGAGCTCCGATATCCTGACCATCTGGCGTATCAAGGTCAGCTCGGGCTCAGAAGACAGCAGCTTAACATCGCCATCCTTGAATGAAAGTCCCTTTTCCTGCGCGTTCTTGAGGATGCTACAAATGCGCGCGTGGGCATATTGTACGTAATAAACAGGATTGTCGGCCGATTGTTTGATGGCAAGCTCCAGGTCGAAGTCCATCTGGCTGTCCGCGGAACGCGACAGGAATACAAAGCGGCAGGCGTCCGCGCCCACCTCGTCCAGCAGCTCGCGCAGCGTAATGATGTCTCCACTCCGCTTAGAAATCTTAACCACTTCCTGCCCCCGCCGCAGGGTGACGAGCTGGCAAATAATAATCTTCAGTTTTTCCGGGTCCAGCCCCAGCGCGTTCATAACAACTTTCATACGGGATACATGCCCCTGGTGATCGGCGCCCCAGATATCGATTACGTGATCGAATTTTCTCTCCGCGAACTTGTTATAATGATATGCGATATCTGACGCAAAGTACGTGGGCGTACCATCGCTTCTAATAAGCACGTTATCCTTATCGTCTCCCAGGGTTGAGGAAGTGAACCATGTTGCATTTTCCCGTTCGCTCACGTACCCATCGTCGCGAAGCATTTTCATGGTTTTATCAAACTGCCCGTCCTCGAACAGGCCCTGCTCGCTGAACCATACGTCGAATTCCACTCGCAGAAGCTGCAGGTCATCCCTTATTTGACCCATTACTTTCTCTATCCCGGCTTTCCCTATTCCGGCTATGGCCTCCTCGTATGGCATCTTGAGGAACCTATCGCCGTAGCTATCAATTATTTCCCTGGCGATATCGATCACATAGTTGCCGTGATATCCGTTTGCAGGTATTTCGGCCTCGACGCCCAGGCGCTGCTGATAACGGGCATAAAGCGACCGGTAAAAAGCTTCGAGCTGGCTTCCTGCATCGTTGATATAGTACTCTGTAGAAACCCTGTAGCCCGCAGCTTTCAGCACGTTTGCCAGCGTGCTGCCAAGGACCGCGCCTCTTCCATGCCCTACGTGAAGCGGTCCCGTGGGGTTGCCGCTCACAAATTCGATTTGAACCAGCCTGTCCCCCGGTTGGATATCTCCATAAGATTCTCCTACCGCGCATATCTCTGACACCTGTTGCGTCAACCAGTTCTTGCTCAAAGTAAAGTTAATAAAACCCGGATGAGCCACTGCTACTTTTTCGAAATCTTTTACGTGGGCAATGTTTTTTACCATAGCTTCAGCTATATCCATGGGCTTCATGCCGGTCAGCCTGGCCAGTTTCAAGGGAAGGCTGCAGGCATAATCACCATATTCGGGCCTGGCCGGTCTTTCAATGGTAATTTCAGGGAGATCCGCGTCAGGAATCAAGCCTTTCTGCTGCGCTCTGGCAAAGGCCTGCTCCAATAATTCGCTAATCTGTTTCCTGAATGACATTATGTCCCCCGTAAATGACCGTGAACTTCAAAATCAGTTTAATGCTCCGAAAATATCATAAAGCAACATTCTAATTGTTTTCCACCCTTCTTTGCCAGACTCTATTCAATTTAGGGATGTGCGAAACTCCCATTTTGATTAATAGTTTCTTAGACATTTTCAGCGTGTCTTAAAGCTGTAATCGGTCCTGAAACGTGTTAAATTTTTTAAAAATCAGGTCAACCAAGTTATTAATAATCAGGTTTGACATCCTTGCTTAAAATACCTTGGCCCTGAGTTCTCAGGGCACATTTGATTTGAATATATATTAAAGGGGCGATGCTGTCAATTGTAAAAGCAAGGCTATGGCAAAGGCAATAAGCTGGATAAAGCTAAAACTCGAAGCAGTGACCTTGAACATATCGGGATTTCTTCAAGGGATGATCCTCATTTATCTTTGTTAATCATCCCGCAGAACTCGCATACTGTCTGGTTTCGTTTTCGGGGGGAGGGTCAGGCTCATTGTCGTTACTGTATTTTAGGTGCTTATCGACGCAACTATGTTAAATAAGTGGTCATTTACCAGTTATACAGACATCCCCGCAGTCGCCGGTCCTAACCCTGTAGGCGTTCTCGACAGGAAGCACGAATATCATACCATCACCTTCCCTGCCGGTTTTGGTAGCGCGACAGATAGTATCTATAGCTATCTGGCACTCTTCGTCTGCAAGCACCATTTCTATCTTGACCTTGGGTAGGAAATCGACGCGGTACTCACCGGCACGCCATTGAAGCGCAATCCCTTTCTGCCTGCCGCGCCCGTTAACGTGAGTTACCGTCATGCCCAGCATACCTTTGGCCGTCAGCGCATCTTTGACAGCACCGAGTTTTTCCGGCCTGATAATAGCTTCTATTTTTTTCATTATGATACACCTCCGTAAGCATTTTCACCGTGTTGTGATATGTCAAGACCTACAGACTCTTCCTCTTCTTTTACACGCAAGCCCATCGTTGCCTTAAGGGCTTTGGCAAGCAGCCAGGAAACTACAAAGGCATAAGCCATTGTTGCAGTGATTGCAGCGAGCTGAATCAGGATCTGTTTCCAGTTCCCGTCCAGGAGCCCTGATCCGGCTGAATTAACCGCCGTTGTAGCGAAAATACCTGTTGCCAGCGCACCCCAGGTGCCGCCTACACCATGACAGGCGAACACGTCCAGCGATTCATCCACCTTGTTTGCCTTTGCCCTCCATACCATGACGTAGTATGAAATAATTGAGGCAATAGCGCCGATCGGGATAGCAGCCCAGACCGGTACAAAACCGGCGGCTGGCGTAATGGCAACCAACCCGACAACAGCACCGGTGGCAGCGCCCAGCACCGAAGGCCTGCGGTGTATCCATCCAAGCATCATCCAGGTGAACCCGGCGGCGGCAGCCGAAGTATTGGTAGCAATGAAGGCTGTAGAGGCCAACCCCCCCGCTGTCAGCGCGCTGCCTGCATTGAATCCAAACCAGCCGAACCAGAGAAGGGCTGCGCCCAGCACGACAAAGGGTATATTGTTGGGCTCCATGGACTCGCCCTCTTTAAATCCCATGCGCGGACCGAGCACCATGGCCAGGGCAAGCGCCGAGATACCGGCATTCACATGTACTACGGTACCCCCGGCGAAATCGAGTGCACCCAGCTGGGCTAACCATCCGCCGTTTCCCCAAACCCAGTGGGCTACAGGGCAATAGACAAGGGTAAACCATAGAGCAGCAAAAGCGAGCAGTGAGCCGAACTTAATACGTTCCACTACAGCGCCTGTCCAGAGTGCCACAGTAATGATGGCAAAAGTGGCCTGGAAGGCCACGAAAGCCAGGTGCGGCACAGTTGCAGCATATACAGAAGATGGATCCTGTCCGACTCCTGTCAGGCCGAACCATGAAAGGTTCCCTACCAGGCCTCTAACGTCCGGGCCAAACGCCATGGTGTAGCCGTAAATTATCCAGAGAACCGATACCATGCAGAGTATAGCGAAGCTCATCATGATGGTAGAGAGTAGATTTTTTCTCCTGACCATCCCTCCGTAAAAGAAAGCCAGGGCGGGCGTCATCAGCAGCACCAACGCAGTGGATGTGAGTAACCATGCAGTATCGCCCGAATTCATGATGCACCTCCTTGAAGCTTATATAGCGGTAGTTTAACGGAGGGCTGTTTCGGGATTATTACGGTAGTGTTAAGATTATGTTACCGGATAAATTAGGTGCCGGAGCCGGAATCCTTGAACTTGTAGCCGATATTTCTGACGGTTTTAATGAAGGTATGGACGGAATCCTCGATCTTGCTGCGCAACCGCCTGATATGCACGTCAACTGTCCTGTCTCCGCCATAATAATCGTAACCCCAAACCTCGTTTAGTAAGGCCTCGCGGGTAAAGACCTTTCCCTTATTGGTTGCCAGCAACTTAAGCAGTTCATATTCTTTAAATGTCAGGGCCAGCAAGCGGCCGCCCAGTTCGGCTTCACACCTGATAGGATCGATGGTAAGGTCCCCGGCTTTGATTAGGCTATTCTTATCGACCCTGCTTGTCTTAGATATAGCCCGGCGTATTCTTGCTGATAATTCATCCACGTTCCACGGTTTCATAATGAAGTCTTCAAATCCCTGCTCGGCAAACATATGCAAAGTTGAAAGCGAGACTAAAGCAATTACCGGGAGCAATCTCCGTAACTTGAGCTTTCTGAACCATTTCCAGGCCGAATCTTCATGTGATGAGACTGCAGAAACATCGATCAGGACAACATTGAAAGCCTGGCGTAAATCCTGCTGTATAACATCGTCAGCATAGATACAGGCAGTGCTGGAAAATCCAAGCCGGCTGAGACCGGCGCTCAGCTCCCTGACCCTGTCCATTTCGTTGCTGACCAGCAGGATATTGCTCATAGACTGGTTGCCTTATTATAAGAGTTCAGTAAAAGGTCGAAGAGCAGCAACCTCGATCATACCGCCCATTGCCCTATTAGCCACTTCGATCCCTGCTTCAACAGCGGCCGCCACCGGGTTTAACCCGCTGAGGGTGATGAGACCGACTTTGTCATGGTTGTAGGGTATCTCGCATATCTTCTCTCCCGGCTTGGCCAGGACGGCGAAGCTGATAAGGCTGCTGTTCTTTAACCGTTTCAGCAGTTCATCTGCCTTATTGACCGAGAGCATGGGTATTTCATGATAGCCGGCCAGCACCTTGCCATTACCGCTGGCGGCGGCCTGGCTAACGGTTGTCATTTTGCCGGCTATAAAGATATCAGCTGGATCTATAGTTGAACCTGAGAATTCAATAAGGTCAACAAACCTGAAAGGCTGGCCATCACGCATCTGGAGCAGGCCGCCGAAACGCGAATAGGCAGGTATGCCGGATTTGAGGAGGCAGCCGTTTACCGCAACGCTGCAAACCATGGCGAAACCTACTTTGTTGGGGGGTATAACTATCTCGCCAAGCTTGCTGCCCTCCCCGGATAGCGCCACCAGGTTAGACGAGCAGATGCCGCTGTCGAATATGTTCTTCATTAGCTCCAATGCCCGGGGGAAATCTTCCTTCTGAAACAGTGAGACATCGATCGGTATCCTGCCCGTTGCCGAACGCAAACCCACATTGGTCTGGTAAGCAAGACGCTCTATGCGGGAGCCGACGAACCCTATTTTATCTGTAACCAGGGAGTTTCTCAGCTCTTCCAGACCCGGACCTGTGATAGTGCGCCCGTCCTTATGCCCAACCAAGCGGGTAAACCCGCGCTCGTCCATGATTTTCAGATGGTAGCGTACTGCGCGCTCACCGAGGTAAATGCCTTGCTCTTCCAGCAGCCTGGATATGAGCCTGCTGCCCAGTGGCAGCGGCGAATCGCTGAGTATCTTCAAGATAGCGGTTATTTTCCTTTCAACGTCGCGAGTTTCCTGCCCTATCACAGGTACCTCCCATTAATATGCATAAAGCCTGCCATATGGCCGGTGATACAAAGGAAATAGCTTCATAAATTTGTGCGTTAATATCTTCTGCCCGTCTATATCAAAATGACCGGCGAATTGCTCGACAAGGTTGGCCAGTATAGCACGGTCAGTATCGTCAAGTTCCGCTATTCCGACCTCCCTGCCCAGTTGATAGTCCTCCAGCTTGCCACGCATATAGATAACGCCGCCATGCATACCGGTGCCTACATACCTGGCGCGGTGGTAATCGTCATCCTGCATATTTAGTCCGAGCAGCACCATCACTCCGCCGGCCATATACTCGCCGAAGAAATCCTGAGCGGTGCCGCCGATAACGATGGAAGGTTTCTTATCGCCATATTCCTTCATATGAATACCGGCGCGGTAGCCCACTCCCTCCCGGATAAATATCTTGCCGCCGCGTGCCGAAAGGCCGGTTATATCGCCCGCATGTCCATGCACAACAATTTCGCCCTCGTTCATGGTGTTGCCGCAGCCATCCTGTGCATTGCCATGTACGGTTATATACGGTCCGTTCATGAAGGATCCCAGGTCATTGCCGGGGGTGCCTTCGATCTTGATTTCAACCGGCTTATTAATATCCGTGCCAATATAGCGTTGCCCGCAAACGTTTTTGAGTAAAATCTTTTTAGCGCCTGCGGCTACCGCCTGCCTAAGCTGGTTATTCAGTTCGTGCGTGGCGATATCCTGCGCATTGATTTCAATTATCGAGTTGTGAGGCTTCTTCAAAGCTGGATTTGCTGACATAGCTTAATCTCCTATCGACCTGATGCCGAGTATCTTTAACTCAGTGTCGGAAAGACCTACACCCCTGAGGTGCAGCCTGTTGCCGCGCAGGCTTTCCAGAGCGTTGATGCCCATACCACCAAGGATATCCTTAAGCTCGATGGCCCAGCCTCGCAGCAAATTAACCAACCGCTTGCTGCCTATTTCGGGATTGATGCGCTTGGTCAGCGCCAGGTCGCTGGTACAGATGCCCCATGCGCATTTGCCGGTGTGGCATTGCTGGCAGGCGGTACAGCCCAGTGCAATTAATGCAGCGGTGCCGATATAAACAGCATCGGCGCCCAGAGCGATGGCCTTGGCAATGTCACCGCTGCTGCGGATGCCCCCGGCTATGACCAGCGCTGCCTGGTTGCGGATGTTCTCTTCACGCAGGCGGGAATCAACTGCAGCCAGGGCCATCTCGATGGGGATGCCCACGTTATCGCGGATAACCTTGGGGGCGGCCCCGGTAGAGCCCCGCAGGCCGTCCAGCACTATTATGTCGGCTCCTGCCCTGACCATACCGCTGGCGATGGCTGAGACGTTGTGAACAGCGGCAATTTTCACCGAGATTAACTTCTGGTAGTTGGTTGCTTCCTTGATGGCGTAGACCAACTGGGCGAGGTCCTCGATCGAATAAATATCATGCTGCGGTGCTGGTGACAGCGCATCGGTGCCCACCGGTATCATTCTTGTAAGGGATACCTCGGCTGTAACCTTCTCTCCCGGGAGATGCCCCCCAATGCCCGGCTTGGCGCCCTGGCCGATTTTAATTTCCACTACTTTGCCGGCATTGAGGTATTTTGAATGGACGCCGAAACGTCCCGAGGCGACCTGCACGATGGTGTGGTCGCCGTATTTATAAAGGCTGGAGTGTAAACCGCCCTCACCCGTATTCCAGAATGTGCCGGCCTCGCTGGCAGCACGGGCCAGTGAGCGCTGGACGTTGAGGCTGACAGCGCCGTAAGACATGGCAGAGAACATTACGGGGACGTTCAATTTCACCTGTGGCGGTAGCGGATTCTTTAAAGCGTGAGTTACTGGATCGATTTCAATCCTGTCCGGCTTTCTGCCCAGGTATGTAACCAGTTCCATGGGCTCGCGTAAAGGATCGATTGAAGGATTGGTGACCTGACTGGCATTAAGCAGTATATGGTCCCAGTAGACCTTATACCCTTTATCATTTCCCATGCCCGTGAGGAGAACGCCACCGGTCTCGGCCTGCTTGAGGATATCCTCGATAGCCTCGGGCCGCCAGTTATAATTTTCGCGGTAGTCAAGGGTGTTTTTCCTTATATTGAGGGCACTGGTCGGGCAGAACACCACGCACCTGTGGCAGCCGACGCAGTTTTTCTCATCGGCCATCACTTCGTTATCGGCGGCGTCATAGCTGTGGACATCGAAGCTGCACTGGTTGACACAGACCTGGCACTGAATGCAGCGGCTGGCATCACGCTCAACTATAAATTTGGATGGTATAAAAGTCTTCATCGCTGTATTCCCCTGTGTCTAATTTCTCACCGGGATACCGCGGTCGGCCAGGTATTCCTTCACCTTTTTAATAGAATACTCGCGGTAGTGAAATATGCTGGCAGCCAGCACGGCATCGGCCTTTCCCGTGGTCAGCGCATCATAAAGGTGCTCAAGCGTACCGGCCCCGCCGCTGGCAATGACCGGCACACTCACCATTTCGCTTACTGCAAGGTTCAATTCGTTATCATAGCCGGCCCGGTGCCCATCGGCGTCCCAGCTTGTCAGCAGTATCTCGCCGGCGCCCAGTTCCACAGCCTTTCGTATCCACTCGAGGGCATCTATCCCGGTAGATTTACGGCCGCCGTGCGTGCAGACTTCCCAGGTGGTCTTGCCCTTGTCGCTGCGCCGCTTGGCGTCCACTGCCAGTACAATGCACTGGCTGCCGAAAATGGCCGCTCCTTTTTTCAGCAGCAGAGGATCATGGACGGCTGCAGTGTTAATGGAGACCTTATCAGCGCCCGCCTGCAGCATGCGCCGCATATCGCCGATTGAGCGCAGGCCGCCGCCCACGCACAGCGGAACGAATACCTGTTTGGCCACACTTTCAACTACGTGAACCATGGTATCCCTGGCTTCGGGAGTTGCGCCGATGTCCAGGAAAATCAGTTCATCGGCGCCTTCCTGGTAATAGAAAGCTGCCTGTTCCACAGGGTCGCCGGCATCGCGCAGGTTTGTAAAGCTGGTGCCTTTGACCACGCGGCCGTCTGTTACGTCAAGGCAGGGTATAATACGTTTAGTTAACATCTTCAGTTACCTGTTATTTAGTCCTCTTGTAGGCTGCCACCGCTGAAATAGATGCGGGTGGCTCGAATGGAGATTTAAGGCTGGCTATGATCGGTTCCCCTCCAACGGGTATCCAGACGCTGTCCAGTTGCGGGCTGATGGTGCGTATAGCCGCCTCTTCCGCGGAAAGGAAAAGCACCTTGCCTTTAGTGGCTGCCGTAAGCGGGCGCAGCCGGATGCGGTCGGTCAGCCCGATCATTTCGCCTTCATGCGCGATGATGAGCGTAAATGGCCCGTTGAGCAGCAGGCTGCCATAGACTTGCCTTAGGGCACGCAACATCTCCTGTTCTGCAGCTGGCTTCCTGTCTATATCGTCCCAGAATGGCGCGGCAAAGACCCGGGAGACTACATCTATGGGGAGACCATGTTTCCTTACCAGCAGGTCGATGGCATAGGCGATGACCTCTGTATCGGTTTCCATGGTGCAGATATAGCCGTACTGCTCTAGGTAACGGCGGTTGATACCGTAGGAAGATATTTCCCCATTATGCACAACTGTCCAGTCGAGGATGTTGAAAGGGTGTGCGCCGCCCCACCATCCGCGCGAGTTCGTGGGGTACCTGCCGTGTGAAGTCCAGAGGTAGCCCTGGTATTCTTCCAGGCGGAAGTATTGCCCTATTTCCTCGGGGTAACCGACCCCTTTGAATACGCCCATGTCCTTGCCGCTGGAAAAAATGAAACTGTCTTTTATCTTGATATTGATGTCCATCACGCGGTCGACGACGAAATCATCGTCGGACTGTATGCCCGCCTGGTACCTGTTGACTTTGACGAAGTATCGCCAGACCAGGGGCGGATCTTTAATAACTTCCAGAGGACTGGTTTTAATCTCGTCGGCATCGATGAGGTGAAATTTCTCCTTGAGAAAGGCCTCGGTCTCGGTTTTGCCTTCTCTGCTCAGGTACATGACATGCAGTGCATAATATTCAGCATAATCCGGGTAGAGGCCGTAAACGGCAAAACCGCCGCCCAGGCCGTTGCCGCGGACATGCATATTGCCGATGGCCTTGATGATATCTGCGCCGGAGAACCGCCGGCCGGATGTATCCATCATGCCGAAGATGGAACAGGCGTCTATAACCTTATCGCTGTTGTAGGGGTTCTGCATTTTCCTCAAATCTTGCATCTCATTACTCCTTTGGCAGTGGCCCTATTCGCCGGCAATAGCGTGCTCCTCCAGCTCTTTCAAGGGCACTACGTGCGAAGCGGCGGTCAATACTCCCATGCGCTCCTGCCTGAGATCACGCGGCAGGTCGATCAGTCCGAAATCAACAGCCAGCAGCGACTGCTTAAAATCTTTGACGTTCACACCATCGCGCATCAGCCCGAAAATGATGCCTGACTTCTCTATATCCTTAACAAAGATCATGCCCTTGACCAGGTTATCCTTCAGGATCAACTTCTGGTAAGGGCTATTGATGATAAACGTTTCATATCTATTATCGTCTGGCGCAGAGACAAGCCCGGCGCTGGAGATATCCATGTCGAAATAGTTGATCGAATTCATCGCCGTGCCGCCCTTATATTCCGCCTGCCTGCCGGCCATGTTATAACCGGCTATCCTGCCGCCGATGTATGCATTGGGCCAGATGGGCGTGAGGCGATCAGACCCGTTGATAAAATCCCAGCCCTCGGAGGCATCGCCGCAGGCATATACGTCCGGACAGCTGGTGGCCATGCGCCGGTCTATGCTGATGCCCCGGTTGAACTTAATGGCTGTACCTTTGACCAGGTCGAGGCGTGGCAGCACACCGATGGCGATGATTACCATTTCGCATTTGATTTTCTGGCCGTCGGCAAGTACTACACCTTCAACACTGTCCTGTCCCGCGACCTCGGCTACGGTATTAGCGGTAATTACCCTGATGCCGGCTTCAGCCAGGATTCGGCCGGCTATGGCAGAGGCTGCCTCGTCCAGTATCGTATTCAGCACCCTATCCTTCATCTCGACTACAGTGGCTATGATGCCGCGCTTGGACAGCGCTTCGGTTACGCTGATACCGATGAGGCCACCGCCGATGACGACCGCACTGTTAACCTTTATCAGGTATGCGTCGATTTTCTTAGCATCATCCAGGCAGGTAAAGCTAAATACGCCTTCTTTTTCCATCCCCTTAATGTTGGGGACGATCGGCAGGCCGCCGGTAGCGAGAAGAAGTTTCTGC
>Ga0315289_10000417_pt1 | contig 66411 bp, 52 predicted proteins | sample YL17G11_40_MG_FD_203452 | JGI IMG/M metagenome (GOLD analysis project Ga0315289, IMG submission 203452) | Sediment microbial communities from Yellowstone Lake, YNP, Wyoming, USA - YL17G11_40 | ecosystem: Environmental > Aquatic > Freshwater > Lake > Sediment | place: USA: Wyoming | collected... | reverse complement strand
CTGTTCTTCGGTTAAATCCATCTTGACAACCTCCAGAAAGAGAGAGGCCGCCAAAATACAAAATCCTAAATTAACAAGCAAATGTTTTTGAGATGTGCTCAAGTCACTTCCTCTGGATTGTTTGTGTCGACGGCCCAAAGGAAAGTGAGGTTGTCACTATCCGGGTCTGTCGAGCCCGAACCATCCAAAACTCCTTCACCGGCTTCGACACGCGGAGCAATCACCGGGTCAGGCTGATGATTGACCACGAGTTCAAAGACGGTTCGTGCCGAACGACCGGTGTCTGCGCTGGCATCAATTCCTTCCAGCCAAAAGAGATTCACGCCTTCCTCCAATGTCACATCCACGGAGAAAGTGTCGTCGGTCATGGGCAGGCTGACAGGCGGATTGTCATTCCGGCAAAGATTAAGAGCGACAAGCGTCGTGTCACTGTGGAAGGTGCAAATCAATTCCTTTTCGGGTAGAATCGTCGGGGCGACATGCATTCCTTTGGTGAGAATTCGAACGACCGGCCCACTGTGCAAAACATTTGGGCCAATCGAATCGGGATGCACCGCGGCAAAGCCTCGACGCGCGGTATCGAAGGTCGCCGTGCGGTTGTCAGACCAATTGCGAAGCACCACCCTTTGCAGTCGCGGCGGCCAAAAGAGAGCGTCATAAATATCGGGCTCGCCCGTGTCGTCACTTCCGCCTGTCAAGGAATCCACTTCGAAGGCATCGCCATCCACGGAATTGGCCAAGAAGACACAACAAGCGTAGAACCACTCGGACTGATAGTTGCCCATCACCGCTTCGAGATCGGCCCGCGCAAGACGGAAGACAAAACGGCCGTCGGCATAGGCCTGCGGATCAAGCTCGAATTCGGCTCCGTAACTTAAGGGAACGCGCGATAAGTAGAGCGTGTTGAGGGCGGCGGGACTCGGAACGCCATGAGTCGTGTCGCCCAAGACAAACGCCACGCCTCGCCCGTTCCAATCGGGGAAATCCATCTCCAGGTTGAATGAGGCTGTCGGCGCATAAGGAGGAGCAATGTCGCTCAAGATATGAACGGCAACGCGCGTTCTTTGCGAAATTGCCGCAAGTTCGATCTCGAACGCCAACGAGTCGCATTCGCCGCCTCGGTGATGGTAAAGGCGAGCAAATCGGCTTCTGCGTCCACCCCGAAAGGATCAACATAGGCTCCCGGCCCAACATCATCTCCCTCAGGGTCAATAGCATAGAAGCCATGCTCGGAATCAATCACGGCGACGGTTGTTGTGTTGATGCTGGTGCGTCCGGCACTGTCCGTGGCGGAAACAGCGATGACATGGCGACCGGGGAGTGCGATTATCGTTGAGACTGCAAGGCTTTCGCTTGCCGCGTACCAGGTTGAACACACGGGTGCATCGTCCCATGTAACGCTCGGAGCGCCCTGAAGACCCGGCCCGCGGTCACCTCGTCGAACCTTCGCCCATGCGGAAATCTGTGCGCTGGAACCACGATAGACTTCACCTTCGGAAGGGAAGAGATGATAGATTTGTGGCATCCTATCCATGACGGCATTCATAACATTATTATGATAGCCGCTTGGTTCAAAATTTGGATTGTCTGGATCGTTTTGCCAGTTATTGCCGTTCAGGACGAATTTGTATTCATGCGTCCCTGCAGGAACGGTCAATTCTTTCATCCAGACGCCGTTTTCATTCGGTCCTTGGAGCGGGTCATGCGTCGTGCTCCAGCCGTTGAAAGTCCCTGCAACGCTTGCCGAGTTGACTGTCCCGAAGTATCCGACGAAAGCAGAGCGCGGGTCATAGGCGAAAGTATGATGAGCCAAGACTGGGGGAGGCGGTTCTTCGAGGATGATGTTCCAATTCGCGCCGGAATTGCCATCCCATGAGTCGCCCGAGCGCGTCACAAAGTGGAGCGTGAAAGTCGTGTCGTTCGTCTGGATTGCCAATGACCAAATCCCGCTCCCCAGGGAATTCATGGACGTCTCGACAGCATGGCCGTCGCCAAAGGAAACTGTGCCGGGCGGCCACATGCTTTCCGGCGGCACTTGCCAATTACCAAAGTAGAGCTCGTTCATTCCCCAATGAAGGAGGACATTTTGTGCGTCGTCGGGAAGGGTCCCGGGAATCGTATTGTAGAAGATGGTTACGAGGTCCCCGGGCACGGGCTCTTCGGGTGACCACCACGCGACGACATCGCCGGTGATGAAATCAATGCGCCAATTCTGGTTGTTGTTGTTGTCCCAGTTATTCGCCATGTCGGTAAAGACGAACGCGAGGTGGCGAATGCTCGTGTCCGGGTCAATTGGGACGGACCAAACGGTATCCACTCCTTCATTCATCGGACTCTGGCAGGCATTGCCATCGGGCGAAATGTGCGAGCCGGGAGGCCAGATGCTCTCCGGGGGAGCCGACCAGCCGCCGCTATTCGGATCCACGACACCCCAATGCAGCCGAAGCTGAGCGACATTCGGACCCAAAGAGCCGATGCGCGAATCGTAATAAATGGTGAACGGCTGGCCAACCACGGGAGCCTCAGGCTCCCACCAGACATGCTGTGCGAATGCGGCCGCCCCACACAATAGGCATAAAAGACCACTAATGAATCTCATACGAGTATCCATGATTCCACCTCACTGTTTAGCGTTTACTTCTATCGCGCGGGCTGCCCTCACCTCGGCGGCAACTTCAGGCCTCCTCTCCCTACGGGCTGGCTCTGCCTGCCTGCGTCACTCGGCAAGAGAGGACGGCCAGAGGCCGCCTCTATACATAGAACAAAATGCGTCGGTGACGATTGTGCCTCACTTGCAAGCAGCCGACGCCGCAAATTGTTCCGGGTGCGTTTGAAGACGCACCTCGGCGAGATACGATGGTGAGTCACCTGCCGCAGCAGACAATTTCAAATCCTACAGGCGGGCAGAGCCCGCCTGTAGGACAACGAATAACTCCGATTTGGATGTGTGTCAGTCGCCGGAAGACTACTTCAGTACCAACATCTTGCGCACGGCCACCATCGTGCCGGCTTCTACACGATAGAAATAGATGCCTGTGCTGAGATCCTTCGCCGAGAAGGTGACCTGATGACGACCCGCCGAGAGCTGTCCCAAATCCATCACGGCCACTTCCTGATCGAGGATATTGAGGATTTGCACCGTCACTTTTTCGGGCATCGGCAACGCAAAGATAATCTGAGTCGTCGGGTTGAAGGGATTGGGATAATTCTGGTAAAGCGTCAACTCGTCGGGAATGGCGATGTCGGCCGTAGGTTCGGCCGCTTCGCCGCAGACCCAAAGGTAGGGATCATAGAGGTCACCGAGTTCCCCAAAACAGTCCACGGGAAGCACCTGCGTTGGATTGGTGTCGTCCACGATGAGCCGGTGATCCTGCTCATAGCCCGCTTCGTTGTCGTAGTCATTGACCCCGTATTTGTAGGGGTGGCTGCGCTGGGAACCGGCAGGAATATTCACAGCGACTGTCCAGATGCTGTCGCCAGCCGTTTGGTCTGGGGCCACGCCATCATCATGCAACTGCTGCGTTTCAGGGATGCTGCCCCAAGTCCACTGATCGAAAAGCCCGTTGACGCCTAAACCATCAATTGACCAAACCGTATCCTGTGTTTGAACATCTACAAGGTACCCAATCTCATCGAGTTTGAGATAGGCCGGGCGGAGGTCGCAGGTGAAAGTGACATCCACTGGATTCTGCGTAATGTCCTCAAAGGAGACATCAGAGAAGAAAACAGTGTCCAGCAGAATTTCCTGATAGCCGTTGCCGCTGGGTGGTGGCAGGTCATCAGGCTCGGTACCTGTGTAGGCGCAGACGCGGTTGCCACCCCCTGGAACTTGCTCCCAGCGCGGGCTGTTCGGATCACCGCCTATTAGAGACACGAATTTGTATTGAATGTCACCCGGGTAGGCTATGTTATCGAATTCGATCCAATCGGCATAGAGTCCCGGCGAGCCCGTAACCTGCGGAAGCTGATTGTTGGCGCCTCCCCATTCCAGCGGCGGCGTGCCTCCACGAACCATCACAACATCCGCAACGGGATCGAAATTGCCCATGAGGATTTGCACCCGCATGTCCACCCAGAACAGGATTTCGAGGTCGAAAACCGCCGATGTGCTTTGGTTATTGAAGTAGACGACATCAAGCGTATCGTCGTTGGTGACCGTGTATTCTCGGTTAGCGATATCATTTTCATAGCGGTCACCGCCGGCGGTGCGATTGGCCATAACGAATTTGTACTCGATGTTCCCTGTGTCAATGACAACCGTAATACGATAGACGCTGTCGGGCACAACTGTCGTCAAGATGTCGGCGTAGCCACTCCAACCGTTGAAGCTCCCGCGCACAAGGACGGTGTCGGTGCCAGGGGTGAAATTTCCGAGGCGTTCTTGGACGGCCATGTTCACCTGAAAGGTGATATTGGCGGCCGTCGAGACACCAACGCAGGCCAAAAGCAAAAGGCCCGCCATGAGAGAGAAGTAACGCGATGTCATGGTGATTGTCCTCCCGGACTTGATTAGGGTTTAGTTTGAATCAAAAAGGCTCTTTGTGTCTTGCCAAAAGCGAACTTGCTTTCCGGGCGGGTGAGGGCACCACAGCTGTCTCAATGTTTTTGTATAAAAAATAGTCGCTTGAAACCTTGGCCGAAGTTGTGTAGATTGGTGATCTCTCATTTCACCCACAGAACTTCGGAGGTTCAAGCGATGCGAAAAGGTATCACACTTTTTGAACAAATTCAAGCCCGGCTGCCGCGCCACGTGCTGGGCGAGGTGGTGGCGCAGTGTCGGGGAGATGCCAAGGTGCATGTGGCGACCTGTTGGTCCCATCTGATGTGTTTGATGCTGGCGTTGCTGACGCGCCAGCGCAGCTTGCGCCATATTGGACAAAGCTTTTCGACGCGGCTGACTTACCTGCGGCGCTTCGGGGTGGGCAGCGTGGATCGCAGCACGATTTCCCACGCCAACGCTCATCGCCCGTGTCAAGTGGGGCAAGCGTTGTTCGAGTGGCTCTTGCAGAGGTGTCGCCCTGGGGCACCGCATCACCCTTTTCCCTTTCCAGGACGGCTCTACAGTCTGGATGCCACGGTCATTCGTGTCTGTCATACGCTCCACCACTGGGCGGTCTGGGCCCCTGAACGCGCCGGCATCAAGCTGCATTTGGCCCTGGATCACGACGGCAACCTCCCCGCGGTGATTGATATCACCTCGGCGCGCGTCTATGAACGCACCGTCGCGCGGAAGTGGTCGTTCCCCCAAGGGACCGTGCTCTGCTTCGATCGCGGCTATTTCGACAGCGGCTGGTTCCGGGAGTTGTGTCAACAGCACATCGTCTTTGTCACCCGCTGGTCCTATGGGGCGCGCTATCAGGTCGTGCGGGAGCACGCCGTCGACCCGAACACGGGCATCGTGGCCGATGAAGTCATTCGCTTTGTCGGGAAAGACAGTCGACGAAAGTTCCGTGGCCTCTTGCGTCTGATCACCTATCGCAATCCGACCACGGAGAAGGATTTCCAGTTTGTGACGAATCAGCTTCTGTGGCCGGCACAGCAGATCGCGGACATCTATCAGGCTCGTTGGGACATCGAGGTCTTCTTCAAGTGGATCAAACAGCACCTGCCCGTGTTGCACTTCTATGGGCGGTCGCCCAACGCGGTGCGCTGGCAACTCTATGCGGCCCTCTGTCTGTATCTGCTGCTGTCGTGGTTGAAGTTCGAGCATCGTTGGCCGCAATCCCCAACGGAGCTCTTGCGTCGCATCGAACCGCATCTGTTCGACTTCGTGCCGCTCCAAGCCCTGTTCGATGGAACCTATCAGTTCCAAACCTAAACCGCTCATTATCAATGAAAAACATTAAGACAGCTGTGGTGAGGGCACCCGCCACGGCTAGAAAATGGGAGGCCGCCCGTAGAGACGGTTTCCTCTCGCCATTGCGGCTCTGGAGAGCCACAACGGCGTGCATCATCCTTCGTGAAAAGAGGCTTGTTATAGAACCTGGGGGAGAATCAGAATGACGCTGGAGAGAAACTTGAGGGGTGTGAGATGAAGATTCTTTGAGCCACCGGTCGGATTCGAACCGACGACCTGCTGATTACGAATCAGCTGCTCTACCGACTGAGCTACGGTGGCAGATTCTATAGATTTTGCATTTTACTAAAATTCAGTGTGATTGTCAACCGTCTTTCTTGCCATATAGGAGCAACACGAGGTTCCTATTCCGCAAATTCGAGGTGGCGGGCGGCCAGGCGAGCGCGGTAGTCGTAGAGGTCGAGCCAATATCGGTCGTCGGTTACTGGAGGAACAGCATCCGCGATGGCCAGGGGAGCCGCCAGTGCGAGGTTCACCTTCGCCTCAAGTTCGGGAGGAATTTGTTCTTTGAAATGAAGTGAATCAGGAACATCGCGCAGCTCCTGTGCCGCCACGATGAATACATTTTCGGGAATTGTCGTATTGGCCTCCCCATAGGCACGCACATCTTGAAAGACACTTCGCAAGCTGGCCAGAATTCCTGCAAGGGGTTTTCTATCAGCCGGTGCCGTCGCGCAAATGTAATTCATCACCAAAATCCCATCATCGTCAAGGTGCTCCTTGCAGGCATGAAAGGCCTCCCTTGTTGAAAGATGAAAAGGCGGAGCGTCAGCGCTGAAGGCGTCCAGAACAATCGCTCCATATTTTTCTGTCGAACGGTTCAGAAAAACTCGAGCATCCTCGACCACGATCTTCCCAGTGAAGTTTTCGAGGCCCATATATTTCTCTGCCAATTCGACAATTACGGGATCTATATCCACAGCGGTTACATCAAAGCCCCGCCTTTCGAGGAAAATCGGGATGGCGCCACCTCCCAGACCAATCACGAGAATCTTGGTGCTTTGGCCGCGATGTCGGTTAATCAAACGAACGAGACCGTGCGTGTAATGAACATAGGATGTTTGACTGTTTTGGTTCATGAGCGACTGCAACGCTCCATTCAAGAACATCGCCCGCAAATCGCCAAGCTGAGCGATGCCGACCTGACCATAGTTGCTCTCTTGAATCTCCAATGTGGGAACGGGGTTCCTGCCATAGTAGATAGGTGGTTCGGGATACATGATGGCGAAAAGGGCGACAAGAAGAAGCGCGACTCCTGGACTTAGCGGAGGCTCTTTTCTTCCATAGGCCCAAATCGAAACCAAGTAGGCCAAGGCGGCCATCAAGAAACCTGACGCAAGAAAGAGGAATTTCAGACCCAGCCACGGAATGAGCCAGAAACCGGTGAGCATCGCCCCTAAGAGACTTCCCGCTGTCGAGATGGCGGAAACCGTGCCGGACACATCGCCCGCTTCATCCGTCTTTCGGATCCTCAGCCGAACGGCAAAAGGATTCACCATACCCAAACCCACCAAAGGCGGCAGCACCACCAGCGCACCCCCTACGAGGGCTCCGAGTCGAGGGCCAAGGCTCTGAAGCCGGTACATCAGTCCAGCTTGAAAAGGCACAAGAACGAGAATCCATGCGGCGATTCCCAGGAAGATGAAGAAGAGCGTGCGTGCTGAAGGCCATCGGTCTGCAATGTGCCCTCCGATTCGGTAGCCCGCCGCCAAACCTAACAGCGTGATTGCAATCAGCGCTGACCAGACATAGAGCCCTTGCCCGAAAGCGGGAGCCAATTGACGCGCTCCCCCGAGTTCCAGAATCATCACAATGGCACCGCAGAAGAAAACGACAAGATAGACAGCCCAGAGCGGCAAGGAGGCGATGGGCGAAGACTCTTTTCTCTTCATGGCAAAAATCTGTCTGTTTGAGGGATTTGGCGAATATCAGGGGCGTTGAATGATTAACTGAGGAACGAGGATGACATTATCGAATTGTGGAGCAAGGATCAGCTCTCAAGAACAAACTCCTCCTTCGGTGCGCCGCAGACCGGGCAAACCCAATCCTCCGGCAGCTCTTCGAAAGGCGTTCCCGGAGGCACTCCATTTTCCGGATCACCGACCGCTGGATCGTAGAGATAGCCGCAGATCGTGCAGCGATATTGGGCCATGGTTTTTCCCTGCTTCTTTGTCTCGCCGGTCGGAGCTCGCTGCTGGTAGGTCGGAGCATTCTTCGGAGTTTTGCCCTTCTTGATTTGCTGGTAATAGGCATAGGTCAGAGGATTGCCTTGCCGAAGAACTTCCGCACGGACGACATCAGCAATGAACAAGGTGTGTGTGCCCACATCAACTTGGTCAATAACCTTCGCCTCAAAGAGCGAAAGAGTATTTTCGGTGACGAGCGGACAACCTGTGAAGCCATTTTTGTAGGAAACCTGCGACAATTTATCGGTATCCCTTCCCGATTTGAATCCGAAGAGACCGATGAAAGTCATCGGAGTGGATTCCTCGAGAACGGAAACGGCGAAGACACCGCTTTTCACTATGTAGCCGTGAGTGAAGTTGTTCTTGCTGATACTCACGGCAATTCTCGGAGGTTCCGCGGTTACTTGAATTACTGAATTGACGATTTGGCCGTTGAGCTTCCCATCGAGATGCGAAGTAACCACGCAAAGCCCGTAAGTCAGGCTCCAGAAGGCTTCAAGATTGATTTCAGGATTTTGAGCGCTCATCGCGTTCTTAGTCTGCTCTGGACTCTCATTAATAGTGAAGATCCGTTTCCATCTTCACTTTTCCGCGGAAAGTTCGATAGATCCAGATCGTGTAGCCGATGACAATCGGCATGCCCAAAAGAGCGAGGATCAGCATCACAGTGAGCGTGAGGGTCGAAGACGAGGCGTTCACGACCGTCAGACTCCATTGCAAATTGTTCAGCGCAGGCACGAGATTGGGGAAAAGCCCGGCGGCGGCCGTCGCGCAAAGCCCGACAATGGCAAGCGACGATGCCAGAAAGGCTCGACCCGCCTTGTCCTTTCCGTTGAAAACGCGGATGGCAAGAATCATGACGATGGCGAAGATTGGGAATATCCAAAGCACCGGCACGGAGAAATAGTTATCGAGAAGCTGCGGTTGAGTGATTATGGTCACAATGCTCGCGAGAACAAAGAGTCCCAAATAGATGCCCCATACATTTTGCGCCCAACGCTTGGCTCGCAGAGCAAGTTCATTTTCGGTCTTCAAGACAAGATAGAGGGCGCCGTGAGTGATAAACATGGCAAATCCCAGAAGACCGAATAGAAGAGCATAGGGATTGAGCAGGTCAAAAAAGGTACCCGAAAAGTTTTTCGTCGAATCGAGAGGCAGGCCGCGCAGAATATTCCCGACGGCGACACCGAAAAGAAGTGCCGGCAGCGCGCTTCCAATTGAGAAGGCTCTGTCCCAAGTATTGCGCCAGCGTGTAGACGGGGATTTGCTTCGGAACTCGATTGAAACCGCGCGGAAAATCAGGGCAAAGAGCACGAGCATCAAGGCAAGGTAGAGCCCGCTGAAAACCGTTGCATAGACATGAGGAAAGGCAGCGAATATTGCTCCGCCACCCGTCAGCAGCCAGACTTCGTTGCCGTCCCAGACCGGGCCGATGGCGTTCAGAAATGCGCGGCGATGCTCGTCTTTCTTTGTGAAAAGATGCCAGAATCCCACGCCAAGGTCGAATCCGTCCAAGATGGCATAGACTGCAAGGAGAACACCTATGAGAAGAAACCAAATCGCTTGGAGAGCGTTCATGCGAGTGCCTCCTTCCCTGACGCAGGCCTTGCTTCATCCGGGCCCTTATTGATCTCACGCCGAAGCAGGAAGAGCCATGCGGCAAAGAGCAAGCTGTAGATAAGGACGAACATGATAATTGAGAAAAGTATCTGGCCCGCGGGGACAGTGATCGAGACAGCGTCCTTCGTTTTCAGCAAGTGATAGACAATCCAAGGTTGCCGACCTACTTCGGCTGAAATCCAACCCAGCTCATTGACAATGAAAGGCAACGGAATAGACCAAAGCGCCAGTTTCAAAAAGAGCCGATTCTCAAAGAGCTTTTTCTTCCAGAGCAGATACATCCCGTATGCTGTCAGTGCAATGAAATAAATTCCGAGGGCCACCATCAGATGAAAAGGGTAGAAGGTCAGCGTCAGCGGCGGCCATTCATCTTTGGGGTAGTCTTTGAGGCCTTTGACTTCGGCGTCCAAATTTCCAAAAGCAAGCAGACTGAGCATGCCCGGCAGCCGAATTGCCGCATGCACGGTTTCTTCGTCCTTGCTTGGAATGCCGAAAATGAGTGCCGGTGCTCGTTTCTGTGTTTCGAAGATGCCTTCGATAGCCGCCAGTTTCTCGGGTTGAGTGAAAGCGACTTGAACAGCATGGAGATGACCAAGCCCGAGCTGAACGACGGAGGCAATAAGACCGACGATGAGGCCGATCCTCAGCGATTCTTTGACGAACGAAATGTGACGCTTCTTCAAAAGATACCACGCACTGATGCCGGCCATGAAGAAAGCACCTGTAATCAGTGCCGCGTCAACCGTGTGGAGGTAGCGAGGAATCGTCGAGGGATTGAAAACGGCGGCTGCGAAATTGGTGAGTTCCGCACGGCCATTCACGATATGGTAGCCGGCGGGCGTTTGCTGCCATGAGTTCGCCACGATGATCCAGAAAGCCGACAGCGTGGAACCGACGGCAACCATCCACGCGGCGAATCGGTGCACCCGCACGGAGACTCGGTTCCATCCGAGGAGGAGAACGGCAAGGAAACTCGATTCAAGGAAGAAGGCCAAGATGCCTTCCGCCGCCAAAGGGGCACCGAAAATGTCACCGACGAAGCGCGAGTATTCCGCCCAGTTCGTGCCGAACTGGAATTCCATCGTGATACCCGTGGCGACTCCCACGGCGAAACTCAGCGCGAAGAGCTTGACCCAGAAATGGGCCATGCGGCGATAGAACTCATCGCCTGTCTTCTTGTGTTTCGCCATGATCCAGACGATGAGCCACGACAGCCCAATCGTGAGCGGTGGGAAGATGAAATGGAAACCGATGGTTAACGCAAACTGGATTCTCGCGAGTAAGACAGGATCCATGAGCTTATTCTCTCGGTTTCCGAGAAGAATCCTTCGGCTCTTTCAAATCGTGCCACGCCTGAAAGGCTTTGCGAAGATGGGGAATCATAATCGAGCCGCCCACGACAAGTCCGATCGCCAGCGCTTCCTCGAGTTCCTCGTCGCGAATGCCTTCTTCATAACAGCGAACGAGGTGATAGAAAACACAGTCGTCACAACGCAATGTCAGCGAAGAAACGAGGCCGATTAGCTCCTTCGTTCGTTTGGGCAGCGCACCCTCGGCATAGACTTGCCAATCCAAATTGTAGAATCTCTTGATGTTTGTTCCTGCATATTTCATCACCACCTGATTCAGTTTCTCTCTTTCATCTTGAAATTCTTCAATTCGATTCTTTTCCATAGCGTGGTCCTTCAGATTCTATCTCATGCCGATTTGTGTCGCTGTCCTTTTGTGTGATTCCAGCTCAAAATGGAGCGAAGCCGCTGGCGGACCAATAGCTCTCTTTGAGCGCTTCTTGTTGCCTCAACAGCGCGTGGTAGTGGCCGGTTTCCCACTCGACGAGGTCGGCGTAGAACGCACGCACCACCGGGTCGGAAACCACTCCAGCCTCCGCCTTGTAAAATTGAATCGAAGACAGCTCGAGTTGGATTCCGATAGAAAGCGCACTCATTTCGTAATGGGCCTCACGCACGCGTGCTTGGATTTGCTCGGAAAAAATTGGGCTGAGACCCGACAGGTCCGCTCGATTTCCCAGATGCACACTGTCGTCCGGTTTTCCGGTTTCGCTCAGAGCCTTGTGCTGAATCCGCAAGAAACGCTGATGGTCAAGTTCTTCCTTTGCCAAAGTCTCGAAGACTTCGCGGCCTTTGAGATCGCTCGTGGTTCGAGCAGCCATCATGTAGAAATGATAGCCGTCCGTTTCGGCCTGAATGGCTTTGGCGAGCCCCTCGGTCATGCGTTTTACTGCGGCGTCCATGCCTCTCCTCTCCTCTTTCTAAGCTGTGAGATTACAGAGTGTCTCAGAAACATCAGAGTGATATTCCGTCCCGTTGCACAAGCAAGGCGAACACAGGGACGAACCCCCTTGCGTCCCCCTACTCAAGTAGGGGGAGACTCGAGCTCTTCCCCTACTTCAGTAGGGGAAGCTGGAAGGGGTGTCTTCTTGCCAAATCAAGTCCGCTCCAAAACGCGATGATTCCGGTGATTCGCCGTCGCCATTCGCCCTTGATTCTCCCATGATAATTTTGGGACGTATTCTAGCCCGCTTCCAGATTGAATTCGGGCATGTCGAACCAGAATCCCAGACCCGACAGTGCATCCAGCTCAGCCTGAACAAGAGCCAAATGACCCTCTTCAATTCTGACGAAGTGCGCAAACATCTGCTGTCCCTCGTCAGACAGCTCGGCCACCATCTGTTTGTAGAAGTTCGAGGTTTCGGTCTCGACATCGCGGGCTTTTGTCAGCAAGTTCAATTCTGTCCCGCGTGGTTTGCTCGGCATGTGCGCTTTGAGTTTGCCGGCCTCAGCCATGATGGCTTCCCGGGAGGGAACTGCCGTCTGCAATTTCTCGGGTGTGATTTTCCCCGTTCGCTGCCACTCTTCGAGCTTACTCTTCAGATATTTCAAATGCTGTTTCTCTTCGCCCGCAAGCAGCCCGAAGACCCGTTTCCCTGTCGAATCCGTGGCTTGCTTGACGGCATCCGCATAGAGTATCCCCACCCGCGTTTCATAGTCAATGGCGGTTTTGATGGCTTCCTCGATCGTCACAATCTCCTCCATCTATTTCCTGCGCCTTGAAAGATGTTCGTTATGCTGCTTCCGAAAAGGCCTACCCGTTGAACCATGTTCATCAATGGCGGGACGCTCCGTCGTCCCGTTTTTCCCCCACCGAGGACGGTGCGGGCTAGTGCGAAAAGCGGAGGATGCGGGCTGCGCAATCGTAGACGCCGGGCGGTTTGGAAACCCGCCACGGCGATAAATGTTTCGCCGAGCCAGGTTCTTTACCTGGCCGGAAATCCATCCGCTGTAAAAAGCGGCCTATCCAAATGGAACGAGCCGTCTTAGGAGCTTCACTCGCCGGTTCGCTTGCCGAGTTCCCGATCCAACATAACCAAACCGCTGCCGGAACTTCCAATACGCTCCAGCATCTGAACCACTTGGGATGTGGAGGCCTCTTCCTCGATTTGCTCCTCCACGAACCAGTGCAGAAGCGGCCGCACCGCGAAATCCGTTTCTTTGGCAGCGAGTTCGATTAGAGCATTAATCTTCGAGGTGATGAACTGCTCATGGCGATAGGCATCTTGAAAAGCAGTTAGAGGCGAAGACCATTCGTTTTTGGGCTTGGCGAGTGCCGCGAGTTCGATTCTGCCAGCACGCTCCTTGATGTGATCGAAGAATTTCATGGCGTGGTTGAATTCCTCGTGAGCTTGCACACGCATCCATTGAGCCATTCCATCCAATCCCTCGGAATGGAAGCAGGCGGCCACAGACAGATACAGATAGGCCGATTCGAGTTCGTGCTTGATTTGCTCGTTCAGAGCTTCTTGCATTTTTGTGCCGACCATGGTTTCTATTCTCCTTTCCATAATCCGTGAATGTTGCAGTATTCTCGTGCCTCAATTTGCTGCGCCGCAATATTGAAGGTCGCTTCCGGGGCGTCACCCGGATTCAGGAACTGCCGATAGGTCTTGCCGTCTGCAATGACCTCGATCCATTCGATGTAGTGCTTCGCTTCCATCGGATGTGGGACACTCCCAATCTTCACCTTAAAACCGCCGGGGATTCTCTCCACGACGGGAACATGTTTCTCCTTCGACGCATCCACGGTGTTTTCGACCTGAAGCGTCATCGGTTTGCCGCAGCAAACGAGGGTTCCGGCGCCTTCGTGAAGCACTTCCACCATGTCGCCGCAGATTTCGCACTTATAGACCTGAAGTCTTTTCGTCATGATACGTCTCCTCTTCGAGCTTCTTGACGATTCATTTTTTATTTTCTTCCTGCATTTTTTTCAACTTGAATTCAAGCCAGTCGGCCATTTCTTGAATATTCTTCGACAGGTACCAGCGGCCGTTGGCAAAAGCACCATAGTCTGCTCCGGCCATGGCCGAGGCAAAACGAGTGGAATTCGCAAAGAAGAGCCAATGTTCCACCCACATTTTTTCAATCGCTTCATCGAAAATGCTGGCGCCCTGAGGCAGTCCTGTCGCCGCCCCTTTCTCCCAGGCGGTCGTCAAAATCTTTGTGGCGGTTAAGGTCATTTCATTCGTGGTTTGAATCGTGCCCTCGAGACGAGCGTATTGCTGATTCACCCACTGGGAGCTATGGCACGCAAGACAGACTTTCTGCATCGCTTCGCGCCGCTTGGTTTGCTCGCGCTCGTCAATTACATATTCCGTAACCGGCTCTCCTGTGAGCTCCGTCGGCAAAGGGAATCCCGCTTTGTTCTTTATGATGGTTGTGTTAGGAGACTTCGGATGAGGGTGAGCGTAGATAAGGCCGAAGATTCTCCAGGGAAGACGGTCATTCATCCGATGCGTCCTTTCGGCCACGACTTCACCCTCTTCAGTCGCGACCAGACTCACATGACATGTGGCGCAAGTCGGGGCCGTGAAATCCTTCCCTACGGTCCATGGTACACCGTCAAAATTCCAACTTCCCTCCACTGACGAGAAGATATTCCCGTGCTTGCTGACCTCATAGACTTTGTAGGCGGGAACATCCGGACCCTTGTGGCACTCTCCGCAGGTGTAGGGTTTTCGTGCCATTTCGATGGAGAACTCATGTCGAGCATGACATGAGGCACACGAGCCCATCGTGCCATCGGGATTCAGCCGTCCGACACCTTGATTCGGCCATCCTGAGAGAGTTGGAAACTCCATGTCACCGAACTCGGTCTGACGAATGACTTTGCCGGTAACCTCCACTTTCGTTCCGTGGCAAAAAAAGCAGGATTCGGCATTGGTATCTTCATCCGGTGGACGGATGACAGTTGTGAATTTCTCGAAAGTCTGAATCCCATTGACCGAGCGAACCAAATCTCCATAGAGGGGATTGTCATGAAGGTTGCCGTAAGCCTCGGCCATGATGTTTTGTTCATACTGCGATCTCTCCGCCGGATGACAAATCGCGCAATTCGCCGGAGAGACAACCGTATGGACTCGATAGCCGTTGTGGTCAAAGGTGTCTCGGTGTTTCTCAGGATTCATCGTGTGGCATTCGGCGCAGCCAATTGCTGTCTCGCTCAAACCGCTTGGAATGTTCGCCGCTGATACGCGCCTTTCCAGCGCTGCCTTTTTCAGGGCTTCGGCCGGACTCGTTTGAGCATGACGACTCCTTTGCCAGTCGGCCACAATTCCCGGCGTAACTGTTTGATGGCATGCAAGGCATTCATCGGTCTCTTTGGTTACAGCGGCGGAAAGAGCACCCTGTGCCAAAAATAGAAGAAGAAAGGAGGTTATCACCGTGATTTTCATGTGAAGATTCTCCCTTCCTGAGCAATTCGTCCGTTCTTCGCACTCATGCCAGTTTTTTGACAGCATCCAGAACCGCTGCATAATCCGGCTCGCTCGAGGTTTCCTTGACGATTTGAATATACCGAATCACGCCTTCTTCGTCAACAACGAAGACCGCTCTCGCCAGCAAGCGCGATTCTTTGATGAGCACGCCATAGGCCATGCCAAACGAGGCTTCGCGGTGATCCGACAGCGTTTGAACGCGCGTTACTCCGGCAGCACCACACCAACGCTTTTGAGCAAACGGCAGGTCCATGCTGATTGTGAGGACTGCCACATCGAGTCCCAGCCGCGCCGCTTCCTCATTGAAACGCCGCGTTTCGATGTCGCAGACTGGCGTGTCGAGAGAGGGCACTGAAGAAAGGACGCAAATCTTGCCATGCATCGAGGAGAATTGAAAAAGTGAAGAGTCATTTGTAAGCACTTCAAAATCGGGTGCCTTGTCGCCGACCTTCACTTCCTTTCCGAGTAAGGTGAGCGGTTTCCCCCTCGAGGTAATGATACTTGTCCGTTCGGTCAATTTTGCCTCCTTTTGCATTTCAGTTCTCTGTGAGAATATGTTCATCGTATTCCAGCTCGAAGCGCAGCTTGTGCCTGGCTTCCTCCTGCGCAAGAACCAAGAAAAGTGAGCGAAGACGCGTATCGTCCGCTAAGTCTGCGAGGTCTGAGTAGAGTTTGAACGACGCCTTCTCCCGCTTCATCGCCACAATCAGAGCCTCTTGGTAGTCGAGCTTGCCTGCGGTGTCCACCTCAACAAGATAGTCTCCAATCTTGAGATCCACGACCTTTTCCGCGGCCAGAACGGGCGACTTCCCTTTCTTGATTTTCAGCAATTTCGCCTTGTGTCCATCTTCCTCCCGTGCGAATTGCTCAAAAGTTTTGTTCATCCATGGCCATTCCATCCGGGCAGCCAATTGTCTATAAAATGCCGCTGCCTCTTCTTCCTTTGCGATTGCGAAATTCAAAATTTCCTCTGAAGAGCCAAAATTCGTCATCGCCCTTTCTCCTCTCTAAAAGGTCCGCTCTTCCGCCTCGGCTCAAATTAGACCGGCCTCTTTCAGCGTTACCAGTTTTCTCCCAACAGCTCGAAGAAAGTCTGCGGGTGGACACAGGCGGGACAGACTTTCGGGGCTTCGTCGCCTTCGTGCAGATAGCCGCAGTTCATGCAACGCCAAACGACTTTGCCGGTCCGCTTGAAAACACGACCCTCTTCGATATTTGCGGCGAAATCGTTGTATCGCTTCTCATGCTGTTTCTCGGCAACGGAGACCGCCTCAAAAACTCGCGCGATATCCTCGAACCCTTCCGCGTGAGCCACTTTGGCGAATCCGGGATACATCTCGGTGTGCTCATAGCGTTCTCCAGCGGCCGCCGCCTTGAGATTCTCTAATGTCGTTCCGATCACACCGGCCGGAAAACTTGCAGAGACTTCCACCTCGCCGCCTTCCAAGAATTTGAAGAATCGTTTCGCGTGTTCCTTCTCTTGATTGGCGGTCTCTTCGAAGATCGCGGCAATCTGTTCAAATCCTTCCTTCTTGGCTTGACCCGCAAAATAGGTGTAGCGATTGCGAGCCTGCGATTCCCCCGCGAAGGCGGTAAGCAAGTTCTTCTCTGTCTGCGTCCCTCTTAATCTTCCCATGATATTCTCTCCTTGGAATCTAATATTTTCTTCTTATGGAATGCAATGGCAGATTTCGTGGTTTCTGAGTTCGCTTGGGAGGTCTTTTGCATTTCGGGCACAGACCGACAAACTCCAACCGATGACCGGTGATTTCATAATCCGTCCGCTCTCGAAGGACCTTCTCAAGATTGGCCATCGGCTCAAGAGGTGCATCCTGAATTTTTCCGCAGCGCAGGCAGCGCACATGATAATGGTTATTCGTGATGCCGTCGAAACGCTTCTGAGTTCCTCCCAGTTCGAGCTTCTGAATCAGGCCGTGCTCCCCGAGCGTCTCAAGATTGCGATAGACTGTGCCGAGGCTAATCCGGGGCAGCCGCCGGCGAACGAGTTCATAAACTTCGCTGGCCGTTGGGTGCTGGCAGTCTCGTTGCAGCTCCTCCAGAATCACCTTGCGCTGCCGCGTTATTCGCAACTTCGTATCAGGCACGATCGTCGGTGTCCTAAAAGTGTCGCAGATGTTTCAAACTGATAATAGTAATCATTGTGCAACTAATATAATACAACAAATTCGGAAAGTCAAGTCCCTTTTGCAAGCTCCTGTCTCGGCTTGACAACCGACTCAAGCTCAATCTGCCCGCGGCGGCGCTGCACAATAAAAAGGCCGCATCCCGATGTCTGTCGCATCGTCACCGCAGTTTGCGTCGCTTCGTTGCTCAGACTCACAAAGCCTGTTTGGCGAAGCGTTTGATTGCGAAGCGGCCATTTGACACCGATAAGTGTCACTCCCCGGGCTACAGGTAGTGGCATCAAGGAAATTTGCTGACCCGGCTGCATCGCGCACTTGAAAGTCACACGACCGTGCAAGACCCGGGCGATGGACTGCGAAGTGATAAGCGTTATTTCCAGATCTCGAAATCTTGAGAGTACTCCGAATGCATTCAGGCTGTGGTCTAATCTGTGGCCAAGAAAGCCTGTAACAGCAATGTGCTTCCAATTCTGCTCTTTGCAGAATTGCAGCCCCTTTTCTAAATCGGATGTCTGTTGCTCTTTGATTTGAACAATCTTCACTCCATGCCGAGGCGTGGACTTCAACGCCGAGGCCGAGATTGAATCGAGGTCTCCGAGGATGATATGCGGCCACAGCCCTATGGCAATGAGTCGGTCGGCGGCTCCGTCAAGCGCAATAAGGCGACGCGAGGCTTTGGAGAGCGCTTTCAGGCACGCTTTGGGCGGCAAATCCCCATGAGCCACGACAAGCGCGTCATAGAGTTGCTTCTTCGTGTTTTCGGACATTTTCAATTTCAAAATGTAAGAACGATGAGGGCAAGCATGGGCTGCGCAGCTTTTCCATCTCTGCGCCACGAACTTAGGCGCGTTTCGCAATAGGTGCAAGCCATCGGCAATGCGACATTCGACGCCGGGACGCCAGCCGAAGCAAGGTCGTGCAATATCGCGCGGGCAAGGTCAAGGTGTGCACGATTGACAAAGCGCACTAAGACCTCTTGACCAAAATGTTCTTTGAAGGGATCGGCGACTTCCAATCCCACGGGATAATGTTCAACGCAGATGGTAGGGCCAATAGCGATTTTCAGCTCGTCGGGAGCGCATCCAAAATGGGTGTTCATCGCTTCGACGACTTTGCAGGGCAAGCCCGCCAAAATACCTCGCCAGCCCGCGTGAGCCAATCCCACGGCGCGCCTCCTTGCGCTATAGAAATAGATTGGCGCGCAATCCGCATGCGTTGTCGTGAGAATCAGTCCGGGTTGGGCCGTGATAAGCGCGTCTGTCTTTGGAATGCGCCCATCCCTCCCTGCGGCGCCTCCTCCTCTTTTGGAGGCGTCCACCAACGCCACGCGGTCTCCATGAACAAGCTCAGCGCCCATGCAATTGTCCAACTCCAAACCCATTTCGGACAGAAAACTTCGGCGATTCTGCGCCACCTCGCTTCTCTTATGGCGATTAAAAGACATCACGCCATGACGCCTCTCCGACAGCGCCAGAATCACGCCATCCCAATCAGGAAGAAAACGGTGAGACATGCGAGGAGTTCCCTACCACCCGTTCATGAAACAGAAAAGGATGCACAGAACTGCATCCTCGCTGGAATACTCTCATATCACTCTGTGGCAATCCCTTGAGTCACTTGCGGAGAGGGGGGGATTCGAACCCCCGGTACAGTGCTTCACACCATACGGCGGTTTAGCAAACCGCTGCCTTCAGCCACTCGGCCACCTCTCCATGTCACAGACTAGATCCTCAGTCTATTCTCGTTTCCATCATCTTCTTGAAATCCTTTCTAATTCTGGTCTGATTTCTACACCAACTTTTTCCCGGAACTTTGTCCAGATGTTCCTTGCTTGATCATCCCCTTACTTTCAATACTGTTTCCGCTATCACGTCCAATATGTCATTCATAGTTTCACTATTGCCACTAAGAAAATCCCATAACTCACTGGCGATTAGGACTTCTTCCTTGGCAAAAAACTTCTTAAACTCGATCAAATAATCAAAGAATCTGTCTTTGTTATATTCCGTTGGCACTTCTGATGTCGGGTCAAATGGAAATCCAACAAGAAATCTAATACTCTTGTCTGGATGTAGCAATTTAAGAGCAGCTTTGCCATATAATATCTTTTGTTTCTCACCCCGTCCTTCTCCAGAATTTGGCCTTACGGATTTCAACTCTATCGCAACAATCTCATTTTCTCTTTCTATGTAGGTGTCAACGGTAAATGGCAAAGAACCTATTTCGTCATCGGTATTTGAATAGCTGAAAATTAAACTATTCTCTCTATTCAAATTTGGCAAATAGGTGCCTGTTTTCAAGTCGCGTATGATGTTCTCTATTTGAGCAGCTTGGGTGGTTTTAACTTTTAATCTGAAGGGCCCAATAAATCTGCGCTTGTAGCCACCTGATAAGATATGAGAAATATTCTCAAATCCTTTCCCAAGAGAGGTGTTGAAGCCATGCAACAAGTCTGCTATAGCAAATAAGTAAGGTATTTCAATATTTAATGGCTTAAGCCGTTCCCCAAAGCATTCTAAGAATGCACTATGAAAGGGAACGTCAAGAATTTGAGCATATAATTCCGGGAAATTATCTATTCTTGCAAATAAGATGCTCTTAACAACTTCACGGATTAAATTTTGTTGGGCTTGTGTTAATGGCATAAGATTATTTGTCTTTTAGATGAAAGATTATTTCTGAATACGGCTTCCGATCTCTTTCTATTCGGTTTAAAACTAGCCGTCTAAACTGGTTTACAATTACCATGTTTGCCTTTTCTGCAATTTCAATATAAAAGGTATACTTATCATTTGCATCGATGAATATATCAAAATCTTTTTCTATTACAATGTTTCAAAGTATCTTTTGGTTATGTCACAGATTAAATTCCTCTCTCTTTCTAATCAACCTCTTCTCTGCAGAGTATAACAATCCCACTTTTTCAGGCGTGAGGTTTATGTATTTCTCCTTCAATTCTGGAAAATTATTAGACACCTGAACGAATTTTTTGTCATCATAGGTGATAATAAACATTTTAGTGCTATATTCTCTCAGCGTGGCAAGTCTGCCAAATCCAGACCAAACTCCGGTAGAGATTTCAACTTCAAATCCGTATTCTGGATAAAAACCACTATTTATTTTCCTGAACCAAAGCACGTCGATTTTTCTCAAGAGCTCATAGTCAGAAAATTGTAGCTTGGGGCATTCGTCCAAAGTAATCAACTCTCCGATCTTCACTCGGTTGAATGTCTTACTTTTATCTGGGCTATAAGTAGAATAGCCACGTATGTTACCTATTTCGATCAACCGACCCTGGATAACATTATGAATACTCTCTTCAGGATTTTTCTGAGCCAAATCTGTTAAGGTTGCTTCAGCAAGAAGATCCCAATTGTTGATATACTCTGTACAGTCAAATCTTTTCTTTTTACCCTTTAATACAAGATTCAGGTCCAGTGTGAAGTTTATTTTATACTCCCCGTTTCTGTCATGACTGATTTGGGGTAAAAGTGAAACTAATACTTCAGTTGGTACAAAGACTATCTGATCTATATTACCACAAATGAACGCAACAAAAGAATTGTCCAAATTGTATACTTCTTCGGCATTAATGTAATTCAAACCAAAGAAATATTTATTCCCAGAACACGAAGCGGTTCTGATGAGCACATTCGCATTATCAAGGCTGTAAGTGTTTGTACGCAAGACTCGCACAGGATTAGCTTCTATCCCTTGAGACTCGGCTTTTTGCAAGAATTTGTCGATAAGCACCTTTTGCGTTTTCATCAAGCACTATCTGAATAATTTGACAGTTATGTAATTGTGAGTAGCTGTTTTGTGGTCTGCATATCCATTTCCATATTGCAATTAGCGGAGGACGAGGGATTCGAACCCCCAAGGGCCGTGAGGCCCGGCGGTTTTCAAAACCGCTGCCTTACCAGTTAGGTCTAGTCCTCCAGAACGGCGATGCGCTACGCCGGGCGGGTCGGGAGACCCCACCACGGCGACCAAACGCGCCATCATGGGTGCCGGGCGGGTCTGGAGACCCACCACAGCGACCGGCCTCTTGAAAGGGCGCTAATCGCCTTGTTTTCAAATATATCCAAAATCCATTTTAAAATCAAGCCGTTTGTTTGTATATTATACTTTGGCAGACATTCTCTAACACTCGGTTCGCCCGCAAATAATCCGTCCATGAGCATCCTTTTCCGATATATCCTGCGTGAGCACATCGCTCCATTCTTCTTTAGTCTGGGGCTGATCATCTTTATTTTCGTGCTCAATCTCGTTTTCCAGATGTTGGGGCGAATTGCCGATAAAGGCCTGCCGCTGACCACCATCTTTGAATTCTTCTTTTTGAATCTCGCCTGGATGATTGCCTTGGCTGTGCCGATGGCGGTGCTTGTGGCGACGGTTGCATCGTTTGGTCGAATGGCCGCTGAGCGTGAGATTACAGCGCTCAAAGCGTGCGGTGTCGGACCGATACGATTGCTCCTTCCTCCTTTGGTAGCCTCGGTCTTAGTGGCAGCTTTCCTCGTCGAGTTTCAAAATGAGATACTCCCTATTATGAACCACCGGTCGCGCATTCTGCAGTCGGACATTCATCGCAAGCGACCGACCATGGTTTTGGAAGCGGGAGTCTTTCTCTTCGACATTCCGGGTTATGTTCTCTATGCGCGCGAGATAGACCCTCGCACATCGCGCATGGGGGATATTGTTGTCTATGATGAGAACGATCCCGAGTGGCACACGACGATTACAGCAAGACGGGGCTTTCTTGAGTACGATTCGGTCGAGGCGGGATTCCTATTTATGCTGACGGACGGTGAGATTGGCCGCGCATCCAAAGTGAAACCGGAAGAATATCAGCGAACCCAATTTGAACGGGCGATGTTTCGCGTGAAAGCGCCCGGAACGCTTCTGGAGAGAACGGACAGCCAGTGGCGCAGCGACCGCGAGATGAACCTTCGCCAAATGTATGAGACGGTTCGATCGCTCCAAAAAGATCCTGAAAAAAATCGAAAACAATTGGCCGGATACTGGGTGGAAATCAACAAGAAGTTCTCTATATCGGTGGCTTGTATCATTTTTGTTCTTTTGGGAGTTCCCTTGGGGATTTCCGCGCAGCGAGGCGGCCTCGGTGTGGCGGCGGGATTCTCGATTTTCTTCTTTCTAATTTATTGGGTTTTCCTGATTGGCGGAGAAGACCTGGCCGAGCGAGGCTTCATTGGCCCGGCGGTGGCGATGTGGTCACCCAATGTTCTCATGGGTGCTTTGGGGCTCCTTCTTCTCTGGCGCCAAACGCGCAGCGCTCTGGCGATTCCCTGGGACAAGATCCTTAAGATTTTTCGCAGAGGCAGACCGTCCGAATAAAGAGAACTTCAAAGCACTTATGGAATGAAAAGGGGCGTCCGAGTCGGATGCCCCTTCTTCTTCTCGTCATGCTGGCTTTTCAGTGTTGCATGCACCCTATTGCTTGAGTTTCTGTCGCTCGCTCGGTGGGGCTGCTGCCGCAGCGGCTTCGGGTGGATCACAGGAGCCTGTCACATAGTAGAAGGCCTTTGTGTTCGCGCCAACCGGATCAATGAACGAATCAACACCCGCTGTGGCTGTGACCGTCCCAAGCAGCGCAAAGCCGCTAAATGGATTTGTCGTCGAGCGATAAATATTGTAGGAGAGATTGTCTCCAAAATGAGTCCAGCGAATGATTACTGTGTCTGCAACATCAGTCCAAGTGGAATCCCAAAGGTCGCGGTAGACTGTCACATTGGTCGGCGCTGCAGGCACGCAAGCACATTCGATGGCGCGAAGCATCAGATCGGCATTGTTCAGAATGTCCAGACCCCAGTAGCCGCTACCGCCTTCTTCGGGATAGAAGCAGTAGGTTCGATAGGGCGTGCTTGGCCCGTCATCGTCATACCCAAAGGCCTCCATATCGGGCGCCACGCTATCATCCCGGTTGCGAACAGCGATGTAGAAATCGCCATCCATAATCATCACACAGGGCTCAATCTTGACATAGACCCACGACGCATAGTCCGTGTCGTCACAGTCGGGGGCACCGGGATTCCAGCTAGTACCACACGCCTCTGGGTAATTGAGCATCACACCTGGCAGACCACCCACACCATTGTCATCGTATACCTCGACGACAATGTCCTCATGGTCGTTGTCCGGCTCGCTGTTTCCGACCATGACCATTGCACCACCGAGACTATACGGATAAAAGGGTGGCGTGAAGCGCACGGCATGGCGGCCCCACCAATCACTGAAGTAGTGAACAAACGACGCAACGCCGCTGTCGTAAGCCATCTGGGGCTTCGTGTTATCCATGATGTCCACAGTGAAGTAGTCTGTCGGTGCTGTTGCCGGTAGCGTGGAGTCCAGTCCCGTATTGTCAATGGCGTAAAAGTAGTAGTCGTACCTACTGCAAATCTCGAGGTCGCACATCAGGGCTTCATACAGGTGCTCGCATCCCGTCACCGCCGTCATGGCGACTGAACTCCAGGCAGGGGTTTCATGGTCCCTGTACCAAAGAGTGACCGTCAAGGGATCGTTATTGGGATCGAGAACTTGACATGTGATATGGATACAGCCAGGGTCAATCCAGCTGGCCGGGCCGTCGTCGCTGTGATGCTCATGCGTCAGAATCGGCGGCATTGGCAGCAAACTGTCCACTTGAATATCGTCAATGAACCAATTGTCCGCATATTCACCTTTGTATAGAAACCCAAGCCGAATGCTATTATCCTCGGTATTGATGTAATAAGGCCCGACTTCTACCCATTCACCTTGTGTGGTCGGAGGGATTTCGGCTACGAAGTTGAAAACCAAGGCATTGGCGTCGCTCCAGTAGAGGCCATGGAAGTCGTAGTCGCTGTTACAGCAATTGTAGTTCTTCCAGCTTACCCTGATACCTGAACCATCGGGATTGTTTATGGGCGAGGTGTAGAGCAGGTCCTCGGCATAGCAGCCTGCGTCGGGATACCAATGCCCAAAGGAGGCGTTGGCATAGCCAAAGCCTGTATAAATTTCCCAGGGTTTGTCTGGACATTGGTTTTGCCGCACATGCCAATCGCCGCTCTCTGCCGGCCCAGGATAGGGTTCGGGATAGGGAGTGAAGTTCTCCAGCCAGTGTCCGCCAAAGCCTTGACCGGACATACGACAGGTGACTTCCGAGCCTGCCGTATGGGTGACAATCAAATCACCTGTTGCCAGCGTTGGCTCCCACGTGCTGAAGTCAATATGAAGCCATTTCGTCTGGCCTGGGTTGAGGGGCCCCATTACCTCCAACGCGTTGTAAATGAAATGGAGCGGATCATCAGTCACTACTGAAGTGATGGTGAGAGCAGTGCCGCCCGTGTTCGTGAAACCCAGCGACTCGTTGACATACTCGGTTCCACCATCGTAACTTATGTCCACTTTGCCGAACTCGATGCTATCGGTGGAAAGCTCGAGGGTGGCTGGCGGAGCTGTGCCTTGGTTCCACCCCTTTGCACGAATCATGTTGTAGCCTGTGCAGATGGGTTCCCAATGATCCGGATAGGACCACGGGGGGAAATCATAATGCTCATACCAATTCCAAGAGAGGGGGGGATCTAGAGTCCAGGCGTAGTAAAAATTGTCACAACACGGAATGTGATTCCGGCTGTCCGTTCCAAGCGAAGGCTCATTGGCTGTGTTGCGTATTTCAATTCCGACAATGAAATCGCCTGTGAATGTGCAGTCCGGCACATTGACAGTGCGCCAAACCCATTGACCTACCGTGCCGGGCGCAGCCAAGGATCGGTCAGTGGCATCAGCCCACCGTTGCGGACCGGGGCCACCGCATGTCACCGCACCGCCGGGACAACCATTGGAAGCCACATTGAGATTGTCTTCGTAAAGGTGAATCCTATAGAGCAGCGTTGCGGCGGAACCCGAATAGCGATACACGGCGAACTTGACCGAGTCTATCTTGAACTTTGGCCAAGTTGGATGAAACTTCTCCGCCCAGATGAAACCCTGAGTCGGGAATGTGGCAGAGCCAGATTGAGTTCCGTTGTCGTTGTAGAGCTCCACATATTGTGGATACAACAGATTCGGCAATGTCAAAATAAGAACTGCTACCAGAAGGCCTAGAGAAACTTTTCTCTTTCGCATGAGCCACCTCCCTATTCATGAACTTTCTTTGCAAGCCGCTTTTTGCGCCTCTATTTCTATGACTGGCATTCCTAAGTGCTTGAAAAGTCCGATATTGCTATTCCGCCCCATCCGCATTTCGTCTCTATCCAGAGAAAAAAATAACCCACCGTCTCCGCCATTCTTGCGGGCAACAGTAGGCTTTTCCTGAAGTTCAAGCAACGCAAGGACCCTCCCAAGGTAGGTTGCTGCGAGGCCTCTTGAGAAACCGACTCAACCTATATAAGTATACGATGTTTCTCGGCTTATGTCAAGCAAAATTTCATAATTTTCGCCGTCCTCTTCTCTTTGTCCCCCTGTATACCCAAAAAGCAAGCCCCGACAGGGAAAACCCGGTCGGGGCTGCGAATTCTCTATTATTGCATGAGCTATTTCATCAGCACCATCTTTTTCGAGGCGACATGACCATCCGAAATCAACGAATAGATGTAGACTCCAGAGGCCAGGTTCGATCCATCAAACCTAATTGGATGCACTCCCGCCGAGAACCATTCATCATTGAGTAGCCTCGCTACTTCCTGCCCAAGCACATTGTAAATCGTGAGGGTGACTCTTTCAGGTCGTCTTAGGTCAAATTGCAGGGTCGTCGTTAGATTGAATGGATTTGGATAATTCTGGAAGAGCAGGAAATGCTCGGGAAAATGGCTTTGGCTCGCAAAGGTTCCCGATTCGCATTGCGGAAAGCCCGCGGAGTCGAAATGCATTGGATATTCAGGCAGGAGTGGCGAGATCGTAATCTGGTGCACGGGAATGCGCTGATAGAGCACCGGATTCAAGGTCACAACCCCTTCACCTTGCATCATACTGCCTGCATCTTTATCCAAGACATATTCCATGTGTAGGAATCCGTCTGTCACCAAAGGTGCCACGGTCACATCGCGTTCGTGCATGGATGCGCCCGTCGGAACCGGATTTATGTCCGGCGTGGTGTTGGTCACATTCGTGCCAGCCGCCCAAGAACACCCGTTATTTGTTGAAACGGTCACGAAGGCATCAGCCATTGGGAAGCCGCTCTCGCTGCATGTGGTCGTGTCATAGCGCATATAGGAACAGTAAAGATGGCCCGTCAGCGTATCAATGGCTAAGCTTGGCCGCTGAACATTGCGCTGCCATATTCCCGGCTCATACGCTTCATGCCATCCATTAGCCACTAAACTGTAGTAGCCTGTCTCTTCGCTCCAATGGTAAATCAAGGATTTGGTTCCATCAGAAAAACCGGAATCCACTTCACCCGGCAAATACCACCAGAACCCTGTTGTGGTGAAAGCCAGGTGCACATTATCCGATTCATCGAAGAGAATGGCTAAATCGGTATAGCACCGAAGAGTGTCTCGGTCGCATTCGAGAGGATCGCCGCCCGAATGATAGCAGTCGGGGTCCCATGGCGTCCATTGGGTGACATTGGTTGGATCCCCCCAGTTGAGCCCGCCATCCTCCGAGATCCGCAGATGGATTTCATTATTGATTGGAGTCCGAGCATCCGGGTCGCTCAAATCATCCATGCTGTAACACCAGGCGATGGCACATCGCTCGGAATGTCGTGAGCAGGCTATGTCAGGAGAAATGACCATCACGCTGTCAAAGAGCTCGAATCCTCCGCAGCTCATCATTCTCCACTGAATATCAATCGGAAATCCATCGGGATCAAACACAGGCACCCCTCGGGAATAGTAGATTCGCATCGGAGCTTGCGGCTCTCCACCTGCGGGGCTCTCGGTCGAAATCAAGTGGACGACACCGTTAATATCCGCGTCAACCTTGGGCCACATAATTTCCAGCTCGGCTCCTTCCTCGTAGCACCAGGAGGGCTGTGATCCCGCCAGTCCCATGGACACAGTCGTGTGGCCCACGCAATGATAGGCAAAGCAGAAGAAGTTGCCGCAGAGCGTTTGGGCAACATACCCACACCGTTCCGATGCGTTAATGCGAATGCCGACACTGTCATAAACAAAACTTCCGAGAACAGGATCCCATAGATTGACATAGACACATCGAGAGTCTGTAAAAAGCATATTCGTCCATGCGACGGAGACCACGCCGGCAGGGTCCACATCAATCATCTTGCCGCAAGTACCATTGTGTTGGTTGTCGTACTCCGTCGTTCCGGCCGTGTAGACGGTTCCGACATAGTCGTCCAATGTGCGATAAGGCGGTTGCAGGAACACAGTGGGAAGGTGGATTTCGGTGTGGCCGGAGGTCTCCAACACTCGGGCATTCGGCGACTTCTGTTTGATTCCCTCCGGCGCCGCCCACACCAAACTGACGCCGATAGCGCTCACTAATAGGATGAACGATTTCCGAACCATGATGTATCCTCCTTGTGAACTCGACCGCGGCTCTCGGGAAACCTATCTCTCCATCATTCTTGCTAATCACAATTAACGGGACAAAAAGCGAGCGGATCTCGAACCGATTTTGAACAAGAAGGGTCAGATGCCAACGCCTGCACCTGACCCTCATATTCCCCATAGAAGAGTCTCGCTCCGCTACTTCATCAGCACCATCTTCTTGGATGCCGTGTAGCCATCGGTTTGCAGTTTATAGATGTAGATGCCGGATGGCAGATTCGATGCATCGAATTTGACCTTATGCGTTCCGGCAGACTGCGTGCCGTCAACCAATGAAACGACTTCCTCGCCCAGCAAATTGAACACGCGCAAACTGACTTTCTCCATGCGTGGAATGCTGTAGCGAATCTCCGTGACGGGATTGAAAGGATTTGGATAGTTCTGGTCTAAGCTGTAGTTCATCGGAGGGAGTTCCCTGACATCCGCCGCAACATAAGGCGTAACCAGCGCCCGCACCATATAGAAATAAGGCTGGTCGTCAGGCGTGCCGCCACTGGAATAAGTGTAGAAGTGTTCATGATTGTCCCAGGGTTCGGCATCGTCTCCAAGGATCTGAGGGTAGCGCTGGTCAGGTTCCGTACTCAGAACCTCAAGCCAGACCCAGAAATCGCCGCCCATGCCTTGTGCCCCGGGCACACCGGCCAGACTCACTTCCTTCCAGTTTGGAAAAACATCTCCGGGAGTTGTCACTGTCACGGCCGCCGAATGAATGGGTTCACCCGGAGCGCCCGCTTGGTCCTCGTAAATGCGAAGGCCAATCTGCTGGGCTCCACTCTGACTTGAGTCAAACTGCATCCGGATGGCATCCAAATTGAAAGGAAGACCGATGGTATCCGCTGCTGGCGTGAATCTCGTCAGTGCACCTTCACCCGTGGCATAGTTGAACCGCCACCACACAGTGCGGTTGTCATATCCCAGCTCCAAGTTTTGGCCAGCTCCTCGCACAACAATGTTCGGGCAATAGCTGGTGTCATTGGAGAAATCCTCATCCTCAGCGAGAACTGTCCAAGCCATAACCGTCTTGTCGCCTGTCGATGCGGGCGTCCAACTGAACGCGCGCGACTCTGTTTGACCCGACGCCAGTGCAAGATTCGGCAGGAATCGAAGCGCCGCGCCTCCGTACTCCTTCCACCAGGCGGGCACGCCGGTCTGATCTTCAGAGCCATTATTCAGGAAATAAGCTATGCCGCGAGCCGCGCGTCCCTCGTTTGTCGGGAAACGGACCTGAAGCGAATGGCAGGTCATGTCATTCGCATACCCAGAGGTATGGGTCAGCGTGATGTTATCAAAACAGGGACCAACACCCCACAGGCTATCGGAATTCGATTCCAAGACAGCTTTGATCTGAACGACTCTGCCAATATAGCGCGAGATGTCAAAAACCTGCCCGGCGTCAGTGAACGACATCCATTGGGCTGGCATATCGGTGAAAACATACCAGGGAAGGCCTTCGCAATAGGGGTCAGACCAGGGACACCAGGTGATCCCGCTGTCCGGGCTCACCGACCAATACCAGTAATCGCAATCGGGGAATTCAGGGCAGTCAGGTAGGAGACCCGACATTTGAAAATCCACATTCACCATACCGAAGTCCAACTCCCGAAGATCAATGTAAGGGGAGACAATCTCATTGTTCATCTTGTTGTTGTAAAGGCGGGTAACTGAATCATTACATGCAAGATAATGAGTTCCCGAAGGTGGTGGTGGTGGTGGATTCGTCTCATCGGCCACCCGCCAAAGATCTCCTCCAACCGGCCGGTTGCTGTGGCTTAACCACCCCGTGTCATTGTCGCCGTTATGGGTGAAAGTCGTGTCACTGCCATGGAAAATGCGGATATTGTCCACTTGCCAACCATAGGCCCACGCGCCATCGCAAGTGCACCAAGCGGGGTCGGAAGCAAGAGCCCACCGCAGCTTCACCGATTGCCCAGCCCAGAGGCTTAGGTTAGCCGTCTGAAGAAACCAATTGATGTGTAAGTTGCCAACCCAACCGGGAATCCCTGGACCTTCACCATGCTGGAAACCAAAACTATACAGACTGGTTCGGTCATAGTGCGGGTTGACATAGGTTTGGGCGACGACAGTCCAGCTCGCCCCACCATCCGTGGAAACCCTGATGTTGGCGCCATCCCAACCATTGTACGGAGTGGTAGCGCCGGCAGGCATTTCGCACGCAACCCGACTCCAAAAAGTGAGCGAACAGCTCTCCGCTGGCAAGGTGATTGGAGGTGAATCGAGGACCATATACCAGTCATTGTCATAGCCCACTGTGTCGCAATAGACTGGATGCTGGCCCATACACCAGGACATGCCGGTACCGCCGAAGGCCATCCATGTATCAATGTGCCAAGTACCGGGAGTGGCTGTCAGATCACGGGAAGTCCAGCCGTTCAGACCGCTTTCCCAATCTTCAAAGTAGATGACTTCATCAAGGTGCCGGACCGTGGAGGGTTCTTTCATTCCCGTAGCCGGCAGGACGGTGTTGTTTCTTGTCACGGATGTCTTGCTGGGCTCACCTGCCAGCGCAATCATGGCGCCTACAAAAAGAAGCAGCAGCCCTGTTGTCATACAACGCTTCATTGGCAACCTCCAAAGATAAGATGAAATAACGCTGCTGGCGGTCCATCCGCCATCACTCGATTAGTAGTTTTCGTAAGATAACAAACTCCGCATAGAAAGTCAAGCGTCAAGTTCTTCCTTTTGTGCCGATTGGTCTCGGTCTTTTGCACAACCACTTCCTCGCCGTTGTGGCTCTCCAGAGCCGCAATGGCGCCATCGTGGGTCTGGAGACCCCCGACGGCGATCGGAGCGTCTTCAATTCCCATGCCTCAAATTATCCTCAAGTTACTATATGAGCTTGCCCAGGATGTAGCCGATAACGACACCCACAATAACGGCCGTTGTAACAACGCGAGTTTTTAGAACACCCCGCCCGTAGCCCCTCTTGACAAGAACAACCGCCGAGAAATAGCCGAGAGCGTTCATGAGCCAAACTAACGGTATGGAAAGCGCTTTGACAATCAGTGGACCAACCCAGGGGACGAGCGCGAGAAGAACCATCAAGCCGCTGAACGCTTGCGTCAGGAGTCCAAAGAGAATGGCAATGAGCGCAATCGCCCGTCCCTGCACTCCAAGTAATAGGCCTCCGGCGATAATAACGACAATGGCCGACCAGACAATAATCGGCCGACGGTAGGAAATCCAAAAAATATGCCAGCGATGCTTGGTCATTTGATCATAATGAAAGGGCGCAGTAAACGAGGCGGAAACGAAACGAAAACCTCACTTCGGAAGTACAATGGCAATGACAGAAGGATCACAATTGTGTCTTCCTTAGCAAACTATTGTAAATATAGAAATAAGATGCACGGAGAGGCTTCCGAATTGGCCATGTCCTCTTATAAGTTAAGCTATTGCCCTTTCTTTGTCAAGCAAAAACGGACGGTCAATGCAGGAAGTCTCGAAATTCGTTGCATTTGGCAGCGAAAGTGGGTATATTGAAAAATTCATAGCATTTCGGAGCTCGCCTTGGTTTCGCTTCGACCTCCAGTATATTTTCTGTCGGATATTCATTTGGGTGAGGGCACGGATTCAGAAGAGGCAAGCAAGTACCGGAAACTCCTTGCGTTTTTGCAGGTAGTTGAGCGCCAAGCCAAGGCGCTTGTTCTGGTTGGCGATGTTTTTGACTTCTGGTACGAATGGAACACGGTAATCCCCAAGCGACATTTCGATCTTCTGTGCCGGTTTCAAGCTTTGAAGAATGCGGGAGTCGCGCTTCATTATCTACCGGGAAATCATGATTTCCGTTTGCAAGGCTTTCTGGAACGAGATATTGGCTTCGCTGTCTATTCTGACGCCGCGCAATATCTAATCGGCAAGCAAAGGATTTATGTCTATCACGGCGATGGAATTCTAACGCGCGACGGCGGCTACCGGTTTTTCAAGCGGCTTTTGCGCAGTCGCATAAGTCAGCGGCTTTTTTCATGGCTGCACCCGGACATTGGAATAGCTCTGGCTCGTATGACCAGTCGGACAAGCCGCACGCGAGTTCACTACCGCGAGGCGGATGAAGAGGAATATCGGGCTTTCGCGCAAAATCAGTTTGCCCGCGGATTTCAAGGAGTGGTCATCGGGCACAGCCATCATCCGAAGCAGATTGATTTTCCGCAGGGAACCTATCTGAATCTCGGTGACTGGATTCGGCATTTTTCCTATGGGATCCATGACGGAGAACACCTGATGCTCCGCTACTGGCAGGAGTCGTAGCGGATTCTTTAGAGGATTGAGATGAGCTCAGGGAACAAAAAGCGCTCGCTTGTTCTTCCACTTTCGCTGGGGATCGGACTCCTTATCCTCGGTGGTGGATTTGGCTTCTACCGGTATTTGGTCTCGGGCATGCCTTCGCTCGAACAATTGGAGAACTATAATCCAAAGCTCAGTACGCGTATCCTTGACCGAAATGGAATCGTAATTAAGGAGCTTTACACCCAGCGCCGCTTCTATGTCCCACTTTCCGAGATTTCGCCTCACATGACCAAGGCAATCTTGGCCATCGAAGACCACAAATTCTACCACCACTGGGGAATGCGGCCCGACGCCCTGGCGGCCGTGATTATCAAGGATGTTCTTCTGCTGCGATTTCATCCGCGAGGAGCCTCAACCATCACGCAGCAATTGGCGCGGACTCTCTATTTCTCCCGGGAACGAACCATCGTGCGCAAATTGCGCGAGCAACTCACCGCCATTGAGATTGAACGCCATTACTCGAAAGATGAAATCCTCGAGATGTACCTGACGCAGAGCTACTTTGGTCATGGTGCCTACGGTGTGGATGCGGCGGCGAGGACTTTCTTCTCTTGCTCTGCTTCGAATCTCAGCCCGCCGCAGGCCGCGCTGATCGCAGGCTTGCCGCGTTCGCCTTCCGGTTATGATCCGCTGCGCTATCCCGAGAAAGCGCGAGAGCGGCGCAATGTCGTTCTTAGGCGAATGTGGAAACTGGGCTTCATTGACCGGCGACAGTATGAAGAAATGCGTGAAAGTGACCTGGGGCTCTTGGTCTCGCAAGTCGAGGAAGGCGGAGAGGGGATTGCGCCTTATTTTACGGAGAATGTGCGACAGCTCGTGGTAAAGCGAGTGGAGGCGCTCGGCATTGACCCTTACCACGACGGATTGACCGTCGAAACGACTCTGGACGCGCGTTTGCAGGCATGTGCCGAAGAAGCGGCAGCCGAATGGATGCCGGTCTTGCAGGAAGAGGTCAATAAGGCCTATCGGCGGTCCGAACTTCATGGCCTTCTTCGCCAGCTCTATCCCAAGGCAACTTCTGCGAAGCTCCGAAGCCTCGCCCGCGACAAGGCATTGGTGGATTCGCTGCTGAAGGCTGAACTCGAGGTGCAATTAGCTTTCGTGGCGATTGACCCTGTCACCGGCAGCATTCTGGCGATGATTGGAGGGCGGGACTTCGCGCAGACGAAGTTCAATCGGGCTACGCAAGCCGTTCGCCAACCCGGTTCCGCTTTCAAGCCAATTCTCTATGCCACGATTGTTGACAAGGGACTGCCACTTTCAACCCATGTATCGAACGATGAGGTCATCGTCAAACTCCCGAATGGCGATATCTGGGCTCCCAAGAACTATGATGGCACATCGGGAGGGACGCCGAGTCTGCGCGACGCGCTGAAGAAATCCCTAAACCTCGTGAGTGTGCGACTTATGCGGGACCATACGACACCGCAAGAGGTTGTCGCCATGGCGCATCGGTTGGGTATCTCAACGCGCATTGACCCCGTGGACGCCTTGGCGCTGGGATCTTCGGGCGTCATTCCCCTTGAGTTAGTTTCGGCTTTTGGCGTATTTCAAGCACATGGCGTCCGTGCGCAGCCCCTGTATATAACTCGCATCCTCGATGAATTCGGGCAAGTGGTCGCCGAGTATGCGCCCCAGAAATCGGTCGTGCTTTCGGAACAGACCGCATTTCTCATGACCAGCCTCATGGAAACCGTGACCCGGGAAGGAACAGGGGCGGGTTTGCGCTCGAAGTATCATTTTTACCAGACGGCGGCCGGCAAGACGGGCACGACGAATGATTATACGGATGCCTGGTTCGTCGGATTCACACCTCACCTCGCGGCGGGAGTATGGATTGGCTTTGACAATCCCGCAAAAACTCTCGGCTCTGGCCAAGAGGGCGCTCACGCCGCGTTGCCGATTTGGGCCCGATTCATTACCTTGGCCTACGATACAATGGATTATCCTGACCGAAAGTTTTCGACGCCTGAGGGAATCATCACCGCCGAAGTCTGTGCCGAAAGCGGAAAACTGGCGCGTGAAGGTTGCCCACACACTTACACGGAATACTTCGACAGTAAGCACCCCATGGAAGAGCATTGTCCGTTACATATTGGATCATCCCGGCCCCATCGAAGGTGGCCGAGCATTCTGTAATTAGGGAGGAAGACTATGAGTCCCTTCAGTCATTCCAAGCAACGCGGCTCAGTAGCCGTCATTGTGATCATCGTCGTTGTCGTTGTTATCGCAGCGGTGCTCCTCATCCATTTCCTGTCTCGGCGCGAGCCCGCCGCTGTGCAGAACTTCGAGCAGCTTGTCACGAAAGTGGAGAAGCTGAATGACCAGATCGTGTCCCGTGAGGACAAGATACGCGGTATGGTGCGCCGCTACAACGAGGCTCACCCAACCGGCGCCATTGACACGGCGGGACTGGGCAAATTCGGACTGACACCCGAGCAAGCCGAGGTTCTGGCTCAGCGCGTCGCTCAAGAGAAAGACCTGTCTTACCGAGGTCTTCTGCAGGAAGTCATTGACATTAATCAAGAGGTATCGCGGTTGAATCTGGAGATGCAGGAAGTCCGCTCGAGGCTGAGACCTCCTCATGTCGTCCAGAAAGGAGAAAGCCACTTCCAAGTTGCGATGAACTTCCTGACAAAGGAAATCGGCATCAATGAGGAAGAAGCGCTGCAATTGATCGAACAGGAAGCACTTTTTCCTGAACTTCTGCCGGGCTTTGAGATTTGGAACTATTGGGGAGACGGAGTGTTCGGCACTTTCGTGACACAGGGGGGGGCGAAAATAAGCCCGAACGAACTGATGCGCATTTCCAAGCGCAAAATTGACCAAGAGCGCAGCACTTTGATCCAGGCACGCAATCGGGCCCAAGAGGAAGTGACCGATCTCGAGACTCGCCGCACTGAGCTTGCCGGTCAGCTTGAAAAACTCGAAGTCGAACGCACGCAGGCGCTCGCACAAATCGCGGTCATGGCGGAACAGAATGCCGAGCTCGCCAGACAACTCAACTCGGTCATTTATCAGGCAGCTCCGTTCACTACTTTTGAGAAATTAGGCGTTCTGGACAAGCCGGCTCTTGGAAAGTGGCGCGTGGCCGACTTGGACAAGATGACAGAGACGAAATCCATTGACATGCGTAAGACGCGGGAGATTTCCTTCTCGGCGGCGGAGGCCGGCCTTTCAAAAATTGGCAAAGCCGTTCTCTTTCCCCGGTACTTCGTTGAAGGCGTGGATTACCGAATCGAGATTCCCGACGATCGGAAATCGGGCAAAGTGACTCTCCTGAAACCTGAGCGATTCCAACTGGTGAAATTGGCTCTCGCTCTGGATTGAAAAGGATGAGCTCCAAAACGGAACAGTGAGATGGCTTCTTCGCAATCGGATTTGCCTCGAAGCTCCATCACTTTCCAAATATTCATATTCTTGCGATGGCGCGGTCAGCACATTCAAAAACAGAACAAACAGAGCCGATAGCCGGTAGACCGAGCTCGACTCTCCTTGCGAGTGGTCTCTTTTTGTTGGCGCTTGCCATACTCACTTTCCTGGCTTTGACGAGCTACGATCCGGCGGATTGGCCGATGGGCTCGTCCAATCGGACGCTCTCGAACTGGATTGGAGGAGCCGGCGCCATAATCGCCTGGGCTCTCGGGCCAATGCTGATTGGACGCTGGGCAGCATTTGGTTTTGTTGCCCTCCTTGTGATTTGGGGCTGGACGCTTTTGCGGCGCAACGATTGGCACCGACCACTCTGGATCTCACTTTGGGTGGCTCTTTTTGGGCTTTGGGTCTCAGCCGCTTTGGGACTTGCCTGCTCGCTTTGGCCGGGATGGGTTGAAGCGGACTATGGCGACATCGCGGGGCTGTTCGGACTCTGGATAACCGAGACCGGCACCTATTGGCTTGGTGTTGCCGGATTGGCGATTGTCTTGATTGCGCTTTTTGTTGCAGGACTCACGCTCTCGATTGCGCGGTTTGCAGACTGGTTTCAATGCCGACTCGACAAAGCAACCGACCGCGTGACGAACCTTCGCGCCCCGACTTCGCGTGACTCGTTATCGGATGAAACTAAAGGCGCCTCGAGCCCTCTCGAAACACTCGCCGGAGAAAAGAAGAGAGCTTCGCGGAAGAAATCGCCGAGCGAAAAACCGAAGACGCCCGCGGAGTTGACCAGCTCACATGTTTCCGGTTATGTCTTTCCTTCGACAGAGCTGTTCAACTCTCCCGAAGCGGATTCGGATATCACCATCACCGCGCAAGAGATTGACGAAAACGCTCGGCTTCTTGAAGAGAGTTTGGCGCAATTTGGCGTTTCAGCAAAAGTCGTGCGTGTGAATCCGGGGCCTGTGATTACGCGCTATGATTTGGAGCCTGCCGCGGGAGTCAAAATCAGCCGTATCGAATCTTTGGCGGATGACTTGGCTCTGGCTCTGCGCGCGCGAGGCCTGCGGATTTTGGCTCCAATCCCCGGCGAGGCAGCGGTCGGAATCGAAATCGCCAATCCGAAGCCCGCCACGGTGACTTTCAGGGAAATCGCAGAATCCGAGGCATTTCAGACTTCCGCTTCAAAGCTGACTATGGCTCTTGGACGCACGACCTCAGGCGAGGTTTTTGTGGCCGATTTGGCTCGAATGCCGCATCTGCTCATTGCAGGGACGACCGGTTCGGGCAAATCGGTTTGCGTGAACACGCTTATCGCTTCCATCTTGCTGCGGGCGGCGCCTGACGAAGTCCAATTCGTCCTCGTTGACCCGAAGAAACTGGAGCTCGCTCCCTACAATGAACTGCGCAATCATCATCTCACCCATCGTTCAGATCTGAGCGAATATGTTTTGACTCGTCCGGACGAGGCGGTGAAGGCTCTGCGAAGCGTTCTTATCGAGATGGAACGCCGCTACGACCTATTGGCCGAAAAAGGAGCCCGCCACATTGATGAATACAATGAGGAGATATTGCGGGCAGGAGAAGATAGTCAGCGGTTGCCCTACCTCGTGATTGTGATTGATGAATTGGCCGACTTGATGGTGACCGCGGCGAAGGAAGTTGAAGAGCCGATTGCCCGGTTGGCGCAGCTTGCTCGGGCGGTCGGAATTCATCTCGTTTTGGCGACCCAGAGACCCTCGGTGGATGTCATCACCGGCGTCATCAAAGCGAACTTTCCCGCGCGCATCGCTTTTCGCGTTGCGATGAAAGTGGATTCGCGCACGATTCTCGACATGAACGGCGCCGAGACTCTCTTGGGCCGAGGCGACATGCTCTTTCAACATCCCGAAGAACCGAATCCCGTGCGTCTTCAAGGCGCCCTCATCACTCGCCAGGAGATAGACCGCCTGATTGCTCACATACGAAAGCAACCCATGCCTGCGAGCAAACTGACACTCCCTTTGGAGCCGGAAGCTGAAAGTCCTGAATTCAGTCTGACGGAAGGAGGACGCGACCCGCTCTTTTTAGACGCCGCCAAGATTGTGGTCCGCACAGGTCAGGGGTCCGTTTCCATTCTTCAGCGCCGTTTGAAAGTGGGCTACAGCCGCGCCGCGCGCCTGATTGACCAGCTCGAGCAAGCGGGCATTGTTGGGCCTTTCGATGGCTCGAAGGCACGCACCGTGCTCGTGGATGAACACTATTTTGACAATCTCTCAGACTGAACTCCCCTTCGACTCCGTTTAGAACATGCCTCTTTGGATTCGACATGGCATTGTGATCTCACCGGGCGAGAGACCGCAAGTCTTTTCGCCCGGGCGCGTGCTCATTGAAGGCGAACGAATCGCGCGAGTGGAAGCGGACATAGACGAACTTCCGACGGATGACATCGAGACGATAGATGCTTCCGGCTGTGTCGTCTTTCCGGGTCAGATTCTTCTCCATACGCACTGCTACGGGTACCCGGCGCGCGGCATGCCGCCGCTCGGAACACCGCCCCACACTTTTCTCGATATTCTGCGCCGAGTCTGGTGGCCCCTCGACCGCGCGTTGACGCTCCCCGCGGTTGGTCTTGCCGCCCGTCTTTATCTATGGGAGCTCTTGCGCAATGGAATTACTTGCGCCTTTGACCATCACGCAAGCTACGGCGCTATTCAAGGCAGCCTAAGCGAAATCGCCGGTGCATTTGCCGAAGTCGGGCTGCGCGGCGGCACCTGCTTCGAAATCTCTTGTCGCTGCGGCGTGAAAACGGCTGAGGCGGCCATCGAGGAGAACCTGCAATTCATGCGCGATGTCGCTCCTCGCTTTGGCCTCGCGCCTTTCATCGGATTACATGCTTCATTCACGCTAACTGATTCTATTTTGAGGCGCGTTGCCTCACTGAGTGAGAAATTAGGCGTTGGTGTACATGCCCACCTTTGCGAAGGGCCAACAGACCGTCGTCTGTCGGGAGAGTCTCCCATTCGCCGCTTCGCTCGATTCGGATTATTGAACGAAAAGTCCATTTTTGCGCATGGCGTGGATTTGCGTCCTGCTGAGTATGTAATTCTCGCCGACTCAGGCGCGGCACTCGTCCTGAACCCGCGCTCAAATTTAAAGAATGCTGTTGGATTGCCCGATGTCCGAGGCTTCGCTCAGTCTGGGGTGCGCTTGGCGTTGGGAAATGACGGTTTCGGCGCGAATCTATGTGCCGAGGCGCAAACGGCCGTGGGCACCTTCGCTATTGGCGCAGGGGATCCAGGCTTTGGCTGGAACCTTCTTGAAGACATTCTATTCAAGAACAATCCTGAAATCGCAGGCCAATTCTTGGGAAAGAAACTTGGAGTGATTGAGCGTGGAGCGGCTGCGGATATTGCAGTCTTTCCCTATCACCCTCCAACCCCAATCGAGCCATCCAATTTCTTCTCTCGTTATCTTTTCGGCTTTGGGATGGTACCGGCGCGAGATGTGATTATCAATGGAAAAGCGCGCCTTCGGCAAGGCATTCCCGTGGATTTTCGCCCGGAGGAATGGGCAGCACAGGCTCGATGCATTTTCCCGGCGATATGGCAAAAGCGTTCCCTTCGAGGTTTCCGTGTCCACTGAGTGGCTCAATCCGCGTTTTGTGGCGACGCGTTGCGTGTCTTGCAGGAGAGAATGGCCGCCACCAGACTTCCCTTTCACTTGTCCGGATTGCGGCCCGCTCATGGGGACGATTGACATCATCTACGATTTCAGAAAATTGCGCGCGACAATGCCTTCCGGCTCTCTCGCTAGAGATCTTTGGGAATGGAAAGATTTCTTGCCTATCGAGCCTCCCGAAGGCGTGAGACTATTGCCCGTAGGAGCGACTCCCCTGATTTCCGCCGAGAAATTGGCAGCCAAAGTGGGAGTGAAGCAGCTTTGGCTCAAAGATGACCGATTGAATCCGTCTGCCTCGCTCAAAGATCGCGCGTCCGCATTGGCTTTGGCTCATGCGATTCATGTGGATGCAAAGGTCATCGCAGCTGCCTCTACAGGAAATGCTGCTTCGTCATTGGCGACATTAGCCGCATCGTGCCAAATGGCTGTCGTGCTCTTCGTGCCGGAAGCAGCGCCCGAGGCGAAATTAGCTCAGCTCCTTCTTCATGGCGCGCGCGTCATTCGCATTCAAGGCACCTACGATGAGGCCTTCGACCTATGCGCGGAAGTCTGTCGAAAGCGCGGTTGGTACTCGCGAAATACAGCCACGAATCCGATGCTCGCTGAAGGAAAGAAAACAGTCATCCTGGAATCCATCAGCCAACTGGAGGGTGAAGAACCTGATATTGTTGTGGTGCCTGTGGGCGACGGATGTATTTTGGCGGGAGCGCACAAAGCATTTCTTGACCTCAAAGATGCCGGTTATGTGCATCGAATCCCTCGGCTTTTTGGGGTTCAGGCCGAGGGCGCGGCACCGCTGGTCGAAGCGAGCAGAAAGACGAATCCTTTTCCTGTGAAGGCATCTGTTTCGACTTTTGCGGATTCTATTCGAGTTGGCCTGCCACGAGATCAAGTGAAAGCCTTGCGAGCGATTAGAGAAACCGATGGCGAATGGGTGGCCGTCACCGATGATGCCATTCGCAGCGCAATGAGATTACTGGCGCAAACCGTTGGCATGTTTGCTGAACCGGCGGGAGCCGCAGCGTTGGCAGGGCTTATTGAAGCACGCGAGCGAGGACTTGTCGACGAAAAGGAGACTGCTCTCGTGCTTGTCACAGGTCATGGGCTGAAAGATGTGAAAGGCGCATTGTCGGCGGCGCCGACAGCACCACAGGCTGTTGCTCCAACTTTGGAGGCAGTGGAAGCAGCGCTCGAAATAGGAATCAACGACAAGTCATGAACTGAAGGAGTTTTCTTAATTGGATTGGTCACGAAACAAGAAAATCGCAAATTCGATCTTTGAAACCATCGGCTTTTCGCCGCTCTTGCGGCTTCAGAAAATTCCCAAGGCGGAAAGGATTCATGCTGAAATTCTCGTGAAGCTTGACTACTTCAATCCGTCGGGGAGCCTGAAGGACCGCATCTACTACAACATGTTCAAGCATGCCATTGAGCGAGGAGAACTTAAACCGGGCATGACCGTGCTCGAATGCTCGACAGGCAACGCGGGAATAAGCTGCTCGTTCGTCGCAGCCGCTTTGGGGTATCCCTGTATTATCGTGATGCCAACGGGCATGAGCGAAGAACGCAAGAAAACCGACCTCGCCTATGGCGCGCAGCTCATTGAAACGCCCGGAGGCGAGTCCGATGTGGATTTGGCTCTGGAGCGCGTGCGGCAGATACGCGAGGCTGAACCGGGCAAATACTGGGAACCAGGCCAATTCTCGAATCCTTATAACATTGAAGCTCACTACCTCACGACGGCGCCGGAGATTTTCGAGCAGTGCGAAGGGCGAGTGGAGTGTTTCATCGCCACACAAGGGACAGGTGGAACAATTACGGGCGTGGGGCGCTATTTCCGTGAGCGCGAGCCGACGGTGAAACTCTACGCGATTGAACCAGCGGAGTGTCCGCTTCTTTCGCGTCGGTTGTGGGGCCCGCATGGAATTGAAGGAATCGGCGACGGTTTTGTGCCACAAGACTTGGATGTGAGTCTGTTGAACGGAATCATCACGACCAAGACCAACGAGGCGGTGAAGATGGCGAAGCGACTCGCGCGTGAAGAAGCGATCTTTTGCGGCATTTCGTCAGGCTCCAATGTGATAGCGGCCATTGGCCTCTCGAAGCGGCATCCCGAAATCAAGCGCATCGTGACGATGATAAACGACAACGGCCAGCGCTATTTCTCGACGCCTCTCTGTGGTGTTGAAAAGGAATTTGAAGTTCCCGAGCGCCCACATCCGATGGATGATCACACGATTGCTGAGCTCAATCGCTACCAAAGCCGATGGGACATCATTGATGTTTGACTTTGAGAGAATCCTCGCGTGGGCGAATGCCCATGAGAAAGCGTGCGCAGAATTCCTGACGGATTTGATTGCGATACCTTCGGTTTCAAGGAACGAAGGGCAGGTGATTGAGCGCATTGCACGCGAGATGAGAGCGGTCGGCTTCAATTCCGTTGAGATTGACGATTTCGGCAATGTCATTGGGCGCATCGGCAATGGCAGCCATGTGATTGCGTTTGATGCTCATGTGGATACCGTGGATGTGGGGGCGCCCGAGCTTTGGGCAGGACCCAATCCGTTTGAGCCTCGTATGGAGAATGGAATTCTCTACGGTCGGGGTGCGGCAGACCAAAAAGGCGGCATGGCGGCCCTCGTCTATGCCGGAAAAGGCATTCGAGACTTGAATCTCGAAGGCGATTGGCAATTCGTCGTGGTAGGTTCGGTTTCCGAAGAGGATTGCGATGGTCTGTGCTGGCAGTATTTGGTTCGAGAGGGAATCGTTCAACCGGAGATTGTCGTGCTGACGGAACCGACGGAGCTCTCTCTCTATCGTGGACAGCGCGGACGGATGGAAATTGAAATCGCCATCTCCGGCATTTCCTGTCATGGAAGTGCTCCCGAGCGCGGCGAAAATGCAATCTACAAGATGGCGCCAATCATTCAGGACATCGAACGCTTGAATGATCGTCTTGCCACGGACAGCTTTCTGGGCAAAGGCACAGTGACAATCAGCGAAATTCGCTCGACTTCGCCATCGCTTTGCGCTGTGGCGGACAGTTGCACGATTCATCTCGACCGGCGATTGACCACAGGTGAAACCAAAGAGAGCGCTTTGGCCGAGCTTCAAGCGTTGCCTTCCGTCAAAAACACGAAAGCCGGAATTCGCCTTGCGGAGTACCGTTTGCCCACTTGGCGCGGAAGAACTTATCCAACCGAAAGCTATTTCCCTGCATGGGTAACGCCTGAAAACTCACGAGCCGTTCGTGCGGGACGCGTGGCCTACGAAAAACTGTTTGGTGAACCGGTGAAAATCGATCGCTGGTCTTTTTCCACGAACGGCGTGGCCACGGCAGGACTTCTGGGCATTCCGACCATCGGTTTCGGCCCGGCCAGCGAAACGCATGCGCACGCGCCGTCAGATCAAATCCCCCTCTGGCACCTGCCGCGCGCCATCGCGTTCTATGTCGCTTATCCTGCCGCGTATGTTTCCACAAGCTAATGTTATGGACAGACTCTGAAGCCATTAGGTTTTTTCACTTGGAAAAAGACTATGAATCTGCCTGTTTCATCTTCTCTGAAAGGCCGCGACTTCATCACCACGCAGGAGTGGAGTCGCGAGGAAATCGAACAAGCCATTCAAACCGCTCCTCTTCTGAAAAAACTCAAGAAAGAGGGTCGGCCACACAGGTGGCTGCCTGACAAAACGCTCTTTCTTTTCTTTTTCGACAAATCCACGCGCACGCGCAATTCGATGGAAGCGGGCATCACGCAGCTTGGCGGTCATGCTCACTTCATCTCTGCGGAGACCTCGCAGGCAGCGCACGGCGAAAGCCCAAAAGACATGGGGATCATTCTCGCTTCCTATGGACATGGCATCGCCATTCGTCACGATCTTGTGCCCGGTGAAGGGAATGCGTATATGCGCGAAGTGGCGAAGTGGGCGGATGTGCCCGTGATGAATATGCAGTGCGATATTGACCATCCTTTTCAAATGCTAGCGGATCTCATGACGATGCGCGAAGAATTCGGCGATGACCTTCGAGGAAGAAAGATTGCGGTTTCCTGGGCGTATGCGCCGTCGTATGCCAAACCTCTTTCAGTGCCGCAAGGACTGATTTCTCTGATGACTCGCTTTGGAATGCATGTGATGCTGGCTCATCCTCCGGAATTCAAACTCATGCCTGAAATGGTGCGCGAAGCTGAGCAGAATGCAAAAAAGCATGATGGCCGTTTCGAAATCGTGGATTCGATGGAGGCCGCTTTTGAGAACGCCGATGTAGTTTATCCCAAGAGCTGGGGAATTCTGGAGCTTTTCGGAAAGCCACAGGAGGCACTGGCAATCGCCAAAAACTATCGCTCATGGATTTGCGACGCCAAGAAGATGACACTCGCAAAAAAAGAGGCAATATATTTGCACTGTCTACCTGCGGACCGAGGATATGAAGTCACCGATGAGGTCATTGACGGGCCGCAGTCAAGAGTTTATCCTGAAGCAGAAAACCGTTTGCATACAGGCAAGGCCATCATGGCGCTGACCATGTAGTCGCTTTCCGCGAGAGATGACTTCGCCAGTGATATTGATTGTCGGCCCCGTTGGAGGGGGCAAGACCATGGCAATGGCCAATCTTGTCTCCGCATGGCGCCAATCAGGAAAAGATGTGCGCGGCATTCTGGCGCATCGAGTCATGGAAGGCGGGCGCGTTATCGGGTATGATTTGGAGGTAATCGGAGAGGAAGCACACAGCGTGCTGGCTCGCAAGAAAGGGATCGGTCTTGAAAAAGCCGGTCCTTTTACATTTTCGGACGAAGGACTTGCGCGCGGTCGTCAAGCCCTGCGAAACGCTGTAAGTGCAGAGATTGTCCTTGTAGATGAAATTGGGCCTTTGGAGTTGCGAGGAGGAGGTTGGGCAGGCGAAATTGAAGAACTGCTACGCGAGAGCAAGGCTCTGGTAATTCTGGTCGTTCGGGAGGAGCTTCAGAAACAGGTGATGCGGTGGTTAACGGTTTTCCAGCGACCCATCCATTCTCTCAACTTCGAAGAATTGGCAGGCAGTGATATTGCCGCTATGATTTCGCGGCTGTAGCGCATCGTTCGGTAGCGTGGTTTTCAGACGAATGCGTGAGGGAAGAATTAGCTCGCGGAGCGAGATGATGCGAAAATGGGGAAGTGTAACATGATGCGGGTTCCCTTGCCCAACTGGGAATCCATTTCGATTTTCCCGCCGTGAAGCTCAATGGTGTTGCGCACAATGGAAAGACCTAAGCCTGTGCCGCCTTGGGGCTTCGTTGTGAAGTAGGGCTCATAGACTCGTCTCAGAGTGTCGGGCGCAATGCCGGTTCCGGTATCTTCTACAGTAATCGTTACCCAGTCTTTGCTCGTTTCTCCAGCCTTCAACAGGATACGACCCTGGCCTCTTTCACGAACCGCATCGGCCGCATTGAGCAGCAAATTGATGATCGCCCCTTCGATTGCACTGGCGTTGCCCCGAATCAGAGGCAAGTCCCTTGGAACATCAACCTGGAATTGGAACGGCGCATCAGCAGCATCGCGCACAAAATCTTTCAATTTGCCCGTCGTAATGGCCATGAGATTGACGGCGGATTTCAGGACAGCTCCCAGATCCACCGGTGCAAAGTTGGGACTGACCGGCCTTGTCAGCCGGTTCAGGTCTTCGACGATATGCTGAATGCGCGCGGCCGCGTTTTGAATCACTTCGATTTGGCGCTGCAAGGGCGGTCCGGGAGCCTCCTTTGTTCGAAGAGTCATTTGAAGAATCTCCGTGCCACTGCAAATCGGCTGCAGCGAATTCTTTATCTCATGGGCGATGCCTCCGGCGAGTTGATTGACTGTGGACCACTTCTCCGATTCGATCAACTTGCGCTGCAGCGCGCGGTTTTCCGTAACATCCTCCAACAGCAGACCGATCTGCGCGATATCGGAACCATCCCATAATACCTCGAAGAAGGAATAGTTCAGGATGCGTCCGTCCAACTCGAATTCCGATTCCTCCAATGCCTTCCCTCCGAGCCATTCGTTCAGAGCGTTAAAAATCCTCAACAAGTAGGGACATCCGGCATTTCCCTTGGACAGGAGATTATCTCCAACGACGGGGCGAACCGGGCGCAGAATCTCCTGAGCCGCACGGTTCAGGTACTGGATTTTTGCCTGTTTGTCAATGAGAATGATCCCAAGAGGGAGCGATTCGAGAATGCTGTTCAATTCCGCTCGAAGCGCCTGCACACGGCGTCGCGCCTCGCGTTCGGCTTCGAGATGGCGTGCGTTTTCAAGGGCGATGGTCGCTAAGTGAACGAAACTCTGAAAGAGCAGCAAATCCTCGGGCGTGAAAATGGTGTCGGGACGAGTCGTGTCCACATACGCCGCACCCAGCAGCCGTCCTCCAGCCCACAAGGGCGCCCCCATCACAGATCGAACATGCAGCTCGGCTAAACTTCTCTGAGCTTTCAGCTCCGCTTGGTCGCCAATGTCGTTGACTAAAATCGGCTCACCGCCATCCAGCACCTTTCGAATAATCGTATGCGATGCCGCTCGTTCCGCATCGGGAATATTCCGACTCGCGTCATTGCTGGCCACGCGGAAGTCGAGTCGTCCTGCGACATCCGCCAAAACCAAGAATCCACGCTCTGCCCCTGTCAACTGAACGGCCGCATCCATGGTTCGCTCAAGGAGAGTCTCAAGGGATAGCTCCCGGTTGAGATCATCCAGAATCAGAGTCAACCGTCGGATCCCCGTTTCGAGCCGGCGAATGGCCGATGCGTCACTCTCATCCTCGGCTGGTGTCGAGAGATTCACCAAACTATCAAAAACATCTTTTCCCATAAAGCCCCACAACGGCTACATCACTTGGCGTGCCCATTTTTGAAAGCGCATTGCGTCTTGAGTATGCAAGTAATTGTCCCTTTCATTCTCTGCCAGTTGCTCCGCAATCATTCGCAGACGCGAAGCCGCTTTCTCGATTTCCTGTCGCATCTCCCTCGGATTATGGCTGGCGTGAGCCATCTGAGCTTGGTACCATGACGCCCGCCAAGCGAACTCCGGGAAATCCGCGATTCGGGATGACCAAGCTTGATCCTTCGGACATTCCCCCTGTGAGAGTGCCAGCAGACTCAAGCGAGCACGCGCCACCCAAGTATTCTCTGTTTCCGGAAGCCCCGCGGCCGATTGGTACAATTGCATTGCTTTTTCCCTCTCTTCGGCTGCGACAAGCATTTGCAGACGAGCAAAGAGAAGATTCAGGCGCAATGTCGAATCAGCGTCGTCACTCAACAGTCCCTCCGCTTCGTCGAGGAAATGGCTCGCCTTTTCCAGATCCGAAATGGCCAGGCAATAGAGAGCCAGCTCCATCAGCGCGTGGGCACGGCCCAACGATGAACCACACTCCTGTGCTGCAGACAGAGCTTGCTCGAAACAGCGCCGACTTTCTTTGTCGTACCCGACCGTGAGATGCAATTTTCCAAGATAGACCAGGGGTTCAACTTGCGCTTCCACATCGCCCAAAGTCTCGGCCTCGGAAAGCGCCTCATTCCAGAAGGCCCGCGCGCGAGGATAATTCGCTCGATAGAAGTTGAGCTCGCCGAGATTATTCAGAATCTCAATCCGCTCGCGGCGAGCGTCCAGTCGGCGATAAATGCGCAGAGCTTCTTCATAATTTCTTTCCGCTCCGCGCAGATCTCCCTCCTCAAAGGCTGAAATCGCGAGGTTGTTGAGCAGCCCCGCCACTCGGGCTTGGTTACCGATTTGTTCACTAAGTCTTTTGCAGGTCTCCCAGTGCTCGCGAGCGAGTGTTCGATTGCCTCGGCGTGCAGCCACCGCACCCAAATTGTTGTGAACATCGGATTCCCCGCGTGCGTCTCCGCTGTCCTCATAGCACCTAAGCGCGGCTTCCCACTCCTGCGTCGCGGCATCGAGATCCCCTCGAAAATAGGCCAGATTTCCCAGAGTTTGGCGCAATCGCCCGATGCTTTCCGGCGTTTCACAGTCCTGACTCAGCGCTCGCTGCGCCAACTTCTCTGCTTGCTCAATGTCCCCTTTGTGAAGGCGTATCAAGGCCCATGAAGAGAGAAGGAGCGTTTGGTGGTCCGATGGAAGAGATGGCATTTCGTCACAACAAACCGCGATCTGTTTCTCCGCTTCGTCCCATTCGCCAAGCCGCTCCAAGATGGACACCAAAGCAAGGCGGCATTCCGTTAGTTGGCAGCACAACCCTGATTCTTTTGCAAGTTCGACGGCCTTCAAAGCGACATTGCGTGCTTCCAGTAGTGAATCCGCCAAGGCCGTGGATTCGGCATAAAGCAGTAACAGCACGACTTGCCAGGCGGAGGAACTCTCCGCCATGCCTGCCATCGCTTCCTTGGTAACTTGGCGTACTCTCCTTGCCTGTCCTTGCTTAAGATAACCCCGCAGGCTCGCCAGGGCTTCCGATGCCGTCAGTTGAGGTACCGGCGACAGAATTTGGTGACATAGAAATGCGACCATCTGGGCGGGATCTTTCGATGAAATTGGACCAAGTGAGGCCAGAAGCCCGTGTATTTCGCGCGCTCTTGAACTTGGCAGACTTGCGCGAATCGCCGATGCTTGGACAGGGCTGCGCAGAGCCATCTTCTCCTGATTATCTAACCATTGTTGCCCTTTGAGTCTCTCAATACAAATCGCTTTTTCGCTCTCGGACCAATCCAAAAGCGCTTCCCATGTTTGCCGCGGGAGAGAATAATCTTGAGAGAAAGCAAGCAGAGCCAAGGCTTTCTGTTCCGTTTCATTCAAACGATTAAAGTATGACTGCCAAAGCTGAAGAAGAGAAGGCGCGACAGGCCAGTCTGAATCGGTGCCGCACCATTCCCATCCCTCGATACCCACATCAATCCGTTCACGATTCAGCAACTCCGTCAGGGTTTCATGAACCGGATCATAATACCCTAAGGTTACTTGCCAAAGTTGATGTGCAAAGTCGGCCGGAAACCGGTGTTGGCCGAACATCGCCTGCAACATCTCTTCCAAGTCCGAAATTCCAAGATGGGGTAGCGAAAAGGATTCGGCGTCGCGTGTGGTTTCTTGCGTCTCAACGCCCACAACAAGTGCCTTTGCACCCGCTTTTGCAGCGGCATAGGGAAGTTCGGACAGAGCGGATTGCAGCGGCCCAACAATCCAAATGGCTCCGGGCGGAGTCGTTTCTTCTTTCCACTCGCTGCCGCCAAAATGCCGTACAAGATAGCCACTTTTTTCCAAGTCGCGGGTCAATTCACTCAAGAAGGCTCCGAGTCCCATGTAAGGCTCGCCGCAGAGAGTCAGTGGCATCGCGCTGGATGAATCTGTTTCTTGGACGAGGCCGAGGATTTTTTCGCGCAAGGCTTCATAGGGTCGGTAGGCCGATGATTTCAGATAGGCGGCGCGGCTCTGCACCGTTTCATACGAATAGGTGCGTCCTTCCTTTTCGCTGAGAAGCGCAATAACCTCACGCGCACTCTTCGGTCTTGCGCCCGGTTCGCGCTGAAGCAAGAGCGTCACAATGTCCGCAAGACCTACGGACATGCGTGGGACATATCGCAAGGGGGACGGTGCGTCTTCCTCCAAACGCCGACGAAGTGTGACGGCCTCGTCGGATCCCTCAAAAGGAAAACGAGCCGCGAGAAGACGAAAAATCATGACACCTAACGCATAAAGGTCCGAGGCGGCGCTGGGAGATGCCCCTGCTATCAATTCGGGAGCGATATACGGGAGCGTTCCGCCCGGCATCCCACCTGTTGTTCCGCCGTCTGTGGTCGCCAAGCCGAAGTCAATGAGTTTGAGATGGAGCGGCTGGCGACAGGTAATCACCACATTCTGGGGTTTGAGGTCGCCGTGAATAATCCCATGAGTGTGGAGAAAAGCAAGTGCTCGGCAGAGCTGAACCAGAACTTCATAAATATCACCCTGAGGATCAGGCAAAACTTCCGCACTTAGCTCGTCGCCCTTTAGATACTCCATTGCCAGATACGACGCGCTGCTCTCACCATCCACATATCCGAAGTTGTAGACGCGCGGCAAATAGGGATGGACAAGTCCCTTCAGAGCATCATACTCGTGCATCAACTGCTGCGTCGCCGTTGGATGGTGTTCTGAAGCGATTTTCAGAGCAACGAATTGCTCATCCTGGGAGAGGTCTCTGCAAAGCCAGACTTCTCCCATGGCTCCACGACCCAGCGCCCGCACAAGTTCGTACCGACCGGCAATCGTATCTCCGAACTTCCAATCAGACATTTTGCAGTTCCTCTTTCAAATCGTCAGAGAGCTCGAGAACACGCAAGCCGAATTTGTGAATTCGGTAGCGCAGCTTTTCACGACTCATCTTAAGAAGGCGCGCGGCTGCTGTGACATTACCCCTTGTCCGCCGCAAAGCGGACTGAATCAGCGAACGCTCCACCTCCTCAAACGAGAGCCCCTCCGGAGGAATGATTAGAGACGGAATAGCCGCAGGCGTTGGAGAATCCGTCGGCTCCTCTGAAGAAACCGTGCGGAGTGAAGAAGCTAAGTGCCCTTCTTCGAGTACATCCCCATCGGCGATAACGACGGCGCGCTGCAAGATATTCCTGAGCTCGCGAACATTTCCCGGCCAGTGATAACGGAGAAGCCGCTGCTCGGCTTGCGGAGAAAGTGTCACCGGAGCGCGCCCGAAATCACGGCAGATGCCTACGAGGAAGTGATGCGCGATCTCAATCAAGTCCGCTCCTCTCTCTCGCAGGGGTGGCAAGTGAAGGTGAATCACATTGAGTCGGTAGTAGAGGTCCTCGCGAAACTTCTTGTGTGCAACAAGTTCCTCCAAATTGGCATTCGTAGCGACGATGAGTCGAAACTGAACATGGATGAGCCGCGTTCCACCCAGGCGTCGAAAGGAGCGCTCATCGAGGACTCGCAGGAGCTTGGCCTGCAAATTCAGCGAAAGCTCACCAACTTCATCCAAGAAGAATGTGCCTCCATTGGCCTCTTCGAGAAGCCCCAATTTGCGTTGCTTTGCATCAGTAAAAGCACCCTTTTCGAAGCCAAAAAGTTCAGATTCAAGCAGCGTTTCCGGGACCGCCGCGCAGTTAATCTCAACGAAGGGCTCATGAGCGTGGGCGCTCGACCAGTGAATCGCTCTCGCGAAAAGCTCTTTCCCCGTTCCCGATTCTCCCGTCAAGAGGACGGATGCCGCAGGGATTTCCGCGAGCCTCCGTGCCACCTCGATCAGCTGGCGGAAGATGGGACTGTTCCCCAATAAACGGTCAAAGCCGTATTCAGTCTGCAGGGAGGCCTTGAGCCGTTCAAGCGATTGATGACGGCGGATAGTCTCCAAGCTGCGCGAGATTAGAAGCTGCAACTTCTCGAGATTAATTGGTTTGCCCAAATAGTCAAAGGCTCCCAATTTCATCGCCTCAACGGCCTGCTGGGGCGATGCCTGCCCTGAAATCATGAGAACGGGATGCTCCTTGTCCTCCTGGTGGATTCGTCGCAACAGGTCAATGCCGTCTTCCTCGCCAGGCAGAGCAATGTCCACAATCGAGATATCGGGCTGCTCAGCGCGAAATTGATGCCAAGCGGAGGCTGCCTCACCCGCCTCGACTACCTCATAGTGGCTGTCATGGAGGATTTCGGCGATGAGCTGGCGGATCTGGGGATCGTCGTCAACAATTTGAACAACCGGACTCACAGCCTTTCCGATCCTATTGTAATTTCTAACTTACTCACAGCATACGAACGCGAAGTTTGCAAACTCCAAGCCAAACAAAACCTACTCGTTGACTCTTTCTTTTTCGCACGCCTCCTGAAGCCCGGGCATTGTGTATCAAGGACTTTCGTGCACTGGGGAGACGATGGCTGCTTTCCACCGATAGGACAAAATTCCCCAAGTGCAGCCTTTTTTGCCTGATAGCCTTGTGCATTGCGGAGATCCGACATTTCCCGCTCGCGGCATCTGGTTCAAATAGACAATGATGAGGTTGGCCTTCAGGATTCAAAGAGGCTGGGTCGGCAGCCTATCCCTTACGAAATAGAAGAGATAGTCCGCGAGATTAGAAGAAGTATACTCTGGCATGAGACTTGCCCTACTTCAAGGCGGAAATATGAGTATGAGTCGTAAGCAGATGTTCAATAAACAGAGAGGGTATGATGATGTCAAGGAAGAATCGTTGGAGAGTACTTTCGCTCTGTCTTGTCCTGTTGCTTTGGCTTGCAACGGGCTGTTCAAAGCTTTCTCCTCTGGACAATGGCGGAGCCAATTCATCGGCGAGCAGCTCTTCAGGCTATCCGCCCATTACGGAAGAGTTGCTCCAAAACGGGCCTGTTCCGGGTCATCCCATTTTGCGCCTGGAACAGCCTCCCAGTGCGATGGGCGTTGAAAACTGGGATTATGCAGAGGCATGGATCGAGGCGAAAAAGGGAGGTGAGGTTTTCACTTCCCAAGGCAGCGGCTGCATTATCCCCAAAGGAGCCCTTCCTACGAAGCATGAGCTGATAACGGTCACACTGCCAGTGGAGGGATATGCCATCGTGGATTTCGGACCGCATCCGCTCTGTTTCAAGAAGCCTGTCTGGCTCGTTCTTTCCCTCAACGGCACGAACCTTGGATCCGATCCGGCGGCCTTATCAAGACTCGTGGTCTTCTATTGGGATGAAAACACAGATACTTATGAGGAATTTCCCTGCTACTATGACCCGGTGCGCAACGCCTTGATGTGCCTAACGAACCACTTTTCGCGCTACATCATTGCTCAGTCGGGTTAATTCCTTTACAATTACCCGCGGCTCTTGACGGTCTTGCATAGCAAATAGTTGACTATCAAGTTATTTACGTGACTGAGCAATTGCATAGCAGCAAAATGGAAAACTGAACTGACCCATCCTTTGTACCGCATTAGCAACAGCAAGCCAACGGGATGTTCTTGACAAAGAGCATCCCGTTTCCATTTCCAATCCTCTACAATTTCCTGCATCCAGACCAATTCATTTCTTGACAATTTGAGGAAAAGTTGCTATATTCTGTTAGCCGTTCTCTTGACGCAATTTCGCACCTTGTACGGGTAATAGAGAGGCGCCGGAGACCTGGAAACGCCAAGAGAGGCATTTGTGGGTCAGGAATTCTGGATTTGAGACTTGGAGGAATGAGTCATGAGAAGCCGTTTTCTTATTGTACTGCTTGTAACTTTTTTCGCAAACTTGTCTGTAAGCATCGCTGGCGTGGTCTCTTACGAATATGCATTTGACCCGCCTGTGGTGACTACGGAGAGAGATGGGCAGTGGATAGCGATGCGAGACTGCCGCACGGGCGGCATGCCGGGAGCGCCGGCGCTGCCTTCTTTTGGGGTGACATTGTTGCTGCCACCTGGAGAAGGGGTTGAATCCATGCAAGTCATTCCCGGAGAACGCCAACTCTTGGGAACCGATTTCAGGATTCCACCAAACCAGTATCAGGTGCCCTATAGCTATACGGGGCCTTACGAAGAAGTTGCACCGAACCCGGATATCTACGAGTCAAACCGTTCTTATCCGTATCTATTCCATTCGACACCTTTCACGCAGGGATATTGTGGTCATACCCTCGGGTTCTTCACGATCAATCCGGTCAGCTACAACCCGGTGACCGGAGAGATCTGGTGGTATCCCCGAATGCGTGTCGAGGTCAGAACGGCACCGGAGCGAAATGCCCGCGAGCGCCTTCAGACACTCTACTATCGAGATGAGTACATTCAGAAGAACCTCGAGAATTGGGTGCAGAATCCTGGGCTCCTCGCATCCTATCCGGAGGTGCAGCGGGATCGTCAAGAGGAATGGGATATGGTGATCATCACCAATGCAGCGCTGCAGCCCACTTTCCAAACCTACGCGGATTTCAAAAATCGCCGAGGTATCCGGACATTTATCCAGACAACCGAGTGGATTTACGCGAATGTCGCGGGCACGGACAATCAGGCAAAAATCCGAAACTACATCATTAGCTGCTACACCACCTGGCACATCAAGTATGTTCTCTTGGGAGGGGATGGGGATGCCAGCGGCGCAGGGCGCATCATCCCCCACCGTGGCGTCTATGCGGCCAGTCACTACGGCGGCGGAGACGAAACAGATACCAACCTGCCGTGCGACCTGTATTATGGCGGTCTTGATGGTACATGGAACACGGACGGCGACGGCCAGTACGGTGAGGAGACTCCGGAAGAAGCCGACTTCATTCCCGAGGTGCATGTAGGCCGCGCGTCCGTGGATGATGCCACGGAGTTGAATCGCTTCATCAATAAGCAGACGAAATACCAGCAGACACCCGTGGTCGCGGACTGCGGCGGCGATGACATCCTCTTTGCAGGGGAACTGCTTTGGGATGATGGAGGCGGCTGGACTTTTGGCGACACCTATCTTCAAGAAGTCCGTTGGGGCTCATCGAATCATGGCTACACTACCGTAGGCGTTGATGAACCGGCAATAGCGGACACGCTCTGGGACAAGACCTACTACCCCGGAGAATGGTCTGCCTTGACACATTTGAAACCCAAATTGAATGCTGGAACGAATGTATTGCATCATTTGGGTCACGCCAACGAGACCTATGTGTGCCGCTTCAACAGCTCGGATGTTACGGATGTCAACATGACGAACAATGGCACCAACCACAATTTCTACATCATCTATAGTCAGGGTTGCTATCCCGGTTCGTTCGAGTATAATGACTGTATCACGGAGAAGTGGACGGTAGAGATCAACAACGGCGCGGTGGCGGCTGTTACGAATTCCCGCTACGGTTGGGGTTATCACAGTTCCACACGGGGTTCATCCCAGTATTTCCATCGGGAATTCGTGGACGGAATTTATCGCGAACACCTGACTCACATTGCTCCCGCCAACGATGATTCCAAAGTGGATTGCTTGCCATGGATTGACAACGACGACATGGCCAATCGGTGGGTCGCCCTGGAATTGAATGTCTTTGGTGATCCGGAGCTTGACATGTGGACGCATATTCCTCAGACGCTATCTCCCGTCTATGACCCCGTCTACCTCATCGGCACGGGCACCTTCGAAGTGAATGTTCCAGGCGTGAGCGGTGCGCTTGTCGCCTGCAACTTTGGCGGTCAGCTCATCGGTCAAGGATACACCGATCCCAGCGGCCATGTGACGATCACACTGGACCCGGGCCCAACGGAACCGGGAACCATGGAAGTCGTCATCACGGCGCACAATTATCTGGAGCATTCCGGCTCCGTTTCGGTGGTCCCACCTTCCGGACCTTATATTGTCTATGATAGCTATTCGACGACGGAAGTGGTTGGAATTGAGAACGGTCAAGTGGACGCCGGCGAGCAGCTCTTGCTGACCGTGCAAGTGGAGAATGTAGGTATCGAAACCGCCGAGAATACCACCGTAACGATCTCGACGACGGATCCCTATGTCACCATCACGGATAACACCGAGTTCTACGGCGATATTCTCCCGGATGAACTGAAGTCCGTACCAAACGGTTTCGCCTTCACGGTGGCTTCAGATGCTCCGGATGAACATTATGTTCTTTTCAGTGTTCATGTGGAAGAAGGAGCAATGCGGGACTCCTGGGACTCGGACTTCACTATTGAAGTGCATGCACCTATCGTGAGTTTTACCTCGCTTACTGTGAATGACGGCACCGGCGATAGTCACCTTAACCCGGGAGAAACCGGGACGCTGACCCTGACCGTCACGAACGGCGGTTCGTGTCTTGCCCGAAATCTCACGGTGACGATGATGACGGATAATGCTTACCTTCAGGTTACCAGCGGCAGCGGAACAATCGCCTCCCTTTCTCCGAGTTCGTCAGGCTCCCCAACACCGCCTTACACGGTCTATGTTCTGCCCGGATGCCCTGATTTGAGCCTCGCGTATCTCTATTTCAACATCATGGGCGACCTGGGATACGAGAACAGCTTCATCCAAGAGCTCACACTGAATCCGTTCTGGGAGAATGTGGAGAGCGGTGAAGGAGGATGGACACACGAGGCGGCGTCGGGTTGGACTGATCAATGGCACATTTCCACAGAGACCGCCTGGAGCCCGACTCACGCTTGGAAATGCGGCGACACCGGCACCGGCACTTACGCCAACCATGTTGATGCTCGATTGATGACGCCGACGATCAATCTTCCGGCCGCCTCCCAGCTACGGTTTATGCAGCAGATCAACGCCGAGACATCGAGCTATTACCCGGATTCGGCCTATGACGGTGGCATTGTGGAGATTTCGGTGGACGGCGGCGCATGGACACAGCTCACCTGCCCGCAATACAACAAACATTTCCGGTACACCGCCGGCAGCGGTGCACCAGCGACGCATCCCTTCCCCGGTGGTATAGCCTGCTTCTCGGGAGACATTAGTTGGTCCCAAGCGACCGCTGACCTTTCGGCTTACTCCGGTAATGTGCAGATTCGCTTCCGGTTCGGCAGCGACAATGGAACAGGAAGGGAAGGCTGGTATGTGGATGACATCGAAATCATTCGCACCAGTTCGCTCCTTCCTCCCACGGATCTTCAGGCAAGTATCGTGGGCAGAGTCGTGAGTTTGAATTGGAATTCGCCAGGTGCCTCGCGCGGCTTGCTTGGATACAATCTCTACCGCAACGGCGTGAAGATTGCCTCCTTGATCAGCGCACTTTCGACGACCGACGACCTCGATGGACAGCCCTACGACGCCTATACCTATCATGTCACAGCGGTCTATTCGGGAGGAGAGAGCGCATACTCGAATCCCGCCACCGTGGAATACACGGCCGTGCCTGATCCGGTGACCGACCTCACGGCGATCTCTTCGGGTATGGACATCGTGCTGCGTTGGACAGCAACTTCAGGAGCGGAGAGCTATAGTGTCTATCGCGTGACGGAACCGTTCATGATCCCGACGCCCGGTGACCTCATCGGGACCACGGTAACCACGAGTTACACCGATGTGGGTGTCTTGAACACCGTGGAAACGGCGTTCTATGTCGTGATCGCGACGAATTCCAATTAGCGGTAACAAACCTACTCGCCAGCAATCGTGGCGAGCAAACGGGGCAGATAATCATCTGCCCCGTTTCTTTTTCTCTTCAGCACGACCGGGGACGAAGTTTTCGATGTCTCGCGACTCACCAAGTCGTGTCAGAATGCTTAGAAGGCCATGAAAATTGCGACGCTTGTTTGGGAGAAATTACTTGAGGCACCTATTGGAGGACACCCAGGAGGGGATTGCTTGCTTCGCCCTTTCTCGAAAGGCTATCTCGTTCTTTTCCGCCTAGACCGCACGTTCCTGCGTGTGGAACTGCGGAACGCGGGAGCGTCCCACCTGGTGCTGCTTGCGAAAAGGTTTGATTGTTGAGTCATCTTCAGTATTCGGCAGGGCACAAACCCTTTCTCGGGAACGATGGGAGACATGCAGGATGCGTAGCGCCCAGCTTGCTGGGCTTAATGCTGCAGGAATCTCCCGACGCACATGTGTCATTGCGATTCAGGAGAGTAACAACGCCCGAATTGGTAAACATTATTATGGACGACTTTACAGCCCAGCAAGCTGGGCGCTACGAGCTTAAGGGTCGGCTGCCAGCAGGCGACACCGCCGTTCGGCAACACGCAAACCTTAATGAAAGCAGCACCAGTGCAGAAAAGAACGAGACAACCTTTCGAGAAAAGGCAATAGAAGATAGGGGCGAGGTTTGTTCAATCGCAGGCTTACGAATCGGAGGGAGAAGAGAACGGCTCAAGAACCTTCGGCCAGAGGCGCATGATAGTCTCGAAGCTGTGGTCCTTAACGATGAGCTCTCGCGCCGCGTGCGAGTGAGTCTGCCACAGTCCTTCATCGGAAAGAAATCGCAGGATAGCATCGGCATATTGGGAAGCGGGTGCTTCCACCGACAACACCTGACCCGTCTGTCCCGTCCGAACGACATGCGCCATATCGCCGGGATTCGAAGTCACGGGGACCACTCCGCAAGCCATCGCTTCCATGCAGCCCTGCGACATCCCTTCGCTCATCGAAGCAAGGAGAAAAACGCGCGAGCGCTGATAATAGGGCGTTACATTATCCGTGAGCGTCCAAGTCATTGCCGAGCGGAGTCCCAATCGGTCCAGGGCGGCATCGAATTCATTGTGCATCGGCCCGTCTCCCAACCAGCAGAAACGCGCTCCCGGTTTCCGTCGCGCGACTTCCGCGAGGATTTCGAGCGTGAAAATGGCTCGCTTGTTGATGTTGACCTGCGCCACAACGACGACATCCAAATCGCGCGTGCCATTGCCGGGATAGAAGCGTTTCAAGTCAATGGCCGTGTGCAGCTCGAAGATTTTCTTCGGATCATAGCCTCTTTCCACAAGGAAGGCTTCGGTTTGCGGTCCCGGTACAAAGATCATGTCGGCACGCCGAGAGACCCAATCGGCCAGACGCTCAATCCGCTTGGGATGTTTACTTCGCAAAATGACCCGATTATGACTGATTTGAGGATTGTGGGCAAAATGAATCTCAGCGTACCCTGCATAAAAGTGAAAATAGACGGGCACGCCTCGCAGTTTGGCAAGCGGCAGAGCCATCAGGCCATGCGGGACGACATTGTAGGCCATGACGAGCCGCGTGCGAGGGTGGAAGATTTCGCGCGCCAAGAGCAGAATGCGCGCACCCAGGTGCCCGAAAAGTCTCGAAAAACCGCGAGGATAAACCCATCGCACTTGTTCGACCTCCGGCCCTTGGCGATCCGTGACGATGACAAGCTCGAGATCAGACTGCGACCGCGCGAGCGGAAGCAAGAAAGAGAGAAGCAGATTGTCATTCAGTGTCGTCGTGACAATGATACGCTTCACAGGGTCACCGGCCCCATCTGCTGAAGTCGCGGCTCCATGTCCGGGCGAAGCGGAACAGTTCTCTTCAAGTAGTCCGTCCATCCCAGTGGTTCGAGAAAATCGAGGTTGATTTCGCGCCATGTCGCAGTGTTGGATATCACTTCAATGTTGCTCCATGCCGCGTGCCCGAGCCAGTACGGCTCGCGCGACGCCGCCGCACCTTGAATCAATCGAATGCGCTCCGGATCAAATCCCATAATCCAGGCGAGCGTCGTGTCCAATGCCACCGGATCGCAACTGGCCGCCAGCACACCCGCAGGCTTCGTGAGCGGTTTGACGGGCCCATTCCCTTCGCCCGCGATAATGCCGTCCACGAACGACAAGTAGGCGCGCCGTTCTTCCACCATGTGACCGCCCGGTCGCCCGTAAAATAGAACGCGATTGAGGTCCACGAGCGTTCGCCATAGCGTGTCATTGCCGTACCAGCCGCCGTGAATGATGGTCTGATCCGTGCGGCCAATCGCACGAGCAACAGCATGGCGTAGATACGCAGCGCCGCGGATGAGTACCGTTCCTCCGGGGATCGCGGCTATGCGCTTCAAAATCCGCTCGCGATGGCGCAACACCGCTCCCGGATCAATGGGAAACTCGTCTCCGTCAGGCGGCGCGCCGGTGCGATGATGAGGCATCCACCGACGATAGTATGTAATGCCCATCAGGTTCTTGAGCGAAAGCGTCACGCCGGTTTTCACATGACTCTTGAGCTTCGGGACATTAATGAACAGATCGCATCCCAGAATGGTGTTTGGAATGCAATACTCGTGACAACCGCGGTAGTGATGGCGCTGCGGTTCTCGTCGTTCATCCGTTTGATCGGCAAGTGTGAAATACTCGGCAGGCGGATCGGTGTCAATCGGAACAAGAGCGCTCTTGTCCTTCAGATCAATAACACTATTGCCGCGCGGATCTCCTGGTAGCTTCTTGCACTTTCCTGACCAGCGCGCAAAGAACTCCTCCCGAAGATCCATCAGCGTGATGGGAACACCGTGAGCTTGCAGACTCTTCACCATTCGCCGAATTCCTGTCTGCTCGACCACACCATCGAAGTCAGCGTGTACGAGCGGCGCGTCGCCAATGATGATCTTGCCGTCCCGTCCCACAGCGCGAAAAGCATAGTCCACAAGTGGTCGAAGCACCGAGCCGTGGGTCAGCATGTCCAGCACGCGCTCACCGCCGAGAGCAATCCAGCCTTGCTTCAAGTCAACGAGGTTTGGCTTGACCACTACCGTGCCGCCTGGTTTCACCAACTCGCCCAGCGGATTCCATCGTGGCGTTTCAAATCTCGCCGAATCCAGCTCAAGCTGTGCCAGGATCCAACGCACCTTGTCGTAAACTGGATTTGCGCGTGACTGAACATGACCCTTGGATGGATCCTCTGCGTAACGCTCGGAAGGATCGAACGGCGGATCCATCGGATAGGTAATCCATGACGGATCGTGGAACAGCGCCACGCGCGATGCGGTGTCCGGTGTGGGAGGTCTCATGACATCGGCACTCGACAAATTACAAACTGCCGCTTTCCCATGGGACCCGGCGGAATGTCACTGACGAACTCGATGCGCACTCGACAGTCTGCTCCTGCTTGCTCCTGCATGAGCCTGGTGATCTGCGCAAGTTGACCCGCAGGCGGTTCGGAGGCTCTGACGATGTTTACTACGATCTCCCCGAGCTGATTCTGCACGATCTGAAACTCTCTCACCCACGGCGTCTCCCAGAACACATGGGAGAAAAACTCACCGTGAATGCGGCGTCCGCCGGTCCCGATAAGAAATTCCGAAATACGGCCTAACACCGATGCCACCAACGGCAATCCTCGCCCGCATGTGCAAGACTCTGTCGCCATCGCGGCAACATCCCCAACCTTGTAGCGAATAATCGGCATCGCGTAGCTGAACAGATCGGTGGCGACGACCTCGCCTTCTGCGCCCATCGTAACGGCTTCATCGTTGCGACAGATCTCGACCACGGCATTCTCGACGGCCAAGTGCATTCCCAAAAAGCGCTCACATTCAAACGCGCTGATTCCACCGTCGCGGCAACCCCACTGGTCGAACACCGGTCCATGCAACGCGCTCTCGATCTGCTTTCGTTGTTCAGGAAAGAGGGTTTCTGCGGTCGTGAAAATCGCATCCAGCCGGCCGCTCCACTCCCGCTGGGCCGCGTGCTTCGCCAGAGCGTGCATTGAGGAGGCATATCCACGGAGGAATCGCCGACCACGATGCCGCTCGATTCGTAAGAGCAAACGATCCAGCGTGATGACATCCAAGTCGAAAGAGCTGTAGTCCTCAAAGTGATTGAGTCGCGAGTATAGGTGCGCTCTGAATCCGGACAGTTGCCTTGGTCGCAGTGCGGCTCCCGCAAGTACGAATTGCCCGTCTCCTAATTGCCATCCCCCCGCGTTCCACCACCGGTACATGTCAGCCCAGCCGACGGAATGCCGCATGCGATCCATCTGCAGTACGATCGGCTGCCCTGTCGTTCCTGCGGAGCGGTGCGGTCGCGGCTGAAACTCCTTTGCATTATCCGCTATCAGACGATGGCCTTCTCTCCGAATGATGTCTTTTGTGAGGAAGGGAATGATGCTCATGTCGCTGACGCTCTGCAATCGCCTCGGATCGAATCCACACTGCCCAAACAGGTCACGATAGTAGGGCACATGCTCTTTCGCATGGACAAGGAGTCTCTTCAGCCGGTCCAGTTGCAGAGTTTCAAGTTCACAGCGCGGGAGCCATTGGCTCTTGTCGAGAGCGCGATATACGGCAAGGCTGTCCGTTCGACGAGCCCGATCAACAAAGGGAAGTGCGAGGGACCTGTAGAGAGTTCGCGAAATCATGGTACGAGACCCACACTCCGGAATGTGTTGGCATTGTGTTCTTCATGCAACCGATCTGTGGAACCGATCATCGCAGCGACTCGTAGGCCGCGAGAAGCTGCCGGGTGCTGTGTTCCCATGAAAGTTCGCTGATCAAGCGCTCGCGACCTTTCAGTCCCATGGTTTCCCGTCGCGCCGGATCATCGAGAAGCTCCGTGATTTTTCGCGCAAAATCATCTTCATCGTTCGTGCGAGCATAGACTGCCGCATCGCCAGCCGAGTGGACGGTCTCGGTGAGCGCGTACGAAACGATCGGCTTCGCCATGGCCATGTATTCGAGGATCTTGTTCATCGTAGACTTGTCATTGAGAGGGCTCACGGGGTCGGGCGCCACACATACATCGGCCGTCGAGAGAGTCTCGCAGACGGTTTCGTTGGATACACGCCCGGTGAACTCGACAACTCCATTCAAACCCATCTCGTTGGCCATCTGCCGCAGATGGCAGAGGTTCTCGCCACCGCCCATCAGCGTGAATTGAATGTCTGTCCGCCGCCAATCGTGGACAATCGTCTTAATGCTGCGCAGAAGATAATCCACGCCGTCCTGCTGACCCATCGTCCCAAGATAGGTCACCAGATAGGTTTTCCCTTTCTTCAGCGAGGGAGTCGGCGGCAGGGAAACAAAACGCCGCAGATCGGGAGCACTCCGTACCACCCAGACTTGCTCAGGTTGCTTCCGCCCGCGCTCGACGGCAACCTTCTTGTACGATTCATTCGTTGCGATCACGGCGTGAGCCATACGGTAGGTACAACGCTCAAGAAAGAGCAGAACGCGAAAGAGGGATCCTGTTCGCCCGAATTTCGATTCAAATGTCTCCGGACAAAGATCGTGTTGATCGAAGAGGAATTTCACCCCGAAGAGCTTGAAAGGAAGAGCTACGAGGAAGAACAGATCGGGCGGGTTGCACGCGTGAATGATGCGGAAGCCGCGACGCAGGAAAACATACAAAGCGTACAAAAACGTGCACCCGAGTGCCCACGGATACTCGATGATGTAGCCCAGTGCGCCGCGTGCCGTGAAGGGAAGTGGATAGCGATAGATGGCCACATTATCGAGCTGCTCGAAGGGCTTGCGGTCTATCATACGCGGACAAATCACGCTGACCTGGCGACCATACCGCGCCAGAGTGCTGGCTTCCTGCCAGACCCTTCGATCAAAGGGCACTGACAGGTTTTCGACCAGAAGGAGAACCTTACCAGCAGAATCCATGATAACCGTCGTACGCGGGCGCTTGGGGAACGATGCGCACCAGATCAAACACCACTCGTCCTGGTTTCATGCGCTCGAGAAGCGGCGGAAACTCGGGATCGGCTGTAGCCACAATGATCACATCGCCATGCTCGAGAACTTCATCAGGACGATTGCACAGCAACTCTGCCAAGTGCGGCAGCACTCCCTCGATGAAACGCTTGTTGGAACCCACAAGCCTTGCCAGTGATACATTTCTGTCATAGATCTTGATCTGACATCCCTTGCCAAGCAAGGTCTCCACGAGCTCAACCATGGGGCTCTCGCGCAAGTCATCCGTTCCTGCCTTGAAGGCAAGCCCCAGAAGGCCGATCTTCTTTTTTCCAAAGGCCAGTACGGACTTCACTGCACGCGAGATATGCTCGCGATTGGAATCCATCAGCGAGCCAATGAGCGGCACTTTCACATTGAGCTCGTGCGCACGCCAAACCAGTGCGCGCACATCCTTCGGCAGACACGATCCACCGAAGGCAAATCCCGGTTTCAAATAGTACGGCGAGAGATTCAGCTTGGTATCGGCAACGAAGATATCCATCACGCGATGACTGTCTACGCCCAGTGACTTGGCAATCGCTCCCATTTCGTTGGCGAATACAATCTTCACCGCATGGAACGCATTGTCGGCATACTTCACCATCTCCGCTTCCTCGATGCGCGTCAAGAAGAGCGGAGCCTTGATTTTGTCGTAGAGTTTCGCCGCGGCCTGAGCCGTTTCGGGCCGATTCGCTCCCACCACAATCTTCGGCGGCTCGTGGAAATCTCTCACCGCTGATCCCTCGCGGAGGAACTCCGGATTGTAGGCCAGAAAGAATCCCTCGCCCTCCTTCTTCCCCGAGCACTCTTCCAAGAGCGGCAACACAACTCGCCGAGTCGTTCCGGGAAGGAGCGTGCTACGCACGACAACCATATGGCCGTTTGGACAACCTTTGAACACCGCACCGATTTCCGTAACCACACGGCGGACATATTCGGTATTCAGTGCGCCCGAGTCAAGCGACGGAGTTCCCACGCAAATCACCGAGACATCCGTGGTGGCGATCGCCTCCGCCACCGATGTCGTCGCGTGAAGCGTGCCCGTTTTGGCATACTTGGCGATCAGTTCGGGTAGATGCCTTTCAATGATCGGACTTTGACCACGGCGAATGAAATCCGCTTTCAGTGCGTCAATGTCCACGCCCCATACCTCGTGTCCGAGATCGCACAAACAGGCGGCTGAAACACAGCCGACATATCCTAAGCCGAAAACGCTGATTCTCATTGCTGACTCATGTCGTATTCAACCATCATCTGAATAAGCTGCTCAAACGAGACGCGCGGCTTCCATCCAAGTTTCTGTTGCGCTTTGGTCGCATCGCCCAGCAAGTAATCCACTTCCGCCGGGCGAACCAATGCAGGGTCAACAACGACATAATCTTCCCAATTCAGTCCGACGGTGCCGAAGGCGACTTGCATCAATTCCCGAACGGAGTGAGAAACACCCGTCGCGATGACATAATCATCCGGCGTGTCCTGCTGCAGCATGAGCCACATGGCTTCTGCATAGTCTCCGGCGAATCCCCAATCGCGGTGAGCATCCAGATTTCCCATTTTGAGAACACGCTGCTTTCCCAATTTGGCCCTCGCCGCAGCCTCCGTGACCTTTCGCGTGACGAATTCTCGCCCACGACGAGGCGATTCATGGTTGAAGAGAATACCGGAACACGCAAAAATGTTGTAGGATTCCCGGTAGTTCACGGTAATCCAGTGTCCATAGACTTTCGCGACTCCGTAGGGACTTCGTGGATGGAAGGGCGTCGCTTCATTCTGCGGTGATTGTCGCACCTTGCCGAACATTTCACTGGACGAGGCCTGATAGAACCGAATCGTCGGATCAACGGCCCGAACGGCTTCCAGCATGCGCGTGACACCGAGAGCGGTGAATTCGCCTGTAAGAACCGGCTGATTCCAACTTGTGGGAACAAAAGATTGAGCCGCAAGGTTATATACCTCACGCGGCCGCGCTTGTAAAACGGCGCTGGTTAAGGAGTTCTGATCCAGAAGGTCCGCCGGAATCAGTGTGATTTTCTCCTGGAAGTGTGCGATGCGATCAAAGTTGGCGACCGACGAACGCCGAATGGTCGCGAAGACCTCGTAGCCTTTGCTGAGCAGGAACTCGGCCAAATAGGAGCCATCCTGCCCGGTGACTCCGGTGATAAGAGCATGGACTTTAAACATGATATTCCCGCAATCTGTCTATGGGTTAGTTCATATCAAGTTCAAGATACAAAAATCGTGCGAGAAATTCAAGGCAGACCGCTGTACGGCTGTCGCCGCATCTGGAGCGCCTTTGCAGGACTCTCTCCGTTCGGATTTCTTGGGAATCGCGAATTCCAAACTGGGAAAATTCTGCCCGATGGTTTGTTTTCTTCCTGATTGTTTGCTAAATTAAATTCGTGTCGCCTATGGGCGGCCTCTGGCCGCCTTCCCCTATCAAAGGCAGGCAGAGCCAGCTCATAGCAGGAGATACTAAGGAATGAACCGATGAACCGTCCGTGGAGAGGATTTATGAACGACTATTTTTGGATTGTTCTGATCGCGGCTTGCCTCGTTCTCATGAAATTCATCTTGCCGCGCCTTGGCGTGCCCACTTGACTTGCAGGCAGTTGTCGCGTTGAGGATCAGCGCGAAGCGAAATTTCACAAGGAAGCGCCTCTGGAGACCAAGGACTGATGGGTTGGCTCAACAAAATTCTCGGTGGCGACCAGCGCGGCCAGATCCCGGAGGTGGATGATGCCACCTTCAACGAAGCCGTGTTGCAATCGGAATTGCCCGTGGTCGTGGATTTCTGGGCGTCCTGGTGCGCTCCTTGCCAAGTGATGGGTGGTCTTCTGAGGGATTTGGCCCCGGAGTTCGAAGGCAGGCTAAAGATTGTGAAGGTCAATGTGGACCACAGCCGCGAAATGGCCAATGTCTATGGCATTCAGTCTATACCGACGGTAGTTATCTTCAAGAATGGCGCGGCCGTTGATAAGTTCGTTGGCCTCATGCAGCTCAATCCTTTACGCGAGCGGCTCGAACGCCACGCGCTGCATAAACCAAAGGAGGCATCGTGAAAACCGCACGAGTCAAATGGGTGGAAGGAATGCAATTTCTTGGGCACGTTCCATCGGGTCACACTGTCGTCATGGATGCGACCGCAGAAGTTGGCGGTGCAGATTCCGCTTCACGCCCCAAGGAACTCCTGCTCGCCGGCCTTGGCGGTTGCACTGGAATGGATGTGGTCTCCATTCTGAGAAAAATGCATGTTCCTTTCGACAGTTTTGAAATCGAGGTACATGCGGAAGAATCAACGGAGCATCCAAAAACCTGGACGCGCATTGAATTGGTCTATCGTATCGTCGGCGATGTACCCGAAGACAAATTCCTCAAGGCGATCAACCTGTCGCAAGAACGCTATTGTGCCGTTTCAGCGATGCTTGGCAAGGCCGCCGAAATCACTGTGCGCCACGAGATTGTCAAAGCTCGAAAGGAGGAGCTCGCTCCATGATACTCCGTGAAAAAGACCAGACTGCATAGCGTAGGGGCACGACGCGTCGTGCCCGCATCTTGCTGCGCATGTCGCGGCGGCGAATCCTTTCCACTCCCCTCTCTCCCATTGCTATTCCCCCTATTCTGCCTTATATTTCATAGAACTTGACCGCCGAGCCAGGTTCTCAACCTGGCCCGAACGAAACAAACCGCCGTGGCGGGGTGCCCTCACCCGCCCGGAAATATTTCAATGGAGGAAACCATGAAATCTTTTTGCCTAATTCTCTTGCTCGCCTGCCTTCTTGCTGCCCCGGCTCTTGCCCAGCCCAATCCCGACACACTCTGGACGCACACTTACGGAGGGAGCAGCTATGATATAGGCCGTTCCGTTCAGCAGACCTCCGACGGAGGCTATGTCATCGCAGGATGCACCGAGTCTTTTGGTGCGGGCCGGCGTGATTTCTATCTGGTGAAGACGAATGGCCAAGGCGACACACTATGGAC
>Ga0315289_10000416_pt1 | contig 66528 bp, 51 predicted proteins | sample YL17G11_40_MG_FD_203452 | JGI IMG/M metagenome (GOLD analysis project Ga0315289, IMG submission 203452) | Sediment microbial communities from Yellowstone Lake, YNP, Wyoming, USA - YL17G11_40 | ecosystem: Environmental > Aquatic > Freshwater > Lake > Sediment | place: USA: Wyoming | collected... | reverse complement strand
CCGCCTTCCCCAGCATCTGACTCACTTTCGTGATCGCCGCCGTCAGCGTCGTCTTCCCATGGTCGATGTGCCCCATCGTCCCCACGTTCAGATGCGGCTTCTTCCTCTCATACTTCTGCTTCGCCATCGTGATCTCCTTATGTATTCAAAAGAAGAATTGCTATGCCTTGACGATGTCCTCGGCCACCGACTGCGGTATGGGCGCATAGTGGTCGAACTCCATGCTGAACACGCCCCTGCCCTGGGTGACCGAGCGCAGCTGCGTGGCGTAACCAAACATCTCGGCGAGCGGAACCAGGGCACGTACAGCCTGCGCATTTCCGGGTCTGACTTCCATACCTTGGATGCTGCCGCGACGGCTGTTGATCTGACCCATCACGTCTCCAAGGAATTCCTCCGGAACGACCACTTCAACGCGCATGGTTGGCTCCAGCAGGACCGGCGCGCCCTTGTGCACACCCTCCTTGAAAGCCATGGAGGCAGCCATCTTGAACGCCATTTCATTCGAGTCCACTTCATGGAACGAACCATCGAAGAGGATCACCTTCAGATCAGTGACCGGATAGCCAGCCACCACGCCGCTGTCTGCCGCCTCACGGACCCCTTTCTCAACGGCAGGAATGTACTCGCGCGGCACAGCGCCGCCCACGATCTGGTTCTCAAAAAGCACGCCAGAGCCTCGCTCGCCAGGTTCCAGTGAAATGACGACGTGCCCGTACATGCCATGGCCGCCTGTTTGCTTCGCGTACTTCAGATTGACCCTGGGTACCGCACGCGTGATCGATTCGCGATACGCAACGCGCGGCGCGCCAACGTTCGCTTGAACACGGAATTCCCGCAGCATGCGATCGACCAGAATATCAAGATGCAACTCGCCCATCCCCGAGATGATGGTTTGACCGGTGTTCTCGTCTGAACGAACGCGGAAGGTGGGGTCTTCTTCAGACAACTTGCGAAGCGCCTCACCCATCTTCTCTTGATCGGTCGTGCTCTTTGGCTCGATCGCAATAGAAATGACCGGTTCTGGAAAGGCAATGTTCTCAAGCACAATCTGCTTGTTGGAGCAAAGCGTATCCCCGGTAAATGTCTCCTTGAAGCCAAGCGCGGCGCCAATGTCGCCCGCGCGGACCTCAGTGATGTCCTCGCGACGATCCGCATGCATCCGAATGAGGCGTCCGATGCGTTCGCGCTTGCCCTTGGTGGAATTCATTACCATCTGACCCTGGGTGATGACGCCCGAGTACGTTCGGAAATAGGCCAGTCTTCCCACGTATGGATCGGTCACGATCTTGAAGACAAGAGCACTCAGAGGAGCTTCGTCCTTCGCCGGTAGCTCAATGGTAGGCTCATCGCTGCCGGGGACGGATCCCTTAACAGACGCAACGTCCGCCGGCGAGGGCAGATAGTCGATGACCGCATCCAGCAGAATCTGCACGCCCTTGTTCTTCAATGAAGAGCCGCAGAACACAGGATAGGCCTTGTTTGAAATCACAGCCCTGCGCAGCGTAGCCTTGAGTTCGTCCACGCTGATCTCGGCACCTTCGAGGTAGCGGACGGTCAGGTGATCGTCGAGTTCAGCGATCTTCTCAAGCATCACATGGCGTGCTTCTTCGGCCGCCTTCTGGAGTTCAGCTGGAATCGGCACGATCTTCGGCTCTTTGCCAAGATCGTCCTCCCAGATTATTCCCTGCATCCTCAGCAGGTCAACAGCACCTTTGAAGCCGGCTTCGCTACCGATCGGCAGCTGCACTGCAATCGGATTCGCTCCCAGCCGGTCCTCGATGGATTGAATGGTCCGCTCGAACGAGGCCCCGACGCGGTCCATTTTATTGACGAAACAGATGCGGGGGACTCCGTAGCGATCTGCCTGCCGCCAGACGGTCTCGCTCTGGGGCTCGACGCCCTGAACGGCATCAAAGACCACCACGCCCCCATCAAGAACCCGGAGCGATCGCTGCACTTCAGCGGTGAAATCGATGTGACCGGGCGTGTCGATAAGATTGATCTGATAGCCATTCCACTCGGCGGAAATCGCGGCCGAGACAATGGTGATGCCCCGCTCGCGCTCCTGGGCCATCCAGTCCGTCACCGTTGTGCCGTCGTCGACTGATCCAATGCGATGTGTCTTGCCGGTATAGAACAAGATGCGCTCGGTCGTCGTCGTCTTGCCGGCGTCGATGTGGGCAATAATGCCAATGTTGCGGTACTTCTCAAGTGGGTGCGCGCGTGCCATGGTGTCCTGGGTGCAATTGCGGGTTGGAGGCCGTTTTCCCTTTGTAGTTAGATGCGGTAATGGGAGAAGGCGCGATTGGCCTCAGCCATCTTGTGGGTCTCGTCGCGCTTACGAATGGCCGCGCCGGTCTCATTCGACGCGTCAATCAGCTCAGATGCCAGCTTGTCGGCGAACGACCGCCCAGAGCGTTCTCGGGCAGCGCCGAGAATCCAGCGGATGGCCAGCGTGGTTCGCCTTTCGGCGCCGACTTCCATGGGCACCTGATAGGTGGCGCCGCCGACGCGCCGCGGCCGCACTTCCATGGCAGGAGACACGTTCCGCAACGCGCTGTCGAACACCTCGAGCGGGTCCTTCTGGGCGCGTTCCTTGATCAGGTCCATGGCGCCGTAGATGATGCGCACTGCAGTGCTCCGTTTGCCGCGCTTCATCACGTGCTGCACCAGGGTCTGGAGGTGCAGGCTGTTGTACTTCATATCCGGCGAAATGGGCCGGGGTTCAGGACTTCCGCGTCTCATGCCGTCTCTCCCTTGGGCTGCTTCGCGCCGTACTTCGAACGACTCTGCTTGCGACTCGCAACGCCGGTCGTGTCGAGTGAGCCACGGACGATGTGATAGCGGACGCCAGGAAGATCCTTGACACGACCACCTCTCACGAGTACCACGGAGTGCTCCTGCAGCTGATGCCCTTCCCCAGGAATATAGGCCGTGACCTCAATCCCGTTGCTGAGGCGGACGCGGGCGATCTTGCGAAGCGCCGAATTCGGCTTCTTCGGCGTCATGGTGCGCACGACCGTGCACACACCGCGCTTCTGGGGCGCGCCGCGCACCTGGCGTACACGCCGCTGCTTATGGCTGTTCAGAGTGTATTGGAACGCCGGGGCCTTGCTCTTAGCCTTCTTGTTCTTCCGTCCCCTGCGCACCATCTGATTGACTGTTGGCACCTTCGCCTCCGATCACAAAATCCATCACAACCGTACTTACATGAAATGAGGCCATCAGAAACAATAATGATGGCCTCGTCTGTCGTTGCCACTGTAACGGCTGTCTGCGCAACTGCCACGTTCTGCGCAGGGCCGGGCTCAATTCGGGGAGCCGGCGCTACTTCAGATCACCGGAGCCCCGAGCGATTCGGGCGGGATTCAAGCCGTCCGTCTTGCACACAATGGCGTGTTATTCTATCATGCGTCCACTCTACCGTCAAGAAGTCGTGGTGACTATTTCCTGCGGTCTGGGCTCCCAATGCCCAGCTCCATCAGACCTGTCCCCAGCCGTGGAGGATGAGTCTTTTCCTCGTCTTTGCCAAACCTGACGACATCCCCGCCTTCATTGACCGCCTCCACAGCAAGGCCGAGCGACTGCAGCTCCTTCACCAGCACACGGAACGATGCAGGGATGCTGGGTTCTTCGATGGGCTCTCCTTTGACGATGGCTTCGTAGGCGTTCACCCGTCCCTGAACATCGTCCGACTTGACCGTCAGCATCTCCTGCAATGTGTAAGCGGCGCCGTAGGCCTCAAGAGCCCAAACCTCCATCTCGCCGAAGCGCTGTCCACCGAATTGCGCCTTTCCGCCCAATGGCTGCTGGGTGACCAGACTGTACGGGCCCGTCGAGCGGGCATGGACCTTATCCTCCACGAGGTGATGCAGCTTGAGGATGGTCATTACGCCAACCGTGACCGGCTGATCGTAAGGCCGGCCCGTCTTTCCATCACGAAGGATTTGCTTTCCAAGCGTGGGCAGCGGAAGCCCGGTCTCACGCGCCACGTTCTGGGCCGCCGCATACAAATCTGCATCGGCCAGCTGCTCTGCACGATCCATACTCTCGAGCCAGAGTCGCAAGCAGGCATTGACGGCTTCTTGATCGAACTCAATGCCAGATCCGGCTTCCGCGCCATCCATGGATCCCAGGATGCGCGCCGGATCGTAGCCACGATCGCGCAGCCACTCCTTCGCGGTGGCGTGCCGGGCATAGTCAGGGTCGTTTAGGCTGTACACGTCGTACTTGCGCGTGCCGAGCCATGATTCGAGATACAGGCGACGAACCTCGTCATCATCCTGGATGGATTCAGGGCCGTACTCCTGACCCTTGATCCATTCCCAGGCAGAGCGGGCAGACTCCTTCCAGGCCTGGTCCACGATCCATGCGCGTGCCAGCTCTGCTTCAATCTGTTCCTCTGTCGCGCCATCGAAGACGGGTGTAAGGGCTCGGAAGCCAAGCCGTTTGGCAGCCCAGCCCAGATGAACCTCGAGGACTTGCCCAATATTCATGCGACCTGGAACGCCCAGCGGATTGAGAATGATGTCAACCGGCGTGCCGTCCTCGAGGAAGGGCATGTCCTCAACTGAAACCACCTTCGAGACAACGCCTTTGTTTCCGTGCCGCCCCGCCATCTTGTCGCCGGCGGTGATTTTGCGACGCTGTGCCACTGAAACGCGGACCATCACGTCCACACCAGCCGAAAGATCGGAGTTGTCCTCACGTGTGAAAACCCTGACATCGACTACCTTGCCGCGTTCGCCGTGCGGCATCCGCAGAGAGGTGTCCTTCACATCGCGCGATTTCTCGCCAAAGATGGCACGCAGCAGGCGTTCCTCGGGCGTCAGTTCCTTCTCGCCCTTGGGTGTGATCTTGCCCACGAGGATGTCATTGGGCCCGACCTCGGCGCCGATGCGGATGATTCCTTTCTCGTCGAGGTCTTTGATGGCATCCTCGCCGACGTTGGGGATGTCGCGCGTGATCTCCTCGGGCCCGAGTTTCGTGTCGCGGGCCTCAACTTCATACTTCTCGATGTGCACAGACGTGAAGCGGTCTTCCTGCACCAACCGTTCCGAAAGCAGGATGGCGTCTTCGAAGTTTCCGCCCTCCCACGAGAGGAAGGCAACAACCACGTTCTGGCCCAGCGCCAACTGGCCACTTTCCGTCGAAGACGAATCAGCAATGATGTCACCGCGTTTGACAACCTGACCCTTCACAACCGAAGGCCTCTGGTCTATGCAGGTAGACTGGTTCGAGCGCTGATACTTACGCAACTGGTACGATCGAAACCCGCCCTTTCTTTCCTTGACAACAATCTTGCTGCCTGTCACGGATACGACCTCGCCCGGTTCGTCAGCCAAGACGACCTGTCCTGAGTCAAGTGCCGCGGCTTTTTCCATGCCAGTTGCCACCAGCGGGATTTCGGGGCGGATAAGCGGAACGGCCTGCGCCTGCATGTTCGAACCCATGAGGGCACGGTTGGCATCATCGTGTTCAAGGAAGGGTATCAGCGCGGCGCTGATGCCCACGACCTGGTGAGGCGCCACATCCATGTAGTCCACTGACTCTGGCGCGGAGAACAGAAAGCCTGAGTGGTAGCGGCACGAGATGCGCTCGCGCACGAATTCGTTGTTCTCCGTGAGCTGAGCGTTGGCCTGGGCGATGACGTACTTGTCCTCAGCATCGGCGGACAGGTAGTTGATCTCATCAGATACGAACGGAATGATGGCGACCTCATCGCTGATCCTTGCAAGCCTCTTGGTCAGCTTCGCGTCAATGACCTCCCCCGCCGCGGCGAGCTGCTCCTGCGTTTTCGGTTCGACGATGGCCTCCCGGAGAGTGCGCCCGACAAGTCTCTCGTCGTCGGCCGCAAGGTACTTGAACACTTTCCGATATGGCGTCTCGATGAAACCGTATTCATTGACGCGTGAGAACGATGCCAGGCGTCCGATGAGACCAATGTTCGGCCCTTCGGGCGTCTCGATCGGGCAGATGCGGCCATAGTGGGAGTGGTGCACGTCGCGGACGTCGAACCCCGCGCGCTCGCGCCGCAAACCCCCGGGACCCAGCGCGGACAGGGTCCGCTTGTGCCGGAGCTCCGCCAGGGGGTTCGTCTGGTCCATGAATTGACTCAATTGGCTTGAGCCGAAGAATTCGCGCAGCGCGGCAACCACTGGCCGGATATTGACGAGGGTGACGGGTGAGAGCTGCTCCTGGTCCCGAATGGACATGCGCTCCTTGATGACACGCTCCATTCGGCGCAGGCCGATGCGAAGCTTGTTCTGGATCAGCTCGCCCACCGTCTTCACGCGCCGATTTCCCAGGTGATCGATGTCGTCCGGCGGCTCGACGCCGTTGTTGATCTGGATCATGCGTCGAATCAAGCGGATGACATCATTCTTCGTAACCGTACGATGAGGGATGGGGATATTCAGATCCAGCTTCTGATTTAGCTTGTAGCGCCCAACACGCTCAAGATCATAGTGCCGCTGATCGAACAGCTGCTCCTCGAGGAACTGCTTTGCGTTCTCCAGAGTGGCAGGATCGCCCGGCCGCATCTTGCGAAAGAACTCGATGAGCGCGGCTTCCGCGATGGTCAACCCCGATGCACGATCCCATTCTGGCTCCTGGCGAAGCGTGGACGCAATAAAGAGTCGCTCAGGGTTGTTGTCGACATCCTGAAATATCGACAAGAGCTCTTCATCGGATCCTGTCTTCAGCGGGGAGTCTTTTGTGCCGTCACCTACTGCTGCCAAGGCGCGCAGGAATACGGTGATCGGAACGGTGCGCTTTCGATTGAACTTGAGGATGATGTAGTCGCTCTTGCGGGTTTCGAATTCCATCCAGGCGCCGCGATCAGGGATCAGCTTGGCCATGGCAAGCGGCCGGCCTGTGGAGCGATCGGTCGGAGCCTCAAAGTACACGCCGGGTGACCGGATGAGCTGCGATACGACAACGCGTTCGGTCCCGTTGATGATGAATGTCCCCTTGTCAGTCATCTCGGGGAAGTCGCCAAGGAAGATGTCTTGTTTGATGGGCTCAGGCACATCGGTGCCGGCTAACAGCACGGAGACGTAAAGTGGATTGGCGTAGGTCAGGTCGCGCTCAACGCACTCCTCGATGGAATGCTTTGGATCTCCGAACCAGAACTTCAGACCCCACTGCTTTGCCTCAGGGCTGCGGCTTGGAAAGAACAGCTTCATGCCCTTGTTGTAGGACTCGATCGGCGATACCTCATGAAAGAGATCCCCGAGGCCTTCTTTCTTCAACCGTGCAAACGAATCCAGTTGTATTTCAATGAGATTGGGAAGTCCGAGTTGAACAGGGATGCGAGCGTAGCTCTTGCGGGGCAAAGACGCCATTTGCCTCTCTCCTAACATCTACACAATCTGCCGCGGCCCGACACGTGCCGAAGTACTTGATCAAACCCGCCTTGTGCAGCGAATGGATCAGACCCTTTCGGATCAGCGTTGCGGCAAAACGCCATCAGTTCCGAGTTCCGAACGAAATTGCGACCCCACATTATATGACCTGCCTTTCCTGAAGTCAAGGACGAGTTCCGCACAAACGCGGAACCGGCGCCTCTGCCCGCAAACCCCCGCCAGGAATGATCGCTCCGGCCGGCGTCCGGGAACTCCGCCTCAGTGCACGTGTTACCAAGTACAATCCAAGCTTTGTGGAAAGACAATGGCTGAGGCAGCGCACATAGTCAACGACAAACGCGAGATCTTTGGGTGGGCCATGTACGACTGGGCCAACTCGGCTTTCAGCACAACCGTTGGCACGGTATTCCTTGGCCCTTACGTCGCCTCGCTGGTCGGGGATGCAGCCAGATTGTCAACCGACGGCATGGCACGACTTGCCGGCATCCCAATCGCCCCGGATTCCTTCTTCCCGTACTGTGTGTCAATATCGGTGTTGCTGCAAGTATTGTTTCTGCCCATCCTGGGAGCGATTGCTGACTACTCCCATCTGCGGAAGCGCCTGTTGCAGATCTTCGCCACGCTCGGCGCACTTCAGACGATTCTGCTTTTCATCGTGACAGGGGACGTGTGGTGGCTCGGCGGACTACTATTCATTGGCGCCAATCTGGCTTTCGGCGCCGCTGTGGTCTTCTACAATGCGTACCTGCCAGACATAGCCAGCGAGGACCAACGGGACCGGGTGTCCTCGTTTGGGTGGGCGATGGGATACCTTGGCGACGGCATCCTGCTTGCCTTGAATCTGGCGTTCTTCATGTTCCATGAGGAATTGGGCGTTCCAACTTCACTTGCCATCCGGATCAATCTTGCCTCGGCCGGCATCTGGTGGCTTCTCTTCTCCTTCGTGACGTGGGCGCGCCTGCGCCCTCGGCATGCCCGTCGGCCCCTACCAGAGGGAGAGAACTACGCCCGCATCGGCTTCAAGCAACTCTGGCAGACCTTTGGAGAGATTCGCCACTTCCCGGAGACTCTCAAATTCCTGGGAGCATTCTTCCTCTACAATGACGGCATTCAGACCGTTATTGCAGTCTCATCGACGTTCGCCGCTGCTCCCTTGATCCGCGGCGGCTTGGAGCTGGACCTGAACACCCTCACGATCGTGATCCTGATCATCCAGTTCACAGCATTCCTTGGTGCGCTACTGTGGGGTCGCATCGCCGCCTGGGTCGGAGCAAAGCGCTCCATCATCATCAGCCTATTCATCTGGTCTGCAGTCGTCATCTATGCTTACTTTGGCATGAAAGGTGAGAGCCGCGTTATCGAATTCGGTCTGCTGGGCGTTGTAATCGCCCTGGTTCTGGGCGGCTCGCAGGCGATCAGCCGAAGTCTATTCGCTCAGATGATTCCGCATGGTCGGGAGGCAGAGTTCTACTCCTTCTATGAGGTCAGCGACAGAGGGACCTCCTGGATTGGCCCCTTCCTTTTTGGCGTAACGAATCAGATGTTTGGGAGCCTGCGGCCGGCGATTCTTTCACTGATCTTCTTTTTTGTCGTCGGCCTTATTGCACTGCCATTCGTCGATGAGAAGAAGGCAGCTGCGGACACAAAGCGCCCCAACGTCAGTAGTGCGCCATCCTAGGCGCGGCCTCCGTCGTTCGGCGGGCGATGACAACACAGCCGCCTGATCAAGCGGGTGACTAGATGGCGGCATGCCGACTATCGGGGATGGAAAAGATAGCCCGCCAGGAAATCGTGCCCGCTGCTGGCACGGATGAACGCGGTCGCAGCCGCCGGAAGACTTGCCAGATTCGGATAGATGAGGAATCGCGGTGACCAGCTGGGACCGAATTTCGCTTAGTAGGCGTGCAATCCCTTGTAGTTGTAAACCTGATTCACGTGCTCGTAGGCGAACTTCAGAGCGCGTTCTATCGAGGGATCGATCCGCTCTGTGCCTATGCCCGATAGTGCACTCAATCCAAAGCTAAATCGGGTATAACCCTTTGACTTTGCCCACTCAAAAAGCGAGACGAAGAGAAAGTCCATCTGGACTTTCTCGGCGGCGCTCCCGTGACGCATCATGTCTGCAGTCACTTAGTCTGCATTCCCTTCGAGCACGATATTGGCGAACGCTTCTTTGCGATTGTCTGGGCCACAAACGAGGAGCAGGGGCATCTATTCAGATACTTGGCGTCAACCTTCCAGCCGATAATTGACCCGATAGGACATTGACAACGCCCATCGCCGCGGTCAAGAGCGAGGCAATTCGCACGCCAACATGCCCGCGACGGTATCGCGGAGAGGGATTCCCAGCCGGCTCAGCAGACTCGGATCCAGAGCGCACAAACAGAGACTCAGAGCTTTGGGAGGACGATCGATTGCTGTTTCTGGTACTTCCCCTTCTTGTCAGCATACGAGACCTCGCATAGGTCGTCAGCCTCAAAGAAGAGCACCTGCGCGATGCCCTCGTTGGCGTAGATCCTGGCGGGCAGCGGAGTGGTGTTGGAGATCTCAAGTGTGACAAAGCCCTCCCACTCCGGCTCAAAGGGTGTGACATTGACAATGATACCGCACCGGGCGTAGGTTGACTTGCCCAGGCAGACTGTCAGGACTTGCCTGGGTATTCGGAAGTACTCGACGGTTCGGGCGAGCGCAAACGAGTTGGGAGGAATCATGCAGACTTCGCCCACGTAGTCGACCATGCTCTTGGGGTCAAACGCCTTGGGATCGACAATGGCCCCAAACACGTTTGTGAAGATTTTGAACTGATCGGCGACCCTGATATCGTAGCCGTAGGACGAAACGCCATATGAGATGACGCCTTTGCTGATTTGCCTGTCGCTGAAGGGCTCGATCATTCGTCGTTCGAGCGCCATCTTTCGGATCCAATGATCCGGCTTTAGTCCCATGCGGTATTCTCCGTGTCCCAGGATCCTGCACCGGGGAGCCACGCCTGCTTCAAGCCAATTTAGCGCGCTCCTGCACCGTCTTGCGGATTTCCTTCTCGATCAAGTCCCCACGGGCCTCAAGCTCGCGGAGATCCTGAAGCATCTTCTCCGAGGTCACTTTGTCCGGATGCCCATACAGATTGATGCGCACATTGCAGGCAGCCGCCGTCAGGGCGGCGCGAGCCATGGCTGCGCCCGACACCGCGTCACTGATCGCACTAACATTGGCATCCCGCACGCACTTCGACGCAAGCTCCATCACGCGCACAGCACCGGCAGCCGTGTCCAGAGGCACATGCGCCGCATTCAGCGTTGCCAGGTTGATGGCGGCCTGCCGGGTCCGCTGTTCAGCGTCCGAAGTCTTGGGCAGCTTGTACGCGCCCATAACAGCCTCAAAGGCGGCAGCGTCGTCCCCCACTGCCTGGCTGAGCTCGGAACGTAGCTGCTGAGCCTGCACCCTTATGGCCAGCATCTCGGGCTCAACGTCGCGGTACTTACTCTTGCCAATTGTCAGACCAGCCACCATCTCAGCCAGAGCAGCACCCAACGCGCCAGCGTGCGCAGCCACAGAGCCGCCACCCGGCGCTGCCGTTGCGGCTGCGACTTCATCCACAAATATTGATGAGCCCGGGGGACTTGCCTCCGACGCGGCCCCTGCCCGATACAGCTTCGACTCCAGAATTTGATCCGGGCTGAAACCGTCAAGCTGCGTGTACCAGACGGCAGCATCTACCAGGGCTTCCTGCGGAATGAGACCGACGAGTTCGCTGTGGTGGATCCCAACGCCGTAGCGCGCGGCCTCTCGGCGAATGAGTTCGACAACACGCCCGATGGGTGACTCGTGAAAGTTCGTGAGGTTGATCGAAACCTGGGCCCTGCCCTCCACGAGCAATCCGAGGGCCTTCACAAAACGCATCCCTCCGGATGACTGCCGGATCGCCTTCGCAACTTTCCTGGCAACCTCTACATCGCCCGTTGCCAAATAGACGTTGAAGGCAATCAGCGGGTTGCGAGCCCCAATGACCGTAGCCCCGGCGGGTCCCAAGCGTGCAGGGCCGAAGTCCGGCTTTCGTTCGACATTGCCCTCAATCTCGGTTTTCAGACCTTCGTATTGGCCTCGGCGCAGATTCTCAAGATTGGTGCGCTCTGGGCGGGTGGCCGCGTACTCGTACAGGTAGACGGGAATCTGCAGTTCCTCCCCCACGCGTTGTCCGAGGCGGCGGGCCATGGCGATGCATTCATCCATGGATATGTCGGACAGGGGTACAAAGGGAACCACGTCCGCGGCACCAATTCGCGGGTGCTCGCCCCTGTGCTGATTCAAGTCAATCAGTTCGGCGGCTTTCTTGATTGCCTGAAATGCAGCCTCTTCTACGGCCTGAGGCGGTCCGGCGAATGTCAGGACTGTTCGGTTGTGGTCCAGATCGGATGAGCGATCGAGAAGCTGCGCACCTTCGATCGAAGCGATCGCCGTCGCGATCTGGTCAATCACATCGGGTCGTCGCGCCTCGGAGAAATTGGGGATGCACTCTACAAGTTGTGGCATGGGCTATCCACGGGATCCTTTGGGATGACGTCACCATTATAAAGGCCGTCATGAGGGCCGGGCAGGGCAAAACAGGCGCAGAGGCTCCTAGTGCCGGAAACGCAAAGTCGCCGCAGACGCCCTGAACGTGCCGCGGCCGAACTCGTCCGGCAGGATTGCTGCACAGGTTCGCTATCGCAGCTTCAGGGCGGCTCGGCTGCATGCACCCATCCTGATTTCGCGGACATCGCCCAGTTCGCTCTCGATCGGGATGGCAGGGCGCTACCGTACAACGCTGATCGGGTATGCAAGGCGGCATAAGTTGGATATGTACTTCAATCCGGAGCGAGTCGGCCGCTGAGCTATGAGCGGTCGCGCAGTGCCTTCCTGACTTGCCGTTTGGTAGAATGCGACCTATGTACTTCCGACTACATCACGACGCCGCTCTCTTCGCCGGCATGGCCCTTGCATTCCTCGCTGGTTCTTGTTCGACCGATCTCGATGCAGTGAGCGGCGGGTATCCGACATATGACCCATTCGTCCGTACGGAGGCTCCGTCGGTGGAACCAGGAATCGCCTCTGCGTCAGGATTCGGCGCCGCGCGCGGACCAATACCCACCTTTGCACCGCTATCGGTCAGCATTCCTGTCCGCGCGGATGGCGCGCCGTTGGTCTCACCGACACCAGATGCGCCGAGATCGCTGCCCACGCCTCGGCAGCTGGCAAACGAATACGTAGTTCAACCGGGTGACACGCTTGGCTCAATCGCACAGTACTTCGGTGTGGGCCTCGCTTCGCTACTGGAGGCGAATGACCTGTCCGAGGAGGACATCCTCGCACTCGGCACGACGCTCAAGATCCCGCCCCCGGAGCCGGGGACTCCTGGATCATCCTTCAAGGTAATCCCAGACTCCGAGCTGGTATATGGACCGGCAAGTGCAGACATCGACGCGGAGGCATTCGTTCTGGCTCAGGGCGGGTACCTCTCCGGCTACACCGAGGAAATCGGGACGGAGATCGTCTCAGGCGCAGATGTCGTCACGCGGGTCGCCCGGGACTACTCCGTGGATCCTCGCCTGCTTCTGGCGCTGCTTGAGCACGAGAGTCACTGGGTAACGGAAGCCGATCCGCTTCCGGGCATCCTTGACTATCCCCTCGGCTTTGTCCACCCCAATCGCGTTGGTCTCTATCACCAGCTGGCTTGGGCCGCCAACGAATTGAATCGGGGTTTCTACCTATGGCGAGTAAATGCCATCGGTACGTGGGTGCTGAACGACGGAACGGTCGTGCCGATCGACCCGACAATCAACGCCGGCACGGCAGCTGTGCAGAGCTTCTTTGCCGTTCTGGACGATCGTGCTGCATGGGATCAAGATGTCACCGTGTACGGGCTCTTTCAGACCTATTTCTTCCTTTTCGGGAACCCCTTCGACCGCGCGCTCGAGCCTTTGACGCCACAAGGCCTCACCCAGCCGTCCATGGCACTGCCATTCGAGCCAGGCGTCCTGTGGGCGTTCACCGGCGGACCGCACGCCGCCTGGGACTCGGGGTCAGGCTGGGGTGCCCTGGATTTTGCACCTCCTGACGTCACGGCATGCGCTGTCAGCGAACAGTGGGTCACGGCTGTGGCAGATGGTTTCATTGTTCGATCGTCTGACGGTGCCGTAGTGCAGGATCTTGATGGTGATGGCTACGAGCAAACCGGCTGGAACGTCCTGTATATGCACGTCTTTCAGCAAGACCGTATCACGGAGGGCTCGTATGCCTACGCGGGCGATCGAATCGGGCACCCTTCATGCGAGGGAGGCATATCAAATGCCTCTCACCTGCACCTGGCCCGCAAGTACAACGGCGAATGGATTCCAGCAGATGGAAGCCTCCCGTTCGTCCTGGGCGGGTGGGAGTCCTCCGGCGATGGGCTGGAGTACGACGGCTTTCTGCGGCGCGGCTCCACTTCGCTAGAGGCCGCCGAGGGTGCGAACGAGCGCAATCAGATCGCGCGATAAAAGCTCCCTGTCAAGGCCCCCTGATATTGACCAGTACAGCGCAGGGTTTCGGGGGACCCCGCAGGTATAATCTCCGCGGCGGTTTCACAGTGCTTCGATTCATCTCATTGCTCTTCATATTTCTGCTTGGCCTCACCTCTTGTGCGCCGGTGCCGAGCCTATGGGGCGAATACTCCACGCCCACACCCGAATTCCCGATACTTGCAGAAGTCACTGCATCCGGGCGCCCGTTGCTCTCGACGGCGACCCCACCTCCAGATCCCACAAGCACGTTCACATCCACACCAACGCTGGCACCGCAGGAAACACCGACATCCCCAGCCCTGGCTAGCACAAGCGCTGAGGAGCCAGTGCTTGAGTCAGTGCGTGTGGAAGGGAGCTTGACGCCGACCTTTGACGTGCCGTCCGTGCTGTACTATGCGCAAAGTGGAGATACCATCTCGGGGATTGCGTCACGGTTCGGCATCGAGCGCTCGGAGGTGCATGCGGAGACTCCGCTGCCCGACTCGGGACTCGTGCCTCCAGGGACACTTCTCATCATGCCAGATCGGATCTCCGAGCCGACCACTCCTGAAAGTCAGCTATTTCCTGACAGCGAACTCGTCTTCTCGGGTACGGCTGTGGATTTCGACATCCAATCCTACATCAAGTCCGCGGATGGCCAGCTAAGCACTCATCGTGAGTACCTGGGTTCGACGGGCTGGAATACAGGCGCGGATGAGATTAGACGTCTGGCGTTTGAGAACTCGATCAATCCCCGGCTCCTGCTGGCACTGCTGGAATACGAGAGCCGATGGGTCCGAGCCGATGCGGTGGACGCCGTACACCGCGATTACCCCATGGGATATATCAACCTTTACTACAAGGGGCTATTTGGTCAGATGCTGTGGGCTGTAAATCAGCTTTCAACCGGCTATTACGGCTGGCGGACTGGAACGCTCACCCAATTGCAGTTTCCGGATGGTACAAGGCTTCGTCTGAATCCGCGCCTCAATGCCGCCACGGCTGCGATTCAGTACCTCTTCTCCAAGCTCCACAACCAGTCGCAGTGGGCGCAGATGATCGATCCCGGGAACGGATTTCTCGCCGTGTACACCGAGATGTTTGGGGATCCGTGGGCACGGGCAGACACGGTCGATCAGGTCTTTCCGTCCGGCCTTGCCCAGCCAACGCTTGTGCTGCCCTTTGAACCGGACACGAAATGGAGCTACACGGGCGGGCCACACGGCGCGTGGGAGCATGATGGCTCACTCGCGGCAGTGGATTTTGCACCGTTCACGGACCACGGAGGATGCGACTCGACGCCGACGTGGGTAACGGCTGCAGCGCCAGGAACAATTGTCCGGTCCGAACGCGGTGTCGTGATCCAGGATCTGGATGGCGACGGATTCGAACAGACAGGCTGGGCGTTGGTATATCTTCACATTGCCTCTGCAGGCAGGGTCGCCGCTGGCACGTACGTTCAGCAGGATGACCGGATCGGCCACGCGTCATGCGAAGGGGGGCAGGCGACCGGCACGCATCTTCACTTCGCGCGCAAATACAACGGTGAATGGGTTGCGGCGGATGGGCCGCTTCCGCTTGTCTTGGATGGTTGGGTGGTGAAGCAGGGCAATCTGCCCTACGAGGGTTATCTAATCAAAGAAGGCAAGACTGTTACCGCGGATCCGGTTGGCCAGCTCAAATCGGTTATCATTCGCACTTTGGATGACGAATAGACAGATCCTCACGACCCTTGCCGCAGTCGGGCTGGTGCTTTCCGCGTGCGGCACACGCACTGTCCTCCCCAGCGTACCCCTGATCCGATCAACTACACCTGCCCAGGCAGACGCCGCTCTGGGGGCTGGTGAGCCCACGGCACTCCCGACACGACCCAATTTCAAGCCGGGCGAGTTGGTCGACTACACCGCTCAGACCGGCGACACCGTGCCAGCACTCGCGGCTCGTTTCAACACCACTACGTCTGAGCTCCTGGAGGCCAATCCCCTCATTCCCCCGGATGCGACGACCATGCCGCCCGGACTGCCAATGAAGATCCCCATCTATTTCCGTTCGCTGTGGGGGAGTCCATTCCAAATCATCCCGGATTCGGCCTTTGTAAATGGCCCCGCACAGATCGGCTTCAATACATCCTCGTACGTGGCGGCGCAGCCGGGCTGGCTCAGCAGTTACTGGACGTATGCTGCTGGCCGTGATCGCACCGGTGCCGAAATCGTTGACTACGTAGCCGAGAACTGGAGCATCAGCCCGCGATTGCTCTTGGCCGTCCTAGAATACAAGGCAGGCGCCCTCTCCCAGCCGAAACCCCCGTCCAGGAGATACATCCTGGACTTTGAGCAGCGCATCTACGCGGGAGCGTCGAACCTCAATTACCTCCAACTGATTTGGGCTGCTAATACGCTCAATAGCGGGTACTACGGATGGCGCTCGGGCAAGCTCACCGAGTTCTATGCGCCCGACGGGACCATCATTCGTCCTGACCCGTGGCAGAATGCAGCCACGGTGGCATTGCAGTATTTCTGCTCCCGCACTGAGACTGGTCAGCAGTATGACGCCAGTGTAGGCCCAGCCGGCATATTCAAGACCTATGAGAAGCTCTTTGGACAGCCGTTCGCTGACCACAGCGTCCTGATCCCCGGCAGCCTGCAACAACCGAGTCTTACCCTTCCCTATCCACAGCAGCAGATCTGGACATACACAGGCGGGCCACACACGGCGTGGGGAACCGGCGAGCCTCATGCAGCGATTGATTTCGCGCCGCCCTGTGATCGTCCCGGATGTGCATCCCTGAATCCTCAGACGCATGTCGTCGCGATGGCGGATGGTCTGATCGTTCGCTCGGGGCCGGACGGAGTCGTGCTCGACCTGGACGCCGATGGTGACGAACGCACCGGCTGGACCATCTACTATCTACACCTGGCTGCAAATGACCGTGTTGTCCTCGGCCAGCAGCTCAGAGCCGGCGATCCGATGGGGTATCCCTCGAGCGAAGGCGGCGAGGCAACCGGGACACACATCCATGTAGCCCGCAAGTACAACGGCGAGTGGATCCTGGCCGACGGACCGCTGGGATTTGACTTGGACGGCTGGATCGTGCACGAGGGTGATGCGCCCTACCTGGGTACCCTAACCCGCAATGGCATCACCGTGACTGCTTGCACCTGCTCAGATCTGTATAGCGCCGTTCCTGCAATGCCGGTTCCCTAGGGGGTCTCGGCCGCAGGCAGGGCACCCGGTTCCGGCCAACGTCCGCGCTTCACAAGGCGCCGATCATGACCCCGATCAGCCTCAAAAATCGAGTAACTCAGTTCGATTGGGAACGCCTTGGAAAGCATGGCATGTACAGGACAATACTGCTTCACGGATAGCTCGATTGCACGCTGCAGCGAGCCCTCGCGAATGCCCTGTCCCGTCACTACATATTCCAGTTCCGCGCTGGTGATTACCTTCGGATAGCTCGTCGTCCTCTCGGCGTGGACCAGAACCTGGAACTCCTCCACGCGCTCCTGCTTCTTTTGCAGTATCGAGATCACGTCCATGGCCGTACACGCGGCCAGCGCCATGACCGTCAGTTCCACTGGCCCTGCGCCAAGATCAGGGCCAGAGGGGTTGCTCATCCGGACCGTAGAGCCACTATCGGCCACGCCGATGAAACTGAGGTCTTTGTCCCAAGTCACTTTTACATCCACCGGCAGTCACTCCTTGATGAGAGGAACCACGTACTTCTCAAGGTTCGATTCGCTGGTGGCCCCAATCCATATAAGCCTCACCATGCCGCCCCGATCGACCACGTAGGACGTCGGCAGGTTCCCGCTCTTGAATGCGCGGTCAGTGGCCTCATAGGTGGGATCCAACCAGACGGGGAATGTGAGCCCATGGTCCGCAACAAACGACTCCACATCAGCTGAAGGCTCACCGTCGTTGACGGCAATCACAGTGAAACCCTCCGCCGCACGTTCTTCGTAGAAGCGCTGGTAGATAGGCATCTCTGCCGCGCAAGGAGGGCACCATGTAGCCCAGAGGTTCACGAGAACGACCTGACCAACGTAGTCCGAGAGGGTGCGTTCAACTCCCTGTAGATCGTTGAGACTCAGGGATGGCGCCTCAAAGTCGACATCGACCGGAATCGCCGTGAAGTCCGTTGGTCGTGCTGCATACCCGGATCTTGCATCCGTGAAGAGCACCCAGAACGCAGCACCGGAGAGGATCAAGCCCAACCCTGCCAAGGCAAGGCTGAAGGTTTGTCGAGGTGATTTCGTGCGACGCATCTCAGATATTCACATGACCAGCCCGCGCTCTGAAGAACGACAATACCACGATCGCCAGGAGTATAACGCAGGCACGCATACAAGATGGGAAGAACGTCCGACCATTCGGGAGGTTTATTACTATGAGGCTGTATATACGGGAGGGTAGGATGAGGCAGCGCAGGCATGCTCGACAACCCTTTCCTTCGTGATCTTACTCCCGAGCAATACGATCTTCTCTCGGCACTATTTGACCGCGTGGAACTGCCGGCGCGCACCGCAATCTGCCGACAGGGTGAGCCAGCCGTCTACATGTATTTCCTATTGGAAGGCAATGTGTCGATTCGATACAAGCCCTACGATGGGCCCAAGATAACGCTGACCCATCTGCATGCAGGCGACGTGTTTGGCTGGTCTTCAGTCGTGGGAAACGTGAGCTACACATCCGACGCAGTCAACACCACGGCCGTACGAGTCCTGCGGGTCCGAGGCGAGGCCCTGAGGAATTTGTGCATCCAGTATCCCGCAACAGGGCAGCAGATCCTGGAGAAACTGGCCGTGGCAGTTTCCCCCCGTTGGGTGCATTCACGCAGGCAGGTTCAGGAAATCCTGCGGCGAGAGGTGTTCGTCAGGAGCTAGCCGGCCCCGTCCCGGCTGAAGCGGTCAGGATGCAGCCGCCCGCATTCTGCGTTCAGGCCCCTGAGTTTCTCCGCGAGCGAATCGGTCAGGTCATCGGCTCCCAGCCGCCATTCCCAGTTGCCTTCAGGCTTTCCGGGAACATTCATGCGCGCCTCAGTGCCCAGGTCCAAGAGATCCTGGATCGGGACAATGGCAAACATCGCGATGGACGACCAGACCGCGCGGATCATGTCGGGAACCATCGTGGCCTCAGTTGATTGCAGGTAGTGGAGAGCAGTCTGCCTCTCCTGCTCAGACACGGCTGCAAACCAGCCCCGTGCGGTGTCGTTGTCATGCGTTCCAATGTATGCAACGCAGTTCTCGACGTACTTGTGGGGAAGGAATTCCTCGTCAAGGGCGGCAAAGCCAAATTGCAGCACTCTCATCCCCGGAAATTGATACCGCTGCCTCAGCTGGATGACATCAGGCGTGATCACCCCCAGGTCCTCGGCGATAATGGGCAGGCCCTCCGACACGGATTCGGGGCAGAGTCCCCTTACCATGGCATCAAGAAAGTTTTCCGCGGGCCCTGGCACCCATCTGCCTATCTCAGCCGTGGCGGCGCCAGCCGGAATTTCCCAATACCCGGCAAACCCCCTGAAGTGATCCAGCCGGACGATGTCCACGAGCTGCAGATTAGCGCGCAGCCTTTGCAGCCACCAGGCGTACTCAGATCGCCTGTGGTTCTCCCAGCGATATAGCGGGTTTCCCCAAAGCTGCCCCGTGGGGGCAAAGTAATCGGGTGGCACGCCGCCAACGACGGTGGGCAGACCTTTGTCGTCCACGCAGAACAATTCGGGGTGCGCCCAAACGTCGGAGCTGTCTTCGGCCGCAAAGATGGGCACGTCTCCAATGATGCGTACCCCTCGTTGATGGGCGTACTCGCGGAGCTCATCCCACTGCCGGAAGAAGAGCATTTGACCAAACGCAAAGCGCAGCGCTGCGGTATTCAGCGTCTGCCTCGCCTTGGCCAGCGCTCTCCTTTGTCGCCGGCGGATCGTGACCGGCCACTCAGTCCATGAGACTCCACCGTATCGCTCCTTGAGGGCCATGAAAAGGGAGAAGTCATCCAGCCAGGAACTGTTCTCGGAACGGAACTCAAGGAAATTGTCCCTCATTGTCTTGGAGCCCGATCGCCTGAATCGCGCGAAGGCTTTCTTGAGCAATGACTGCTTCCACGGGATCAGGCGACCAAAGTCTACTCGAGACACCGGCTGACCAGGCTTCGCCGCGAAACCGGGCATCTCCTGAAGTTCGGGGGCTGCAAGCAGCCCATCCCGCACCAGGAGGTCCGGGCTGATCATGTATGCATTACCGGCAAAGACAGAATGACACTGGTACGGGGAATTGCCGTATCCGGTTGGGCCAAGAGGCAATACCTGCCACAGGCTGCACCCTGACGCCGCGATCCAGTCAATGAACCTGTGCGCCTGGGGACCGAGATCCCCAATGCCGTATGGGCCTGGCAGACTTGTGGGATGCAGCAGGATGCCGCCAGATCGGGCAAGATTCACGTCGGCTGCCCTAGGACACCCTGTTGGGTGCCGCCTGCGCCACCAAACGCTGATAGAGCTCAAAATACTTGCGCGCCGAGGCGGCCCACGAAAAATCCTGCGTCATGGCCGCTTGCTGCATTTTCACCCACTGCAACTTGTCAGCCAAGAGTCGCATTGATCGCTTCAAGCCCGATGCCAGGCGCGCGGCAGTTGGTGCCCCGATGACGAAGCCAGTCTCACCGTCGACAACCGTGTCCCTGAGGCCGCCGACAGCGCTGACAATTGGCAGGCAGCCATACCGCATGGCGATCATCTGAGCCAATCCGCATGGCTCGTAGCGTGAGGGCATGAGCAACGCATCAGCACCCGCATAGATCTGGCGCGCAAGTCCTGCATCGTACCTGATATCAACGCGGATTCGACCCTGAAACTCCTGCTCGAGGCGCTTGAGGGCCCGCTCTAGCCTCGGCATGCCCGTGCCCAAGACAACAAGCTGCCAGTCCAGGTCGCGCAAGCGGCGCAGAGCTGGTGCGACCAGGTCGACGCCTTTTTGGGGATCCAACCGCGACACTATGCCAAATAGGGCAACATCCTGGTTCACTGGCAATCCGAGACGCACCTGCAACGCGGCCTTGTTCGGGGAACGCCTTTCAAGAGTGGGGGCTCCGTAGTTTGCACCAATGGCGGGATCCAAGGCGGGATTGAAGGAATCCGTGTCGATGCCATTCAGGATTCCATACAGCGAATCGCGCCGGGCACGCAGGTAGTCGTCCAGACCACATCCGAACTCGGTGGTCTGCATCTCTCGTGCGTAGGAGGGCGAGACGGCCACGATTGCGTCTGCCGCCCAGAGGCCAAGGGGCAGGGGTCGGGTGCTCGCCCACACAGGCAGGCCCGTCTGCACCTGAGTAAGGGCATAGCTGCCCAGCAGCGAGGACACCTCTGGTCCCATGAACGGCAGATTGTGGACCGTCAAGACCGTGGCAACGCCAGCATATTCTCCTTCCCTTCGCCGAAGGAGGAGGGCGTAACACGCCAGGGCCGTGTGCCAGTCGTTGGCGTGGATGATATTGACGCGCCAATCGAGGCGTCGCGCCAACTCGAGCGCCGCCAGAGAAAACAGGGCAAACTTCTCGCCATCCTGTGCAGAATCCGATGAATACACGGATCCGCTGCGTGCTATTGGTTCGGCGGAAAGCAGGTATACCGGCATGCCTTCAAGCTCAGTGGAAAATGCCTGCACCGCAATGGGCTCGGATTTGTGAAGCACCGAGAAGACCAGTAGTGGCCGAAGACCATGACGGTCCGACTGGATGACCGAATGCATTGGTAGGACTAGACGGACGTCTGGGATTGTGCCCAGCGTGATCTCGGGCGGCAACGTGCGCAAGAATCGGGGAAGCGACCCGGCCACGTCAGCCAGTCCCCCCACCTTGATGAACGGCTCCGCCTCTGATGCAAGGAAGAGAACATTCAGGTTGTCGGGCATCGGGTCATTCTACAATGAAAAGGGTGGTCCGCGGACCACGCTCAGCAAATTACCGGCATGCTTGGGCAGACGATCTAGGATCCAGGAGACCGCGTCACGACTGTGTGTCAGCCGTTGGACACTCGGGTCCAGCAATGCTTGCGGCAATCCGGAAGATTATCAAGAACATGATTAAGCCCCGCATGATCCAGTATGCAGCCTGCGCCCACGGGATATTCATAACGGGCCGGCTGCGAGTCCATGCACCAGGGCAACCAGGAAGATGAAGAACCTCGCTGGCGGACCAGTCTGAATATGCTCTGCCCAATGTGGCGGCGCGCATGGAAGCTCCCCGCGCCAACAATCCAGACCTACAAGTCAAATTGACCAAGACCGATCCAGAAGGGGCGATACTTCGCGCCAGAAAACGGCACAAGAATGTCAACCCACACCTGGTCGATGTACCGGTCCCCCAGCGGAACTTACGCGAGGGAAAGCGCAAATGCCACACCAAGGAGACCTACGTACTCCTGCATGACAAACGCTGCGGCATCCGGCTAGGAACGCGAGATCTTGTTTGTGATCAGCAGGCCTAATGTGCTGTGGCACGATATGCGAATGCAACGCTCGCCAACTTCACCAGGCTGAACGCACTGACATCTGCAGCAACAAAAGACACTCCGCGTCTCCTATCTACTGCCTGACATCTGGGCAAACATGGATCGATAGGGTTTTTTGCCCCCAGTCGCCGGAGTTCCCTGAAGTTGCGCTCCATCACCGACTACACCCAGGAAAATGTGACAATCTACATGCCAAATAGCACTATTGGCCGAATTATATACAATATACAATGCTTCCACCATCTCCTCTGGGCCATGCCGTCGTATCAATATCACGGTTGGGGGGTACCGATTCATGTCGACCGCCCGAGACCCACACCGCATGCGACTTTGGCCGTCGAGGAGCGAGAAGCGCAGTGATGATTATGCCCGCCAGGGAGGCCACGCTCAAGCGCAAGCCGCTGAAGGATGAGGTGTTTGACGTCCTTCATGGGAATATCCTGTCCGGACACTATGCGGCAGGGGCATGGTTGCGACAGGAAGAAATATCCCGGCGTCTTGGGGTAAGCATGACGCCGGTGCGAGAGGCCTTGGACCTCCTCGTCTCGTCGGGGCTGGCCGAGCGCGTGGCCTACCGGGGTGTGCGGCTCCTGCAACCGTCAAGCCCTGACATCCTCGACTCGTATGAGTTGCGCCTATTGCTCGAGGCAGCAGGCGCGCCGGCAGCAGCCATCAACATCACAGGTGCACAGCTTTCTTCATTGCGCCAGCTGCTGGCTGATGGCGCAGGATTGCTGAAGCTGGAGCACTTGCCTCGGCACCACGAAGTGAGCCGAGCGCTGCACAGCGCGATTGTGGAGGCGAGCGGCAACTCCCTGTTGCATAGAATCTACCTCGATGTCCTGAAGACATTTCCAGACTGGATGCTCTATGAGCATCTCTACCGCCACCCTGAACTGCTTGAGGACAGCATGAGGAACGAGCACCGCGAGCATCGGCTCATCGTGGAAGCTCTGGCTGCCCGGGATCCAGACGCAGCTCTGCAGAGAGCACTGGAGCACGTCATTCAGCGGGGTCGTGAACTCGAGAGGTACCTGGGAATCCCCCACCATGCGCTCGAACTGCGAGAATCTCAGATCCGGCGCCTGATTCCGAACGTGGAGATAGCGGCCGGGCATTCACAAAAGGAGACAACATGACCGAAGATATCCTGCAAAAGATGGCACAGAGCATCATCGACGGGGACTCTGACGCCGCCGTCGCCCTGGCAAAGGCGTCGATCTCAGCCAGCATGGACCCACTTGAGGCCATTTCCAAGGGCTTTGTGGCAGGCGTCAACAAAGTGGGCGACGCCTTCGGACGTGGTGAAGCATTCCTTCCCGAACTCGTAATGGCGGGGGAGGCAATGAAGTTGGCAGTTGCCACCCTTGATCCCGAACTCAAGAAACGCGGGGCGCAGCGCCAGATTCTCGGAAAGGTGGTAATCGGGACCGTTGAGGGGGATATCCACGAGATCGGAAAGTCCCTGGTTGCCACAATGCTGGCAGCCTCGGGCTTCGAGGTCTACGATCTGGGTGTCGACACGCCGGGAGACAAGTTGATTGGAAAGGCACTGGAAGTCAATGCCAACATCCTGGCAATGAGCGCACTGCTGACAACAACCATGGTGCGCCAGCGCGAGGTCATTGAGGAACTCGAAAAGGAGGGGCTTCGCGGGCGCATCAAGGTGATGGTGGGAGGCGCTCCTATCACACGCGATTGGGTGACAACAATCCGCGCAGACGGCCATTCCGAAGACGCATTTGGCGCGGTGGCAATGGCAAAGAAGCTGGTCGGCATCAGCTGATACGGGTGCCCCGTTGTCACCGGTCACTGCAGGGGGCCGGCGGCCGGCAGCGGCCGAGGAGTCGATATGTCAGGTCAGATCCAGTCGATCACAAATCCAAGGCTCAAGCTGGAGATCCTCAGCGATCAGGACGTCCGGAAGATCCACGAAGCCACCCTGGAGGTGATTGAGAACGTCGGAATCAAGTTCCCCTCGCACCGTGCGCTTCAGATTTGGGCTGATGCGGGAGCGGATGTTGACTTCGAGCGCATGGTGGTGAAGGCCCGGCGCGAGTTGATCGAATCTGCTCTCAGACGTTGCCCACCCGCGTATTCCCTGGCTGCCCGAGATCCGCAGCAAGATCTGCCTTTGGACGGCAACCACGTCTATTTGGGAACCGACGGCTGCGGCGTGGAGGTGATTGATATCACAAGCGGTCAACGGCGCACTTCCAGGTTGCAGGATGTGCGCGACATTGCTCGCATCGGCGACGCGGTGGAGCAGATTGCCTTCCATTGGGTGCCTGTCTCGGCGCAGGATGCTCCCGTCGGTACCCGCGGGCTGCACGAACTCAAGGCCATTTGGGAGAACTCAACCAAACATGCTCAGACTGAGAGCATCTACAACGCTCATGAGGCGCAGGTCGCCATCGAAATGGCCGAGATGATCGCGGGCGACAGGGAGGCCTTGAGAAAGCGGCCGGTTCTGTCGTTGATGCAGTGCACTGCATCTCCACTCGGGCATGACGGAGGATCCCTTGATGCGGCGCTGCTCGCCGCTGAGGCTGGAGTTCCGACGGGATTCATGACCATGGCCGCGTGCCTGACCACCGGACCCGCGACGCTGGCGGGGAACCTCGTCGTTGGAAACGCGGAGGTCGTTGCAGGCACTGCCCTGCTACAACTAGCCTTCCCGGGTGCTCCCGTCTTTTATGCCGCCGCGCAGACGGCATCCGATCTGCGAAGCGGCGCCTACACCGGTGGTGGACCGGAGGATTTCCTCTTTGGGGGCGCGACCAACGCTCTTTCGGACTTCTACAACATTCCGCTGTCGATGGGTTCATTCGCAACAGGCGCCAAAGAACCGAATTGGCAAGCCGGCATCGAGAACAGCCTCTCGACCCTAATGGCGAGCGCTTCGATGGCTGACATGCTTCTGGGAGCAGGTTTCCTGCACGGAAGCCGCATCTGGTCCTTCGCGGAAATGATGATGGATTGCGAGATCTTCTCCATTGTGCAAAAGGTGATGCAGGGAATAGTCGTTGACGAGGAAACGCTGGCCATGGACGCGATCGCAGCAGTCGGCCCCTCGGGCAATTTCCTGGCCCAGAAACACACTCGCCAGCATATGCACGATCTATTTGTGCCGGAGTTCATGGATCGGCGGCCCTACACTGAATGGGAAGCGAAGAAAGATGACGCCCGAGATTGGGCGCTTGCGAAGGCACGCAGGATCCTGGCGGAGCATCGGCCCGAGCCCCTCGACTCGAGACTGAACAAAGAGATGGATGCAATGATCAGCGCGGCTGAGGTGCCCGCGTAGCAATCGCGGTCACCAGGAGGCCCCAGACATCAACATGGGTATGATGACGTAATGCAGCCAAGAATAGAACTCCTCTCCACTCAATTGGTCCTTCGGATCCTGGAGGAAGCCTTCCAGCTGATGGTCGACCCGGGAATCAAGGTCCTTTCAGTCCGAGCCAGGGAACTGCTGGGGGCTGGCGGAGCCAAGGTGAACCCGTCTTCCGAGATCGTGAGAATCCCGGAGGCAATGGCGCGCGCCGCGCTCAGTACTGCGCCCAAGACATTCCACCTGTATGACCGGCTGGGCAATTCCCTCGTCACGTATGGCGGCAACACCGTCCAGTTTGATCCAGGCTCATCAGCAGTGCATGTCCTCGATCCAGACACCTTGGAGCATCGGTCCGCCCAGACAGCCGATCTCGTTCGACTTGTGAAGGTTGCCGAGCTCTTGCCCGTATATGACGCCCAGTCCACGGCGGTGATCTGCGACGATGTACCCAGAGAGATTGGCGATTTGTATCGCCTGTTCCTGGTGCTGATGTATTCGATCAAGCCGGTGGTCACCGGGGCGTTCTCGAACGGCACACTCCAACCCATGATCGACATGCTTGCTTCGTTCGCGGGCGGCCGCGGGCAACTAGCCAAGCGACCCCAGGCAGTCTTTGACGTTTGTCCGTCCCCGCCGTTGATCTGGAGCAGCTTTGGGGCAGAGAACCTCATAGAGTTGGCTGCGGCCTCAGTCCCCGCGGAGATCGTATCGATGCCGTTGGCAGGCGCGGCGGCACCAGTGACACTGCTTGGCGCCATTACGCAGCATGCGGCCGAATGCCTCAGCGGCATAACCATACATCAGCTGGCCAATCCGGGAGCACCGATCGTCTGGGGCGGAGCACCTGCGATTTTTGACATGCGGAAAGGCACCACGCCCATGGGCGCGGTGGAGACCGCGATGATCGATGCCTCCTACACAGAGGTGGGCAAATCGTTGGGCTTGCCGACGCACTGTTATCTGGGTGCGAGCGACTCCAAACTCGTCGATGCACAGGCAGGGCTCGAAAGCGGCATGACCACCTTGATCGGGGCGCTGGCAGGGATTAACATGATCTCGGGCGCCGGAATGCTGGATTTCCTGGCCTGTCAAAGCGTCGAGAAACTGGTTGTCGACGCCGAGGCGGTTGCAATGGCGAAACGGCTCCTGGCGGGTCTGCAGGTCCGCCCCGGAGCGCTCGCCACCGCCTTCTTTGAGGGCATCAATTTCAAGGGCGATTTCTTGAAGCAGAGAGCCACGCGCAACCTCTTTTCAGAAGAGCAGCACTTGCCATCTGCCATCATCGATCGTGATTCCGTGAGGGGTTGGCAGCACGCCGGAGGCCTGGACACCTTTGAGCGCGCGAAGCAGCAAGTCCAAGAATTGCTGCGACTGTATGAACGACCCCAAATCGCGATTGAGCATGAGGCTGAGCTACTAGGTGCGGTGCGATCGCTCGGCGCAAAGGCCGGAATGGCAGACATTCCGGCCCCGCGTTGAGCGCCTGGGCCGTGGAGGAGTCAGTCTCACAGGGAAAGCTCACGCATAGGAATTGGCCCGCGTTTCGCCAGTGTGCGCGGACGCGCAGCGGTCCACAACAACTAGGAGGAGGCTGGAAGTGCATACCATACTGAGGGCCAAGGCAAAAGAGGTAGTCATTGGTGCTGACCGACCTTTCGTCATGATCGGAGAGAAGATCAACCCCACCGGCAACAAGAAGTTAGCGGTCGCCCTACAGGAGGACAACCTAGAAATGGTAAGGCAGTTGGCGGTGCGGCAGGTTGCTTGGGGTGCCGACGTCCTGGATCTCAATGTCGGCGTCCCCGGTCTCGATGAGGTAAAAATGATCGCCGCAGTCGTCACCACGGTTGCCGAAGCCACGGATGTGCCTCTCTGCATTGACTCCGGGAAGTGCGACATTCTGGCGGCCGGATTGAATGCCTGTCCTGGCAAGCCTCTGGTGAACTCCGTCAATGCCGAGAAAAGCCAGCTCGCAAGTATCCTTCCAATTGTGAGAGACCGAGGCGCGGCCGTCATTGGGCTCACAATTGCCGACGCCGGCATACCAAAGACGCCAGAAGAGCGGTTGGCAGCTGCCGGCATGATCATCGAACGCGCGGCGCAGTTGGGCATACCTGCCGATGACATCGTCATCGATCCATTGGTCATGACGGTGGGCTCCGACAGCAGGGCCGCGCTTGTTACCCTCCAAACCATCGAGCTGATCCGCAAAGAGTTCGGCACCAACATCAACCTCGGGGCCAGCAATGTCTCATTCGGCCTTCCGGATCGCTCCACGGTAAACCAGGCATTTCTTGCGATGGCGATCCAAGCCGGCGCGACGTGTTCGATCACGGATCCGATCAAGCTCGGAGCGATCATCCGTGCCAGCGATGTTCTTATTGGACGCGACGATTTTGCCATGCGCTATATCAAGTACTTCCGCGCCGCGGAAGCACTGCGCGAGAAAGAAAGTGGGTCGGCTGCTGCATGACGGTTAGCCACACGGTAGTTGGACTTCCCTCCGGTCAACGCGGCCAGGTGGCCCACGGCACGGGTTTACGAGCGGCACTTCGAGGGCTGGGCATAGGCGTCGAGTCCATCTGCGCCGAGAATGCAACCTGCGGGAAATGCAAGGTTCTGGTGGAGGAAGGAAGATTCTCAGAATACGGGATAGTGTCTTCGCGGGCACATCTTTCGACGCCGCAGTCCGAGGAGACCGACTATTTTGAGCGTCGCCGGGACGTCATATCGCGCCGCGGCTGGACGCTGGACCAAGTGCGGCTGGCGTGCCAGGCAAAAGTGCTCGGCGATGTCGTGATCACCGTTCCTGAGGAAAGTCGCGCAAACAGGCAGATCGTGCGCAAGTCCGCGACTGCGCACAATATCGAGATCAAGCCATCTGTTCGGAAGTACCTGGTTGAACTCAATCCGCCGACGCTCGCGAATCCGAGGGCTGATTGGGACCGGCTGGCAAGCGGCATTGCAGCCTCGATGGGATTGGTGCGTTCCGGTGAAGCCGGCCTGCCAGGCCCAGGCGACCTCAGAATCGACTATGCCTGCCTGCGGACGCTGCCCGATGTGCTCCGCAGAGCCAACTGGCGCGTGACGGTATCGATCTGGCAGGACCGCGAAGTGCTGCGCGTGGAACCTGGGCTCGCCGACCGGGTCATCGGGGTCGCTGTGGATATCGGCACGACGACGGTCGCGCTCTACCTGTGCGACCTGATCACGGGTGAGACCCTTTCGGTCGAATCTGACATGAATCCCCAGATCGCGTTCGGCGAGGACGTGATGTCGCGGATACAGTTCTGCGCCTCCCGCCCAAACGGACTTCATCAACTACACAAAGCAATCATCAAGACACTCAATCAACTTCTGCTGCGCGCCGCCACGAACGCGGGAATCTCCACGGATGACATCCTGGAGCTGGTGATGGTCGGCAATACCACGATGCAGCACCTGTTCCTCAACCTCCCCCCGACGCACCTGGGAACTTCGCCTTTCGTGCCAGTGACGTCGCATCCGGTGGACATCAAAGCGCGCGAGCTCCGCCTTGCGATCAACGAGTCAGCAAACGTGCACATGCTGCCAGCCATTGCCTCCTTCATCGGCGCAGACACCACGGGGGTGCTTCTGGCAGAGGAGCCGCACCAACAGGACGAGAACTGGCTGATCATCGACATCGGAACAAATGCTGAGCTTGTGTTGGGCAATCGCCGCAAGTTGCTCTGCGCTTCAACGCCAACCGGGCCTGCGTTTGAAGGCGCTCACATCGAACACGGCATGCGAGCCGGGCCAGGTGCAATCGAGCACATCCGCATTCGCAACAATGCCTTGAAACCGGAATGGAAGATCATTGGGGAAGACGAGTGGGGTGCTGGCGTGCCCAAGGGACTTTGCGGATCTGCCGTCATCGACGCCGTGGCAGAACTTGTCCGAGTTGGCGCTATTGACCAGAGCGGCAGATTCGCGACGAACGTGGGGTCTGAGGGACGAATCCGGGAGGGCACCGACGGCCTTGAATACGTGATCGTACACGCCAGTGAGACCGGCATTCACGGCGACATCTGCCTTACACAGAAGGACGTGCGGCAGGTCCAACTCGCCAAGGGAGCATTGTTTGTTGCGGCGCAGTCCCTACTGGATCGCTATGGGATTGAGGCTCCGGACAAGGTGTTGCTTGCCGGAGCCTTCGGCTCCTACATCGACAAGGCCAATGCCATGGCAATCGGCATGCTCCCCAAGATGGATCTGGAACGGGTCTTCGTCGTGGGCAATGCTGCCGGGGACGGCGCGCGCATTGCTTTGCTGAACTTGGACAAGCGCAAAGAGGCGCTTCCACTGGCGGCACGATTGACCCGCCATGAACTCCCGGCTGATCCAGAGTTCCAGGAGCGGTTCATCCGCTCGCTGGCATTCCCCGGGCGGTAGGAGTTGAGACTGAGGCCAAAATGAACGCATTTCTGCAGAGACTGTTGTCAGATCAAGCTCTCGTCGCGGATGGGGCGACCGGTACGAACTTGCAGAAAGTGGGGCTGGAGGCAGGCGCACACACGGAGGACTGGCTCATCGACCATCCCGATCGTATCCTGGAACTGGAAAAGGCCTTCATCGAGGCAGGCGCTGATATCATCCTCACGTGCACGTTCGGCGGGACGTCAATCCGCATGAAGGGTTCCAAATATGCTGACAAGGTGGCAGACATCAACCGCCGAGCTGCAGCGCTAGCCCGCGAGGCGGCAGCCACCGGGCGCGGCGTCTTGGTCGGCGGGTCCATGGGACCTGTGGGACAACTACTAAAGCCCTACGGCCCGATCGAACACGAGCAGGCGGCAAACGCATATGCCGAGCAGGCTCGCGCCCTTGCCGCAGGAGGAGTGGATCTGCTTGTCATTGAGACCCAATTCTCCCTGGATGAGGCGAAGGCAGCGCTGGAAGGGGCCCGCAGGGTCACGGAACTCCCAGCGATCGTTTCCTTCAGCTACGATCGCGGCACGCGAACCATGATGGGGGTCAAGCCCGAGATTGCTGCCACCACCTTCGGCGACCTGGGAGCGGCGATGATTGGCGTGAATTGCGGCACAACGCTTGAGAATGCACAGGCGGTGCTGCAGGAGTACGCTGCAGCATCCCCAGCCCTCCCCTTTTGGGTGAAACCCAATGCCGGACTGCCGCGCATGGAGGGGACCGAGGCGGTGTACGACGTCACATCTGATAGGATGGCCGAATTCGCCCGCGCGGTCGTGAAGCTTGGAGCGCGTGTGGTCGGGGGATGCTGCGGGACCACGCCCATGCACGTGCGCGCCATCGCGGCCGCGATCAAGGGCGCCAGAAACGAAGCCACACCCCGCTAGATGATCTCGGGCTCGTTGTTGCTGCGTCAGGAGCGGAGCGGCACCGTGAAGACTATCCGCGCTCCCTTCCCAACGGCAGCGTCAACGTCAAACTTGCCCCCCAGCATCTCAGCGCGTTCCCTTATCAGCTTAAGGCCCAGACTCGCACTTCCGCGGGCGGCTTCAGGATCAAAGCCCCTGCCATTGTCGTCAACGCTCACACGGACGGCATCAGCTCCCATGTCAACTTGCAGCTTAATGCTGGCGGCTTGACTGTGCCGGGCGGCATTGCCAAGCAACTCCTGAATCGCGCGGAAGATCATGACCTCCAGGTAGGGCTCCAGGCGCCGTTCCGTGCCTGTTACGGTTGCCGTAATCTCGATCCCTGTTTGTTCCTTCAGTGCGTCCACATACTTGCGAATCGTAGGCGTCAGCCCGAGGTCATCCAGCATCATCGGGCGCAACTCAAAGATGAAGTTTCGAAGTTTCTGGAAGGTGCCAAGAGCTGAGCCTTTCAAACTGGCCAGTTCGTCCTTTGCCTTCTGGGGATCAGCATCGAGCAGACGCATGGCGATCTCGGTCTGCAGAATGAAATTGGACATCGCCTGCGCGGGGCCGTCATGCATCTGACGGGAAAGCCGCTGACGCTCAGCTTCCTGTGCATTGACAACCATTTCAATCTCGCTGACGGGGCCTTTCGTGGCGTCCGTCTGTCCGCCGGCGGATGCACCGGCCGCATGTCCCAGACGCTCCAGCGCGCCCCTGTACTTCTCAAGGTGATCCTTGTCGCTCTGGAGCTTGTCCAGCTGACCACGCATGACAAAAAGCCTTTGCTGTGCATCCAGAGCGGCATCATAGGCCATACGCACTTCGGCCGCCGGTGTCTGCTCCAGCCTGGCTTGGACCTGCTGAAGATGTGAGGTGATGGATGCATTGCGTTGCGCAAGTTTAGCGAGTTCGCCCTGGCTCTGCTCTATCATCAAACTGATTTCGCGCAATGCCCGTCGGGTTTCCTCCAGCTCTGTTTGTGGGTCGAGGGTCCCGCTGGGTGCTGATGGTGCCTCTGGATTCATTGGCCCCTGCCTTCGGACCGCACGCCGGAAGTCTTCAGTCGCACCCAACCATGTTTGAGTGCATAGACAACTGCCTGTGTGCGATCCTCCACGCTGAACTTCCTCAGGATCGACGTGACATGGTTCTTCACTGTCTGATGGCTTATCCCAAGCAGGCTGGCGATCTCCTTGTTGCTCAAACCCGTCACGACAGCCTCCAGCACCTGCATCTCCCGTTCTGAAAGTGGGTGAAACGGGCTGCCGGGTTCACTGTAAGGCCGTGGCGCGGCCTCGATCTGCTCTTCGATCCATTTTTGGAGTTCGCGACGGGTCATTGCCTGTGAGCCGAACACGAAGTTGCCCTCAGCAACATCGCGGATGGTCCGCAGCAGCCCCTTGGGCTCGATATCCTTGGCGCAGTAAGCAGCGGCGCCTGCCATCGCCGCGTGCAGGGACTGCTCCACATCATCATAGCCACTCATGAGGATTATGCGCGTCCGGAGCTTCTCCATCGTCACTTGATGGGCAATCTGCTGCCCATTCATCACCGGCAGGTTCACGTCGAGTAGAACGATCGCCGGCTTAAGCGATCGGATGGTATCCACTGCATTTTCGCCCGTGGAAGCCTGTCCAATGACCTTCATGTCCGGCTCAAGAGAGATGGCATCCATTATTCCTTGACGGAATAGCGGGTGATCATCAACTACCAGAAGCGTGATCTTGTCCATCGCTGTCTTGTTGTCTGCCGTCAAATCAGTATAGCATGAAAGAAACGCGGAGCGTCGTCAACACCCGGTGTTGTTGGTCGCTCCTCCGAGGAGCGAAGGTCCTTTGCCGATGCTGCGGTTTCAACGGCAGCGCCAGCAATAGACGGTCATGTTTCCGTGTCCGGCAGCAGGTGCGAATTTGCCGCCGCTGGAGTGCACTGGCTCGGAATGTGCCTCTAGTCCCGGGTACAGGTCAGGAAAGGCAATAAGATATTGCACGCCGCGTTCGTCAAGGAAGTCGGCCAGGCGGGCCTCATCGCGAATGAACGGCAGCACCTGGGGTGAGGCCAAGCCGGCCAGATCGATGAGCGTGTGGCGATCAAAGTAACCAAGGGCGCCGATGTCATGTGCTGCAATGACCGCGCCGGGAGGAATGCGCTGCTCCACCCAGTGCGCTGTATTAACCATCTCGGTTTCAATGAGGGCGACATCCTCTCCGTAGGCGCGGGCACCCAGAATCAGGAAACCCACGCTCAGCAGCAGAACGCCGGATTGCCAAGCCCATTGGGCAGCCCAGTGGTGCTTTCCCATCCAGGTCAAACCCCGAAACTCGAGGTAACCCAGCATGCCAAGGACAAATAACATGGGCATCGCAGGCATCAGGTAGCGTCCATGCTGATAAGCAGGCAAGCGGAGCATATACATGATCCCGTAGAGGACGCACCACGCAAACGCGGCTCCCATGGCAACGTTCCTGCTCTTTACGATCCGGCATACGGAGATCGCAAGCCCGGGCCACAAAAGAATGAAAGGCCCCGTGGAAAGTTGGACCAGTCCAATGCCAACGCGGTAGAGGGGCGATCGAGCCTGCCAGGCAGCATATTCTGCCTGCTTGGCATAGAAGGTGTTTGGCATGAGCGTGCCTGAGAGCCACAGGTTGAACACCAGGTACGGCACAAACAAGGCTCCGAAACCCACTAGGTAGGACGTGAGTGCCCGAAGCCGGGACGCGGCATCCGGCCCGGAAAGAACCAGCACAACCAACACGGGGCCGACAAGAGTCAGCCCATCAGGCCTGACCCAAACGCTCAAGCCAGTCAACAGACCAAGTGCTGCATACTTCCTGGAGCCCGTCACGAGCATGCCCAGCAGAATCGTCGCAAGCGTAGCGTGCAGGAGCGTTTCCATACCGGAGGCCGCCGCCCAGAGCATGTGCCATTCGAGAGCGACGAAAAGGCCAACCCACGGAATCTGGGGGCGGTAGCTGTCAGCCAGCCAGCGGGTTGTCACCTCCACGACAAGGCCGAGTCCAGCAAGCGTGACAAACCCGAGGAAGTAGCTCCACCAGAGAGGTGCCAAGCCAAGCCAGTAGCCGGGTGTCAAGAGCAGTGTCCAGAACGGGGATGTGGAGCCGGCCGATCGCTGTCCAAGCTGAAATGCCCACTCGTGACTCACTGCCAGATTGCGCGCATAGGTCGCATGGATCCAGGAATCGTCCAATGGAAAGCCCAGACGATAGATCGACGCGGCCGCGGCTAGATACATGCTGATGCCGAAGGCCGCGGCGGCAGCGACCAGGCCGTAGTCACGCAGGTGGAGATCACTGTCGGATTCGGAAGACACGCGTCCCATCCAATTCACCCAGGAACTTGAAGGCCTCGCTGCGCACGTCGTCATACACTGCCTTGATTGGTCCAGCCGCACCGACGCTCTCGATGACCAGATACCGGGTGTCATAGCGGCGGGCCGCGGCAAGTATGTCAGCCGCGCCAGCATAGGGCACCACAATCGCGGGCCGACCGGTCAGTATCTGGTAACCCGGCGGATTTCGCACCATGACGATTTCACCCGGCTTCGCGCCGGACCGCTCGAGGAATACCTCGATCTCGGGATAGGCACTTTCACCCTCGCCCCATCCCGGAAGCACACGGATGGCAATAATCACCGCACTCATGAGCACCGCAATGCCCACCAAGGCGCCGCGGAAGACTGCAAATGCTTGAGGCGTGAGCATGTTGCGCTTGCGCGCGGCCGCCACTGCCGACTCGAGGCCCAAGGGTGCGAGCGTCCACCAGAGACTCTGGATGCTCGCACCAGCATGGAAGAAGCCGCCTCGCGCCCCCGCAAAGGGAAAAACGAGGGTCATGGTGATGAGAAGTGCGGACCAGGCAATAATGCCGAGCTGCACGCGCATGTCCCTGCGCTGTATCCACGCGCCAAGTACCACGAAAGGAAAGAGAAATATGCCGCCCTGTGCCGCAAAGGCATTCAACAGATTCCAGCGCAACGCCGTCAGACGGGCAGATAAGATCGAAGGCCAGCCCTGCGCTAGCCATCTACTGTATGTCAATTGATTGGCTGGATATGCGAATGTATCATCATACGTCGTGAGCCAAAGGAGCCGTTCACCGCCTGGAGCCAGAAACGTGCCGTAGATGGAGTAATTGCGGACGCACCATGGCGCCATGACAAGAACATACGCACCTGCTGCAAGCGCGATTCGAATCGCTGCCCGCTGAATTCGCGACCTGTGCCCATTCACGTGATCCGATTCTGAACTCTCGCTTCCACCGAGAGAGGCAGAACAGATCACGCTTTGGACGGCCGCAACGCAAGCCATGGCCAACCACAGCACCCCATCGCTTCGGGCAAGGGTCATGAGGCCGGCGAGCAGCCCCAAGCCGAGAAAGGAAGAGTCGCGACGGCGCCCCATCGCAAGGAAGAAAAGGGCGCCAAGCACCAGATACACGCCGTAGTTGTCCGAGACGGGGAGAAACGGAACGTAGTAGATGGAAAAGACGGCCAGCAATCCGGAGACTAGGGAGAGTTCGCGCCGGCCACTGAATGCATGAGCCAGGGAGGCGGTCAAGACCGGAACCACCGCCGCAATCGCCAAGAAGCCCAGGCGCCCGGCCGCGAAGCTGGTCTGTCCTGTCAGCCACATCCCCGCAGCGGCGATGAGCGAGGCAAGGGGCATCCAGTATGTATGAGATGGATGCGGGAGACCTTCAGGATCGTCGAGATAGTTCCACAGGTAGGGCTCAGAAAAGCCGTTCCCCTGCGCGAGTTGCACGCCTCCCCCAAAGTAGTAGTCGGCATCAAGGTAACCCGGGAATGGTTGGAATCGGGCCACGGCGACCGCAAGGCCCAAACCGAGGCATGCGAGAAGTAGGTTCATGCGCCAGGTCATACAGAACCACGTTCAATTGCCTGATGCACTGAGTCTGACGGCATCAAGCTATCGTCCTGCAGCCCGGACTTCGTCCAACCAGGTGCGCGCGGGCCGCAGGAACCACCAGCGCGTCCAATACATGCCGAGCACACTGATGCAGGGCAAGAAGAGGAACAGCAGATCTTGTGCGCGCTGATCGTCAAAGGCAAACTGGCGCCAGAAGAGAAGCCATGGAACAGCAAAGGCCAGCACAAGGAAGAGGATACCTAGCCAGGCGCCGGGCCGGCGTCGTTGCAGCGCGGCGGCAGAGACAAGCACAAAACTCGGAAGCAGCGCGACCAGATTCACAATCTCGGTCCGGATACCGATCAAAGGCGTGACAGCAAGCGCGAGGCAGGCAATCCAGACAAAGCGGCGAAAATCGGAATCGCGCCCCACGGCCCATTCGTAGATCAGCGTACTGAGAACAACAATAGTGACGCCTTTGGCGATCTGAGAGCCGTACTGAGGCAAGAGTCTGGCAAGGACCGCTGGCATGCTGATGCCATATGCGGAGCGAATCATCCCCATACTCGCAGTTAGGAAAGGCAGGAGCCAGCCCGGATAGAGCAGGAATGAAAGCGCCAGCAGGATCGTGAGTGTCATGCCAAAACCAGCCACGATGCGCCACCGCCTCTCGTGGAGAACGCGCCACGAGACAAGAACCAGAAAAGGCAACGCCACCTCCCACATGCACAGGCAGAGCACGATCAGCGCGCCCGCAAGTTCGTCGTGCTCGGTTCGAATTGCCCACAGAACGCCCAAATATCCGAGGGTAAGCAGGATGGTCGGAGTCCCCTCAGCCAGAGCCGCGACCGAGTGGAAACTGAAAACCACCAGCAGTGAGAACACAACAACAAACAAGCGCGATGCACACCATTCAACCACGTCGAGGCTCAGAAAGATCGCGCCGACTAGGGCTGCTTGACCGAGGAATGCCCAGACACCGCGCACGACGGCAGGATCCGGAATGAGTGCAAATGGGAAGAAGAAAGGCAGCAGATAGAACGGCAGATTGAGCCGATAGGGGTTCATGCTATTCGTCGATGCCCCGCCGTACGTCAGCTCCTGCGCAGCGACAGCGCTGGCCGAACCGTATGGATCTTCATTCCCAAAGAGGAATGCCCGCGCGCCTGTCCAAGCAAGAAAGAAATCACGTCCGCCAGGAGCAAGTGAGCTCAACCTGACGTTTGCACCGACGAGGGCGGCAACAATCGCCAAGCCGGCGAAGCCCAGACCCGCCAAGACCGCGATATCCCGGGCCGTCAGCCGCGGGCGCTTGTGAGACCTCACCTACGCCTCAACCACATGGCGGAATATCGGGCGCGCCGCGGAGCCGCGGGCTACCTCCCGGAAACCCGCCTTCCTGAATGCCTGCGCCACGCCCACGTACGCTGAGGCGGCTGGAAGGCGGTCGGTTTTCGAATCGATGGGATAGCCCTCCAGGATCCTGCCGCGCCGCTTCTTGACGTGCTCGATTGCTGCCCGCAGTAGGAGCACTGTGATTCCCTGTCCACAAAATTCACGACGCGTGAAGAAGCATGTGATTGACCAGACGGGCTCGTCGTCAATCGGTTTTAGAATTCGCGATCTTGCCAAACGCGGATACGCGGAGCGCTGCTCTACGGCGATCCATCCCACCGGCTTCTCGCCGAGATAGGCCAGGATTCCGGGCACGCCGCCAGCAGTGACGATCGCCTTCTGCGCACGTCGATTGCGCTCATAGACGGAGGCCGCGAATTCCTGATTCGTCAGCTTCCAGAACATGCACCAGCATCCACCACAGGCGCCGCGTGGACCAAAGAGCCTCTCAAAATCGGGCCAACGCGATGGAGTCAGAGGCGCGAAACGCAGGTTTGCGGTCATGTCTTGCGATCGGAGGGTGGAGGCGCCGTGTCAGGCCAGCACTGTCAATGTGGCGCGATACGTACGTTCTCAGGACGCGGCTGCCCAACCTTGGGTAGCCTACCGCGCGTCGCCCTTTGCTGCGGGCTTAGACGGTCGCAACGTATCGATTCTACCCCAGGCCTTCGCCTGGGACAGCACGACAGCCAGCACAATGATTGCACATCCCAGGGCTTGGATTGGTTCCAGCCGCTCCCCCAGGACTATGGCACCGGCGAGTGCCGCAAACACCGCCTCGAGACTCAGAATGATCGCGGCATCTGTGGGAGGTGTGTGCTTCTGCCCCCAGATCTGTAGCGTATATCCCAGCCCCACAGAAATGAGGGATGTGTAGAGTATGGATATCACCAGGACCGGCGGCACCGGAAGCACCGGCCGTTCAACGAGTGCGCCTGCAACCCAGTTAAGAGCACTGCTGACCAGCAATTGGCCAGCCGAGAACGAGATCGCGTCATAGCGAGACGCGAACTTGCCCAAGAGCACTACGTGCAGTGCCCATAATGCGGCGCCACCCAACTCCAGCATATCTCCCGCGTGAACGTTAAATCGCCCGCTGGTGGAGAGCAGGTATGCGCCCAGGGCGGCGAGGCCGACTGCCACAATCGACAGTGCATGTGGCCTGCCCTTCCATCCCAAGAGCATCACTAAGGGGACGATCACAACATATAGGCTAGTCAGGAAGCCCGCATTCCCAGCGGTGGTGGTTCGCAGCCCGGCTTGCTGCAACGCGCTGGCTATGAAAAGGATCGTGCCTGCCGCGCACGTCCACCACGCCTGCACGCGTGTGATCGGGGACCTTGCAGCAAAGGGAAGCAGGATCAGGCCAGCCACGAGGAAGCGCGCACCGTTGAAGAAATAGAGACTGCCCAGCAATCCGGCAGCACGCTGAGCCGCAAAGGCGAAGCCCCAGAGGACGGCCACCACAAGGAGGACCAGGTCAGCTTTAAGGCGCATCAGAGGGAATCACAGGCAATCATCGGGCCGCACGCGGTGTCGGCCAGGCCGAATTTGCGGCGAGCGGCATCTTGGTTGACCCGCGGGACATGACCGTCCCGCGCTCGCGGCACCTGCTCCAAAGGAACCGATATCTCGAGAATCGTGTCGGGAAAACGATGCCGGCGCGTCAGACACGCCCGATTGCCGCGGTCTTGCCGGCGACTCATGTGTCAGCGGACGGTGAAACCCTGTTCCCCCACCTTAGTTCCGTCCAGAAACAGCTCCACTCTATAAGAACCCGGCGGCCAAGCACTGCCGTCAGATGTGCCCAGCTGAAAATAGACGTAGTTCACGCCAGACTCAACGGAATAGTCCGACGTGTTGATCTCAGAATTGGCCTCAACACCCTCAGCATCTACTGCATACCACTTGGCCTGAATCACGGAACCCACCTGCAGTCCCGCCATATCAGCGAAGACATAGAATTCGTCAGCGGGCAAGTATGAGCTGGTGGGCGTTTCGCCAGTGTCGTCAGTGGTCATCCTGATGTTCGATACGGTCGGCGCGGTCTCAGATCCCGAGCAGCCCAGCATTGCCAACACGATCACAACCGAAGCCAGGATGATAGGGAAATTGCGATGGTTCATGACGCTTCTCCTCTTAAGCTGCACACAAGTCTATCGAAAAGCTCCCAAGTTCATATTGTACATGCTGTTGAAGGTCATGTTCGCCATGGCACCGCGAGCTTGCGCCACCGAGATCGGGAAGCGCGGGCGGCTATGTATCCATCACCTCTATGTAGATACGTTTGTTGATCGCTCCCTTGCTCTTGTAGTCGGCTACGCGAATGCGGCCGACATCAGCGGTGTTGCCCACGTGGGTGCCCCCGTCTGCCTGCAGGTCCAGTCCGACGATCTCCACCGTACGGACCTCCTGAATCCCGGCAGGCAGCAGATTGATCTTGGTCCGTATCAGGTCCGGAATCTGAAATGCCTCTTCCCGAGGCATGAGCCTAATGCGCACTTCACGCGCGGCTTCGATTTCCCGATTCACGGCGACCTCAATCTCCGATACCAAGCCGCGTTCCAAGCGTGCGAACTCAAAATCCATCCGGCCTCTCAACGGCTCCATATCGCCCCCTGTTACGAGAGCGCCATAGTCGCGGAACACCACACCGCACAGAACGTGCATGCCGGTATGTGTGCGCATCAATTTGTATCGACGATCCCAATCGAGCACCCCGTGAACGCTGGAGCCCAGCATGGGTATGGGTCCATCCAATATGTGGAATATCTCGCCCCCGGAGATGCGCGCACCTATCACACTCACGCCGGAGAGGGTCCCAATATCGAATGGTTGTCCCCCTCCGCCGGGGTAAAAGGCGGTTCTATCAAGTGCCACAGCAATCTGGTCATGGGCGACTGCCTCAACAATGGCGTCAAATTCCTTGAGGTAACTGTCCATATGGAAGAGCTTCTGCGTCATCCGACCTCCGGGCCATCAGGGTTTGTGCCGGCCCTTGATCCAGGAATCGGGCACCGGCAACGGGTCTGTCAAAATGAGCATTTGATTAGAATCCATCTACCCACTTGACTCTGCTCTCGTGACTATTGTATAGTATTCTTCGACACAAACCGGGCACTGCCGCCCCACGGCGCTGTGCCTTTTGTTTCGCAACAATTCATTGCTGAGGAGTGCCCATGATTCGAGTCCAGGGACTAACGAAGGACTATGGCGCGAGGCGGGCGGTCTCTAGTATCAACTTCGAGGCCAAACAGGGGGAAATTGTCGGCTTCTTGGGGCCGAACGGTGCCGGAAAGACCACGACGATGCGTATCCTGACGGGCTACATGCCGCCCACTGAAGGCAGTGCCCAGGTCGCCGGCTTCGATGTCGTTGAGGAATCCCTTGAGGTGCGCAAACGGGTGGGGTACATGCCTGAGACTGTTCCCCTGTACACGGACATGACGGCTATTGAGTATCTGACGTTCATGGCCGACCTCCGGCAACTTCCCGAGTCACAGGACCGGGCCTATGAGACGCTTGAGATGGTTGGCATGGATAGCCGTGCAGATAGCTATATCAGCAGCCTCTCCAAGGGTATGCGCCAGAGGATGGGGCTGGCACAGGCACTGATCCATCATCCGGAGGTCCTGATCCTGGACGAACCGACGATCGGCCTCGATCCAGCGCAGGTGGTTGAGGTGCGAAACTTGATCCGCGAGATGGGCAAGCAGCGGACTGTTCTGCTGTCTACCCATATCCTATCTGAGGCCCAGCAGATCTGCGACCGCGTTCTCATCATCAACAAGGGACGCATCATTGCTGAAGATACGCCCCAGAATCTTCAGGCGCGGTTGGTGGGATCCGAACGCGCCAGCGTTCGCGTCCGCGGCGACGGCGATGGGCTGGGCAAGCTCGTCCAGAAGGTCAAGGGCGTGCGCAGCGTTCACGCTCAGGGGGACGGCGCCCTTGAATTCCAGTTTGCGCCGGGGCAGGACGTCCGACCGGAGGTGGCAAAGGCCATCGTTGGCGGTGGGTATGAGCTGCTGGAGCTTCGGCCTGTGGGCATGAGTCTCGAGGAGATCTTCCTCGAGCTAACGCGGGATGATAGCCATTCCCCACGCAAAGAGAGATAACAGATGCGCAACGCTTGGACAATCGCTCGCCGCGAATACCATCGATTCTTCACTAGTCCCATCGCCTACGTGGTGGCATTCGTGATGCTGCTCACGCTCGGCATAATGTTCGCCATCACGATCATCTACTACCGCCAGAACGCTCTCGGCGGCGGCTACGGAGCCCCTCCCGCGCCGGATATGGGCGGCATCACGGGTACTTTCGCATTCCTGATGATCCTGATGCTTCCGGCGATCACCATGAGGTTGGTGGCCGATGAAAACAGGATGGGCACAATGGAGCTGCTGCTGACAGCCCCGGTCCGCGATTGGGAGCTGATCGTGGGGAAGTGGCTTGGTGGACTCTTGTACATGCTCACCCTGATCGCAGCGACGCTGGTGTACGCGTTCATCCTCAATGCACTGGAGACCCCGGGCATCGATCAGCAGCAGCTGATGACCTCCTACCTGGGCCTGATATTGGTGACGGCCTCGCTGCTGGCTTTGGGAGTCGGGGTATCGGCGATGTTCACCAACCAGATCGCGGCCTTCTTTGTGACGCTGGGAGTATTCGTCTTCCTTTGGTGGTTGGTCGGGTTCCCGGCCAACTACGTCAGCGCCGGTTCAGATTTATTCAGTTACCTTGACATGAAGACACATTTCTACGACACGATGAATCAGGGCGTCATCAACCTTTCTGATCTTGCATATTTCTTGAGCCTGACCGCTTTGGGCCTTTTTTCGGGTTCAACGGCAGTTGAGGTCCGGAGGTGGGGATAATGGCAAAGAAAAGGACATCCTCGTGGCGTTACTCGATCATCGGCCTTATTCTTGCCGTCATTGGCTGCGTAGCCACCGCCGGGCTTGGAATTGTGCGAGGCTCCGTCGCACTCGGCCTGTACACGCCCGCGAGGCCGGAGAGCCTGACGCAGTGGATTGCGATCAGCGCCGGAGTACTGGTCCTGGGATTGGCTCTCTACGCAGTGCTCAATCCCGCGGGAGTTCGACGCTTCCTCACAGGGCGACGGGCGCGCTATGGTTCGAATGCTCTGATCATGTCGCTGGCGTTCATTGGAATCCTGGTGGTTGCGAATTGGCTCGTCTTTCAGAATCCCAAGAAGTTCGACCTGAGCGAGGGCAAACAGCACACGCTGGCACCCGAAACGATCCAGGCTCTGGATACTCTCCCCGAGAAGGTGACCGCAATCGCGTTCTACTCCTCGCAGTACCCGGCAGATACGGCCAAGTCACTCCTCACGGATTTCAAGAGCAACTCAAAGGGGAAATTTGACTTCCGTTTTGTGGATCCAAATGCGGATCCGGTGCTGGCGCGGCAGTTTGGCATCACAGGCGACGGCAAGATCGTCCTCCTAATGGGCGAGATGAAAGAGATAGCGTCCTATGCCGATGAGAATACGTTGACCCAAGCCATGATCCGCCTCATCAGCCCACAGGCGCGGGTTGTCTACTTTCTAACTGGGCACGGCGAGCCTGACCTCCAAGCCTCGGATACCACGTCGATGCTGCGTGCGCGGCAGACACTGGAGAGCAAGAACTACACGGTGGAGGAACTCAACCTCGCCGCTTCGAACAAGATCCCTGATGACGCCAAGGCAGTGATTATTGCTGGCGCAACCCATCCCCTTCTGCCTCAGGAGATTTCACAACTGAGCGGATATGTTGGCAAGGGAGGTTCGCTCATCGTGCTGGCAGATCCGACGCCCTTCACGAACCTGGACGAGGCCAAGGACCCGCTGGCGGCCTATCTGCAGAACGAATGGGCCATCACACTTCAAAACACGGTGGTGATTGACCTCACGAGCAATCAGCCGTTCAATGCGATCTCTGCATCCTACAGCTCCACCGCGCTAATCACCTCGCGTACAACGAGTCTGACTATCATGCCGAAGGCTCGCAGCTTGGGGATCGGCACAACGTTGCCCAAAGACGTCACGGTCACGCCCTTAATCCTTACATCACAACAATCCTGGGGCGAGACGGACCTTGCCAATCTCCAATCAAGTCAGGAGATCTCGTTCGACGAGACGACTGACATTCCGGGCCCGCTGACGCTTGCGGCTGCGGCGGACAACTCCTCGACGAAGGGCCGCGTTGTGGTCTTCGGCAATTCGACCTTCGCCAGGAATGAGGGTTTCGATGCCTATGCCAACGGCGAGATCTTCACAAACGCGGTGGACTGGGCCGCGCAGGAGACGGATCTCATCAACATCACGCCGCGTACCCCGGTAACCCGCACGTTCAATCCACCAGGACAGCTCGGCTTCATTTCGATATTGCTGGCATCGGTCTTCCTGATTCCCGGTCTGGTATTGGTGGCGGGGATCTCGAGCTGGTTGGCGCGTCGGAGGCAGGGCTGAGATGATTCGCAGAAGCACGTGGATTGTTCTTGTAGTCCTGCTGGCGATGATCGGCCTCTCCTTCTACCTCCGAGATCGGCAGACCAGGGAGCTGGCCGTTGCCACGCCGACCAAGGGCATGGCGCCCCTTTTTGACAGCGGCGAGGGAGATCCCACCATGATCAAGGTTGAGAGTTCTCTTGGCCTCGTGGTTCAATTCTCGCGCAACGAAGACGGGAAGTGGGTGTTAGATGCCCCGGAAGAGACGGAAGCGGATCAGGCTGCGGCTGAAGCTGCGGCAACCCAGATTGGTGCGCTTCGCGTGCTCTCGACAGTGGCACTTGCTCCCGACATAATTGGCCTGGATACTCCGGACTACACTGTAACGGTCGCCTTTGGCGATTCCGGTGAACACAAGCTTCTCGTCGGCGCGATCACGCCGATTCAAGATGGCTACTATGCACAGCTGGATGGTGGCCCATACCGGGTGGTGGACAAATTCGGGCTTGATGAACTGATTGGGCTGCTTATCAATCCACCCTACTTGGCAACCCCCACTCCGAGGGCGTCGCCAACTCCGGTCGCCTCTGCGACTCCCTCAGCGGAGGCCGGAACGCCGAATGCCAGCCCCCCAACTGCCACCCCGAATTCGCAGGGGCAGATCACGGCAACCAGCACTCCCTAGTCATGGGTCCGGGAAGTAAGAAATTCCGCGGCGGCGCAGTCTTGCTTTTGTACAGACAACAGAGTTCAAACCGGAACGCGCTCACCTTTGAGGGTGGGTATTGAATTTCATCTCAAAAGAGTGTATTCTGGACTCAAAATCGTGAGTCGGATGAGAGAATGGATGTAGAGAAGATCCTGATCGCTGACGAGGAAGAAGAGTTTCCCGCGATTGCTCGCCTGGTCGAGCTCGGCAGGCAGAAATCCTATGTCACCCTCGATGACATCCTTCACTTCTTCCCCGAGGCGGAGCAAGATGTGGAGCAGCTCGAGGAGGCTTTTTCCGCCCTTTTAAGCGCGGGGATTCCCTTCGTCGAGGATACCCCGCCCGGCGAGCCTACAGAGGATGAACTGGCGGCGGTAGAGGAAGCCGAGGCGGAGCCCGAACCGGACCTCTCTCTGGACGACTATCTTGCCAATATTGACACCGACGACACGATAGGACTCTACCTCAAGGAAGTCAGCCGCGTTCCGTTGCTTACGGCTGTGCAGGAGGTCGAGCTTGCACAGCGGATCGAACGTGGCAGGATGGCGCGGGAAGAACTTGCCAAGGGCAGTGCGGGGGCGCGGCGCCGCGTCGAACTTCGCAGGCTTATCGAAGACGGCTGGGCGGCTCGCGAACACCTCATAACCGCCAACTCACGCCTGGTCATTTCGGTAGCCAAGAAGTACATGGGGCGCGGAGTTCCGTTCCTGGACCTTATCCAGGAGGGCAATATCGGGTTGATCCGGGCCACGAAGAAGTTTGACTATCGCCGAGGCCACAAATTCTCGACCTATGCCACCTGGTGGATCCGCCAGGCGGTCACTCGGGCGATCGCCGATCAGGGCAGGACCATTCGCGTTCCGGTCCACATGGGCGATCAGATCAACAAGCTGCTCCGGGTGCAGCATCAGCTTACGCAGCGCCTAGGAAGGGAACCGAGCGTCGAGGAACTAGCAGGTGCTCTGGATGTTCCGCCGAAGAAGGTGGAAAACATGATCCAGGTGGCACGCCGTCCCCTCTCACTCGAAACACCCACGGATGACGAAGAGGACTCGGTATTGGGCGACTTCATCGAGGATGACGAGGCGCCGCCCCCGGACGACACGGCCACATACAACTTGCTGCGCGAGCACCTTGGCGAGGTGCTCAATGGGCTTCCGCCCCGCGAGGTCCGCATCCTTCAACTGAGATATGGCTTGCTGGACGGTCAGGCATATACGCTGGAGGAGGTCGGTCGCAAGATGGGCGTGACGCGGGAGCGCGTGCGCCAGATCGAGGCCCAGGCCTTGAGTCGGCTGCGTCATCCGTCCATACGCCGTAAACTGCGAGATTACCTCGGCGAGTAACAGGCGTTTTCACGATCTTGAAGGCGACACAAGCTGTGTCGCCTTTTTGTGTACAATCCGAGCATGCATCGACGCTTGCTGCCGCGACTGGGGGATTTCCTGTTCGTTTGCCTCTTTGCCGGCTGCCTGCTCGTCGGCCAACGAATGCTTAACATCGATAGCGACCTGGGCCGTCATCTTGTACTTGGAACGTACATGATCGAGTCGAGGAGCATTCCGGTCCGCGATGTTCTGTCATTCACGATGCGAGGTGAACCACGTCCACCGTATGAATGGCTGGCGCAGATCCTCTTCGCCGTTGCCCACCGGCTTCTCGGCCTTGATGGCGTCGTCCTGCTTACGTCGCTTGTGATCGGCTGTGCGTTCCTGCTCCTGTATGTCGATGCCCGTGAAAGAAGCGGTGCGCCACTGGTCGCCCTTGTGCTGACCGTCTGGGCCGCTGCGGCATCGAGCCTGCACTGGCTTACAAGGCCGCATGTCTTCTCGTTCCTTTGTCTGGTGCTTTGGCTTCGCCTCCTCGACCGCTTGCGCCTCGGGCAGAAGGAGACCGTTTGGCAGTTACCGCTGCTGATGCTCGTCTGGGCCAATTTGCACGGCGGATTCATCGTGGGATTCCTTGCGTGGGCAGCGTACGTTGCGGGTTGGGCCGTGGAACGGTGGCGCCGATCGGCGCCACCGGAAGTCGGCTTCAGGCTTCTGCTTGCAGGCGTGACGTCGCTGGCAGCGAGCGTTGTCACACCGGATCTATGGAGCAATTGGGCGGCTGTTCTCCGAAACAGCAGCGCCTACGTGCTCGCTAGGACAACGGAGACCATGCCGGTGGATTTCGCCGCGGTGAGCTCATGGCCATTCCTGGGATTGCTTGCTTTGGGGTTGCTGCTCGCGTTTCCGAACAGGCGCAGCATTACACCCGCCCATGGTTTTCTTCTCCTTGGCCTGGGCGTCCTCGGCGTGGCAATGGCGCGCAATATCCCCCTCTTCAGCATCGGCGCGGTGCCGATTCTGGCCATCTGGTCACGGCAGCTCTTGGGCGGTCAATCACGGCTTGCGCTATTGGAGAGGACAACAAGCAGGATCGAGTCAGGCTTGCGTGCCTTGATCTGGCCCCCGTTGGCGGTGTCGCTGGCCGCGATATTTCTGGCCTTTCATTCATTGACCGGCCAACGGAGCGTATACACCTTCGAACCAGCGATCTTCCCGGTCCTCGCCGCGAATTGGATGGAGACCCACCCAATCGAGGGCGAAATGTTCAACGAAATTGACTGGGGCGGCTATCTGTTGTACCGGATGTGGCCGGAGCGCCGCGTCTTCATCGACAGCCAAAGTGATTTCTACGGCGAGCAGTATGCTCGTGACTATGCAGCCGTTGTGGGCGCGGCCGACGGGTGGGAAGAACAGTTGAGCAGGCATGGCATTTCTTGGGTGGTGATTTCGCCGGGTGCCCCACTTGCAGAGCGGCTCCGCCTCGACACCGGCTGGCAGGCGGCATATCAAGATTCAACAGCGGTGATATTTGTACAGAAGCACGAGTGATCGAGGCACCTGCAGGCATAGACTCCCGCCGCGCACACATTCGATAGAGGCCAGATTAAAGTGCAACAGTTCGGATGTCAGCTGAAATGAAAACGAGGGTACAACAGTGGTTGCTTCGCCATCCCGCCGGAGCTCTTGGGATCCCACTGGTGCTTGCCCTGGCCGTCAGGCTCATTGGGATTGCCTCCCGGCCGATTTGGTACGACGAGGCGTTCGCGGTGCTCTTTGCAGAAAAAGGGCTTGAAGCTATGCTGATCGGCACACTGTCGCCAGTCGGGACGGCTGCCGCGGACGTGCACCCGCTGGGCTACTACACCCTGCTGTGGGGATGGATGGGATTGTTTGGTGAATCGCTTCTGAGCGTCCGAGCCCTATCCGTGATAGCCAGCCTTGTCACCATCATCGTGACCTATTTCTTGGCCCGCGAACTGTTCAGCTCGCCAACCGCGATTGCTGCCTCTATCCTCGTCGCTCTTTCCCCTTTTCAGGTGCACTACGGACAAGAAATCCGGATGTATGCGTTCCTAGGGCTTTGGCTCGTCCTGGCGACGTATTGCTACTGGCGGGGCAGCCAATCCGAGAAATGGCAATGGTGGCTGGGTTTTGCTATCTTCGCTGCACTCGGACAGTACACCCACAATCTTGCAGGGTTCTACCTCCTTTCCCTTGCGCTTTGGCCGCTTTTCTCGCGCGATTGGCGCGTTCTCAAGAGGGTAGCCGTTGCCGGTTGCGCTTCGCTGGTTCTCTATCTGCCGTGGCTGATTCAATTGCCCGCTCAGTTTGCCAGGGTGAATCAAGCCTATTGGATTGAGAAGCCCGGTCCGTACAGGCTTCTTACCTTGCTGCTTGCATTTGTCACAAACCTGCCGTTGCAGCCCCTGCAGCTCGGGTTAGGCTTGTTCGTTGCCTTGTCAGTCACGATCCTTGCCCTGATTCAGACCGTGCGCGCGGCGAGGCATAAGGATCCGCAAAGCCTACAGGCAGTATGGGTTCTATACCTTGCGTTCTCCGCGCCGCTATTTGTGTTTCTTTTCTCTCAGTGGAAGCCCGTCTACCTGGAAAGGGCGTTCCTGCCATCAGGGGTATTGTTCTGCATATGGGTGGCTTGGGCACTTACACGTGGCACAATTCGCGGCGCAGCTCGATTCTTGACCATTCTGATATTGGCAGCTGGCTACTGCATGGGACTCAATGACCACCTTGCGTACCGTGGGTTTCCGTATGCATCTTACGTCCAGATCGCCGAGAGCCTTCAATCGCGCCGGCAGGCAGGCGACGTTGTCATCCATTCCAGCAAGCTTTCCTTTCTGCCGACGGTTTACTACGATCGCAGCCTGTCGGGCAGATATTTGGCGGACCCGCCTGGATCTAGAGTGGATACCCTGGCCCTCAGCACGCAACAAGTGCTGGGACTGGAGGCGTCGAGGGACATTGCCACGGCCGTTGGAGACGCCCGACGGGTGTGGTTTGTTATCTTCGATGAGTCCAACAAGGAATACATCCGTGCGGGCTACCCGAGGCACCCTCATCTGACATGGCTCATGATGCACTTCGAACTGGTCGAGATTCAGAGTTGGGACCACCTGGACATCTACTTGTTCTCTCTGAAATCGTAGCGTGAAATCGTACTGCGCCGGGAGTGCTGCCACCGGGCGCGTGCATGCCATGACTTCTCCCCGTGGCAACCAACCTGCAATCCTGGCAACGTCAAGACCCGGTACACTCATACTTTGCAGAATTGGCCATGGTCGCGCCCAGTAGAGCGGACACGAGCATCTCCCGGCGAAGCAATCTCGTCCTGCTTCTCCTTCTGATCGTCTTCATGCTGCTCGCAGTCTTGAGTTCACCGGGGGTTACCGTCACACTCGATGAGCCCCTCCACTATCACTACGGTCTCTTTGTTCTTGAGGGGAAGACAGATCGCATTGATGATAGCAGCATGCCGGTTTCGGCCCTCAACGCTTTTCCGTCATACATAGCCTCCTACCTGCCGTATGGCCTGCTTAAGAACGTGCTGGAGCGGTTCTTCATAGCAAGACTCATCACCATCGTCTTCGCTGCCCTGTTCGCGTCCGTAGTCTTTCGTTGGTCAGAAGCGCTCTATGGTTTCGCGCCAGCCGTCTTCTCCACCATACTCTACGTGCTGGATCCCAATATGATCGCCCACTCGCAGCTGGTTACCACAGATGTCTTCGCTGCGGGCATGATCATGCTTTCAATGTATCTGCTGTGGAAGTTCGCAAACAGCCAGAAAACCAGCTATGGCCTCGCTTGCGCCACTGCAATCGGGCTAAGTCAGCTCGTGAAATACACTGCCGTGGCCTTGTTCCCCCTGGGCTTTGCTGCGTTGCTTGTTCACGATTGGCCGTTGCTTCGCAGCGCTTTTCGCAAACGGGGATATCGGATCCTGACACGCTATGCGGGGAGGTTGATCGTCTACATCCTGACTTCGCTGGCGATCGCGGTTGCGATCCTCAACGTCGGCTTCTTCTTCAATCGAACCTTCACGCGCGTAAGAGACTACCGTTTTCGCTCCGAATTGTTTCGCTCTCTCCAGGCCGGGATGCCCGCCTTGGGAGGGATCCCGGTTCCAGTCCCGTATCCGTACCTGGAAGGCCTGGATTGGATGCGCGACACCGAACAGACTGCCAATCGCTACGGCAATGTCTACTTGCTCGGCCATCTGAGCAAGCCGAGGGGATTCCCAGGGTACTACTTCATCGCATCTGCCCTGAAGGTTCCGATTGCCACTCAAGTGATCATCCTCGTGTCATTGGCTGCATTTCTTGCTGACCCTCGACGACGCGGTCAGTTCCTCCACAACGAGATCTTCCTACTCCTTCCAGTCGCGGTCCTGACGATCTATTTCAACTTCTTTTTCAATGCGCAGACCGGAATACGATATTACCTAGTTTTTTTCCCCCTGCTGTACGTCTTCTCAGGTAGCCTATTTGTTGGCTGGAGAAAGCTGCCAGGATTGACGAGGGCGACCAGTGTCATGCTGCTGGTCTACCTTGGGGTATCTGTTCTCTCGTATTTCCCCTACTTCACACCCTACTTCAATGAATTCGTCTGGGATAGGACACAGACATACCGGTATCTGTCAGATTCGAACCTTGAGTGGGGGCAAAGCCGGGATGATCTGAAACGCTACCTGTCAGAGCATCCAGACGCGATCTACAACCCCGCCCGAGTTCAGGCTGGCCGCCTGGTGGTTGGAGGTAGTGATCTGGTAGGTATTCTGGAGAATCCGGCGCGGTATGCCTGGCTCAGAGACAATTTCGAGCCGGTGGATACGATTGCGTACTGTTACTTCGTATACGTGATCTCACCCGAGGAGATCTCAGAACTGTGTGCGCGAACAGACTACTGCAGGTAGTTGGGCCTCCCCCCCAGGACACCACATCCGCTCCGCTGGGGCACAGTCCAAGATCCTGGTGGTGCGACAGCATGCGCAGTTGGCGCAAGAATGTCCAAGCACGGAACTGCGCCTCATCGACTCAGCCAAAGTTGCCACCAGCTCCTCTGGATATCGAGGCCACGCAGTCGGTCAGGCACCGTAACACGGGTGTTGGCTGAGCGCCAGGCGGTTGCAGTAATGACGTTTGGTGTTCGCCTTCTGCCCGGTGTAGGCGTTATCATCGAACCATCGAGGCGATCCCCTTTCGGCTAGGCATTCACTGGCCGACCGCTGATAATGGAGGTTCTGTGAAGCATCAAGACTACTCTGCGGGGGTCATCATCGTGTTCCTTGTAGGCCTGGCCCTTGGAATCCGACTAGCCATTATCGCCGCATCGGCAGTTCCGCTGAACGACGGCGGGCTATTCTACGCCTTCATTTCCGACTTGCTGGACAACAACCTGAGACTTCCCGCCTTCTCATCCTACAACGCTGCCTCGATTCCCCTTGCCTATCCGCCCCTGGCATTCTACGTAATCGCAGCACTCCACCTGGCATTGCACATCCCCGTGTTGCAGTTGCTGCAATATGCACCGGCGGCACTTAGCGTCGCATCCATTCCCGCGTTCTATTTCCTGGCGGCTGACCTCCTGAACTCCCGCGTCCAGGCTGCCCTGGCCACCCTCGTATTCTCCCTTCTGCCGCGCACTCTTGACTGGCTCATCATGGGAGGAGGCATCACGCGCTCACTGGGACTGCTGTTTGCCTTGCTCGTGATGCGGCAGGTTGTTCAGCTTTTTTGCACGCGCTCCCGAGCAGCAATCCTTCCAGCGATCATATTTGGCAGCCTCCTGGTCTATTCGCACCCAGAGGCGTCGGCGCACACCGCCGTGTCCGCGGCGTTTGTCTACGCCTGGAGTGATCGTTCGCGCGTCGGTTTGCGCAACGCAGCCATTGTTGCGGGGGGGATCCTTGCAGTCACGGCTCCCTGGTGGGCAGTCGTGCTGGCGCGCCATGGCCTGGATCCGTTTCTCGCCGCCGCAGCGGCGGCGCGGGATGACAGCTACAATGCGCTCGTCGGACTGCTTGCCCTATTCCGGTTTGATTTCACCGACGAGCCATTCCTGAGGATCTTTGGTGTACTTGGACTTCTGGGGCTTTTTATCAAGGTATCGCGACGCGAGTTCTTCCTGCCTGCGTGGTTTGTATTGATGCACACCTTTGAGCCGCGCGGTGGGACGCTCTACATGATGATACCTTTGGCTATGGCAGCTGGGTTTTGCCTGGATACCCTCGTGCTGCCGAGACTGAGGAGCAGCGCCCCAACGCACTCCGGACCTGCAAGCACCCCCAAGGTCTTGGGGGCGACGTGGCTTGGGGAGCTGCTTCAGGGCCGCGGAGTGCGTCTGTTTCTTGGCTTCCTCGCATTGTACGGTTGTATGGGCGCGTACGCAGTCGGCTCAAGGATTCATCGCGAGTTTACCCTCACCGTGGACGATCTGAAGGCCTTCGAGTGGGTACAAAAGAATACTCCGTCAGCGAGCCGATTTGCACTGGTGACGCAGGGATTGCCACTCCGCGATGCGAGCTCTGAATGGTTCCCCGCGCTCACGGATCGCAGAAGCGTGGCAACGGTATTTGGATTCGAATGGGTTCGAAGCGTCGATTTTGGCAGTCTGGTGGAGAAGAATCGCTCTCTGCAGGCCTGCGCAGCTCAGGACGCGAAGTGTCTGGATTCCTGGGCGAAAGAGAAGGGGGAAACCTTTGAATACGTCTACATGCGTCACGCAGGCACAGATCAGCGGACCGCACTGGACGAATCCCTGACTCGCTCAGCGGATTACCAGCTCGTGTACTCCAGTGAGGGCTTGACTATCTACCAGCGAAAATAGCTCACTGGTCCGCTCTGTGGGCTAAAGCATGTGAATTTGTCATCCTATTGCGGAAATCGAGGTCCGGATTCCCACACGGTCGTGGGAAGCATAAGGACGCGATCACAGGGACCGCAGGGCGGCGAGGACCTCGGTGCTGTGCTCGGCGGGTCGCACCTTCTCAAAAACCCGCGCAATTCGGCCTGTACCGTCTACCAGGAATGTGGTCCGGAGAACACCCTCATAGGTCTGCCCCATGAACTTCTTCTGACCCCATACGCCATACGCGGAGCATACGCGGTGACCGAGATCTGCCAGGAGAGGGAACGGAAGCCGGTACTTCGCCTTGAACTTGGCGTGCGACTGAACTGTGTCCGGACTCACGCCCAGTACCGTCACGTCACTCCTCTGGTAGGCCGAGTAGTTGTCGCGGAAATTGCAGGCCTCCTTCGTGCAACCCGGTGTGTCATCCGCCGGGTAGAAATAGAGAACCACAGGCCTCCCTCTGAAGTCAGAAAGCCTGCGTCGCACTCCGGTCTCATCCTGCAGCTCAAAATCCGGCGCCATCAGCCCGGCGCGTATTGGCGCGGATACGTTCTGCACGTTGGGCATGGCTGCTCCAGGGGTACCCGCTGCCTTTGTCCTGATGGTCGGAGTTGGAACGGCATGCTCCCCCCGTGACTTGAGAACACCCAGCTTGCGCAGGTTGTCCTCCAGCACCTCCAGGGTGGCGGGCTTAATGATCATCGCGTTGGCGCCGTGCTTGAATGCGCGTTCGCGAGTCTCAGGCTGATCATCTAGCGTGATTACCAGGACCGGAATCGCGGCCAGGCGCGGCTCGCGGCGGAGAAAGCCGAGAACCTCAATGCCATCAACACCCGGCATGGTGATATCCAACAGAATCAAGTTGGGAGTGAAACTGCTGAGCAACGACATGGCAGCGCTGGAGCCGTATGCAACCCGAGCCGGCACGTGGAGAAGCGCCAGCATCTGCAGCAAAGCGTCCGCCGTGGAACGGTTGTCGTCAATGATCAGGGCTTCGCTCATCAGTCCTCCAGCACCACGGTGCCCATGACAGAAACATCGTAGCCCGGCAGACGTGCCACCTCATCCCGCAATTCACCCCCCCCCAGCAGGGCAATCAGCGGGGCAAGCAAGTCACTTTCCGCACACTCCCGTGTCATAACCAAGTCATATCTTTCTTTGAAGAGCGGGACGAATTCCAGGTCGAGTGCGCTTGCGGCGGCAGCGATTCCTAGCCCGCAGTCTGCCCGGTTTCCAGCCACGGCCGCGGCCACCGCAAGGTGCGTGTATTCCTCGTGATTGTACCCACGAATCGAGTCCGGCAAGATGCCCAGGCGCGAAAGATGATGATCCAGCAGTACTCGAGTCCCAGCGCCGCGTTGCCGGTTCACGTAGACAACATCTGGACGCGCCAGATCCTCGATGCGGGACAGTCCCTTGGGATTTCCAGACCTGACAATCAGACCTTGATCCCGCAGCGCAAGGGCGAACACTTTCACGGGGATGTTCGGCAAGTACTGCCGGACAAACGGCACGTTATATTCGGCACTTCGGGGATCCAGCAGGTGGCAACCAGCCAGATGAGCGTGCTGGCGTCGCAGAGCTATCAGTCCGCCTTGTGACCCCACGTTGGCCGAAACAAACCGTCGACCAGAACGCGCAAGGCGCTGCGCCAGGAGATCCAGCGCTACATCGTGGGAGCCAATACAGAAGATGGTCTGGTCGAGATCCGCTTTCGTGCGATACAGGCGAACGGGGACGCGCTCGCCGGCCTCGATGCCCTGAATCCCGGGAGGGATGATGACGATCCCGTCGGCCTGCACCAATGAAGTGATCACGCCTGCGCCGCCGGCCAGAGGGGCTGCAAGGAGTCTGCCTCCCACCCTGCCAACCGCAACACGGACGTAGTCTTCGTCGCCACTAGGCGAGGTGATCTTTCGCGTGAGTTCAACTTGCTCCATATGAGGTATCCACGTATTCCGCCCAAGCCACTGCGCAAGCAGCGGTTCAACAAAGATTTCGATGGTGAGGGCAGCTGAGACCGGATAACCCGGGACACCAATGATCGGCCGCGCCGGATGGCGTCCGGCGGGATCAGATCGCAGCAGTCCCAGAATAACCGGATGACCTGGTCGAACTGCTACCCCGTGCACCAGCAAGCTGCCGAGCTCGCTGACAACGGTCGAGGAGAAGTCCTCCGCGCCCGCTGAGGAACCAGCGTTGAGCAGCACCAGATCATGGTCCTGTGCGGCTCGGGCGACCGCTCCTGAGATCAGCTCGAGGTCGTCCTGGATGATTGGAAAGCGCGTCGCGACGCCACCCATACTGTTGATCTGGGCCGCGAGGACAATGGAGTTGTATTCAACAATGCCGCCCGGACCTGGTGGCGAACCGACGGGAGCCAGTTCTGACCCTGTCGGTATTATGGCAACACACGGCTTTCGTGCAACGACGAGGCTGTCATGCCCGGCAGCAGCGATCGCCCCGAGATCGATGGGTCGCAGGACGCGTCCAGCCGGCAGGACCAATTGAGTGGCAACGATGTCCTCGCCCATCGTACGCACATGGCTCCACGGAGGGACGGGGGCACGTATGCGGACCGCCGCAGGGACACGGACTTCTGCAGCCGGAAGGCCATGCCCGTCAAGAGGCTCAACGTTTTCGATGGGGACAACGGCATCGGCCCAGCTGGGTAGCGGATCACCCGTATCCACATATTGTGCAAATTCCGCATTCCGCGAGCTATCGGCCGCTCGAGTGACGATGATAATTGGGGCGGCCGGGAGCGCACCGATCGTGGCTTCTGAACGGACAGCAAAACCGTCCATCGCCGCTGCATGGTAGTGCGGCGATGAGATCCGTGCCCAGATCGGGGTTGCCGTCACGCGGCCCACAGCATTCTCATCCAGAGGGATTACCTCGGATCCGAGAACCTTCCAGAGATCGGCTGCAATCAGCGCTTGGCGCAACCGTTCCTGTGCCTCGTGCCGAGGGATGTCCTCCAAGTACACCGGATTGCTGCCGGGACTCGTTCGTGAAGCAGATCTGGGCGGCGAAACGGAGCTCATTAGAATGGTTCTACCTCCACAGGCTCGCCCGCGCTCAAGCCGTTCTTATCTGCAGGAATCCTGATGAGGCCATGTGCCGCCACCAGACTGAAGATCAGGTTCGAACGGCCGAAAATCGGCTCAGCGAACCATTCATGCGGGGGAGTCGGAGCCCGCTGCAACCGAACTGGCCACCAGTCCTCCTGCCCCGTTTGTGAGGACAGGTTCACTGAGAGCCGAGCGATGATCGTGGAATGAGGTTGGTTCAGTGGAAGTCCCAGCAGCGCCGCAATTGCAGGAAGGGCGAAAAGTCGCGCGCTGATAAGTGCGCTCACTGGATTTCCGGGCAGACCAATGACCGCTCTTCCGTCACACACACCCAGAATAGTCGGCTTCCCCGGCCGGATGTTGACTCCATGTACCAGCACTCCGGGAGCCCCAAGAGATGAGATCGTGGCCGCAGTCAGATCCCGGGCGCTGGCAGACGATCCTGCAGTGATGATCACCATGTCACACTCAGCAAGCGCCTTCCTCGCCGCTGCATTGAGGCGTCCGACATCATCCGGCACGATCCCAAAGAAGACAGGCTGAGCTCCGGAGTCCGACACAAGGGCAGACAGAGAGGATGCGTTCACGTCGCGCACTTGACCCTGTCTTGGCCTCGTTTGCGGATCCACGATCTCATCGCCAGAGGAGATCAGCGCGACGCGCGGCCGACGCGTAACGCGCACGGAAGTGATGCCGAGCGCCATGAGTCCGCCGATCTCCTGAGGTCGCAGCGCAGTGCCGCGAGGGATCACGGCTTGGTCCGCCTTTACGTCTTCGCCAGGCAAGATCACATTCTCCCCCGGTGCCACCGCCTTGAGGATCTCGACCTCCCCTGCCGGCGATTCAGATCCCGCCTCAGATGGCAAGGCCTGCGTGTTCTCAAGCATCACAATGGAGTCAGCGCCGGCGGGAAGCATTCCGCCGGTGTGGATCAGCGCACACGCACCCGCCTCGATGGCAAAGCCCGGCGTTGTTCCCATGGCGACCTCTCCCACGAACCTCAAGTAGGCCGGCAAAGACGGCGATGCGCCAAAAGTGTCACGTGCCCTGAGAGCGTAGCCATCCACGGTAGAACGAGCGAAATCCGGTAAGGAATGGGGGGCTAGGACGTCCTCTGCGGTCACGCGGTGCAAGGACTGTGTCGTTTCCACCAATTCGTCTTCACCTAAGGGCGAGGCCATATTGGAGAGGAGTAATGTGCGGGCCTTGTCGGGCGGCACGAGCCGCAGAAACTCGGTCATCTATCTCAGCCAGAAGCTCAGGGTGAGAAAGTAGGCGGTGAGTCCGAAGATCGCAACGGCGTTGGCGCTCAACAAATTCCACATGGGTTTTGCACCTAGAGCAATACTCCGCAGCAAAAACACCTGCAATATCGCGAACGGAAGGGTCAGGAACGCAGGGGAGAACAGCTTGAACGAGAATCCCAGCAATGCCGACGACGCCAGCAGTACATATGCGGCGGCCACAAGCACGTGGTGAAGGCGCAGTGCATTCTCCCATCCGATTCGAGTCAACAAAGTGGAACGTTCGTATTTCAGGTCGTCTGCGTAGGACGGAAAATCGAGTGCCACCAGAGTCGCTACCAACAAGAGCGTGAGCGCTGCAGTGCAAGCATTGAGCAGGCGGTGAAGACTTCCCGCTTGAAGCAGAAATCCGATGGAAGGCGCAAGGTAGGCGATTTGAACCGCGAGTAGCAGCTCCCCGAATCCCTTATCCACCACGCGGGCAGGCGGGACGGCAAAAAGCAGTATCACCAGCAGCGAAAAGCCCAAGCACAGCAAGGCGGACGTTGAAAGCCCGTCAGTTCTGTAGATGACGAAACCCACAAAGCCAATGGCCGAGAGCGCGGCGAAAGAAGTGTACAGCGCCGCGGAGCGGACGATCCTTCGCTGCTCCGGGGTCTCGTTCTCAACGAGAGGCTCCACGACAGGTCGGAACACAGCTGCCAGAAGACCCATGCTCGTCTGGGCCAGTACTATGCCCCCTAGGCCCAACAACATCACATTCAGCTTGCTGGCTGTCCCCAAGTAGCGCGCAATGCCCGCTCCCAGCGTGTACGTGAGCGCTACGAGCAGCAAGAGCAAGGGGCGGGAATGGCGAGCCAAAGCCCTGAGCACAAACATGCACGTGCCTACTCTGATCTCAAGGAGCGCCGCACGTCGCGATAATGCGCTTGGCTATGAATGTAGATCATCTTGACCATCTCGCGAAGTGTTGCAAGGCCCAGGTAAGGATGCCGGCCGCGTTTCTCCAGGTCCTCGCCGCTCAGGTCCATGACAAATCCAATCATTTCTTCGCGAGCCGCTGTGTATTGCTCGAGCAACTCCGGCCATCCCATGTCTTGGGTCTTCTTCTGCTGGCTGGCATTGTACCGGTCAATGACGAAGTCCTCGGATACGCCGGCTCCCCCATGCCGTATCTGGTCAAATAGCTTCAGAAATTCACGCTCCGATGTCATGAGGTGCGAAAGAATGCTGCGAACTGTCCAGGTAGTCCCCTCCGTATACACCTCGGCGTTGCACTCGGGATCAGCGAGGCCAGCCATGAAACGAATCAGCCTGTCTCCGTCGGTCCTAAGCTTTGCACCGAGGGCTGCAGAATCATCCATCGCCGCCCCTAGGGTTGCATCTCAGCATAGTTGATGGCCTTCTTGCCCGTCGCATACCAGTAATAGCTCCTCAGCTTCGAAATATCCTTGGCAATCTTGTCGCTGTCCGGAAAATCGCGACGGACATAGTAGTAGTGAGACTCATAGGGGCTGTCGCCGAACGCCGCCGCGAGCAGATAGTCATTGGACTCAGCATAGCTCTTGAGGGTCAGGGTCATCCGGTGCCAGTCGTGAGCAAGATCCTTCTCAGTCGTCCGTGGGGGCACAAGCGGGGAAAAATACGCATGAAAGACAATTAGGTGCGGACGGTATGTATCAAGGTATTCCGTCGTGATCTCACCGTGTTGGGCAACCCAGGCATCGTTGAGCCCCCACGCATCGACGGCGGTCCAGCCGGAGTACAGTGGAAGTAGCCCGGCTTCCGTAGTGGCGATCACGTATCCTTTCTCGCGGTATTCCGCCAGCAGTCTCGCAACATCGTACCTGCCGTCTGCCTCATAGGCTATGCCACATGCCTGTTGCTGGGAAGTGAGCCGGCAGGCCTGAGCCGCGCCGTATCGGAGAACGCCGTAGGCCACAGCCACACTTGCCAGAAGCCAGACCCCTCTGGCAATGCGTTGCGAGGCCGGTGGCCAGGAGAATCCCGATTCTTGCCTGATTCCCTGTACCAGCGGATAGTAGCTCATCAGGACAAGCGGCCAGAGTGCATACTGAAAACGCCCGCCGAAATTGGTTTCATTGGACACAAGGATGAATGAGGCTGCAAAGAAGAGCAGGGGCACAATGAAAGCTACGGTCTGCCGCGCGGTCCGTCTCGAGCGCAGCCCCAGGATGAATGCCAGCCCAAAAGGGCCTGCAAAGCGAAGCAGGTAGCTAAGGGATTCCCAGAACGAGTCCCAGTGCAGCAAGCCGCCGCCCTTCTTGTAGTAAGGGTTCGGCAGTGGATGGCCAAAGTAGCTCCAATGCCACACAAAGTAAGTGCCGCCGAGAACCAGCATCACGATCACGAAGATCACAACAATGCTGCGCGCGCGTTTCCATCCTCTGAAGATCACCACCGACAACAGCATAACGGTTGCCAGAAGGACCCCCTCCGGTCTTGCAAGACCGGCAAGCAGGGCGGCGAGAGAGAAACCCCATATCGCCCACTTCGCCGGCGCATCGGTCTGCATCAGCAAGAGCCCAAACCACCAAGTGATTCCCACCAACAGCCCAAAGAACGGTGTCCCGAAGTATGCCGCGACATACCAGAGGCCGGTGCCAACGGCGAGGTAGACCGCGGTTAGCAACGAGGCGATCACGCACGCTTTCCACACCTTGCGATTGACCCAGTAGACAAGGAGGACCGTGAGGATGTGAGCACCGAGGCCCAATGCGCGAACAGATCTTCCGATTGGGAGGCCTGCTTTGATCAATGCCGCTACGCTGGTCATGAACAGGAAGTCGGTTGCCCCGTCCACTGGAGGTTCGCCGATGTTCCACACAATGCCATGGCCATGGGCGAGATTCTCGGCGTAACGCATCAGCATCGCAGCGTCTTCAAAAGGGGGACCATCAAAATCCACGTAGGTGGAGCCGTAGAACAGCATCACCGCCAGCAGTGCCAGCGATGCAAACAAGTCGAGGTGACGTCGAAGCACAGCCGAGACCTTATCCAAGGAGCGAATACCCGCCGTCAATCACAAGGGTCTGACCGGTGACGTATTCATTCTTGAGCAGGAATTCGAAGGCCGCGGCGATCTCATCCGCCGTGCCGGCCCGCTTCAGCGGAAGCCGCTCGATCAGCCGCGTCCAGTCAGAGTCGGACGTTTCTCCCGATCGGAGCACGAGGCCCGGAGCTATGGCGTTCACTCGAATGGCAGGCGCATATGTGCGTGCCAGCACTCCGGTCAACGCTTCAAGACCTGCCTTGCTTACAGAATACGCCGGGAAACGACTCCAACTCTTTCGGGCGCCGACATCGGTGATATTGACGATCAAGCCGCCGGATGACATTCGCGCGGCGGCTTCCTTGGCGCACAGGAATGGGGCTCGGAGATTGAGATCCAGGGTCGCGTCCCACTCACTCACGCTCAGGCTTCGGGCATCGCCCGTGTAAAGGCGGCCGGCCGAGTTTACCAGCACCCGCAGCTGGTGCGGCAGCTTGTCAACCTCCGAGAACATGGCGCCAATCGCGGCCGGATCGGTAAGGTCAGCCTGTTGCAGGAAAACCGGCGACCCGAGAGCGCGCAGCTCGCGTGCTGTCGTTTGAGCCTGGTCCTCCGAGGTCCAAAAGTGGAGGCATACGGCATACCCCTCGCGAGACAACACCGTCGCGAAGGCCTTGCCGAGACGGCGCGCGCCACCTGTCACAAGTGCCAGAGGTCGCGACTCCATGCGAAGGTTTTACCACAAAACCCCTCGCCCGTTCGGAGGGCGCTATTTGCGAAAGAAGTTCGAGACGAAGAACCAGATGTTGGCCGGACGCTCCGCCAGCCGCCGCATATAGTATGGATACCAGTGTGTGCCAAACGGCACGTAAACGCGCACGCTGTACCCCTCGCGCTGCAGCTTCTCTTGCAGATCGCGCCTGATACCGTACAGCATCTGGAACTCAAATGCCGACGTGGGAAGTCCGATCTTTTCAGCATATTGTGTGGCAAATGCTATGCGCTTCTCGTCGTGAGTTCCAATTGCTGCGATTGGCGGAACGCACCCATCAGGGCTACCCTTTGAAGACCTCATGCCTTTCGCCGCATCCATCATGAGCTTGGTCAACAGGTCGAAATTGGCGTCGACATCGGCTTTCCTGGGAAATGCCTTGCTGGCAGGCTCCTGGTACGCACCCTTGATGAGTCGGATGGGCGTCTTGTCCGAAAGCAATTTGCGCGCGTCAGCCTCAGTGCGATACAGGTAAGACTGGAGCGCGATCCCAACATTTCTGTAACCCTTGCGCCGCATCTGCTGACACAATCCGATCGTCTGGTCGGTGTATGGGGTGTCCTCCATGTCGACACGAACGAAGTTGTGGTACTCCTTGCCCTTTGCCAGGATACGCTCCAGGTTCTGGCGGCAAACGCGTTCGTCGAGACCGAGTCCGATCTGGGTAAGCTTGATGGAAACATTTGCGCAAAGGCCGGATTTCTTGATTGCCCCCAGTGTTCTCGTGATCGCCACAGTTGCCTCGGAGGCCTCCTCGGCAGTACTGGTGTGCTCGCCCAAGTGATCGAGGGTGACCTTGATCCCCCTTGCGTTGAGATCCCGGATCACACGCAGCGCATCTTCGATCCTCGTACCGGCTATGAAACGAGAGGCCGCCTTCCAGGCAAAGCTCCAACCCATCACCAGCCGCTGCGCCCATGACGCCTTGGAAAGGTAGATCAGCAATGATCGAAGCATAAGTTCCCCTTTGCACAATTGATCGCGATTATTGTAGCACAGGAGCCCATCATCGCTGTGTTATACTTTTTTACGACGAAAGTCACATTTCGGAGGCCAGTTGAGAAACCGCAGTGCAAGCATCCTGCTGCGCGGATCCGCGATCTTCCTGCTGATCATTGCGACATTCCTGACGATTTCCTCTCTCATAGGCTACAGCCGGCAGCGGAACAACTATCCGGCTGGCATGACGATTGCGGGCGTTCCCGTTGGCGGTCTCGATCCGCAGGCAGCATCACAGCGCGTTCTGCAGGTCTATACCTCTCCGATCGAAATCCTCTACGGTGCTGGCGTCATCCAGGTTGAGCCGAGCACCCTGGGATTTCAGCTGGAGATGGACTCGATGTTGGCCGCGGCGGATCTAAGTCGCACGGGCGGACCATTCTGGGGTGGCTTTTGGGATTTCCTCTGGAATCGCAGCCCCTCCGCCGCTGCCATCCCCCTTCGGGCCACGATAACGGAAGAGCGGCTGCGCGCCTACCTCGTCGGCGAGGTAGCAACACGGTACGACGAGGCTCCCACTCCGGCACACCCGGTGCCAGGGACTACTTCCTTCACGCCCGGCAAGCCAGGCCAGGCGCTGGATGTCGATGCAGCAACTCCCTTGATCGAGGACGCCCTTCGCTCGCCGACCAATCGCTCCGTCACGCTTCCCTCCATGGAGAACACGGTTGCGGCGCGCCCGTCGCTGACGAACCTTGAGATACTGCTGAAGCAGCTGGTGACCGCCTCAGGCTTCGACGGTACGATCGGGGTCTACATGCTCGATCTCCAGACAGGGCAGGAGGTGCACTTCGCTCTCAACGCTGGCCAGGAAGCCTCCGTCGATCCCGATGTTGCCTTCACGGCATCGAGCACCATCAAGATTCCGATCCTGGTGGCGTACTTCATTCAGCACGGAAAGGACCCTGTCCCTGAAGATGTCAATCAGAAGATCCTGAACATGATTCACAAGTCAGACAACGTTGCGTCCGATGACGTGATGACAGAACTCAGTCCCGAGACGGGCCCGCTGATCGTCACGCAGTATCTGCGGAAGTTGGGGTTGTCAAACACATTCATGGCAGGATTCTTCTATCCAGGCGCACCCCTGCTTCAGAGATTCACGACCGCATCAAACCAGCGCACCGATGTCTTCACGGATCCGGACATCTACAATCAGACCACACCGTCGGAAATGGGTATCTTGCTTGAGGACATCTATCAATGCGCTGAGACCGGCGGCGGTGCACTTGTGGCAGCCTTTCCGGATCGGATAGGCGCTGCTGTCTGTCAGCAGATTGTCGCGTATCTGCTTGCCGACAGAATTGGGGTCCTTCTGGAAGCAGGTGTACCCGAAGGCACCCAGGTGGCACACAAGCACGGATGGGTGCCGGACACTGACGGAGTCGTCCGCAATTTCAGCGATGCAGGGATCGTGTATACACCAGGCGGCAACTTCGTCCTTGCGATCTACACGCACCATCCGGTTCAGGTTGTGTTCGATACGGCCAATCAGCTCTTCGCGAGCCTGACCCAGGCCGTTTACAACTACTTCAATACGACCCAATAGTGCCGTGTGGCCACCGAGCGTGGCCCAGCGCGCAGCGCCACCGGGCATCCCGAAACGACATGCATACTGAATCGAATATAATGCATCCATGAGTGCCGCGCTTGGTCTCCTGCGTCTTCAGCAAGTGGATAGCCGCTTAGATCAGCTGGAGGACAAGCTTGAGTGCATCAGGGCGGAACTGGAGAACGAGGCGGAAGCAGCCGCAGCGCGGCAGGCGTTTGAAGCCGCACAGTCGGAACAACAAGAGGCGGAACGGGCCCGCCTGGCGGCTGAGAGGCAAACCGGTTCCCAGCGCAACAAATTACAGCAGGCAGAGTCGACTTTGTACGGAGGAAGCGTCCGCAATCCCAAGGAATTGCAGGATCTGCAGACCGATGTTGCCTCGCTGAAGAGGCATCTCTCCACGCTGGAAGACACCGAGCTTGAGTGCATGGAGAAGCTGGAGGCGGCCGAGGTGCATCGTCGTGATGCCCTCGAGCGGTTGGACCAGGTCCTAAGTCGGGCAAAGGCTCGTCAGGGAACACTTGTCGAACAACAATCAGGTCTGGTTCGCTCCAGAGAGAATCTGGAGGCGGAACGGGCAGCGGCAGTTGGCGCAGTCGACGGCCGGTTGCTGGAGACCTACGAGAGCCTCCGCCGCTCACGACGCGGTGTCGCCGTTGCTGAGGTCAGCGACAGTGCGTGCAGCGCCTGCGGAACGGTGCTAACGCCGGCCCTGCAGCAGAGCGCCCGACATGCGACGGAACTTGTGCACTGTCCCTCGTGCGGCCGGATCCTGTATGGGGGCTGACTGACCCGCAATTCCCAATCCGACATGCCATGGCGATAGACTTCACCTCGCTTCTGGTTGGCCTCGCGATCGCCACCATACTGTGGTGGGTGATCTCACACGCCCGCCCGCTGTGGCGCCAGCTGGGCGAGAACCTCCGATCCCGCCAGGAGGCTGCGCACCAACGCCGGATGAGCGATGTTGAGGCAGATCATCGGCGGCTGGTCTACCGCCGGGCACAGGGAATGCATTTGGCCGGGCCGATCTTCGCCCTAGATGAGGTCTTGGAAGAGCCGTTGCTGTTGGCGCCCCCTGCCCGGATCGAGCCTGAAGGTGCAGTGGCTTCGGAGGACGTCACTACCATGACGCTGCCGTATCTGCCGGCTTGGCCTGAGCTCGCAGCAGTCTATCAGGCGCCTACGCTCACGGTGGGCGAAGCGCTCGCCGGCGGCGTGCAGCTCGCCATCATCGGCCAACCCGGCATGGGCAAGACAGTTGCCCTGGCACATCTTGCAACACTGGCTGCCAATCGCAGCGAGGCGCTGGGTCTGCTGCGGGACCATGTCCCCTTCTTGCTGCATGTCGCGGATCTGCAGCTGCCGACAACCGGGCACAAAGACCTTTTGAGTCGTGTAATCGATCTCACCGTCGACGGTGTTTCGGTCATTGACACCGGCCGCATTGAGAGATTCGTGACTTCCTGCTTTCGAGGCGGTCGTGCTTTGATGCTCATGGACGGCTACGACGAACTCACCGAACCGGGACAGCGCGCCGTCACCGAATTCCTGAGGCAGATCATTCTTGAATACCCGCGTGTCCGCGTGGTTGTCACCGGCGCCCCTGAGCATCTTGATGGAATCCTGGGCATTGGGTTTGTGCCGTTAACACTGACGGCGTGGAATCGTCGTCGTCAGGCGCGCTTCATAGCACGATGGGTAGAACTCTGGTCCAAAACCATTGCCCTCGAGCGAACGTCATCGACGGACCAACGCTCAACCGAGCCCTTGATGCTCGGCAACTGGCTTGGCCTCAACAACCGAAACTCAACTCCGCTTGAGCTGACGCTTAAGCTGTGGGCAGCCTGCGCTGGGGATTGTGTGGGTTCGCATACCCTCGACGCGATTGCGTCTCACGTACTCCGGCTGGTGCCAGCCAACACTCCCCCGGCAGCACTGGAAACCTTGGCCATTCAAGTAATGCTCACAGCTCAGCCCGTTTTTGATCCGCGCAAGGCGCGTGCGTGGGTAAGGGAATTTGAATTGCCGGAAGAGGCTTCGACCGAACCGAGGCAATCAGTATCCGGTTCCAACGATGTACACGACGACCTTCCGCTTGCAGAGGACGTGGCCCCCCAAGCGCCAGGGGTCGAGGCTCCCACACCCGGATTGCTCGGGAAATTGGCTTCCACAGGCCTGCTGATGCCCTTTCCGAACAATCGGATGCGCTTCGTCCATCCCATCTTTGGCGGTTTCCTCGCCGGCCGAGGGCTGAGGAGCTACAAGGCTGAGGACACACTGATCAATCAACCCGACTGGATCGGGAAACTGCTGACAATGCGCTACTATGCCGCCTATGCGGATGCCAGTGCGCTGGTCGATTCCATGCTGCATTGGTCCCGACTTCCCATGCACCGCCCAACACTCACGTCTGCGCGCTGGCTCCGGGACGCTCCCCGAGATGCCACATGGCGCGGCAGGATACTGGCCGCCCTGGCAGAACTGATTCAGACACCGGGGCTTCCCCTATCACTTCGTGGACAGGCCGTGGCCGCGCTTGCCGCCAGCGATGACCCAGTTGTGGCGCTGCTGTTCAGACAGTTGATCGGATCGGCGTCCGCTGAGGAGATGCAGCTGGCGGCACTGGGTGCAGGCGCCGTCGAGGATGCCAAGGCAATCCCTGCCCTTAAGGGAGCGCTGCTGTTCCCAGGCATTTCGGCGCGACGTGCGGCGTGCTTGGCGCTTGTGGCAATTGGAACGACGTCTGCGCTCGAGGCGATCGGGCAAGCGCTCCTAGGCGGGGACGATGATTTGCGCCGGTCCGCCGCAGAGGCACTCGCAAATGATCCGGGTGAAGGTCATGCCATGCTCAAGGACGGCGCCACTATGACTGACATTCCGTTGCGCCGCGCGACGGCGTATGGTCTCGGCCGCATCAATGAGCTCTGGGCTGCGGACCTCCTGGAGAAGATGCGCGTGGAGGATGATCAGTGGATTGTTCGCAACGCGGCCAGCGAGATGATCGAGGCTCGCACCCAGACAGTGAACCCGCGCGCGCCGCGATCCCTTGCACCACCCTCCGAGAGCGCCTGGCTCATCAGGTTCGCGGCCACCCAGGGGATCGGCATTTCAGCGGGCGCGCCGGCCACCTCGGTC
>Ga0315289_10000415_pt1 | contig 66755 bp, 82 predicted proteins | sample YL17G11_40_MG_FD_203452 | JGI IMG/M metagenome (GOLD analysis project Ga0315289, IMG submission 203452) | Sediment microbial communities from Yellowstone Lake, YNP, Wyoming, USA - YL17G11_40 | ecosystem: Environmental > Aquatic > Freshwater > Lake > Sediment | place: USA: Wyoming | collected... | reverse complement strand
TTACCCCAGCTATTCCATATTGAGTGGAAGAAACATGACCGCCAGCAGTTAAACCAGGAGATAAAAAGAAGTCCCCTGGCTTTAAAAAAGCTTGATAAATACACAAATTTGCCACCGCTCCTGAAATTGATCTCGTATCAACAAATTTTGTTTTAAACCTCTGAGCAAAAATTTTATTGCAAATCTTTTCTATTTGGCTTGAATATTTTACCCCTTGATAATGGGTAATAAAATCCTCCCCCTTCACCCCATGTTCATTATATCGTCCTACAAAATCTGAAACTAAAAATTTTCTAGCTAATGGAGAAAGCACATTTTCACTGGCAATCATATTTAAACATTCATTTTCTCTCCAGCGATTATGTTTTTCAATGATTTGTTTTATTTCCTTTAGTTTTTTCATAACGCTCTTTTAAGTTTAATTTGTTCTTCTTTCTTTATAAGTATAAGCGGGGAGGTCTTTGGTGACATGCAATAAAACTTCTTTCACCTTTGCTTTTAATTCATCGATCGTTCCTGTGTTCAAAATTGTGAAATCGGCCATGGCAATGGGACCACCTTTTTCAATATTTTCAATTTCGGCGAAATCCCGGGCTTTGGCTTCTTTTTCTGTCAATGGGCGGAAGCGTTTTTTTTCATCATTTTCTACGCTTCTATTTTTTAATCTTTCATATCTCAATTTTGGCGGAGCATAGACGGCTATCACATAAAGTGAATCACTATATTTTTCTTTGAGTATTTTATATTCTGACCAACTATAAAGCCCATCAATTACAACATTAGATTTTTTTAACAATGTATCTATTTTAGGGATATTCAAAAAAGCGAAGGCGCCCATTCCATATTCTTTCCTTAAACCCTCTCTTATCTTTTTCTCATTTACTTCATTAATTTTGAGGCCTTTTTCTTTAATTTTATCAAGAGTAATTTGTCCAAATCTTAAATAGGCAAAACCTTCCTTTACTAATTCGTCAGCAACTATGCTTTTACCGGCACCGGTCATTCCAACAATACAGGCAATTTTATTTGACATACTTATACGTCGGAGTTAAGGCCCTCTTTTTTGTTTAAATCCTTTCCGTATTGAAATTTATCATCTAAAATATCCTTTTCTTGCCAATCCTTAACCCAATTTTCAATATTAAATATTTTTATTCCTTTTTCTTTTGTCGAACAAACAACTCTTTTTAATCCAACATTAATAATTATTTTTTTACAAATAAAACAAGGGAAGGAATCTATTTCTTTCCCCTCCCTATCTCGATGATAAATATACATATCGCCACCTAAAATTGAATTACCGCTTCTTGCCGCGTTGATTAGACAATTTTGTTCGGCATGAACTGAACGACAAATTTCGTATTGTCTGCCATGAGGAATTTTTAATTTATCTCTTAAGCATTCATTTCTCTCAAAACAATCTTTAGTTTTTCTCGGAGCACCAATATAACCTGTGGCTAAAATTACATCGTCTTTGACAATAATTGCACCGCCTTTGTTCCGAAAACAAGTGGCGCGCTCGGCTACTTGCTTTGCAATGCTTAAATAATATTCCTCTTTTGAAAGGCGTTGGGGCATAATAGACTACTTCTCTATCTCAATTCCCATATTTTTGGCAGTACCTTCGACAATTTTCATTGCCTGCTCTATCTCTTCGACGTTTAAATCGGGCAGTTTTTGCTCAGCAATTTTTCTCAATTGTTCTCTGGTAATTTTACCAACTTTGGTTTTATTGGGTTCGCCTGAACCCTTCTCAATTCCGGCTGCTTTTTTCAACAATTCAGAAGTAGGGGGTTGTTTCAATTTAAAATCGTAAGTTCTATTTCCATAAACCGTAAGTTCGACTGGAATCGTAAAACCCTCCCGACCCTTTGTCAAATCGTTAAATTTCTTACAAAACTCAGAAATGTTTAAACCATGCGGAGCTAAAGCTGGACCAACCGGAGGGGCGGGTGTCGCCTGTCCTGCTGGGATTTGAAGTCTAATAATTGCTTTTATTTTTTTCACCCCGTTAGAAGTTGTCTTTATATGGCTAATGGCCAATTTCAGACAAATCTTGTTTTTTTATCATACCCCGTCATCAGCAAGCAGAAAAAATTTCTATAATTTTTTCTGCCAAAGACTTCTAACGAGGTTTCATAGTTTTTTAATTTGTAATGAATCTAATTCGACTGGCGTATCTCTGCCAAACATATTAACCAAAACTTTGACCTTTCCTCTTTCTTCATCTGTTTCTGAAACTTTGCCTTCAAAATCCTTGAAGGGACCGTCAGTAATTTTAATTAGATCTCCGATTTTAACTTCAATTTTATATTGGGGCTCTTTAACTTCCATTCTCTTTTTTAGATTTTCAATCTCTTCTTTGAAAACGGGAACAGGGGTAGTACCCGCCCCGACAAAACCTGTAACATTTGGGGTGTTTCTGACTATATACCAAGAATCATCAGTAACAATCATCTCAACCAAAACATAACCTGGATAAACTTTTTCTTCAATAACTTGCCTTTTTCCATTTTTAATTTTAATCTTTTTTTCTTTTGGGACAATAACATTAAAAATTTTATCTTCCATACCCAAAGATTCAATTCTTTGCCTTAAATTTTTAGCCACTGCTTCTTCATAACCAGAATAAGTGTGGATAACGTACCAGTTTTTTTCTTTTGGTATTATTTGTTTTGGCACTTTATTTAAAAGATAAACTTATTTAATAATGTGGTCAAGACAAAATCCAGGCCGCCTAAAAATATGGAAGTTACGATTGAAACTAAAATGACAATCAGGGTGTACCTTAGGGTCTCTTTTTTGGTCGGCCAATTAACCTTTTTTATTTCGGTTTTAACTTCTTTCAAGAAATTAATAATTTTTTTTGGTAATTCGCTAATTCTCATAATTTTAAATATCAAGATTCTTCACCTTTTTAGCATAAGCTCAAAGATCTAAAGCTCTTTTCGATACGCTAAGAACTATATATCTAAATTTCGGACTTTCTTAGCGTATGTCTGAATAAATTTTTTCCTTGGTAAAACCTCGTCTCCCATCAAAATATCAAAAATTTTATCGGCTTCTCTGGCATTTTCAATGGTCACCTGAAGCAAAATTCGATTTTGAGGATCCATAGTTGTTTCCCAAAGTTCCTCTGAATTCATTTCTCCCAAACCTTTGTACCTTTGGATGGAAATCCCCGAAGTTTTTTTCATTGATTTCAAAATCTCAACCTTTTGATTTTCAGTATGGGCATATTTAATTTCTTTTCCGGTTTGAATTTTATAAAGAGGGGGTTGGGCAATGTATAAATACCCTCTTTCAATTATCGGTTGAAAATAACGATAAAACAAAGTTAAAAGCAGGGTACGAATATGGGCCCCATCAACATCTCCATCGCTCATCAAAATAATACGGTTGTATCTTGCTTTCTCGATATTAAAATCTTCAGCTATGGCGGTACCCAAGGCAATGATCAAAGATCTTATTTCTTTTGAGGCTAAAATTTTATCAAGCCTTGTTCTTTCAACGTTCAAGATTTTCCCTCGCAGAGGTAAGATGGCTTGAAAATGGCGATCCCTGGCTTGCCTCGAACTGCCGCCAGCTGACTCACCTTCCACTATATAAAGTTCTGATTCTGCCGGATTAGAAGATGAGCAGTCAGCCAATTTTCCTGGCAAAGTCAATCCTTCTAAAATTCCTTTTCTGATAATTGTTTCTTTGGCGGCTTTAGCTGCCTTTCTGGCTTTTTGAACTAAAATACATTTTTCAAGGATAATTTTACCATCATTGGGATTTCTTTCTAAGAAGTCTGTGACCGTTTCACTTATGATTTGTTCAACTGCCGCTTTTGCCTCGGGATTGCCCAGTTTTCTTTTTGTTTGGCCTTCAAACTGAGGTTCTTTGATTTTAATCGAAACCACGCCAACTAAGCCCTCTCTAATATCTTCTCCGTTTAAGTTCTCGTCATTCTCTTTTAAGAAGCCATTTTTCCTAGCATAGTCATTTAGGGTTCTAGTTAAAGCGGTCCTAAAACCGGTCAAATGAGTGCCGCCTTCTTGGGTAAAGACATTGTTAGCAAAGCTCTCTTCATAGCACTCGTATTCATCAGTATAACGGAAAACAGCCTCAGCTATGACTCCATTTTTTTCTCCAGACCCATAAAAGATATTTGGGTGGATGGGAGTGACATCTCGTGTTAGATATTTAAGATAAGAAAGAAGTCCGCCCTCAAAATAAAAAGTATAAGTTTTAATAGGTTTTATCCTTTGGTCCGAAAAAACAATCTTTAGTCCTTTAGTTAAATAGGCCTGTTGGCGAAGGTAGTTTAAAATACGTTTTTCATCAAACGTTATTTCCTTGAAAATTTCAGCATCTGGCTCAAAGATAATGGTGGTGCCTCTTTCTTTGCATTTACCGACTGTTTTAACTTTTGTTGTCGGTTTTCCTTTCGCATATTCCTGATAATATCTTAAACCATCTCGACAAACTTCGGCCCGGGTATATTTTGAAAGAGCGCAAACCACTGCCACTCCTACTCCGTGCAGACCTCCGGTTGAATTATAAACCTTTCCCCCAAATTTTGCTCCCTTATGTAAATAAGTCATTACCGTTTCGAGCGCTGATTTTTTTGTCTGGGGATGGATTTCAACCGGGATTCCTCTTCCATTGTCTACCACTTTTACTTTATTCCCGGGTAAAAGCATCACATCGATTTTATTGCAATGCCCCATTATGGCTTCGTCAACGCCATTACCACAAACCTCAACTAAAAGATGATGAAGTCCGTCAGAACCGGTTGTACCAATATACATTGCCGGCCTCTTCCTTACCGGTTCTAAGCCCACTAAAACATGGATGTCTTTTGCAGTATATTCTGATTCAATTTTTTTTGTTTTTTTACTCATTTTATTTTCGCACTTCCCACTCTTGTTCTTCTTCTAATGTTTTAATAATTTTTTCTTGGATTTCGTCTATTTCTTTTGAAGAAAGAGTTCTATCCTCGGCCTGATAAATTATATGAAAGGCTAAATTCTTTTTTCCTCCGGGTAATTCTTCCCCTTCATAAATATCAAAAAGGTCAATGTCTCGAATTAAGGGACCGCCAGCTATCTCAATTTTATTCAAAACTTCTTCCACCAAAACATCACACGGCACTAAAATGGCAATGTCTCTAATTAAGGCTGGATAACGTGAAATTGGCCGATAAATCGTTTCTTCAGATGATAACTTCGATAATTTTTCAAAATCAATATCGAAAACTACTACTTTGTCATTGATTTTTAAAGTTTCGAGAATTTTTGAAGAAATCTCGCCTAAAAATCCAATTTCTTCATGGTCAATTTTAATTTCGGCACATTTTTTTGTTTTCCAAATTGATAATTTACTTTCCTCGGGGGTGGGTTTGTACTCGTCATACCAAAAATTACTAATCCCTAATTTAGTTAAAAGCAAATCTACCACTCCTTTTGCCTCAAAAAATTTAGGGGCCCGCTCATCTTTGAGCGGGAGGGTGGAGGGTGGGTTGTAGTCTCCGGTTATTAACCCGGTCAGCATTCTTTTTTCTCTTAACTTTTTATTTTGAAAAACTTTCCCTAATTCAAAAATTCTAATTTCATTAAAAAAATTTTGATTTAAAGTTACATTTTTAAAAAGGTTGGGGATTAAAGAGGGTCTTAAATATTGGTAATCGGCACTGGTCGGATTTTCTATTTCGATAACCGCTGATTTATACTGATTTAACTGATAGACGCTGATGTCTTTTTCGGAAATAAAAGAGTAATTATAAACTTCGGTAAATCCAGCTTCTTTCAAAATATTCTTTACTATATCTTCCCAGAAAAGATCCAGATTTCTTTCTGGGGGGATTAAAGCTGCTGTTGGAAAAACTGAAGGAATCTTTTCGTAATCATAAATTCTTCCTATTTCTTCAATCAAATCTTCTGGAATTGAAATATCTAACCTGAAAGTCGGCACCTCTACTAAAATTTGGTTAATTTGACGAGAACGTTTCTCGTCAATTTTGAAGTCAAGTTTTCTTAGAATGTTTTTTATTTCTCCCAGCGGGATTTTTACACCTAATAATCCTTCGACATAATCAAAATCTAATTTTATTTTTTTAGGTAAAACTTTTTTGGGATAGAAATCAACCAATCCCTGGCAAATTTTACCTCCGGCGATTTCTTGAATTAGGTAAGCTGCCTGATTTATGGCTATTTCCGTTAAATTGGGGTCAATTCCATGCTCAAAGCGCCAAGAAGCATCGGTTTTTAGGTCTATTTTCTTTGAACCCCGCCTAATAACTCTTTGATTAAAATTAGCTGATTCTAAAACCACTATTTTTGTGCGATTAGTTATCTCGGCCTTTTTGCCTCCTTTAATTCCGGCAAGAGCAAGAGGTGTCTTTAAATCAGCGATGACTAGAATATCATTATCTAAATCATACTTTTCTTCGTCTAAAGTTATAATTTTTTCGCCTTTTTTAGCAAATCGGACAATGATTGTTTTACCTTCAATTTTTTCTCCATCAAAAGCATGAAGGGGTTGACCGCTTTCTAACATCACGTAATTAGCAATGTCAACTATATTATTAATTGGTCTTAACCCACAAACCTTCAATCTTTCCTGGAGCCACTTTGGCGAGGGTCCAACCCTAACTTCGATAATTACTCTGGCAGTATATCTCGGACAAGCCTCTCGATGTTTGACATCAACACGAACAAAATCTTTGGCTTTTAAGCTTCTATCTTCTATCAATTTGCTTTCTGGAACTTCCAATTTATAATTCAAAATTGTTGCCACTTCCCGAGCAATGCCAAGGTGGGAAAAACAATCCCCGGCTCTATTGGGTCGAACATCGATATCTAAGACAAAATCTTTGTTTTCTTTTCTAATTTCTTCTACTTCGGCAAAATGCCCGGATACTAAATCAGCCAATTTCTCTGGGGTTGGTAACTTTCTTTTAAAAAATGATTGTAGCCAGTTATAGGAAAAAACCATATTAAAATTGATTAAGAAATCTTAAATCTCCCGACCTAAATAATCTGATGTCGTCAATTCTGTATTTCATCATTGCTAATCTATCCAAACCAAAACCGAATGCCCAGCCTCGCCATTCTTTAGGATTTAGTTTCGAATATTTAAAAACATTCGGATGAACCATACCTGCTCCTGCCACTTCTAGCCAGCCTGTCCTTTTGCAAAGAGGGCAGCTTCTTCCCTGACAAACTAAACAAGTTATACTGACATTAAAAGATGGTTCGGTAAAGGGAAAGAAGTCAGGCCTCAATCGAAACTTAATGTCTTTATCAAAGAACTTTCGGAAAAATTCACCTAAGATGGCCTTAAAATGGGGCACTGAAGTTTCTTTATCAACCATTAATCCCTCAATTTGATAAAGTTGAAACTCGTGCCTGGCATCGGTTGCCTCGTGCCTAAAAACATTACCAGGAACTATAATCCGTAAGGGAGGGTTATGACTTTCCATATAACGGATTTGGACTGGAGAAGTATGAGTCCTTAATAATAGTTTTAAGTTTTTAGTTTTTAGTTTTAAGTTTTCTTTTAGCCAGAAGGTATCCCAAATATCTCTGGCCGGATGGTTCTTGGGAATATTCAAAGCATCGAAATTGTACCATTCATTTTCAATTTCTGGTCCTTCCACCACTGAAAATCCCATCGATTGAAAAATTTCTTCAACCTCTCTTTTTACCTGAGTTAAGGGGTGCAAATGACCCAAAATTGGCTTTTTTCCTGGGATGGTAATATCAATCCATTCTTTTCTTTCAACTTCTTTTTCAATTTTTTCTTTAATATCTTTAGCTTTTTTTTCAAATTCAACCATTAAGAAATTTTTTAGTTCGTTAGTTGTCTTACCAATTTTAGCTCTTTTGGTTTTTGATAATTTTTCTAAAGAATGCAAAATCTGGGTAATTTGACCTCTTTTACCTAAATATTTTCGGAAAATTTCATCTAACTCTTTCAAGTTTTGACTCTTTTTTATCTCGTTTTTTGCCTCAATTTTGAGGATTTTTAGATTAATTTTAGCCATAAGTTAATATCTCATTTTAACCAAATTTTAAGCAAAAATCAAGCCCTACTCTGTGGATAAAAATAAAAAAGCCTAGAGATGAATCTAAGCTAGTTGGCGGATCCAAGGGGATTTGAACCCCTGATCTTCCCCGTGACAGGGGGATGTGTTAAACCGGACTACACCATGGATCCATTATGCCAGGGGTGGGAATTGAACCCACGACCTCTCGCTTATGAAACGAATGCTCTAGCCAACTGAGCTACCCTGGCATTGCGGGGTCAGGAATTGCACCTGAGTTTCCAGCTTATGAGACTGGCGACATACTACTTGTCCACCCCGCGATAAACGCTAATCTCATCTTATAAAGAATATCTTAAAAGATTTTTTAGAGAGCGTCAAGTTCAATTAGGGATTTTTCGTAAACTACCAGGGCTTTTTTTGCTTCTTCTTGACTCAATTTATAAGTGGGGTCATGGATGATATCGTTTCTAATCTTATGAATTTCACGTAGCTCTTCGAGGTTAGGCAAGATGTCGGGTGTTAATTTGTCTAATTTCTCGCCGAAACTTTCTCCAGTATATCCTAAGTTTTTTAAGGTCTGGTCTACCAATGAATCAGCTTCAATTACGGCTAATTTTATCTCAGATTCAAGGCCAGTTTCTAATCTCTCTTTAATTTTTTTCCATTCTTTTTTGAACTTTTTAATTCCGTAGGGCCGGTAGGTTAAAATTTCTTTTAAATCCCACAAAAGTATTCTTTTTAACCAGCTGGTATTAAATAAAGCCCAAACGGTAAAACCAAGAAAAAATAGGCCAAAGAAAATAAAAATAGTCTTTATCACAAGTAACCAACTTGTAAATTCTGGAAATAAAAGAAATTGAATTATTTCATTAATTATTGTTTCAAATTCTTTCATAAGTTTTGGCTATTTCTAAAATTTTATTTTCTTCGAAGGGTTTCCCGATAATTTGGAGTCCGACGGGTAATTTACCGATTTTTCCGCAGGGTATGGAGATAGCTGGTAATCCGGCCAAATTGACTGGAGAAGTAAAAACGTCACAAAGATACATTAAAAGAGGGTCCTCGATTTTTTCTCCGATTTTAAAGGCAGGCGTTGGAGCAACCGGAGTTAAAATGAAGTCAACCTTTTCAAAAGCCCTTTTAAAATCTTCTCGAATTAAAGTTCTAACTTTTTGGGCTCTTAAATAATAGGTGTCGTAATAACCGCTAGATAGTGCATAAGTGCCCAACATGATTCTTCTTCTTACCTCGGCACCGAAACCCTCTCCCCTACTTTCTAAATAAATATCCATTAAACTTTTGACTTCTGACTTTTGACTTTTGACTTTTGAGAATCCGTATTTTATTCCGTCATAGCGGGCTAAATTTGCCGAAACCTCACTTGGTACAATAATGTAATAAGTGGCTATGGTATATTCAGTATGAGGAAGACTAATTTCTTCAATTTTCGCTCCCAATTCTTCATATTTTTTTATCGCAGTTTTGATTATTTTTTCAACTTCCTTGTCTATCCCTTTGATAAAATACTCTTTGGGAACACCAATTCGTAAATTTGAAATTTGAAATTTGCCTGCCCCGCAGGGAGCTTGCTCTCCTTCGGGGAAATTTGAAATTGTAGATTCGACCGAAGTCGAATCTAATGGGTCTTTTCCCGAAATCACATCAAAAACAATTTTTGCATCTTCTACCGTTTTGGCCAAGGGCCCAATTTGGTCTAAAGAAGAAGCCATGGCAATCAAACCATATCTCGACACTGCTCCATAAGTCGGTTTTAATCCCACTACCCCACAAAAAGAAGCTGGTTGTCTAATTGAACCACCGGTATCAGACCCTAGGGCATAACAACTCATCTTACTGGATATAGCGGCAGCTGAACCAGAAGAAGAACCGCCAGGAACCCGAGTTAAATCATTGGGATTTTTGGTCGGGAAAAAAGCCGATCTCTCGCCCGAAGCACCCATAGCAAATTCATCAAGATTGGTTTTTCCTAAAATCACTGCTCCCTGCTCTTTTAATCTTTTTATAACAGTGGCGTCATAAGGAGCAATATAATCTTCCAAAATTTTAGACCCAGCCGTACATCTCACTCCTTCAACTAAAATGTTATCTTTAATAACACAGGGAATGCCGGCTAATAACGGGATTTCCTGACCCCCCAAAATCATTTCATCAACATTCTTTGCTTGAGAGATGGCTAAGTCTTTACTAATGGTTAAAAAGGCCTGAATTTTTTTATCTTCTTTTTCTATTTTATCTAAATAATTCTTACAAAGTTCCAGGGCTGAAAACTCTTTTTTCTTTAATCCTTGGTGGGCCTCTTTAATTGTTAAGTTGGTCAATTCCATCTTATAAAATAGATTTAACTTTTAAGTAACCGTCTTTAGTTTCCGGCGCTAGATCCAATAACTTTGAACTTTGAACTTTAAACTTTAAACTTTCTCTGTCTTCTCTCATCACATTTTCCACTAAAATGGAATGGGTTGTGGGTTCGCTTTCCGAGATATCAACTTCTTTTAGTTCCTCAAAATAATCTAAAATTGAAGAAAGTTCTTTTTGAAGTTGTTCAATCTCTTTTTCTGTCAAACCCAGTCTTGCTAATTTGGCGATATGTTTTACTTCTTCTTTATTAATCACGTTATTTAAGTGGTTCTAACTCGGCTGTTTCCACTAAGACCTCATGTAATTTATCCAATTCTTCCAAAACCATTCCCGCTCCTCTAACAACAGCCGTCATTGGGTCTTCAATAATTTTGGTTGGTATCTTTGTTTCTTTTTGAATTAAGGTATCCAAACCTCTTAAAAGAGCCCCTCCTCCCGCCAGGTAAATTCCGTTTGCCATAATATCGGCCAATAACTCAGGGGGAGTTTCTTCAATAGCGGTTTTGATTTCGGTAACAATAAACCTAATTGATTTTTCCATCGCCCTTTTTATGTCTTCATCAGAAACTAAAATTTCTTCAGGAAGACCGGTCACTAAATTTCTTCCCCTCATTGGCAGTTCTCTTTTCTCTTTTAAGGGAAAGGCCGAACCTATTCCAATTTTCATTGTTTCAGCCGTTCTTTCCCCTATCAAAAGTTTGTATTCTTCTTGGGCAAAACGAATTATGTCTTCGTTAAGTTTGTCTCCGGCTATTCTTAAACTTCTTGATAAAACAATTCCTCCCAAAGATATAACCGCTACTTCGGTTGTCCCTCCGCCGATATCCACAATAAAATTCCCTCCTGCTTCTTGAACCGGAAGTCGGGCACCAATAGCAGCTGCCATTGGTTCCTCAATTAAAAAAACTTCTCTGGCACCGGCTGATTTCCCGGCATCAATCACCGCCTTTCTTTCCACCTCGGTCACTCCGCAGGGAATTCCTATGATTATTCTCGGCGCTATCCATTTTCTTTTTCTGGCTTTTTCAATGAAATATTTGAGCATTTGCTCTGTCACTTCAAAGTCCGAGATTACTCCTGACCTTAAGGGTCTGGTAGCTACAATGTGGGCCGGAGTTCTGCCAACCATTTTTTTAGCTTCCAAGCCAATGGCTAAAACCTGACCAGTTTTTTGATTAATGGCTACTACCGATGGTTCCTGGATGACAATTCCCCGTCCTCGAACATAAACTTCTGAGTTGGCGGTTCCTAAGTCAATGGCAATGTCTTCTGAAAAAAATTTTAAAATTTTATCTAACATTTTGAGATGTAGGATTTAACATTTGAGATTTTAACAAGTTTTGTTTGTTTCTCATTTCTCTTTTTAACTTCTAGACAGTTTTGTTTTAATGTCTTTTCACTAACAACTAATCTTAATGGTATTCCAATTAAATCGCAGTCGGCAAATTTTTCTCCAGCTGACTTATCTTTTCTATCGTCATATAATACTTCTAACTTTCTTTTTTGTAAATTTCGATATAGCTTCTCAGCTATTTTATCAACGCATTTTGACTTCGTTGACGGAAGAGAAATTAAATGAATTTGGAATGGAGCAACCTCTTTTGGCCAAATAATGCCTTTTCCATCGTGATTAACCTCAACAATGGTTGCCATTAACCTCGGAACTCCTATCCCATAACATCCCATTAAAATTGGTTTTAATTTACCATCTTTTGAGCGGTAATTTGCAAACATGGCTTCGCTATATTTTGTTCCCAGATAAAAAATGTGGCCAACTTCAATTGATTTTTTTTCCTCCAAGATTCCTTTACATTTGGGGCATTTTTTTATTTCGCCCACTTTTTCAACGTTTGCCCCAAAACCGCATTTTTTACACAATAAAATTTTATCCTCACCAGTTTCAGTCACCACCATAAATTCATGAGAAAGTTCACCCCCAATTGTTCCCGAACTGGCTTCAACACAAATTGCCGGAACGCCACAGCTTTTGAAGATTTGGAAATAACTATTTTTAACTTTGCCATAAAAATTGACTAAATCTTTTTTCTCGGCGTGAAAACTGTATAAATCTTTCATCACAAACTCTCTTAATCTCAAAAGGCCGCCGGCCGCTCTCATTTCGTTGCGAAATTTAGTTTGAATTTGAAAAAGGGAAAAAGGCAAATCCTGATAAGACTTAATTCTTTTCCTGACAATATCAACTATTTCTTCTTCGTGAGTCGGGCCCAGGGCCGTTTCTTTTTGATGGCGGTCCTTGAAAATAAATAAGGGGGGGTTAATTGTTTTCCATCTATTAGTTTCTAACCAAAGTTTTTTGTCTTGCAAAACCGGCAAATAAACTTCTTGGGCTCCTAAACTCAGCATTTCTTCTCTTATTATTTGTTCAATTTTTCTGTGAACCCTAAACCCCAAAGGCAAAAATCGATAAACTCCGCTAATTGTCTGTTCAATAAAATCACCTCGAACCAAATATTGATGGCTGATGTTAAAAGCATCTTTTGAAATTTCTTTTTTGGTTTGAATAAAAAGCTCGGAATACCTCATAACTAAAATATTTTACCTAAATCGTTTATTGCCACCCAAATCGACAAGGCAACTAAAAACATAAAGAAGGCGGCGGTAATATTTTGTTCTATTTTAGGACTGATTGGTTTTTTTCTAATTGCCTCAATTCCTAAAAAAAGGAGTTTTCCCCCATCAACCGAAGGAATGGGCAAAATATTAAATAAAGCAACATAAATAGCAATCATCCCGATAAATTGCAAAAAATAATTAACTCCCAATTCGCTGGCTTGCACAAATAAATGAAAAATCCCAACCGGTCCCATTAGTTCTACTCCCGAAGGCAGTCCCGAAAAACTATTTTTTATTGCCTGATAATAACCCTGAATTATTGCGGCTGTCATTTTGGCTGTGGTCAAAATTCCCTGCCAGGGAGATAACCACCAAGGGTAAACTTTAGTAGCCGTTCTCATTAAAGCTATTCCCATTGGTCCTTCCCCGCTTGGCGGCGAAATCCTTGGAGTCAATTTAACATCAAAAACTTCTTTCCCCCTTTCAATTGTTAAAGTAATTTCCTGCCCCTTATATTGTTCGGTCAATTCCTGAATTTCTTTAACTTTACTAATTGGAAATTGAAAATTGAAAATTGAAAATTCTTTTATTGTGTCCCCCGCCCTCAGTCCGGCAATTTTAGCTGGGGAATCAGCTGCCAAATCAGCAATTTGAACCTTGGGATTAATCACATTTTTGGTTTCTTCATCTCCAATTGTCATCTCTGCTCCCAAAGAAAAAACAATACTGAATAAAATCGCTGAGATTATCCAAAAAGAGAGTACTCCACCAAAAACAATTAGGGCTCTTTTTAAAAGGGATTTTGTTGAAAAACTTTCCTTATCATCTATTTTTTCAATTTCGCCGGGGATTTTAACAAAGGCTCCAAAGGGTAAAAGATTCAAAGAATAAAGAGTTTGGCCAATTTTTTTTCCAAATAATCTTGGGGGGTATCCAATCCCGAATTCCTCAATCCTGACGCCAAAAAGTTTAGCCAAAATAAAATGGCCAAATTCATGCAAGATAAATAAGCCAATCAGACTAAAAAAAGCAATAAAGATAGTGAAAATCATGTTTGTTTTTTTAAATAAATCTATGAATTTCTATTCGAGTATTTCTTTCCTCTTTTTTTCCGATAATTCTTCGATTTTTTTATTGTATTCATCCACTAATTCCTGTAACTCATCTTTGCCATTGTATTTATCATCTTCTCCGATTTTTCCTTCTCGAAATTTTTCTTGAATTTCATCCCAGGCCTCCTCTCTCCATCTTCTGATGGTTTGTTTGGCTTGTTCTTTTTTCTCAGACACCAAACGAATTAAATCCTTTCTAAATTCTTCACTAAAGGTGGGTAAATTAATTCTGATTAAATTTTTATCAACAATCGGACTAGCCCCAATGCCTCTTTTTTCCAAGGCCTTAACGATAGGTTCGATGTAAGAACTATCCCAGGGTTGAATTAAAATTTGCCTTGGTTCGGGAATAGAAATAGCCGATAGTTGTTTTAAGGGAAATTTTTGACCAAAACATTCCACTTCAATATTTTCAACCAAAGAAGGAGAGGCTCTTGAGGCTTTAGTTTTTTGTAATTCTCTTTCTAAAAAATTAATCGCTTTATCCAACTCGGGCTTTATTTTTTCAATGATTTCTTTATGTGATGTTTTTTCTTCTGCCATATCCTTTAAATATTAATCAATTACCGAGCGACACAGCGAAGGCGGAGAAGAAGGAACCTTCTTCGACTAAAATTCTAACATTAAGATTTCTAAAGCCAGTCTTTGATTAATATTGGTTGTCGACATTAAAAAAATTACTCGTTGAAGTGCCTGAAGAATATTTTTTATTTTTGCTACATTTTTTTGAGAAATTAAAGCGTTTCTAAAATAAATTAGCCAGACATCTAGGGTCTCTTTTAAATTTTCATTCGCCGATAATTCTTTGGCATATTGAAAACGCGAAAATAGCGGAGAATTACAAATTTTAGTTAATTCTTTGATTTTGATTTCTCGCTCTTCTAATTTCTCGGGATTTTCTAAAAAATTCACAACTAAACCCGGTCTTCCCAAGGAAAACTCCACAATCTTCTCCGTCTCTTCTTTTGGAGTTTCTTTCTCTTTTAAAAATTTTCTTATCTCTTCTTTTCCGACGGGATAAAATTTAATCATTTCACATCTTGAAATAATGGTTGGTAAAAGAAAATTGGGATGTTCGGTGATTAAAATCAAAAGAGTATTGCCCTTTGGCTCTTCTAAAGTCTTTAAAAAACAATTTTGAGCTTCCTTGGTCATTGAATGCGCCTTATCAATAATGGCTGCTTTTAAAGGAGCTTTCATTGGTTTCAGGGATAATCGCCAAGAAAGTTCTCGAATTTGGTCAATTTGAATTTGTTTTTTAATAGGCGTAATTAAAATAAAATCTGGATGAAAAAGAGGATTTTCTTTAAAAAGCTGGGAAATAAAATGAAGGGCAATTGTCTTTTTTCCCAACTGCGCTTCGCCGGAAAACAATAAAGCATGAGGGATTTTTCCAGATTCAGCCATTTTCCGGAGAAATTTTATTTGTTTTTGATGTCCAATGATTTCCATTGTCAAATTATTTCTTACTTAATATGCTTTTTTTATAAATATCCAGGTTTTCCAACATCACTCCCGTTCCCTTGGCAACACACAAAAGAGGTTCTTCGGCTAAAATTGCTGGCACTCCAACGGTTTTAGCAATTAATTCCTGGAGGTTCCTTAATAATGACCCTCCCCCACTCAGAACCAGACCTTTTTGCATTATATCGGCAGATAATTCAGGTGGAGTGTCTCTCAAAACTTGTTTCACAACCTGAATAATTTCTGAGAGAACGTCGGAAATGGCTTCACAAACTTCGTTTGAAGTAATTTTGATATTTTTGGGTAAGCCTAAAATTAAATCTCTCCCTCGGATTTCAATTGACTTTGGCTCCTTATCAGGGAGAACGGTGCCAATTTTGATTTTTATTTCTTCAGCCGTTTGTTCGCCGATGGCTAAATTGTATTTTTGCTTAATATAATCAGAAATGGCTAGATCCATTTCATCCCCAGCCACTCTCACTGAAGCAAAATTAACCATTCCGCCTAAAGAAATCACGGCTGCCTCGGTGGTTCCGCCCCCGATATCAACAATCATATTTCCGGAACAAGAATCGATGGGAATACCGGCTCCAATGGCAGCTAAAATAGGGCTTTTCGTTAGATAAACTGCTTTAGCTCCGGCCGCTAAACCTGCTTCAATCACGGCCCTCCTTTCGGTAGAAGTAATCCCGGCCGGTACTCCAATCATTAATTCTGGCTTGAAAAATCGCAAGAAGGAACCGGAAATCTTGTTAATAAAATATCTAATCATTGCCTGGGTCACCCTAAAATCAGCAATCACCCCGTCTCTGAGGGGGCGATAAATCCTGATGGTATCTGGGGTTCGGCCCATCATTTCTTTTGCCGCCTGCCCTACGGCTAAAATTTTATTTTCAGCCAGAGAAACGGCAACAACTGAGGGTTCTTGTAAAACCACCCCTTTTTTAGGAATAAAAACAACTGAGTTGCAGGTTCCGAGGTCAATACCTATTTTCATATCTTTAAAAGAATTCTAACTTAATTTTCAAAATTTGGCAAATCACATATAATAAGAGAAGATATGGAAAGAAGAATTAGAAAAATTTTATTTTTAATTTGTTTAATTATTTTTCTTCTTGCTGCTCCAATAATCATCCTTTATTTTCAGGGCTATCGATTTGATTTTGAAAAAAAATCCTTAACCCAAACCGGGGGGCTTTTTTTAAAGGTGATTCCAAAACAGGTTAAAATTTATATTGAAGATAAATTGGTTCAAAAAACCGATTGGTTTTTTGGTTCAACTTTAATTGAAAATTTATTGCCAAAAAAATATAAAATTGAAATCAAAAAAGAGGGTTTTTATCCCTGGGAAAAAACTTTGGAGATAAGAGAAAAAGAGGTCACTGAAGTTAAAAATATTGTTTTATTTCCTGAAAATTTAGATTTTCAGATTTTAACCAAAAATCTAAAAAATTTTTGGTTTTCTCCCGATGGAAAAGAAATAGTTCTATTGGAAGACTACAACCTACCCACCACCCTCCCACTCTCCGAAGGCGAGCGGGCTCCTGAGAAAGGTTGGGCTTTAAAACTTTATGATTTAGAAAAGAATGTTAAAAGTCATTTAATTGAAGAAGGAGATATCTATTTAAAGGGTCGGGCGGAGTTACTGAATTTAGAATTTTCTAAGGATTCAAGGGAAATTTATCTAAATGTAGGGGTGGGTGAAGAAGAAAGGATTTTTGTCTTAAATTTGGAGAAAATTCCTCCCACTTTATCGGAAAAGAAAATTCCTCCTCTTTTAGAAAATATTATTGCTTCTCAAAATTTTAATGGAAATAATTACCATTTAGATAGTTTTGGCCATCTTTTTAAAAATGGAGAAAAATTAACCAAAAATCCTTTTTCAATCAAGGCTGAAACTGAATACCAATTAAATATTTTTTCAGATTACATTTTCCTTAGAGAGGGCGAAAATTTGTATTTGTTTAATGTTGATTCCTGTTTGTTTGAAAAATTTTTTGAAAAAATTAGTGATTCAAAAATTTCTCCTGACAATAAAAAATTAGTCTTTTTTTCGGATTCGGAAATCTGGGTTTTATTTTTAAAAGAAAAATGGGGTCAGCCAACAAAAAAAGCCGGAGAAAAATTACTTATCACCCGCCTTTCAGAAAAAATTGGAGATGTCTTTTGGCTAGATTCGAATTATTTAATCTTTAATAACGGTGATAAAATTAGAATTGCTGAAGTCGATGACAGAGACAGAATAAATATTATTAATATTGCTGAATTTAATAACCCAAAATTATTCTTTAATAGAAATGACAAAAAATTATATATCTTTAGCGATGAAAATCTTTATACTTCAGCAATTTTATTTTGACCCCGTTAGAAGTCGTCTTAATGGTTTTTGCTGGTCTTTGTTGATAGATAATATTTTTTTAGAATACCTTGATATTTTACGGTAGAAAAAATTTTCAACTTTTTTCTACCCAAGACTTCTAACGGGGTTGAGCCTCGATTTTATTTTTAAAAATCTCCCAGCCTAATTCTCCGGCACCTGCCATCTGACAAATTATTTTAAACTGGCAATATTTGCACTGCCAGTTATCGGGATATTCTGATAATCTGTCGGGAACAATGTTGGAATCAATTTTCGTCTTCAACTGCAATAAAGCATTTAAAAGATGGCGGGTTCTGGCAGGATCATGTTCCACTAAAAACTCTTTTAACTCTTGGGTATCTTTATTAACGTAAAGTAAGATGCCATTTTTAACTTTGAAAAAGTGCAAATATAACTGAAGTTGATCAACATTTTCTTCTTTTGGCGACTCAAGGTTCCTAAAAATCATACTGTTCATGCTTTTTACATCAACGACATACAATATTTTTCCGTCGCTAATTATCGCATCGGCTCTTCCTCTAACCAGTTCCAGGGGGGGGATATCGACTTCGGAAGCAATAACATGAATTTCCCTGGTGCTCAATAAGGGCTTCATTATAAGTTGGTGAATATAATCTCCGTGATCAAACATTCTTAAAACTCTTGCTTCTATTTCTTCTCCGGGAGCTTTTTTAAATTTGAAAAATACCGCTCTGGCGCACTTGCCGGCATCGGTGATATAAAAATGATGTTGTTCTTTGTCTTTCTGACGATCCGTATAGAATTTGTTGATGAGTTCTTTTAGCATTATCTTTTCTGCCACTGGGGGGCTAACTTTTTGTCGTAGCGACAAAATAGTTGGTTAATCTGTTATAATATTCTTTTACTTTGCGTGGATATCAATAACTTCGCTACTTTCACAGAGAGATTTTATTATCTCTGATTTATCTGTAAAAACACTAATTCTTCCATCAGGATGCCTCTTGATTATTACTTCAACCCGTCCTTCTACTGGACTAGAGAATATAACTCCATTTTGAAACTCAATTTTCTCATAACCCTTTGGTTCTAATTTTGGTTGTTCTCTTAAAATAAGTTCCACAATCATAATTTAATATAATTTTAGCATTAAAATTATTCCGACCTTTACCTTTTTATAACAGGAGCGAGGCAACAAGTTTTCAGAGTAAACTTCGGAGGTCTGTTAGCATGGTCTCCGACTTTAGTCGGAGTAACAGACCGAGAATTTAGATAGTCAAATTTCGCTGGAAATTTGAACTATCGGTACTCTGAAACTTCATTGCCGAGCGACTTTATCTTTTCTGCCACTGGGGGGCCTTTCTTGCTCTTTTTAATCCAAATTTCTTTCTTTCTTTCATTCTGGAGTCTCTTTTTAAAAACCCAGCTTTTTTTAATCTTTTTCTAAAATCGGGGTTGAAAAGAGTCAGAGCTCTTGTCACTCCGTGGCGGATGGCTTCCGCTTGACTGGATAATCCTCCTCCTTTCACAACAGTTAAAATTTGGAACTTATCAAGGCATTTCATTTTTTCTAAGGGAGAAATCACTACTTTGTGAAATTCGGAAGTGGGAAAATAATTAGATAATGGTTTTTCATTAACCAAAAATGATTTCTCGCCTTTTGTGAAAAGGCGGACTCTGGCTACTGCAGTTTTTCTCCGTCCCACTGCTTCATAATATTTTTCTATCGGAGGGGCTTCTTTTATTTCTTTTATCTTTGCTACCTTTTTTATCTTTGCTACCTTTTTAACTTTTCTTATCTTTTTGACCTTTTTAGCTTTTTTTGTCGTTTTTTTAACTTTCGGCATAATTTTATCCTATTTTTAATTTCTTTATTATTTTTGCCCTTAATCGATTTTTTGGTAACATCCCCAAAACCGCTCTTTTTAAAACTTGGCCTGGGTCTTGCTTAAAGAGCGTTTTTAGTTGGATTTCTTTCCCTCGGCCGGGATAGCCTGAGTGGCTAAAGTATTTTTTTTGCTCCATTTTTTTCCCGGTGACTTTTAATTTATCAACATTTTTAATGACGACAAAATCGCCCATATCTTTATATGGAAGAAAATCTGGTTTGTGTTTTCCCCTCAACAAGACTGCAATCTCGCTGGCCAATCTACCTAGCACTTTGCCCGAAGCGTCTATTGTATGTGTCTTTATTTGCATAATTGAAAATTTATTTTACTAACTCTATTATAGCCATTTTTGCTCCATCTGAATTTCTTTGTCCTAATTTAATAATTCTCGTATATCCCCCTTTTCTTTCTTTATATCTTGGAGCAATCTCATTGACTAATTTTTTGACAATTTCGGGAGAAAGTTTTCTCGCCAATAATCTTCGTGAATTCAGGTCACCAACTTTAGCTTTTTCAATTTGTTTTTCAGCTAAACTTGAAATTTCCTTGGCTTTAGCTAAGGTTAGCATAATCTTTTCTTTCAAAAAAAGCTCTCTCGTCAATCCTCTCAAAAGAGCTTTTCTCTGATCCCTCTTGCGTGAGAATTTTCTACCCCTTTTTCTTTTTTTCATGCTTTTTCGTTTTAGGGGCCCGTTTACGGGAGGGGGGTGGGTGGGTTGTAGTCTTAATCTTTTTTCCTTCCGGAATTTCAGGTATTGAAATTTTTTCTTTTGGTTTTAGGGTTTCGGTAAATAATGAAAAATGAGAAAGTAAAATTTCTGAAGCGCGGAAAAATGTCTCTTCTGGAGAAATAGTACCATCGGTTTCAATCTCTAAAAATAACCTATCGAAATCTGTCCTCTCGCCCACTCTCATATTTTCCACTCGAAAAGCCACTCTTTGTATGGGGGTAAAAATTGCGTCCAAAGCAATTGTCCCAATTTCTAATTTTTCTTTTTTCCTGACTTCTCGAGGAGAATATCCTATTCCTTTTTCAATTTGAATTTCCATATCTAACTCTGATTTTTTGTCGGTCAGGGTAGCGATATGACAATCTTTATTAACTAATTCTAATTGAGCTGGCAAGTCCAAGTCAGAACCCTTCACCTCCTTTTCTCCTTTAACTACTAATCTGGCCTTTTGGGGTTCTGAAGTAAAGATTTTAAATCGCAATTGCTTCAAATTGAGCATGATAGTGACAACATCTTCTAAAATTCCTGGAATGGTTGAAAGTTCATGGGCCACCCCTTTAATTTTCATTTGGGTTATCGCCGCTCCCTCCAAAGATGAAATGAGAACCCTTCTCAGGGAATTTCCCATTGTTACTCCATAACCAGGATAAAGAGCTTCTATTTCAAAAATAGCTTTATTTTTTTCTTTTTTTATAATTTTTGGTTTGAAAGGTAATGGGATCATATTTTTATCTTGAATAAAACTCAAATATGGCTGGAATTTCAACTGGCGGGGCGACTTCTTCTAGGGTTGGCTTGCTCACAACCTTACCTTCCAGTTTTTCGACGTTTAATTCAAGCCAACTCGGTGTCTTATATTTCTTTATCAAATTTTCAATATTTTTCAAAATATTTTTTTTAAGTTTTTGAGATTTAACTGAAATAACATCTCCTTTTTTCACTTGATAGGAGGGGAGATTCATTGGTTTTTCGTTGACTAAAAAGAAATTATGAGAAACCAGTTGCCTTGCCTGAGGTCTGGAAGGAGTAAAGCCTAATCTGAAAACTGTGTTGTCCAAACGTGATTCTAAAATTTGAATCAAAAAATCGGCCAGATCTTCTGTCTTACCCCTTCTTTTTAATGTTTTATTTACATAATTTTTGAATTGCCGTTCGCTTAAATTATATAAAAATTTTAATTTTTGTTTCTCGCTTAATTCTTTTCCGTATTCGGAAGGAGGACCTTTTCTTCTTTTTCTTTTTTGACCGGGGGGATAGGGTCTTTTTACCATCGGACACTTTGGCGTCAAACAGCGTTGACCTTTAAGAAATAATTTCATTCCTTCTCTCCGACAAATTTTGCATTTATTATTTTTCACTTCGTGAAAAACGCTGTTATTATTATACTCTTCTTATTAAGCTGACTGCGTGTCACCCGCGGTAGTTGCCCGAAGATTTTTTATTTAAGCCTAAACTCTCCTTACTTTTCGGGGACGACAACCATTATGAGGAGTTGGAGTGATATCTTTGATTGAAATGATATTCAAATCTCGGGCGGCCAAACTCCTAATGGCTGATTCTCGTCCCGAACCAATTCCTTTAACTAAAATTTGAATTTTCTCAATGTCTAATTTCTTGACCGCCTGGGCCATTGTTTCGGCTACTTTTGAAGCAGCAAAAGGCGTCCCTTTTTTTGTCCCCTTAAAGCCGATTCTACCTGCCGAAGTCCAATACAAAACCCTTCCCTGGCTATCCGTTAAGGTTAAAATTGTATTGTTGTAAGAAGAGAAAATGTAAATTTTCCCCTCTTTAATTTTTTGAGGGGTTTCGACTTTAATTTCTTTTTGAATCTTCGCTTCAATCTTATCTCTCTCTTTGATTAACTCTTCTTCAGCTATTTTGATAATTCTTTTCTTTCCCATATTATTATGTTGGCGCTGGAGGTGGTTTTCTGCCACTACCTACTGTCTTTCTGACATTTCCTCGAACGGTTCTCGTATTCGTCCTCGTTCTTTGCCCCCTGACTGGTAAACCTCGAAGGTGACGAATTCCTCGCCAGGAACCTATATCTTTTAATCTCTTAATATTCATCATCACCTCTCTCTTTAAATCTCCTTCGATTTTATATTTTTTTTCAATAATTTCTTTAAGTAAGTTAATTTCATCTGGGTTCAAATCTTTTGCCCGACTTTGAGGATTAATCTTAGCTTCAGTCAAAATTTTCTTTGCCAAAGATAAACCTATCCCCTGAATATAAGTTAGAGCTATTAAAACTTGTTTATTTTCTGGTATATTAACTCCGGCTATTCTTGGCATTTTAATTATCCTTGTCTTTGTTTGTGTTTTGGGTTCTTACATATCACATAAACTCGTCCTTTTCTTCGGACGATTTTGCAATGTTTACAAATCTTTTTTACCGATGCTCTGACTTTCATAACTTATTCACCACGGTAAATTATTCTTCCCCTTTTTTCATCATAAGGGCTCAATTCTACTGTCACTCTATCTCCGGGTAAAATTTTAATATGATAAATTCTTAACTTTCCCGAAAGATGAGCTAAAATCTCTTTTCCATCATCCAATTTCACTTTAAAATTAGCACTAGGTAAAGCCTCAATTACCCTACCAAATTTTCGTAATTTTTTCTTCTCCACAGCTAATTTTTTAATATAGCAAAGGTTTAGAATTAAGTCAATCCGTTCGACAAGCTCAGGATTGACACTGAGTTAATCGAAGTGTCAATCCCCTTCAATTATTAATAAGGGGGTATTGAATTTTTATTTTTTCTGTATCTCCAGGAATATTTTTTATCCAAAAGGGGGAAAATCTGACCTCGCTCCGAATGATATTAGGTTGATTTTCAAGAAGAGTTCTTGTTTCAGCTAAAGATTTTCCAATTAGGCCTTTTTTAAAGGCGTCAATATCAATTTCAGAATAAATTTTAGCTGAAAAATTTAGAGAAAGGGAAATTTTTCCTAATTCGTAATTGAGATTTTCTGGCGAATATTCTATTTTTAAACTTTCTTCAAAAAGTTTTTTACCTTCAGAAATTTGAGATAAAATAAGGTCTTTAGCGAAATTATTGAGGTCGGCTCTTTCGAAAGCGAGGACAGTGGATTTTGCTTTAACTTGGAAATTAAATTTTTCTACCTCGGCTCCTTCTTTAGTCAAAGAGAATTTTTCTAAGATTTTTGTCTCTAAAGCATCTTCAGAAAATAAAAATTCAGACGGAATCATTTCTTTTAGAGCTGCTTTTGATTCCGTTTTAGCTTTCTCAATTAAAAAATTTTGGGCGTTTTCTAAATCCTCTTTTTTAACCTGGGAAACTTCGCCGCCCCCTGACATAGCTTCTAAAGATTCTCCATAATATTTGGTATATCTCGGTGTCCCTCTAAAAGCAATAATAGAAAATTTTGAGGGAGAAATATTATAATCTGTTCCTCCCTCGGCAGCAATCACTGACACATCAACATAGCTTGAGGCCATTTTCCCATTTTTAATTTGAGCTCCGGGAACGGATATTTTGTCTTTTGACTTAAATAATTTTCCATCAGCCGAAACGAATCTAGTTCCAGATAGCCAGTTTTCATCTTGGGCAGTAAAGTTATTATAAAGCCGAATTATGCCTTCGGCTTTCTTTAAAACTTTACCTGAAGATGAAAATTCTCCGGAAACATTTTTTTCAACTTCGAGGATTTTTCCTGGAATGACTTTGTTTTTGAAATCTGGATTTTCAGTTTCTTTATCAATGGTTATTTTTGCTCTGAAATTAGGAGTTTCTACCTCTGGCCAAATTTTAATTTCAACCTGAGAGAATCGAAAAGAAAGAGCAAAAAAGAAAATTAAAACAAAAAGAGGAACCCCCCACCATATTTTCAATTTCTTTTCAAAAATTTTTGGTAACTTAAATCTTTCTTCAGGTGAAGGGCGCTTTTCGTCTCGCAAAATGGTGGGGGGCTTTGGCGGTAAAATATCAACAATTTTCTTTGGCATTATTTTATTATAGCAAATCTATTTTAAAATCGCTCTAATTCTTCTTTTACCTACACCTATTGATTCTTCTTTGACAATTTTAAAATGACCTAATTCTAATGTTCTATTGACATGAGGACCGGCACAAATCTCTTTTGAAAAAACTTGCCCTGAGGGATCCGAAGGGTTACCGATGGTATAAACTGTAACTTTTTCTGGATATTTTTCTTTGAAAAAAGCCAAAGCCCCAGATTCAATCGCTTGCTTGGGGGACATTTCAGTTTTTTTAATCTCTAAGTTTTCTTTTATTTTTTGGTTGACAATTTCTTCGATTCTTTTAATTTCTTCTTCGGTTAATTTTTTAGAATGGGCAAAATCAAATCTCAATCTTTGAGAAGTGATATCTGAACCCATTTGTTTAACATGGTTTCCTAAAACTTCTCTTAAGGCAGCTTGTAATAAATGGGTGGTAGTATGAAGTTTTGTGGCTTGATAATCTGCGTCTTTACCAGTTCCGCCAAATTTTTTCTCCACCCCCACCCTAGAAATTTCTTGATGTTTTCTTTGTGCTTTAAAAAAGCTTTCTTTATCTATTTTAAATCCTTTTTCTTTAGCCATTTCCTCAGTAAGTTCGAGGGGAAATCCATAACTCTGATAAAGATCGAAGGCTTCCTCGCCGCTAATAATTTTTAATTTTTCATTTTTCATAGTCAAAGAGGGCTTTATCCTCTTTTCCACCTTCGCTTCCATAAATGGAAGCTTGGTTTTTAATTTGAGCAGTTTTTCAAACTGCGATAGACCTTTCTCTAAGGTTTTTTCAAATTTTTCTCCCTCATTCTGAATAATAGTTAAAATATCGGTTTCTTTTGATTTAACTTCGGGGTAGGTATCTTTGTAAATTTCAATCGTTTTTTGCGCTAAAAAAATTAAAAAATTTTTAGGTAAATTGAGTAGTTTTCCAAAACGAATCGCTCTTCTCAAAATCCGCCTCAAAACATATCCCCTTTCCACATTAGATGGTAAAATTCCTTCGGAAATCAAAAAAACCGAACCCTTAATATGGTCTGCGATAATTCGTCGAGCTTTTACGAGACCCGGACTCGTAATCTCCCTAAGAATTGGTTCAAATAAATCGGTTTCATAAACCGACGACTTTCCCTGACTAACCATCGCCAATCTTTCTAACCCCATTCCGGTATCTACCCCTTTTTGCGATAATCGAACTAAGCTCCTTTTTCTGTCTTGATAATATTCATTAAAAACTAAATTCCAAATTTCTAATTCTCCAGCATGAATTTCGGTTGTTGGCCCACAGGGGCCCTCTAATCCCGTTGGGCCCCAAAAATTATCTTCCCTATTCATACCCACGATTTTATTTTCTGGAATTCCTAATTTTAACCAGATTCTTTTTGATTCAATGTCTCCGGGAACCTCTTTATCACCTTTAAAGTAAGTAAACTTTAATTGGTCAATTTGCAATTTACAATTTGCAATTAAAAATTCAAGCGCAAGCTTGATAGCTTCTTCTTTAAAATAGTCTCCGAAACTAAAATTGCCTAACATCTCAAGAAAAGTCAGGTGTCTATTATCCCCCACCTTCTCAATATCAGAGGTTCGAAAACATTTTTGGCAAGAAGTAACATTCGGACCGTAAGGCGATTTTTCTCCCAAATAATAAGGTTTGAATTGCTGCATTCCGGCAGTGGTAAACAGTACGCTGGGATCAGTGGGAATCAACGAAGAAGAAGGGACAACCCTATGTCCCTTTTTCTCAAAAAAATCCAAAAACTTTTCTCTCAATTCTCGCGAGGTCATTGAATTTGAAAATTGATAGTCAAAGAAGATTTTCTTCTTTTCCACCTTCGCTAACGCTCGGTAATTGAAAATTTTTACTAGGTGTATCTGTCAGCCACTGTTGAAGCGACATAGGCTTCAGGTTTTATTTTTGGCTCAAAACCATTTCCCCGAATTAATCCAATAACTTCTTTGATCATATCTTTTGTCTGACCGTTTTCTCCGATATCAGCGTGGATGTAGCGAAATTGATAATTAGAAGAGTTGGGGGAATTTTTAATTTCTTTCTCAAAATTTTCTTTCAAGCGAAGAGCTAATTCGCAAGATAACAAAACTTCTTCTAAGATTCTTTCCTTCCAATTATAAAACTTACGGTTTTGATAACTAATTTTCTTTAAGAAAAATCTACCTCCTTCCCCTCTTCTTAGAATAACCACCGCCACCGGGAAATGGGGTTCCTCTCCGGAAGAGGAATCACAACCGACAATAATATCATAAAACTTCTCCGGTTTTTCAGAGATATAATTAAGCAGTTCTTCAATCACTTTGGGAATGGTTAGGTTCCCCTTTGTCGGATTAAAAAATTGACCTTCTAAAATTTTATCCATGTCTACTTACCTTATCGGTTTTTAAAAAGAAATCAACTCCCATTTACATTTTTTACTATTTTCACAAATTCTTTTGGATTTAAAGAAGCGCCACCCACCAAAAGTCCATCAAAACCTGCCTCTTTTAAATAATTTACTGCGTTTTTTAAATTGACGCTACCTCCATAAAGAATTTGGTTTTTCTTCAAAAATTTTCTCAAAAACAAAAGAATTTTTTTTGCTTCGGAAGGGTGGCAGGGTTTTCCAGTTCCAATTGCCCAAAGGGGCTCGTAAGCGACGATTAAGTTGATGAGTTGATGAGTTGATGAGTTGATGAGTGCCTTTTTTAGTTGGTTTTTTAAAACTTCGAAAGTTTTACCGGTCTTTTTTTCTTTTTCGGTTTCGCCAATACATAGGATTGGAACAAGTTTAGCTTTTAGGGTGGCTTTTATTTTTTTATTTATCATTTCATCGGTTTCTCCTAAATATTTTCGCCTTTCAGAATGACCAATGATCACATATTCACAGCCAAAATTTAAAAGTTGTTTTGGTGAAATTTCACCGGTAAAGGCTCCTTTTTTTGCCCAAAAACAGTCCTGAGCGCCTAATTTTATTTTTTGCTCTTTTTTGGTGAAAAATTCAACCCAATAAGACAAATAAAGAAATGGAGGGCAAATTATCACCTCCACTTTTTCAATGTCTCTCATCCTCTCTTTCACTCCATTCAAAATTTCTCTCGCCTCGTCTAAGGTTGTAGGATTGCATTTCCAGTTTGCGACAATTAAAGGTTTCATTTAGCGAGTTTTAATTTATTAGGGCGAAGAGATAAATCTCTTCTTCCGCCTCAGCTTACACTTCGGCAATCGAAGGTGGAGATAAATCTTTAGATTAATCGACTTGTTTTCTTAAATATTCGGCGGCTTTTTCAGGTTCGATGGTGGAAATCTCCATTCTGGTTCCAATTTCAAAACCAGCCGGAATGGCTGTTTTTGGCAAAATTGTCCAATGCCAGTGATAATGGGGGTGCTTTTTCCCATCACAGGGAGCGGTATGTAAATAAAAGTTATAAGGGGGATCGTTTAGGGCTTTATATAACTTTTCCATCACTACCTGAAAGACCTCGGATAAAAGCCATTTTTCTTTTTCGGTAATTTTCTCAAAATATGCCAAGTGTTTTTTGGGGGAAATAATAATTTGAAAGGCTGATTTTGAAGCAAAGGGGCAAATCGCCAAAAAATCTTTGTTTTCAAAAACGATTCTTTTTTTCAATCTCTTTTCCCAATTATTCATTTGGCAATAAAGACATTTTTTATTCTCTTTTAAATATCTTTCAGAATTAAAAAGCGCCCTTTTTAAATCAACATCAATTAAAGGAGTGGTGATAATTTGAGAATGGGGATGGGGTTGAGAGGCGCCGGCTTCGGCTCCGTGATTATGAAAAATTGAAACATAATTAACAAAGGGTTTTTTCATTAAAGCCAAATATCTTTCTTGATAAACATCGAAAACTTCTTTAACTTGAGAAATTTTAAAATGAGGGAAGTGTTTTTCGTGGTTTCGCATTACCACTAATTCGCAAAAACCGACGGCATTCATTGTTTGATATAATTTGCCTTCAATTTTCTTTTCCAATTTAGGATAAGGTAAAAGAGCTGGATATTTATTAGGAACAACAACGATGGTCCAGTTTTTAGGAGTTCCCCTTTCTAGGGGGATTTTTTTACCTCGAGAGTAAAGTAAAACCGGTTTTTCCTGGGTTTCAATGTTACAAAATGGGCAATCTTTTTTCGGAATCTCGATTTTTACCCTTTTTTCTTTTTTAAAAGCTTCCGGTCTCTTTCCCCTGCCAGTAGCAATGACAACCCAATCTCTTGAAACTAAATCAAATCGTAATTCCGATGGAAATTTTATTTTTGGATTTTGGATTTTGGATTTTATTTGAAATTTGGATTTTGTCATTTGGATTTTTACTCGTATTTACGAGTGATTAAATTCCATCTAATTTTAAACAAATCAATTGCCATTTTGATTATCGATTTAAATTTCACTTTACTCTCCGGGTCATTTTTCCAATAGATTGGGATTTCTTCAATTTTATATCCTAATTTCTGAGCCACCAAGAGAATTTCAGGGTCAAAAGCAAATCTGTTAATTTTGCATTTTAGGAAGATATTTTCTGCAGCTATTTTAGTAAAACATTTAAAACCACATTGAGTATCTTCAATGCCCCAAAGGCCAATAACTATTTTTCTAAATAATTTAAAACCTTCTCCCAAAATCACATTTCTCAGCCAGGGTTGAGGCGGATTCAGAACTGCGCCTTTTACATCTCTTGAACCTATGACTATATCGTATCCCCCTTCGGCAGGCTCAGGGCAAGTTCCTTTAAAATAGGGCCACATTTTTTCTATCTGCTCAATTGAGGTTGAGTTATCAGCATCAGTAAATAATCTATATTCGCCCCTTGCCTCCAACATTCCCTGCCTCACAACATAACCCTTGCCATTATTTTCTTTATTATCAATCAATCTCAAATTTTGAATGACAGAGGCCCGTCCTCTGACAACCTCAGCAGTTTTATCTTTTGAACCATCATTAACCACAACAATCTCATAGTCATAATTTTGAGTTTTTAAATATCTATCAATTTCTCCCAGAGTTCTTGGTAATCTTTTTTCTTCGTTATAAGCCGGGATAATAACTGATAGATAAACTCCATTTGGCATTAAGATATTCTAACACAAAAGTTTAAAAATAAAAATCAACGCCGCCGGGGCGCGTTGAGAAATAAAAAATAGGCAAATCAGTACATCCTGAGGACTTCGGCTGAGCTCAGTCGAACGCCTTTATCGAATGGAGTTTTTCTGAAACGTCTTAAAATAAAGTTCAAATTGCTGTCAAAATTTTACACCCATCTTTAGTTATCACCAATGTGTGCTCAAAATGGGCTGACAAGGAACCACCGGTGGTTTCATAACCATAGGTATCTTTGCTTTTTTTAATATGCCAGTCCCCTACCGTCACCATTGGTTCAATACAAACGACCATTCCTTCTTTGATTTCTTCTCCGGTATGTCTTTTGCCGTAGTTCAGAATTTTTGGATCCTCATGAACTTCTTTTCCAATTCCGTGACCGCAAAGGTCACGAACAACATTAAATCCTTGGTCTTCAACATATCTTTGAATTGTATTTCCAATATCGCCAAAGGTATTTCCTGCTTTTGTTTTTTTTATTCCTCGCTTTAAAGCTTTTTTTGTGATTCTGATTAATCTCTGGGCTTCGGGTGAAATCTTCCCAACCGGAACCGTAATTGCCATATCGGTATGAAACCCACGGTAAAAAATTCCCAAATCCAAAGAAATAATATCCCCTTCTTTTAAAATTCTATCTGAAGGAATGCAATGAACAATTTCTTCATTGATTGAAGTACATAAACAAAAAGGATATGGTCTTACGGTTTCTCCGTCAGTGCTTTTGTATCCTTTAAAAGAGCACTTACCCCCGGATTTTAAAATCAGGCTCTCGGCGAGCCTGTCCAATGTTGTGGTGGTGATTCCTGGTCTGACTTTTTTCTCTAACTCTTTAATAATCTTTGCCAGGATTTTTCCACCTTCAGCCATTATTTCAATTTCCTCTTTTGTTTTTATCGAAATCATTAATTATTTATCGAGCTTCCCAAGGAAGCGAAGATGAAGATGAAACTTTAGCTTCATCGACTTTAATAGCTTTTAAGATATTTTTAAAAACAACAGCCGGGGGAGGAAAACCATTAATTTCTATCACTTTTAAACCTTCTTTTTTTAAGTGCTCTGCCACTGGCAAGGTTTCTTCCCTGTATGCTTTTAATCTAATTTTTATTACCCCTGAGGTGTCGTCTTTTCGTAAAAGTAATTTTGAACCATCGAAAGGACATCTTGTTAGTTTTTCAGTTTCTTTTAAATATAAAATTGGATGACGCATTAATTCGCAGGTTTTGCGATGAGTATTTCTCCAAATTACATCTTTTTTGTTTAATTCAAGAAAAATTGCTTTAATATTTGCTTTACCATATAACTTTTTCAAAGAGGGGGTTAATTCCCTTGCTTCAAATAGGGTTCTCGGTGAACCTGAAGTGACTATTCCTTTTCCTTCTTTGGTTATTTCTTCTATTTTATTTTTAACCCAAAAAGCAATTAAAGGAGGGCTCATTAACTCTCCTGATTCTCTTTTCTTTTTTTCTTCAATCAAAAAATACTTCTTCCCCGTTATTCGGACAAAATCTCCTCTTTTAATGTTTCTCAAGTTTTGTTCAATAATTTCGCTTGTTTCTAAATGATAAAGGCCGAATTTTTCTGCCAATAATTCAGCCTGAGTTCCTTTACCGGACCCCGGGGGACCCATAACAATAATGAATTTTAAATTTTTAGAATTTTTCATATTCTCGCATCTCTAATTGGGCTTGAATTTGGCGCATTGTTTCCAAAACCACGGAAACTAAAATCAAAAGGGAGGTTCCGCCAACTAAGAAAGAAAAGGTGGCGACTTTTGTGGCGGCCTGAATAATTGTCGGCATCAAGGCGATAAATCCCAGAAAAAATGCGCCGATTGGTAAAATTCGATTTAAAACGTATGATAAAAATTTAGCCGTGCTGTCTCCAGGTCTAATTCCAGGAACAAATCCGCCCATTTTTTGTAAGTTTTCAGAAATTGATTTTGGCTCAAAAGTTATCATCGTATAAAAATAGGTAAAGACAAAAACTAAAATAAAGTATAAAATGCCATAAAACAATTGATTATTGAAAGCATCCGAAATCTCTTTCATTGCTTTCCCCAAAAAACCTTGAGACCCGCTCAAAAAATTAGCAATCATTGGAGGAAAAGTTAAAATTGATAAGGCAAAAATAATTGGCATCACACCGGCTGGATTAACGCTCAAGGGTAAATAAGTGGACACCCCGCCATAAACCCGAGAACCTCTGACTCTTTTTGCATAGGAAACCGAGATATTTCTTCTTGCCTCATTGACCAAAGTCACCCCCGCAATAATAAGTAAAGCCATGGCAAAAAAGATTAAGTAAGAAGGAATCATTGAAGGGCTATAAGTGGCAATCATTTGACCGATATTTCTTGGAAAATCAGCAATAATTCCGGCGAAAATTAAAAGGGAGACACCGTTGCCAATCCCTTTTTCTGAAATCAGTTCTCCTAACCACATTAAAAAAAGACTGCCCGCCGTAATGGTCAAAATAGCGCTAATTTTAGATAGAGACGACATTTCCCCAATTACTCCCTGACGGGAAAAAAGAGTCAGCATGCCAAGAGCCTGAAGAGCAGCCAGAGGAACGGTTAAAATCCTTCCGTATTGCTCAAACTTCTGTCGACCCTCTTCTCCTCCTTCTCGATAAATTTCTTCCAATTGGGGAAAAATCATCGTTAATAATTGGAGAATAACGGTGGAAATAATATAGGGGCCTAAACCCAACATCACAATAGATAATCTTTCCAAAGCCCCTCCGGTAAAAATATTCAAAAGTCCCAAAATTTGGAATTGGTTGAAAAAGTTTCTCAAACTCTCCGTATCAACTCCGGGCATGGGAATGTTTGCCATTATTCGGAAAACAGCGAAAACGCCTAAAACAAACAGAATTTTGTTCCGTAAATCACGAATTTTAAAAATTTGGATAATTGTTTGATACCAATTCATTTTATTTTTCCTCCGGCTTTCTCAATTTTTTCTTTTACCGATTTCGATATTTGGCAACCTTCAATTTGTAATGCTTTTTTTATCTCTCCCCGTCCCAAAATCTTCACTTTGGGAATTCTTCCTTTTATTTTACGAATTAATCTTCTTTCAAACAAACTTTTCGGAGAAATTATATCTCCTGATTTAAATTTTTTTTCTAAAGATTCGAGATTAACTATTGCTAACTTTTCTTTTTTTGACTTAAACCTATATCCTCTGAGCTTTGGATATTTTTTTATTACCTCCCGAATCAGAGGTTTTAGTTTCCTACCAGCCCTAGCTTTTTGTCCTTTGATTCCTCGGCCACAATAAGTACCGCGTTTACCACCGCGACCTACTCGTTTCGGTTTTTTAGATTTGTGAATTGGATGTAATTCGTGTAATTGCATAGTTTTAAGTTGTGGTTTTAACTTTTAAGATTCGAGTTTTGAGTTTTTCAAGAGCCTTAAGGGTTGCCCTAGCATTGTTGATTTTATTCCTGGTTGGCCCAATAAGTTTAGAAGAAATATTTTTAATACCTGCCAACTGGCAGATAATTCTTACCGGTCCACCGGCTACCAATCCCCTTCCTCTTCTTTGGGGTTTTAAAATAATTTCTGCCGCTCCAAATTTAGCGTAGACCTCGTGAGGAATTGTGTCTTCCACAATCGGAAACTCAACCATGTCCCTCTTTGATTGAAAGGTGGCCTTTTCTATTGCCTGAGCAACATCTAAACCGGTGGCTACTCCCACTCCAACTTGCCCTCTCTTATTTCCTGTTACGATTACTGCCCTGAATCTTAATTTTTTTCCACCGGCTCTAACATGAACAACTCTGGCCAAATCCAATAATTTGGACTCAAACTCCACTTTTTCTTCTTCAGTTTTTATTTGCTTTTTCTCAATCATAAATTTACAATTTGCAATTTAAAATTTCAGACCTCCTTCCCTCGCTCCTTCGGCCAACGCTTTTACTTTGCCGTGATAATTATAACCCCCTCTATCAAAAATCACTTTCTCGATTTTCTTTTCCAACGCCTTTTTAGCAATTAATTTCCCTACTTCTTTAGCTTTATCTTTGACCTTTTTAAGTTCCAAATCACTAGCACTAACCATTGTTTTCCCTCTCTCATCATCAATAATTTGAGCGTAAATATGTTTTGCCGAACGAAAAACGCAAAGCCTCGGTTTTTCTTTTTTTCCGAATATTTTTGCTCTTACTCTTTTGTGCCGTCGATATCTTTTTTCTTTTTTTTCTAACATATTATTTATCCTCCGGTAGTAGTAACAACTTTCTTCCCGGCTTTTCTTCTAATTACCTCTCCGACGTATTTAATTCCTTTTCCTTTATATGGCTCGGCCGGTTTGGTTTTTCTTATCTTTGATGCGCTTTGACCCACTAATTCTTTATCAATTCCAAAGACGGTAATAATATTTTTTTCTACTGAAATCTTAATTCCTGGTGGGGTTTTTATTTTAACTGGATGAGAAAAACCGACAGATAGAGTTAAATCATTTCCCTCTAATGTGGCTTTGAAACCTAAACCTTCAATTTCTAACTTCTTTTCATATCCTTCATTTACCCCTTTTATCATATTGGCTATGAGGGCTCTGGTTGTTCCCCAGAGAGTTTTAGTTTGCTTGGTCTCAATTTTTGGCAAGACAAAAATCTTTTTTTCTTTCAATTCAATACCAATTTCAGGTCGACATTCTCTCGACAATTCACCTTTTAGACCTTTAATAGTTATTTTTTGGCCCTCTATTTCTACTTGAACACCTTCCGGTATTAAAATTGGTTTTTTCCCTACTCTTGACATATTATTACCAAATTTCACAAATTATTTCTCCTCCTAATTTTTGCTTCCGTGCCTCTTTATTAGTCATTAACCCTTTTGGGGTGGAAATTATCGCAATTCCATATCCTCCCTTAACTTTTTTTATTTTCTTATGGGGCAAATAAATTCTCTGACCAGATTTTGAGATTCTTTTTAAATCAGAAATTGCCCCCCTCTTCTTCTCATCATATTTTAAGGTGATTTCGATAAATTTTTTCAATTTTTTACCTTTTTTTTCTACTTTTTCAATCAAACCTTCTTTCGCTAAAATTTTGGCAATTTCGTATTTCAAGTTGGAAAAGGGAATATCAACCGTTGGGTGTTCCACCGCTTGAGCATTTTTTATCGCTATTAACATGTCAGAAATTGGATCCATATAAATTACCAACTGCTCTTTTTAACTCCCGGAATTAAACCTCGATTTGCCATTTCCCTAAAACAAATTCTACACAATCCAAATTTCCTCATATACCCTCTTTTTCTACCACAGCGAAAACAACGTCGCACCACTCGAGATTTGAATTTTGGTTTTTTCTTTGATTTTTCTATCTGGGCTTTTGTTGTCACGTTTTTATGGGAAATCCCATTAATTTTAATAATTCGATTCCCGCCTCCCGCTTTTTGGAATTAGTCACTACGGTCACCTCCAGTCCAAAAATTGTTTTAGTTTTTTCGGGAGAAACTTCAGGAAAGGTAATGTGTTCTTTGATGGCCACTGTTAAATTGCCTTTTTTGTCAAAAGAAGCGGGGTCTATTCCCCGAAAATCTCGAGAACGAGGAAGGACAATCTGAATTAATCTTTCTAAAAAATCATACATCCTTTTTTTTCTTAAAGTAATTTTTGCTCCGACCGGCAACCCTTTTCTAAGCTTGAAACTGGAAATTGATTTTTTAGCTCCTTTCAAAATGGGTTTTTGAGCGCAAATCAAAGCTAGGTCTCCTAAAATACTATCTAAAAACTTTTTTTGTTCAGCAGAAGTTTTGTCAACAATTAACTTACCAAAACTAGTGTTAACTATAACTTTTTCAATTCGGGGAACGGCCATTTTGTTTTTGTAGCCAAACTTTTTCATCATCTCGGGCACTACCTCTTTTTCATATTTTTCTGATAATCTTAACATATTTTAGATTTCTTGATTACATTTTTTACAAATTCTATATTTCTTTTTCTCAATAATTTTATATCCAATCTTGGTTGCTTTTCCACATTTTGGACAAATAAGTTTTGTATTAGAAATATCAATCGGCCGGGGAAGTTGAATAATTTGACCTTTTTCTCCCGTCTTTGTCGGTCTCTGATGTTTTTTAACTAAATTGATTCCTTCTACCAAAACTTTCCTTTCTTTTGGAAAGGCCTGCAAAACCTTACCTTTCTTTCCTCGGTATTTGCCAGTAATTATTAATACGGTATCACCTTTTTTAATCTTCATACACTGAGTTTTTTAATTAAAAAAAACGATGGTGGAAATGAAAAATTTATTTTTCATTGACTTTATACTAACTCCTCAGCTAAAGCGGCTACTTTTTCAAAACCTTTTTCTTTCACTTCTTTAGCTATTGGACCAAAAATTCTATTTCCTTTAGGGTCTTTTGTTTTTCCTTCCAAAATAATACAAGCGTTATCGTCAAAGCGGATATAGGTGCCATCGGGTCGTCTCGATTCTTTTTTCTGTCTGACAATCAAAGCCCTCACTACATCATGTTTTTTAATTTCCCGTCTCGGTTCAGCAACCTTTACCACACCCACAATAGCCTCACCAACTTTAGCATATCTTTTACCGCTACTGCCAACAACATGAATACACTGGAGAGTTTTTGCTCCCGTATTATCAATTACTTTTAACATTGTCCTTAACTGAATCATAGTGGTATCACCGAGTCAGTCGCTCGCCCTTTTGGGCTAGCTCTTTAGAAACCCTCGGTTTCTAACGTTTTGGTCTTCGACCAAAGCCTGTTTTCCTATACTAGAGAACCTGCAGGTTCTCCCGACCCCTCTCCGAAGTGGGATGTTATTTTCTTGATCACCTTCCATCTTTTTTCTTTTGATATCGGCCTACTTTCTTCAATAATGACTTTATCTCCCACTTTGTATTCTCCTTTTTCATCGTGGGCTTTGTATTTTTTGTGAACTTTGTATCTTTTTTTATATTTTGGGTGTTCTTTTATTCTTTCAACTAAAACGACAACTGTCTTTTGCATTTTATTTGAGATGACGGTTCCTGTTAATTGTTTTTTTGGCATAGTGGTATTACAGAGTTAATCGCTCGCCCTTATCCAGCCTTCGGCTGGCGCTCCCGCGTTCGACGCGGTCGCTTCGGGCTCGCTCTCCAGAAACCCTCGGTTTCTGGCGGTCGGCTTTTTGCCTCCCTGTTTTCCTAGTCGGGAGAACCGAAGGGTTCTCCCGACCCCTCTCCGATTTGGGTTGTTCTTTTAATAAAGTTAGTATCCTGGCGATATCTTTTTTTATTTCCCTAATTTCTCTGACGTTTTTAATTTTTCCCGAAGCCAAATTAAATCGCAATTGCCTCAACTTTTCTTGTAAATCTTGAAGTAATTTTTGCAGTTCAGATTTAGTTTTTTGGCGTAGTTCGGTTATTTTCATATTCATTCGCGTTTTATAAATTTGGTTTTAATTGGCAATTTATCAGCCGCTATTTTAAAAGCTTCCTTGGCCATTTCTTCTTTAATGCCTTCTAATTCAAAAATAATTCTTCCTGGTTTTATTGGAAAGGCGTAATAAGAAACCTGACCTTTTCCCTTGCCCATTGAAAATTCGGTTCCTTTGGAAGTTATGGGTTTATCGGGAAAAATTCTTATCCAAAGCTTTCCTCCCTTTTTTAAATATCTTAAAATGGTGCGCCTGGCTGCTTCAATTTGTCTGGCCGAAATCCACCTTTCTTCTAAAGATTTTAATCCGTAAGAACCAAAGGCAAGCTGGGTTCCTCTACTCTCAACACCTTTTGACCTTCCCTTCTGCATTTTTTTATATTTAACTTTTTTTGGCATTAGTATAGCCATATCACTCAAACTTTTCACCTTTATAAATCCAAACTTTTATTCCCACTACGCCGTAAGTACAGTAAGCCCGATCTTCGGCATAATCAATGTCGGCTCTTATGGTTTGTCTTGGTAAACGTCCCTTTTTTAACCACTCTTTTCTTGAAATTTCAACCCCATTTAATCTCCCGCTTACCATAACCCTTGCTCCCTCTACTCCCTTTTGGGCCGTAATTTTAGCCAGAGCTCCCTTTAAAACTCTTCGATAGGGCACTCTTTTTTCAATCTGCTCAACCATCCACTGAGCCGAGAGCGAAGCAGAAGTCCAGGGGGTCTTAATTTCTCTAATTTCAATCTTTAGTTCTATCTTCTTTTTTAAAATTTTTTCTTCGATTTCTTTTTTTAATTCCTCTACTCCTCCGCCCCCCCGGCCGATTATTAAACCGGGTCGGGCAGTAAAAATTATAATAGTTATTTTGACCGGAAATCTTTCAATTTCAGTTTCCTCTACACCAAGTTTTCCAATTTTCTTTTTGAGGAATTCTCTAATTTTAAAATCTTCTTCTAAAAGCGAAGGAAATTTTTTCCCATAAAATCCTCGTGAATCCCAATCCTCTATTCCTTTTATTCTAAATGCTTTTGGATGGACCTCGTGAGTCATGTTTTTTACCTTGAATTTTTGTTTTTTTAATTTTGATTTTAGATTTTTCTTTTTCTTCAAGAACAAGTATAATATGGGAAGTTTTTTTCTGAATTGTGTCAGCATGACCTCTAGCCCTCGGAAAAACTCTTTTGAGTTTCGGACCTTCGTTAACTAAAATTTTGGAAATAAAAAGATTTTCTTCTTTTAATTGAAAATTGTTTTTGGCGTTGGCTATTGCCTGTTTTAGCAATTTTAAAATGGGAAGGGCGGCTCTTTTTTGGGTGAAATTTAAAGTTGTTTGAGCTTCCTCGACTGTCTTTCCTCGAATCAAATCGGCCACTAATCTTACTTTTCTGGGCGCTATCCTCAAATAACGAAGTTTAGATGTAACTGTCATATTGCGATTGACTATTTATGATTTGCTTTCTTTTATTTTTTCCGCTTCCTTTTCGACAACTTTTGCCTCCAATTCTCTTTGCATTCTTCCGCCATGTCTGAAGAATTTAGTCGTGGGAGAAAATTCACCAAGCTTATGCCCGACCATCGATTCTTGAATTTTCACTGAAATAAATTCTTTTCCATTATGAACCAAAAAGGTAAAACCAAGCATTTCCGGAGAAATGGTAGAATCTCGTGACCAGGTTTTGATGGGCTCTTCTCTATTTGTTGCTTTCAGCTTCTGAATTTTTTTTAATAAATTTTGGTCAATATAGGGACCTTTTTTTAAACTTCTTGTCATAGTTTTATTTCCGGCGCTTAATTATTAATTTATTTGTCCATTTCTTTCTTCTAGTTCGGACTCCCCGGGCTGGTTTTCCCCAGGGGGTTTTTGGATGCGACATCCCAATCGAAGCCTTACCCCCTCCCCCTCCTCCGTGAGGGTGGTCGGGCGGATTCATGGCTGTCCCTCGAACGGTAGGTCTCCAACCCTTCAACCTTCTTCTGCCTGCTTTTCTGATTTTTTCAAATCTCTTTTCGGGATGAGAAACCTGACCAATGGTAGCGAAACAGTCCCAAGGAATTTTTCTAATTTCTCCTGAGGGCATTTCCAAATGCGAAAATCCATCTTCATTAGATATCACTTTGGCCGATGTCCCAGCTGACCTGACTATTTTTCCCCCTTTTCCTAGTTCCAATTCAATATTAAAAATTTGAGTTCCTACTGGAATATTTTTTAGTTTCATTCTATTGCCAAATTTTATCTCGGCCGCCTCCGAACAAAGAATTTCATCTCCAACTTTCAGGTTATGGGGAGATATGAGATATCGCTTTTCTCCATCTTGATATTCAACCAAGGCCAGAAAACTTGTTCGATTGGGGTCGTATTCCAAAGCAACAACTTTTCCCCCTATTCCTAACTTTTCTTCTCCAAAATCTACAATTCTATAAAGTCTTTTCACTCCCCCACCCCGATGACGAACAGTTATTCTGCCACTAAAACTTCTCCCTGCTTTTTTCTTAAGGGCTAAAAGTAATTTCTTTTCTGGCTCTTTTTTAGTTAATAATTTATTTTTCATAAGCCAAGCTTTTATTTATAAAAGCGCAGGCGAAGATGAAGCTTTAGCTTCATCGCCTATTTATCGTGGTAGTGCCTCAATTTTTTGTCCTTCTTTTATTTTCACAATTGCTTTTTTATATCCTTTTTTCCAGCCAGAAATCCTTCCTAATCTCCTTTTTTTTCTAGGGATATTTATAATTTTAACATCTAAGACTTGAACGTCATATATCTTTTCAATTACTTTTTTAATTTCGGTTTTATTTGCCCGGGAATGAACTTTAAAAACATATTGATTTTTTTGAGATAGGGCTGTTGTTTTTTCCGTAACCTGAGGGGATATCAAAATTTGACTTATTTCTTTAACCATGTTTTTACTTTTTTAAAAAGGTTTCTTTTATTACCTTTACACTTTCTTTTGGCATAATTAAGTATTTAAAGGAAAGTAAATCTAGGCAATTTAAATCCTTGACTTGGATAGTCTCTACCTTGGGAAGATTTCTGGCTGCTAAAATTAAATTTTTATCCATTTCTGGTAAAGCAATCAAAGAACTTTTTCCTTTAGAAGGCAGTTTTTTTAAAATTTCGGACATCAATTTTGTCTTTGGCTGCTCTAATTTTAATTTATCTAAAAGAATTAATAAATTATTTTTTACTTTGGCACTCAATGTCATAAAAAGAGCTTTCCTTTTCATTTTTTTGGGAATTTTTTTGGTAAAAACCTTTTCCTTTGTTGGCCCGAAAGTTATTCCACCGTGTCGCCAAAGTGGAGACCTTATCGAACCATGTCTCGCTCTTCCTAACCCCTTTTGTCTCCAGGGTTTTTTTCCCCCACCCGATACCTCTCCCCTTGTCTTTGTATGGGCAATAACTTTTCTTTTATTTGCCATTTGGGAAACAACAACTTGGTGAATCAAATCAGGATTCATCTTTACATCAAAAATCTCTTTTAGTAAAAGAGTTTGTCCAATCTCCTTTCCCTCCTGATTGTAAACATTATATTTCATGATTCTTAATCAATACTTTTTATTTCTAATAATGTTCCTTTTCTGCCCGGAATTGCTCCTTTTATTGCTAATAAATTATTTTCTTTATCGATTTTAATTATTTTTAAATTTTTTACTGTTATTCTTTCACTGCCCATTCTACCTGCCATTTTTATTCCTTTAACCACTCGAGAAGGAGTAGCTGCTCCAACTGAGCCAGGTTGTCTTTCTTCATGTTTTGTCCCTCTGGTCCTGGGTCGGCCATGGAATCCCCACCTTTTTACTACTCCGGCGAAACCTTTTCCTTTGGATTCTCCGGACACTGAAACCTTGTCTCCTTCTTTAAAAATTGAAACATCGATTTTATCACCAACTTTTAATTGTTCTTTGTTCTCTGTTCTTTGTTCTTTAATATATCTAAATTCTTTACCTTTCATTGTTTTTTTAATTTTCTTTGCTTTTTCAATTTTTTTAAATCCGATCTGAATAGCTGTATATCCATCTTTCTCTTTTGTTTTTATTTGCAAAATCTGACAGGGACCTGCCTCAACTAAAGTCACCGGAATTTGATTTCCTTTTTCATTGAAAATCTGGGACATTCCTAATTTTTGACCTAATATAAATTTCATAAAACATGACACTAATTTACGAATTAACACCAATGATACGAATGAAAAACTGGGCCTAACCCAGTTTTCATTATAACTTAGACTAGTCTGAAATGCAATTAAAATTTATTTTTCAAAAAGTGATTTCATATTTAAACTAAATATTTGTAACGTTGGTAATCAATTAGTATATTGGTGTCGAGTTTTTACATTTTTATTTCGATGTCGACTCCGGCCGGTAGGTTCAAACTTTGTAAGGCCTCAATCACTTTTGGATTTGGATCCAGAATATCAATTAACCTCTTGTGAGTCCTCACTTCAAATTGTTCTCGGCTATCTTTATGGACAAAAGATGAGCGATTAACAGTGTATTTACGAATTTCGGTCGGTAAAGGAACGGGACCCAAAAACTTTACTCCGTAGCGGTTTACTACTTCAACAATCTGCTTGGCGGAATTATCAACTACCTTATTATCATAAGCCCTGAGCTTAATACGAAGCTTAGGTTTTACCTCCTCTTTAACTACTGTAACTTTCTTTTTAGCCATTCGCTTCTATATTCTATATTCAATATTCTAAACTCTTATTTTACAATCTTGGTTACTACTCCAGCCCCTACCGTTTTCCCTCCCTCTCTAATGGCAAATCTTTGTTTTTCTTCCATAGCAATCGGGGCGATTAATTTAATTTTTAAGTTAACTGTATCGCCCGGCATAACCATTTCTGTTCCTTCGGGTAAAGTCACGTCACCCGTCACATCGGTAGTTCGGAAATAAAATTGGGGTTTGTAACCGGTAAAAAATGGGGTGTGTCTACCACCTTCTTCTTTTGTTAAGACATAAACTTGACTTTCAACTTCGCTATGAGGAGTAATGGTGCCCGGTTTAGCTAAAACTTGCCCCCTTTCCACATCTTCTTTTTTTAACCCTCTTAATAAAATTCCGACATTATCTCCGGCCCTTCCTTCGTCTAAGATTTTATTAAACATTTCAATCGAAACAGCCACTGTTTTTATGGTCGGTTTTATACCAATTAATTCTATTTCCTCATTCGGTTTTACTACTCCTCTTTCAATTCTCCCGGTTACTACTGTTCCTCGACCACCAATTGAAAAGACATCTTCGATGGCCATCAAAAATGGTTTCTCCATCTCTCGAGAGGGTTCGGAAATGTTATCATCTACTGCCTGAATTAAGTCCAAAATGGGTTTTATAGCTGTGTCTTCAAGAGAAGTAGCACCAAGGGCCTTCAAAGCCGAACCTCGGATTATCGGAATTTTGTCTCCGGGAAATTCATATTTTTTCAAAAGTTCTCTTAGTTCAGATTCAACCAGGTTAATAATTTCCGGGTCGTCAACCATATCGCATTTATTTAAAAAAACAACCAAAGAGGGAAGACCAACCTGTCTGGCTAATAAAATATGCTCTCTAGTTTGAGGCATTGGACCGTCAACTGCCGAAACGACTAAAATGGCTCCGTCCATCTGAGCGGCTCCGGTAATCATGTTCTTGATGTAGTCAGCGTGGCCGGGACAATCAATCAAGGCATAGTGTCTTTTTTCCGACTCGTATTCCACATGAGAAATAGAAATAGTTAGCCCTCGGGCTTTCTCTTCTGGAGCAGCATTTAAATCGTCGACTCCAGCCTTAGTCGACTTAAATCCTTTTAATCTTGAAGCATTTAAAATGGCGGCGGTGACCGTAGTTTTGCCATGGGCAACGTGGCCAATGGTACCGATATTGACGTGAGGTTTTGTTCTGACAAATTTTTCTTTTTCTGCCATGTATTTATTGACGAATCATCACAAATATATGACGAATTTCCGCGAATCCACGAATTCGTGATTCGTGTCTATTCGTTTTTTATTCGTGAGAACTCGTAATTAAAGTTGGTATATTGTTATTTTATTTATTTCAAAAAAATTGTCAATGTTAATAATTATCTCCTTTTCCTCCCGAGCGGTAGCGAAGGGAAAAGAAGAAGATTCATCTTCTTCGCCCCTCGATAATTTCTTGGGTAATGTTTTTGGGCGTTTCTTCATAGCGATCGAATTCCATTGTAAATGTTCCTCTGCCCTCTGTCAAGGAACGTAAAGTAGTAGCATAGCCAAACATTTCAGATAGGGGCGCTTTTGCTCTAATGATTTTTATCTGTTCCCTATCTTCTGTTTCTTCAACTTTACCTCTTCTTGCTCCCAAATCTCCAATAACCTGACCAAAAAATTCAGAAGGACAAATTATTTCTAATTTCATTATCGGTTCTAATAAAACAGGTTTTCCTCTTTTTACTCCTCCCTGAAGAGCAATGGAGCCGGCAACTTTGAAGGCGAATTCAGAAGAATCAACTTCATGGAAAGAACCGTCTTGAAGAGTCACTTTGAGGTCAACCAAAGGGTAACCAGCTATGACCCCTTTTTCCATTGCTTCTTTCACTCCTTTTTCTACTGCCGGAATAAATTCTCTTGGTATTGCTCCTCCCTTTATTTCATCTACAAAATCAAACCCTTCACCTCTCTTTTTTGGTTCAACTTTCAAAAAAACGTGTCCATATTGGCCATGACCCCCTGATTGTCTGATATATTTTCCTTCTGCCTCAGCTTCTTCCTTAATTGTTTCTTTATAGGCAACTTGAGGTTTACCGACACTTCCTTCAACTTTAAATTCTCTTTTCATTCTATCGGTAATAATTTCCAAATGAAGTTCTCCCATACCCGAGATAATTGTTTCACCGGTTTCCAAATCTTCTTTTATCGTAAAGGTGGGGTCTTCTTCGGCTAATTTTTTCAAAGCAATGGTCATTTTTTCTTCATCAGCCTTAGTTTTGGGTTCGATTCGAATTGATATTACCGGCTCAGGAAAAGTAATCCTTTCCAAAACTATGGGATTCCCTTCGTCACAAAGAGTGTGGCCGGTGGAGGTATTTTTTAAGCCAATGGTAGCTAAAATGTCGCCGGCAAGGGCCTCTTCCGCTTCTTCTCTCTCATCAGCATGCATTCTTAATAACCTGCCAATTCTTTCTTTTTCTCCGCTGACCGTGTTTAACAAATACGAACCTCTCTTTAAAGTGCCTGAATAAGCCCGAAAAAAAGTTAAGGTTCCAACATAAGGATCGGTCTGAACCTTAAAAGCCAGAGCAGAAAAAGGTTCTTGGTCTAAGGGTTTCCTTTCGACCTCCAAACCTGACCTTGGGTCAGTCCCTTTTATTGGTGGAAGGTCAAGGGGGTTGGGCAAATAATATATAATGGCATCCAAAAGCGGCTGCACCCCTATTCTTTTAAAAAGTGACCCAAAAAATACCGGGAACAATTTACATTTAATAGTTGCTTTTCTTAATGCCCTTTGTAGATCTTCGATTGAAATTTCTTTTTCGGCTAAATATTTTTCCAAAATCACTTCGTCTTCAGCCGCAATTTTTTCGACTATTTTTTTTCTCCAATCTTTTGCTTTTTCTTCTAACTCTTTTGGAATATCTTCTTCTTTGATGGTTTCGCCTTCTTTGCCCTCAAATTTCAAGACCTTCATTTTTAACAAATCGAGAAGACCTGAAAAATTATCTTCCAGGCCGATTGGTAATTGTAGGGGGATAGCATTTTTTGTCAATCTCTTTTGAATTGATTCCAAGTTGATTTCAAAAGTCGCTCCAACTTTATCCATCTTATTGACAAAACAAAGCCGGGGAACCGAAAAGTTGTCGGCCTGTCGCCAGACGGTTTCCGATTGAGTTTGAACTCCCGTTCCCCCATCAAAAACAACTACTGCCCCATCCAAAACTCTCAATGACCTTTGTACTTCGGCAGTAAAATCAATGTGACCTGGCGTATCAATAATATTTATTTGATAATCTTCATCTCCAACTTTCCAATAGCAAGTTGTGGCAGCAGCCATAATCGTCATTGCTCTTTCTTGTTCTTGGACCATCCAGTCCATAACAGTAGTTCCCTTTTCCAAAGTGCCAATTTTATGTGTTCTGCCGGTGTAATATAAAATACAAACCGTTGTCGTGGTTTTGCCGGCTGAAATATGCGCAATAATTCCAATATTTCTATATTTTTCAATGGGATACTTTCGCATAATTTTGCTACGAAATACGAAATAATACGAATATACGAATAATTCTTAAGCGAGCTATACAATTTTGCAAATCTTGCGGAGGTGAAGTATACCTACTAAATCGTTGAGCAGAAAATTTGTCTAGTCGGAAAACTTGGCGAAGCCAAGGCAAACGGAAACTAGATAAATTTTCGTGGCGAGACTTAGATGTCCTTCACCGCAGCACCAATTTGCAAAATTGTCCATAGCGAGCGACTCACCACGAAAAATGGGCAAAAGCTCGGTTGGCTTCAGCCATTTTGTGGGTGTCTTCTTTTTTCTTGATTGCCCAGCCGGTATTTTGAGCGGCGTTAATTATTTCTTCGGCTAATTTCTCTTTTATTGGTCTTCCTCTCTTCATTTTCGCTGCTTGAATTATCCAGCGAAAAGCTAAAGCAATTCTCCTTCCTCCTTTGACTTCCACTGGCACCTGATAAGTGGCTCCCCCAATTCTTTTTGGCTTTACTTCCAAAACCGGGCTGGCGTTCTCAATTGCTTTTTCAAAAACTTCTAATGGTTCTTTTTGGGTCTTTTCTTTTATAATATTAAAGGCCTGATAGACAATCTTTCTGGCCATATCTTTTTTTCCCTTTCTCATCACTTGATTAATAAATTGAGAAACCAAAACATTGTTATAAACTGAATCGGGGGACATTATTCTTTTTTTGATTTTTTTTCTGCGAGCCATTTTACTTTTCTTTTTTCACGCCATACTTTGACCTCTCTTGTTTTCTTCCATCAACCCCGCCCGTATCTAAGATGCCTCGTACTATATGATATTTCACTCCCGGTAAATCTTTTACCCTTCCTCCTCTAATTAAAATAATTGAGTGCTCCTGTAAATTATGCCCTTCTCCGGGAATATAAGCCGTAACTTCTTGTCTATTAGTTAAACGAACTCTGGCCACTTTTCTCAGGGCAGAGTTTGGTTTTTTAGGAGTGACGGTGAAGACTTTCAAACAGACCCCTCTCTTAAATGGAGAAGGATATGATATTGGTCGATTTTTTAAAGGATTGAATCCGAATTTCAAAGCCGGCGATTTAGTTCGCTTTTGAATTTTCTTTCTTCCTTTTCTTATTAACTGTCGGATAGTTGGCATAATGATTTTTATATCATAAATTCAATTGGATTACCAGGGGCTAGAATCTAAATAAAATAAATAAGGCAATTGCTATTATTCCTATCCAGGCTGGAAGGGACCAACTAATTACTTTCGAACCATCCAAAGGGGGAATAGGAAGCATATTAAACAAAGCCAGCCAAGCATTAATTCCAATCCCATATCCTACAATATTTTGTAATAAAGGGGTAAAGAGATTAAACAAGCCTAAAAATACACCTAACAACAAAAATAACCCGGCAAGAACAATATTCACTAAAGGACCGGCCACTGATATTTTGCCATTTTGCTCATTGGTTACTAGACCACCAATCATTACTGCTCCCGGGGCAGCAAATACCGTGCCAAAAAAACTTAAAATTACCGCCAAGATTAAACCAAAATCAAAACGGCGAAATTCTGCCCAATAACCATATTTTTGGGCAACAAATTTATGACCTAATTCATGGAGTAAAAAAGCCACTCCTACAGTTACGGCTGCTAATATCAATCTTTCAGGAAATCCCTTTCCAACACCCCCTATTCCTCCACCTAAAACTACGGCAAAAGCAAAACTAATCGCTGCCCAAGCCCATAAAAGATCTATTAATTCCGTCTCTGAAAATTTTATAAAATTCATATTTTTTTATCTTATCATTGAGTATTGAAAAAATAAATAGTTCTGATAATATTAAATTGTTATGGCAAAACAATGTACTATTTGTGGTAAAAAATCAATCTTAGTCTGGAAACTAAAAAAACTCCGAGGAAAATACAATCCTACTACGAAAAAAAGAAAATACCCAAATTTGCAATGGGTCAGATTGCCTTCGGGCAAAAGAGTACTTGCTTGTACTAAATGTATTAAAGCCCTCTCTAAGTGAAAGTAAATTTCAAAAAATCCCCCCTGGTGGAAAAACAGTCGGGCTTTGCCCGCGCCAGAAACCGTAGGTGTCTGGAGCGGGGGTCGGGGGATTTTTCGGGGTGTAGTATAACGGTAGTACGCTACCTTGGGGTGGTAGTGGCTCGGGTTCAATTCCCGACACCCCGACAAAACAAAAGGCCCGGCTTTTCTTCTAGGAGAATTCATCCGGAAAAGATTTCAAGTGGGTCTCCAAGTTCCGATCCTCAGACCGGAATCATATCGGAGTCCCGAAAAAAAACTTTTGTCCCAGAATCTGACTAGAAGAATTTCACCGGGCCAATTTAATTTTAACTTTTTCCAAAATGTTTCGTCAAGGGGTCCCCGAAGTTTATGAAGTAAAGTGTCACCCGAGGCAATCTAGTCGAAGAGATAAATCTCTTCTTCACCCTTCGTTGCGACTCGGGTGCCCGAAGACTATCAAAGATTCAAGACCTCAACCATTTGTTTGATTAAAGAAACAACTACTGGTTGAGCAAGCAAAGTGTAAGAAAGAACTCCTTCATCATCTGGAAAGACAAAGGGTTTCTCTTTAATTTTTACTCTTTTTTCTTTTTCGTCCCACCCAAAAATATACTCTGGAGTAATTTCATAGTCATCAATATAATTTTTAGCTTCATTTACTGGAACAGCATTCCTTAATAAAATTTTTGGAATTCCGTAAAGAGAAAAGGTTTGTTCTATCAACTTTTCATCTATCTTTAACCTTTCTCTTATTGGTTCAATTCCCAATTCGTCTCCTTCTTTTTTGAGCATTTTTGCTTCTTTACAGGCGGGATTATCACAAAGCAAATGAAACTCTTTTTTCTCAGGATTGTATCTAACTTTCGATGTTATTAGTAGTTTTAAATTTCTTGGAGTTTGACAAATTGGACAAATTCTTCTCCATTTAATTCTTTCATCAATTACTTTTTCGGGAACCTCGATCAAAATAAAAACATCTGGGTCATCCCGGTGCCCAATTAAATCTCTAAAAAATAAGGAAAAATCTACCTGGTCAAAATCCCTTGGAAAACCGTCAATAAAAAGAGCTTTTCTTTCTCTTCTTTGCATTTCTCTTTTAACTAAAGCCAAAATCAATTCTGTTGGCCTGAGGGTCTTTGTATCTCTATGTTCTAAATCACGAATAATCTCATCTAAGGATAATCTTCCTCGGTAATTTTTCTCTAGGTATTTAACTAACTCTTTTTTCTTTTCTGGGTCAGCTAACTCTGCATCGATGCCCCTAACCATATCTCCAATCGAAAAATGGTCTACCCTTTCAGGTGTGGTTACATCGGCAAACATTTTTGAATAAGTTCCCTTGCCAGAATTTTTCTTTCCTAATAAATAGGCGACAAAAGTATTTTCTTTTAAATACTCTTTTAATTTTTCAATCTCTTTTCCTGCTTTCAATTGAAAATATTCTTTTTGTTCTTCCGGGTCGGTTAAATTAAATTTTTTATCTAACCCCTCAATTTTGGTTTTAAAAATTGGAAAGCGCATAGTGGTAATACCGAGTCAGGTCGCGGCACGCGCGAATTATCGAAATATTGCCTTTGGCAATCGCGCTAACACCGCTCCTTAAAAACCCTCGGTTTTTAATCTTTTCCTAAACGGGAGAACCTGAAGGGTTCTCCCGACCCCTTTCCGAAATGGGATGTCATTAGTCAACCTTTAAGTTTTTTCCGTCGGAAATTATTTTTATGTCACCTTGCTCATCTGTTCTTAGCACATTTATACCATATTTTTCTAAAACCTCCAAAACTTCTTGGTGAGGATGTTTATAAGAATTATTTTTCCCAACTGAAATAACGGCTATTTCTGGCGAAACCTCTTTTAAGAATTCTTCCGAAGTCGAGGTTTTGCTCCCATGATGACTAATTTTCAAAATATCAGAGTCAACATCTACTCCCCTATCAATGAGTTCTTTCTCAACCTCTTTGTAGATATCTCCGGTAAATAGAAAAGAAATATCGCCAAAAACTAATTTGCCAACAATTGAGGTGTTATTACTATCTTTAAATTCTTCTCCTTCTAAATTCTCAAAGGGAAACAGCAATTCTACAAGAATGTTTCTGGTAGAAATTTTTTGTCCGGTTTTAGCAAGAAAAATTTTAGCTTTTCCTTCGTTAATTAATTTTAGCCACTCTTTATATTCGGCCGTATCTCTGACTACCCCTGTCCATAAAATGTTTTCGACTTTATATCGTTTTAAAACCTCATTCAAACCCGAAAGATGGTCTGCTTCAGGATGAGTTAAGATTATTAAATCAATTGTTCTGTCCCAAAATGACATTTCTTTTGATAACTTTTCTAAAATTATCGAACCTGGCCCGCCGTCAATTAAAATCCGGTGCCTTTGGGGCGTCTCAATAAAAACAGTATCTCCCTGACCAACGTCAAAAAAATTAACTTCCAGAAATTGAGCTTTCGCTAAATCAAAAACTACGAGCCAAGCTATTAAATTTGAAATTACTAAAAATCCTAATATTAAGAAGAGAAATTTTCTATTTTTCATATCAATACAAACCCGCCCTCTTTAGGCGGGTTTCTCAAAAATTTCTGAAGATCTTTTTATTTAGGTTATTTAGGCTTTTCCTAAAATTCGGAACATCTTTGTTCCGCAAGCAGGACAAATTCCAGTCATTGCTCTTCTCTTTGTTCCACCTTTTCCTTTCATTGTCACTTCTTTCTCGTCCTTCATCGCTTGCTTCTTTTTGCATTTAACGCAGTATCCAATTGTTGCCATAATAATTTGAACTTAGTTTTTAAAAGCGACCTTTAAGTAATCCCCCGACCCCCGGCTGTTTTTCCTTCACGGGGGATTCTGGGTTTTACACAGCTTCTCTTAGCTTAATTTAAGCAAAAATAGTAGTCAAGTCCTTATAATTTCTCACAACCTTAACTCATTTGAGATTTTTTGCATTGCTTCCAGAACAATTTTGACAAATTCCTCTAAACTTATGCCTAAATATTCCTCAGATTTTTTAATAATCTCGCGCTTGGCACCCTTGGCAAACGCTTTTTCGCCAAATCTATTTAAAATATTCTCAACCTTTAGGTCTCCAATCTTCTTTGAAGGCAAAACTAAAGTAGCGGCCACAATTAAACCGGTTAAAGGGTCAAGACAAAAAAGGGCTTTTGCCATTTTTGTTTCGGGTTCTTTTCCGTGAGCTTCATTGTGGGTTAAAACGGCGTCACAAAGTTCCTCATCGAGTCCTAACTCCCTTAGCATCTCCGCCCCCATTTTTGAATGTAAGTTCGGATCAGCCTTTGTTTTTTCATAATCAATATCATGCAATAAACCACAAAGGGCCCATTTTTCCTCGTCTTCGCCAAGGTATCTTGCTAATTCTCTCATTGCCATTTCAACTGCTAAACTATGTTTTATCAAATTTTGGTTTTTCAGATTTTCTCTTAATAATTTCGATGCCCTTTCTCTTTCCATAATTTTATTGTATAATTTTTAAAATGGTCTGTAAAGAATCTTAAATATAATTTTATTAATATGATCAGTATTTACTTTCCTATTATTATTTCTTTAATTTCTCTACTTTTTGCTTTCTATCTAATTCGGGAAATAAAAAGAGCCCCTTCTGGTTCAGGAAAGATGATTGAAATTTCTCGGGCAATTAGAGAAGGAGCAATTGCTTTTTTAAAGAGAGAGTATAGAACAATTGGAATTGTTGCCATTTTTTTATTTTTTATTCTCTGGATAGCTCTAGGACCGGAAGTTGCTTTTGGGTTTTTAGTGGGAGCTGTCGCCTCAGCATTAGCTGGTTTTATTGGAATGATGGTTTCGACCCAGGCTAATTTGAAAGTGGCAGAAGCGGCTAAATCGAGTTTAGAGAAATCCTTAGATTTATCTTTCAAAGGAGGTTCGGTAACTGGATTTTTAGTTGTTGGTTTGGGCCTTCTTTCAATCTCTGGATTTTATCTTATCTTTCAGGATTTAAAAGCTTTAATTGCACTTGGTTTTGGAGGATCTTTAATTTCAGTCTTTGCTAGGTTGGGAGGAGGGATTTATACTAAGGCTGCCGATGTGGGAGCAGATTTGGTTGGAAAGATTGAAAAGGGAATTCCTGAAGACGATCCGAGAAATCCAGCCGTGATTGCCGACCAGGTTGGAGATAATGTTGGTGACTGTGCTGGCATGGCGGCTGATTTATTTGAAACTTATGTAGTTACCTTAGCAGCAGCCATGGTTTTGGGAAGTTTATTGTTTCCCAATTTAGCTCAGGCAATTTTCTTACCCTTAATTTTGGCATCAATATCGATTTTGGCTTCAATCATTTCAACCTTTTTTGTTAAATTGGGAAAAAATCAGTTAATAATTCCTGCTCTTTACAAGGGATTAATTGGAGCGGGAATCTTATCAGCTTTTGGTTTTCTGCTAATAATTTTTCGAGTCAGCCAGGATTTTCAATTAGGAGCTTTGAATCTATACTTACCAGCAATAATTGGCCTTTTGATTGCTGCTGGTATCTTTTTAATTACCGAGTTCTTTACTTCAAAAAAATACAGTCCGGTCAAATCCATCGCCCAAGCCTCCCAGTCGGGCCACGGAACCAATATAATTACTGGATTAGCTGTCGGGTTAAAATCAACTATTTTACCGGTTCTTTTAATTTCAGTTGGGATTCTCATTAGTTTTTGGTTAGTGGGATTGTATGGTTTGGCGATAGCCGTGGTCTCAATGCTTTCTTTAACTGGTTTAATTATTGCCCTCGATTCTTACGGCCCAATCACTGATAATGCAAAGGGAATTGCTGAAATGGCTGGCCTTTCTGAAGAGGTTCGAAAAATTACCGATTCCTTAGATGCTGTCGGTAATACGACCAAAGCGGTGACAAAAGGTTTTGCTATTGCTTCAGCTGGATTGGCTGCTTTGGTTTTATTTTCTGCTTATACCCAGGAATTATTTAATTTGGGACTAAAAATTCAGTTTCTTTTGGAAGATCCGAGAGTTTTAGTTGGTCTTTTCATTGGAGGAATAATTGCTTATTACTTTTCAGCCCTGGCCCTGGAAGCAGTGGGAAAAACAGCCTCAAAGGTGGTTGAAGAAGTCAGACGCCAATTTAGAGAGATAAAAGGATTAATGGAAGGTGTAGCTAAGCCTGACTATGGAAAGTGTGTTGACATTGTTACAAAAGCTGCTCTCCGCCAAATGATTTTACCCGCCCTTTTACCGGTCATTTTTCCAATTTTAGTTGGTTTTATTTTGGGACCAGAAGCCCTGGGAGGGCTTTTAATTGGTAGTATAATTGTGGGAATTTTTATTGCCATTTCCATGACTTCCGGGGGAGCAGCCTGGGATAATGCCAAAAAATGGATTGAAGAAGGAAATTTGGGAGGAAAGGATTCCTTTGCTCACCAGGCGGCGGTCACCGGCGATACAGTAGGTGATCCTTATAAAGATACTGCTGGACCTGCTATAAACCCAATGATTAAAGTGCTTAACATTGTGGCTCTTTTAATCGTTAGTTTTTTAGTCTAAGAGAGAAAAGGATGAAAGCCTTTTCCAAATCTTAAGTTATTCACACCTTGACAAGATGTCTTGATGACTTATCATTTTAAAAATACCAATGAATCCTATTTTAAAACCTTCTTCAGAAAATACTATCTCGAGCAGTGAGGACGATCCCCCTGATAGTTTAGTTTTAAAAAACAAAATTACCAAAATAAAATTAGAAGAACCTCGAAAGGAAAGGGGTTCTTTTTTTGTTGCCAAAAATATAGAAATCGTCTCGAAAATTGACGAGTGTTTCAAATTGTGGACAGAATTTTCTTTCCTAAAAAACATTTTTGATACTTGGGAGTTTCGTTTTGCTTTTTATCGGGGATATGGGTATAAGCCCTATTTTTTGCTTTTAAAAGAAAAACTCGAAAATGTAGCTCTTTTACCCCTTTGGTATGACGAGACAAAAAAGAAATATACCTGGTTTGGTAGCGATTGGCAAGAAGAAGTAAGATTTTTTACCAAAGATATAAATTACATCCCAATTTTAATTTCAGCCGCCCCTTCTCCTTTATATCTCAATGCTATTGCCAAAGATAGTATTGAACCAATAAAAAATAAAATAAAATTTGAATACGATGACCCCAAATATATTTTAAATTTAGAAGGATTAAAAAATCACGAAGATTATTTAATGACTTTAAAGAAAAATAGAAGAAGAAATTTGAGAAAGGACAGAAACAGAACCTTGAAGCAAAAGCCAGAAATTATTATCAATAATTTTGCTGACTTTAATTATCTTGTTGAATTATCAAAAAAAAGATTTCAAGAAAGAGGAGAAGATACTGATTGGCAAGACTTGAGAAGAATAGAAACTTTCAAAGAAGTAATAAAACTCGCAGACAGGTCTTATAAGAAAAGAATGATTACGATTAAAATAGGTAAGAAAGTGGCTGGCGTAGATTTGGTCTGCCTTTATAATAACACTTATTTTACTCTGAAATGCGGCTATGATGTCAAAAATTTTTCTGGTATTGGAAACTTTATCAATCTTGTTGAAATTGATGATGCCATAAAATTGGGGATGAAAAAAATCGATTTTTTACAAAATAACTACGGCTGGAAGAGCCAATATTTTGAACCTGTTCCCCTTTTCAAATATGAAAAATAAATTAGCTTACTTTAAAAATTTCAATAAACTTTATTACACAACCGATGGTTATGATGATTATTTAGAGAGATTTGAAAAACAGGGATTTGATTATGCTGAAAGATTAATAAAGGCGATAAAACCAAGAAAATTTTGGCGTTTTCTAGATATTGGTTGTGGAATGGGTGGAATTATTCTTGCCTTGAGGAAACTTGGCTATCAAGCTTGGGGAGCGGAAGTTTCCCAATTTTGTCTTAAAAATTCTCCAGCCAGAAAGTGGATCAAGTTTGGCAATATTTGTTCCCTCCCTTTTCCTGATAAATCTTTCGAAGTTGTTATAGCTATTGATGCGCTTTGTTATCTTAATAAAAAAGAATTAAAAGAAGCGATTAAGGAATTATCTAGAATAACTCGACGTTTTCTTTATGTCGAAACCATCTGTAAAGATTCGCCAAATGCTATTCAAAAAATAAATCCTGATCCTCTAAGAAAAGAAGGGTCTTTATTAAAAAAAGAAGAGTTAATTTCTATTTTTGAAAAAGAAAATTTTCAACTTTTAGGAAAACTTTTTAAACCGGAAAAAAAATTAATTTTAAGTCCGTTTGAAAAAGTAGATTTTAATTACGTTTTTAAAAAAGATAAAAGCAGGCGTATTACCTGCTCATGATAGAAGTTTATGAATCAAAGAGCTAATACATATAAAGAGCTGGGAGAAAAAAAAGGGGGTGGGGTCGCTGGATTTTATCCAGTTTCAGAGTACGTCGATGGGAAGGTTGTTTTCCCGGGCGAGTTGGCTGATTCTGTTCCGGACTCGATTGTTCCCAAACTTCATTAAATCTGGGAGTTCGTCTGGGTCAATTGCTACTAGGTCTATTCTAGCTGTCCTTTCGCAATCTCCAGTTGTCTCGTCATCTGTGCTGTTGGCTTTGGAAGCACTGGTCCCACAGTCCTTCATCTTCTTTTCGGTCATTTTGGTCCCTTTCTTTTCCGCCGTTGATTTTTTTTCACAACGGTATTTTAGATTAACAAAATAAATTATTAATGTCAAGTGGAAAACTCAAAGATGGCTTGCTAAAATAGTAAAATGCAAGAAACGAGCCCTATCTTTGAAAAAATAAAAACTTTGCTTAAAGAAAATGGGGTTTCTTATCAGCTTTTTGAACATGAACCCGTTTTTACCAGTGAAGAAGCAGCCAAAATCAGGGGCACTGATTTAAAACAGGGAGCAAAAGCAATTATCTTTTTTGCCGATAAAAAACCTGTATTGATTGTTGTCAGCGGAGATAAGCGTGTTGATACAAAAAAATTTAAGCAAGAATACCATATTAAAGATTTATGTTTACTCAAACCGGGGGAGGTTAAAGAATTAACCGGACTTGAAATTGGAGCAATTCCTCCTTTTGGCAACTTGATGGAGCTAGCTACTTATATGGATGAAAAAATTCTGGAAAACAAAGAAATTGTTTTTAATGCCGGAAGTCACACAAAATCTATTAAAATGAAATCCAGGGATTTCGTAAATCTTTGTCAGCCAATAATTGGTAATTTTAGAAAATAATATGCCGGCTAATTTACCCCCACAATTTCATACTCTTTCAGCAAAACTAAAAACAGCCGCCAACAACAATGATAAAATTTCGATTTTAGAGGAAATGTTGGCTATTTGTCCCAAACATAAAGGCACAGAAAAACTCCAAAAAGACATAAAAATAAAAATTGCTAAACTAAAAAAGTCCTTTCCCAAAAAAACAAAAGGAGAAGCATTATATTATATTCAAAAAGAAGGAGCGGGCCAAGTTGTTATTGTCGGACCCCCAAATTCTGGAAAATCAAGTTTGTTAAATGCTCTAACTAATGCCCAGGCCGAGGTTGCTTCCTATCCCTTCACAACCAAAATTCCCCGGCCGGCCATGATGCCTTATGAAAATGTCCTAATTCAATTGATTGATACTCCCCCACTGACTAAAGAATCCGCCCCTTCTTGGTTAAAAGCCATCTTGAAAGAGGCTGATGTCTTGGTAGCTGTTTTTGATTTAACAAAAGAAAATATCACTAGAGATATCAGAGATTTTAAAGAAATATTAGATAATTGGAGGCTAGGCGATAAAAAAATTATTTTTCTCGGCAACAAAATCGATTTAGAAAAGGCAAAAGAAAACTTGAAGAGAATTGAAACTCAATATGAAATAAAACCAATTTCCTGTTCCCAGAAAATTGGTTTGGAAGAGTTGAAAAAAGAAATTTTTGATTTATTGGAAATCGTGAGGGTATATACCAAAAGCCGAAATCGGCCAGAGCCCGATTTTTCTCATCCCTTTATTATGAAAAGAGGAGAAAAACTAATAACCTTAGCTAGTCAGATTCATCACGACTTGCTTCCTTCTTTTAAATACGCAAAATTATTTAAAAAAGATGCCAAAAATCCCCAAATTATTGGCAAAGATTATATTTTAGAAGACGGGGATATAGTTGAGATTTATACTTAAAAAATCTATTTGAGAGTTTTACCAGTAGGCGTCTTCGAATGTTCCTACGCCTTTTCCCAAATCAGCCAAAGTAATTACTCTTTCTTTCGTTTTTAAATAAAATTCCCTGGGTATCATCGCATATTCATTATAAACAAAGGAGCCCCCTCCTCTTCCAATAAATTGTTTTTTAGCATAGGCCTCCAGGATTATTTTAAAACTTTTTTCATCTTCTTTGCCTTCAATAAGCCATTGATTTTCCTTTTTTGATATTTCTATTTTAGGATTATTTAATTTGATAATTTCTTTGTTTTTTTGGTCAAAAAACTCTAAGGATTTTCGAAAATATATTTTTGAATCTTTTCCAGTTTTAATGAAGAAAAATCTGGCTACCGAACCGTCTTGAAAGACTATTCTTCCCCAGTTAAATGGCCCCAAAATTGTAACGGCAAGAACCTTTTGCAAGTGGGCTGTTCCTTTAATTTTTTTTCCAAAGATAATGCCCTCTGCCTCTAAAAAAATATTCACCCACCCCATGCCAAAGGGAGGCAGACAAATTCCTTGACCATCTTTTTCTCGAAGATAGTTTGCTTTTTTGAGATTTAAATCAACAATCTCTCCTATTTTGAGTTTATAATCTGGAAAACTACCACTAAACATTAATTCTTTTTCAAAAATCTCAGAAATTATTTTTTTATCTTGAATTTCTGTCACAGCATTGACATCCCCTAAATCAAGAAATTTTTCTCCATCGTATAACCAGCCCGTAGTTACACCTTGAAATTTATTTTTCCCCAACTCTCTAAGTATCATTTCTTTACCATTAAACAGCATTTTCTTTCCATATTTTCTGAATATCATCAACATCAATTGAACTGGTTTTTCTCCTTCTAATCCAAAAAAAAGAAACCACCAGTATTCTTTTCCCAAAGGCGGCAGCGCTTCAGAATTGAACATTAAACGGTCCAATAAATTTTTACTAATATTGGGACCTCTCGTAGCCGAAAGTTTTCGCAAAAGAGCGTATGTTTCTTTTATTCCTCGAATCTTATTGATATCCATCATATTTTTTATATTTTTCTATTTTAGCAAAACTAAAGCCCGAAAAAAACTCTCGCCCCGTAAAACGGGGCAAGGACGAAAATAAAAATTGTCCAGTCAATCAAACATTGTATGTTTATGGCTGAAAAAGTTCTTCGGGCAGAAAGCGGACTTCCTGGACTTCGGGAAATTGTTTTGCCGTTTTTTCAATTTGAGCCCAAAGCAAACGGACGCGACAAGAGCCGCCACCAGTTTTATTAAATGGGTCCTCGAACTCCAAGGTAAGCACCCCTTCTTTCAAATTCGCACCAACTAATTTCACCCCTTCAAGCGGAAACATCGGAGAAAAACCCGCTTCTTTTTCCTCCTGGGTTACATTACCCTGAAGTAATAAGTTAATTGTATCTTGGATCGGTGTCTGGCTTAGAAAGATTTCTCTAGAAACTGGCAAAACGGCTTCCGGATCGCAGGGAATATATTCGGCAATCTCCTGATCGCGTTTTTGATTATAGTAGTATAGCTGGATTTGCCTTGTCTCTTTAGAAAATCTAATAGGGATTCTTAACTCATCATCATGTTCTGGAAGACCGGAAGGGTTATCTTTTTCTAAAACAAGGTTGCCTTTTTCAGTTGAGGGTGCCGGGAAAATCAATTCGGCTCGAAATTGCACAAAGTTTTCTGTCATCCAATCCCCTTGGGCCTGGGCTAATCCTTGAACGACAACCTCGTCCCTTTCGTTCAAAATCTTTACTGGAAAAGAAGCCTCGAAAAACCAAAATCCCCTGGCTTCTCCATCAATAACTAGTGGACTTTGAATAATTTGATTGGGACGAGGATTGCTTACTCTTATTAAATTGGATTTTTCCAGCTCATTACCAATATCTTCTGTAAATGTTTCACCATCTGGTGTCTTGCATTGACTGGGATAACTTTCCAATAAAGGATACCCGGCAGAAACGCACTCTTCAAAACTATTAATGATTGGGGTTGGTGACTTGCTCGGCTTAAACACCGTAAAATACACCGCCATCCCACCAAGAACAATAATTATTAGTATAAAAACAAAGATTTTTTTGTTCATATTCTAATCTTACCAAAAAACCGCCTTCTTGGCGATTTTTATTGGCTCCGCCTATGCGACGATGTTTTTATTTTTAAATTTCTGTAGTGCTAAATAACCAAGAACCTAATGCAATCATCAAAACTCCGAAGATTAAAAGAATTATTAAATCTAAAGTTAAAGGAAATTGAGAAAAACCGATGAGACTGGATCTAAGTCCGTCTACTCCGTAAGTTAAGGGATCGAGATAGGCAATCGGTCTTAGCCAACCGGGAAAATTTGTCACCGGAAAGAAAGCACCTGATAAAAGAAAGATGGGAAAGACAATAAATTGCATAATTAAAGAAAAACCCTGAGTATCTTCCATTTTTGAAGCAATAGCCACTCCGAAACCAATAAAACTAATACCAATTAAAAGCATAAAAAGCAAAGCCCAAATAAAGCCCGAAAGATTTACCATTTTAAAACCAAGAAAAAGAGAAAGAATCAGAATTAAAACCCCTTGAATTAAAGCAGTGGTGACTCCACCGGCAATTCTACCCAAAATAATAGCCAATCTTCTAACTGGAGCAACCATTATCTCTTTCAAAAATCCAAATTCTTTATCCCAGAGGACAGAAATGCCGGCAGACATAGAACTAAAAAGCATTGTCATACCAATGATTCCCGGGACCAAAAAATTAAGATAATTTACTCCGGGTGGTGCGCCCGGCAAACTAAAACCAGAGTTAAAACCAGACCCCATAGCCAAAAGAAAGAAAAAAGGCATTATTAAAGTACCAATTAGTCGGCTTTTAGCTCTTAAAAATCTCTTCATTTCCCTCAGCCACATTACATAAATTGTCTGTAAATTATTTGACTTCATACTTTTTACCTTCTAAATCTTTGTCTCATTCTTTTTTGTTTTTCAATTGAACTCGCTTCGGCTTCTCTAATGGTTTTACCGGTAAAATGTAAAAAGACATCTTCCAAGGTTGGTTTTCTTAAATTAACCGATTTTATCACAAAGCCCACTTCTTTTTGGTCTTTTTCTATCAAAAGTGGAATTTTATTTTCGCCTTGGTCCACATTTAAATCAATAATACCATTATGCTGGTTAATTTTTTTAACCCAGGAATATGTTTTCAGAACTTCAAAAGCTTTTTGGGGAGGAAATGCCTCAATAGAAATTACATCTCCTCCTAAAATATTTTTTAAATTTTGGGGAGTGTCTAAAGCAACTATTTTACCAAAATCAATAATTCCTATTCTTTGACAGAGATAATCGGCCTCTTCCATATAATGAGTGGTTAAGATAATAGTGGTTTTTTCTTTTTGGTTTAACTGAAGGACGTAATCCCAAATTCGATGTCTAGTTTGAGGGTCTAATCCCAAAGTAGGTTCATCTAAAAACAAAACTTTTGGATAATGCATTAAACCCCTGGCAATTTCTAATCTTCTTTGCATGCCGCCAGAATAATTTATAACCAGAACATCGGCTTTGTCTTGAAGCTCAACTAAAGATAAAACTTCCTCAATTCTTTTTTTACGGGTTTCTTTATCCAAACCATAAAGACGAGCGTGGAAATCTAAATTTTCATAACCGGTTAAACGATTATCCAAGGCCGGCTCTTGAAAAACAATGCCAATAGAATTTCTAACTTCATCTTTTTGTTTCAGAATATCAAACCCCCAGACTTTAGCTTCTCCTTTGGTTGGAGTTAATAAAGTCACTAATATCTTAATTGTTGTGGTCTTCCCTGCCCCATTTGGTCCCAATAAACCAAAAATTTCTCCCTCTTTAACTTCCAGGGAAATATTATCAACCGCTTTTAGACCATCAAATTCCTTTATTAAGTTTTTCGTCTCAATAGCTAACATAAAATTTCTTTTAAAGGAAAAGGTTGGCAGGTTATTTCTCATTATTAGATCCCCTATAGCGAAAATAGATTAGCTTCACTATTTCGCTGACTATAAAATAATTAAAAACCAAGAAAATTACGATAAAAAGCGAAGAAATTGGCGGCGAAACAAAGTGGAAAAATTCTTTCCCAAAATTAGTAAATGGTAATAAAATAATTAATATCGCATCCAAAAAAGTAAAAAGTATTAAAGGAAGACTTGGCCTTCTTGTGTTTAAGAAAAAATGGCGGGTACGAATTAAAAAGATAAGAGAAATTTCGGTAAGAATGCTCTCAATGAACCAGAGGGTTTGCATAATTTCGGGTTTAACTTTATAAAAGATAGCAAAAAAGATAAAGTCAAAAATTGTACTAACTAAAGCCAAAAGTACAACCAGCCACATAACGCGATGTAATTGATATGATTTTGGCTTTCTCAGTTCTTCGACATCAACCTGATCGGTGGCTATGGCAATTAAAGGAAAATCCGATAAAAGATTGCCAAGTAAAATTTGGATTGGCAACATTGGCAAAAAGGTAATAAATAAAGAAATAACAGCAATAGAATAAAAATTTCCAAAATTGCTGGCTAGGGCACATTTAATATACTTATTAATATTAGAAAAAATATTTCTGCCATTTTTGATTCCATTAATAATTACTCTGAGATCTTTCTCGGTTAAGATTACATCGGCCGCTTCTCGGGGTACGTCAACTGCTTCTTGAACAACAATTCCAACATTAGCAATTTTTAATGCCGGCGTATCGTTAATTCCCTCTCCCAAAAAACCAACTTCAAATTTCTTTTGAAGCTCCTGAATTATTTTTAATTTTGTTTCGGGGGCAATTCTGGCAAAAACAGAAAATTCCTGGCAGGCTTTTTCAAAATCATTTTCTGATAAAGAATTTAATTGTTCTCCTAAAATAACCTCTTCTGGATTATTAATTAAACCTGTTTCTTTTGCGACGTGACCGGCTACTTCTTTACTGTCACCGGTTATCATTTTTATCTGGACTCCTAATTTTTCTGCCATTTCAATTGACTCTTTGGCCGTTTCTTTCAAGGGATCTCTAAAAGAAAAGTGTCCTAAAAAAGTAAAATCTTTTTCGTCTTCTTCTGAAAAATATTTTTTGTTAAATTCTTTAAAAGCGACCGCTAAAATTCTTTTTCCCTCTCTACCTTCTCTTTCTATTTGCTCCTCTATTTCTTTTTTTTGAAAGCTGCCTTCAAATCTTGAAGAAAGTTTTAAAATAATTTCCGCTGCTCCTTTAACAGCTAAAATTAAATTCCCATTTTGAGCCTCTATGAGAGCGCTATTTCTCAAACGACTGGGATCAAAAGGAATTTCTGAAATTATTCTAAAATTCTTTAAGGATTGACGGATTCCCTTCGACGCTTTCTCAAAAAGAGCTGAATCAAAAGGATTTAAACTAGATTCAATTTCCTCTTTGACAAAAGAAGAGAGTAAGAGACTATAGAGTAAACATTTTTCTTTGTTTTGAGCAAAAATATTCTCCAAGCGAAGTTTATTTTCAGTTAAGGTGCCGGTTTTATCACAACATAAAATTTCAATATTTCCCAAATCTTCAACGGCTGATAGTCTTTTAACAATCACTTTTTCTTTGGCTAATTTTAAGGCGCCTTCCGAAAGAGCAAAAGTAATAACTACCGGCAGGGCTTCGGGAATTATACTGACTATTAAGGCGATACAGAAGATTAAAAAAACAGAAAAATTTTCCGTTCCTTTAATTATTAAATTAGCTAAAAAAATAAAAACAATTGTGGTTACAACTATTTTTAAAATAAGACGACTAAATCTGAATAAATCTTTATCATAGGCGCTTTCCCGGCTTATTTTTGAAACTAATTTTGTAATTTCACCAAAAACCGTCTCTCTACCAGTACCAACTACTATTCCCTCGGCCGCCCCGGAAATTACCGATGTGCCGGCAAAAACAATATTTTTGGCTTCAAAAATTTCTTTAGTTTCTTTTAAAAGTTGCTGGGGAATTTTTGAAACCGGAAACGATTCTCCGGTTAGAACCGATTCATCCATTAAAAAATTTTCTACTTTTATTATTCTTAAATCGGCCGGAACAATATTGCCTGCCTCAAGTAGAACTATGTCTCCTGGTACCAAAAATTTTTTGTCGATTGTTTTTTCGATATCTTCTCTTAAAATTCTCGTCTTTGAAGGAAGGTATTTCTTTAAAAGGAAAGCAGCACTTTCGGCTCTGAATTCTTGAAAAAATCCTAAAGAAACATTAATAAGAATAAAAACTAAAATTATAAAACCGTCAATTTTCGCGCCGGTTAAAATGGTGAGAATAGAAGCGATGAAAAGAAGATAAAAAAATGGCGATTTAAATTGTCGTAAAAAAATGTCAAACGAACTGGTTTCCTTTTCTTTGACTTCGTTAAAACCATAAATTTTCAGACGCTCTTTAGCTTCTTTTTCTGATAATCCCTTTTCGGATGTTTTTAAATCCTGAAAGGTTTCCTCAATGTTTTTGGTGGTATATTTTGAAAATTCCATAAAATTTATTTTATTCTATCAAAAAACCACTTCCTTTTCGTTCTATGTTGTTCTTTTTTAATCTCCAATAAGAAAATACGCCGATGGGCAAGGGCAACCAGTAAGAGAAAATACGAAACAAAAGAGAAGCAAAAAGAACAATATTGGCCGGCAGGCCAATCTTAATAAATACCACCATTAACGAAGCTTCCATAACTCCCGGTATGCCGGGTATCAACGTAAATAAAGTTAAAACCAAAGAAAGGGTATAGCCAAAAATCAATAAAGCGAAATTTGGATGATAGCCGAAAACCAAGAAAGAGAAATAAAGAGTAAGAATGTCGCCAAGATAAAATAAAAAAGAAGAAAACAATAGTTTGGGAATCTTATTTTTATTTTTCTGCAAAAAATCAAAACATTGATGGAGATCAGAAATAAATTTTTCAAATAAATGCGGACTTAATAAAACTTTTTTATTTAAAAAATTAATTATTTTATTTATTGGATTGGAAAAAATGTTTAAAAACCAAATAAAATATTTTCTCCTTCTTCTAAATAAGACAAAAAAGATAGCAAAAACCAAAGAAAGTCCCAAAATAATTATTAAGGTTTCTTTAAAAGAAATGAATTTAAAAAATAGACTGGGCAGCAATAACAAACTTAAAATAAAAAAAAGAAAGTAGTTTACCCAAATAAAAAAAGACCAAGTAAAGACCAAAAAAGAAATTACCGCCGAGGGAATATTTAATTTTTTATAAGAATAAAAGGTAATTATTGTGCCACCCACAAAAGGAGCGACATGGTTACCCACAACTCCTAAAATAGCGGTCTTTAATGTGTCTCTAAGGTTCACCTTAAAGCCGGCTATAGACAATAAAATTTGGGACAACCAACCGTCGCCAAGATAATTAATTATTTGAAAAATCACTAAAAAAAACAAAAGCGACTTATTCGCCTCTTTAAAGAGCAATGGAATATCGTAATAGACATTCTTAAACTTTGAAAAAATTACAAGAAGAGCAATCCCTATTAAGATAATGCTTAGAAGATATTTAAGATAACGCCAATAAAATTTAGATTGTGGCATATTGTTTGTTTTTTTATTTTACCAAAAAACCGCCTGATTGGCGATTTTTATTGGCTCCGCAATTAAAAAATCCCCTCTGTCGAGGATTTATTTCTTTCTGTGTTTCTTTAAAAATCTGCGATGTCTTGTCTTATTTCTGTTTTTGTTTGGGTTGTGTGAGTTTTTCATATTTTTTTCTTCTTAATATTTTCTTTTTCCCCAACCGTCAAAGAGGTAAGCCACAAAATAAATGGCCTGCGAAGTTTATCTATTGACCAATTGTCATCTTTAAAAAGCGAGGTTTTCTCTATTTTAAAACGTGAAAGCAAGGACATTGTAGCCTGCAAGTTTAAGGGAGATAATTTATTATGCTCTAATAAAAATTGTTGTTTTTTAGTCATTTACCGAGTCCCGTTTTGCGGGACGAAGGTGAAGAAGAGAACGAAGTTCTCTTCGCCTAAATTAAAAGCAACTCCAAATACTGTGAGTTGCAAGTAGTAATATAAATTATATATGACTATTTGTAATCCGAACTCCCAACTATTTCTATCTTACCTTAATTCTTTTAAGAAATCAAGTTCTTTCGGACTTGAAAAATCGTGGCTTGTACTGAGTTTACCGAAGTGCTCCGAGGGACGGACGATGTTAGAACCTGTTTGGCGCGAATTTAGCTTAAAATTTATTATCCCAACCTACTACTAACTATATTTTGAAGGTTTCAAGTTTTATCTTTTTTCCTAAAATAATAAACAAAAAAGCGGATATGAGCGCCATAATACTGCCAAAGATAAATGGCACGCTAACGCCAATATAAGTCCAAAGCAATCCGGCAATAAGAGAAGCAAAAAAAGTGCAAAGGCCGATTGTGGTCTGATAAACACCAAAAGCCGTACCGGATTTTTCTTGGGGAACTAAATTGGAAATGTAGGCCTTTCCTACTCCTTCGGTGAGGGCCATATAAATTCCATAGATTGGGAAAAGGAGCCAAAGGAAAAGACTGGAATTAATAAGGCCGAAAAAAAGATACACAGCGGAAAAAAGCAAAAAGCCAGCCAAAAGCACTTTTTTAGGTCCGATTTTATCAGAAATAATTCCGGCAGGCATTGAAAATATGGCATAGGTAAAATTGAAAAGGACATAAGCCAGTACAACTAAAATCAAGGACAAACCCAAATTTTGCGCTCGCAAAATTAAAAAGGCATCCGAACTATTACCCAAAGCAAAAATTAAACTAATTAATAAAAAAATCTTAAAAGATGGATCAAGCTCGCGCCAATTAAAATGAAGGGTAGAGGAAGAATTTACTTCTTTCTTTTTTTCTTTTACTAAAAAAATTATTAAAAGAATTGCAATAAAAGCCGGGATAAAGGCGAGAAAGAAGATTAAGCGAAATTTATTATCTAAAAAATGAATCGCCAAAAGAGCTATGAGTGGCCCGACCACCGCTCCCAAAGTATCAAGCGCCCGATGAAAGCCAAAAGATCTTCCGCGAACCGAATTTTCCGAGCTTTCGGCAATCAAAGCGTCTCGGGCAGAAGTTCGCGTTCCCTTGCCAAAACGATCAATAAATCTAGCAAATAAAACAAACGGCCAGCTATAAGCCAAACTTAAAAGTATTTTAGAAATGGCTGAAAATAAGTAACCGGCGACAACAAAGGGTTTTCTTTTTTGCCATTTATCAGAGAGCCAACCGGAGACAACTTTTAAAATGCTGGCGGTTGATTCGGCTATGCCTTCTATCAAACCGACAATCGCTACCGGCGCGCCTAAAACACTGGTGAGAAAAATCGGAACGATGGGATAAATCATCTCCGAGGCCACGTCATTAAAAAAACTAACCAATCCCAAAACAAAAACATTTTTAGAAATCCCGAATTTATTTTTCATAACTTCCTCCAATTCTACCAAAAAACCGCCTTCTTGGCGATTTTGATTGTTTCGCTCTAGGGAAAGATTTTTGCCTCGTATATTCCGACGAACTAAGGAAAATGGAGTTGACCCCATTTTTCTTATTAAAGCGGAATTTATTTAAGGCGCCCAAATTGGAAATACCCTCAACATAAACACTGCCTCCTTTGCCGCCGCTGCCGCCGACAGGACCCAGAGACATCAAATTTCTATTGAAGGCCACCGCCCCTTTTCCGCCGACCCCTACTGTCACCCGTATTTTTATATCATCAATAAGCATATTGTCGGTGTAAATTATTTTAATCCGTATTAAAAATCAAATCCCGCCGGAAGCGGGATTTGATTTTCATCTATTTGACCTTACAAAATAAATTCTTAGATGCGGGCTACGTTTGTTGCGTTGGGTCCCTTTGGAGAATCGGTCTTTTCAAAAGACACTCTGTCGCCCACCTTTAACTCTTCGTAGCTTACGCCCTTCAGCTCATTCTTATGAAAAAACAAATCTTTTTCTTCACCATCAACGGTAATAAATCCAAATCCTTTATCTGTAAGATTTTTAATTGTTCCTTCCATGGTTATAAAGTTAATTTAATTAATGTTTTAAGGTTTACCCCGTTAAATAGTTGCGAAGCAAATTTAACAGGGTGAATCCTAAAGTTTAGTTTCCTGAATAAACTCGACTAAATTTTATTAGGCAACTATCTTGCAGAGTAATCTTAACATTTAAAAAACATTTAGTCAACCTAAAAAAATTAAAATCGAAGAACATTCGTTCTTCTCAACCTTCGCTCGGCTTCGCCTCACTCGGTAATTGAAAAACTATTGGTCAGTTCTAAATTTGTCCTAAAACAATAAGGAATTAGTTTTAGCGATTTTTAAAATTTCTTTATTTTTCTAAATCAAGAATCTCATCAATACGAATCTGTTGAACAAATTCAGGAACATGACTCACTAAAATCATTGCACCATCATATTTATTAAGCGCGGATGCGATAACTG
>Ga0315289_10000414_pt1 | contig 66804 bp, 56 predicted proteins | sample YL17G11_40_MG_FD_203452 | JGI IMG/M metagenome (GOLD analysis project Ga0315289, IMG submission 203452) | Sediment microbial communities from Yellowstone Lake, YNP, Wyoming, USA - YL17G11_40 | ecosystem: Environmental > Aquatic > Freshwater > Lake > Sediment | place: USA: Wyoming | collected... | reverse complement strand
ACAACGGTAAGGTGGAGAGATCCCACCGGACCGACCAGGAGAGATTCTACAAAGACAGAACGTTCTACTCGCTGCGGTATATCAAAGACCAGTTCAACCGATACCTGAGAGAATCCAACCGCCAGCCGCTGATGGCCCATGGGTGGCGCTCTGCATCCCAGATGCTCCGTCATTACCAGGAGGTGGTGTAACACATGTTTGACAAACCTACAAATTACTGCGGCATCCTCGTTGACTCTGCTGTGTCGTCGTGCTATAGTGCAGACATAGCATAACCTGGCTTTGTGGGGCAGGGGGCCTGCTTCAGCCAGAACCGCGTTGCCTGACCGCATCCGCGATGAAATGCGGGATAGTTGATATGACAGCATTCCCTGGTACGGAGGGGTCGCAAATGAAGACTTTCAAGGTAGTGCTGGAACGAGACCCGCAGGGGAAATGGACGCTCACCGTTCCCGCGTTGCCCGGCTATGTGGCCTGTGGAGACAGTGAGGAAGAGGTGCTGAACCTGGCGCGGGAGGGCATACCGTTCCACCTGGCCTGCCTTCAAGAAGAAGGACTGGCGGTTCCCGAGGACAAGGGCGAGGCGAAGGTTCTGACCCTGGAAGTAGCCGCTTAGATCGTTGCTCGGCGGGAACCCTTTATTTGAGATTCCGAACCCAATCCAATATCATAAAACAGGGATGGAGCAAATGAAGGACAAAGTACGAATCGGCATCATCGGCGTCGGCGGGATGGGGAGCTACCATGCCGCATACGTCCAGCGCGGCGACATCCAGCGCTGCGAGCTGACCGCTGTTTCCGACATTGATGAAAGCAGGCTTCAGAGATTTACTGACGTAAAGACCTTCACGGACAACCGCGAGCTGATGTGCTCGGGGCTTGTGGACGCTGTACTGATCGCCACTCCCCACTACGACCATACACCGATCAGCATAGACGCCTTCCAGCAGGGGATTCACGTCCTGGTTGAAAAGCCGATTGCCGTACACAAGGCGGATGCCGAGCGAATGATAGCCGCCCATAAGGGCACCGGCCTGGTCTTCTCGGCGATGTTCCAGATGCGGACGGACCCCTTGTTCAGGAAATTGAAGCGGCTCATTGACAACGGCGAGCTGGGCGAGATCGCTCGCGCGTGCTGGATCGCCACCGACTGGTTTCGCACAGAGGCGTACTATGCCAGTGGGGGATGGCGGGCTACCTGGAACGGCGAGGGCGGCGGCGTGCTGCTGAATCAGTGCCCGCACAATCTCGACATGCTCCAGTGGCTCCTCGGAATGCCCGGCAAAATCAGGGGCTTCTGCGGACTCGGCGTAAAGCACGACGTCGAGGTGGAAGACCGGGTCACCGCCTATTTCGAGTATCCGAATGGGGCTACCGGCGTATTCGTTACCAGCACCGGCGAGGCGCCCGGCACAAACCGCCTCGAGATAGCTGGCGAGCGCGGCAAGATCACCGTGGAGGACGGTAAGATGCGCTTCGTGCGGAACGAGGTCCCGATGACCGAATTCTCCAAAACCAGCTCGCAGGGCTTCGCCAGGCCGGAGCGGTGGTATATAGATATCCCGTTCGGCGATGGCACCGCCGACCACAGGGTAATAACGCAGAACTTCGTTGACGCAATCCTGGACGGCGCGGACCTGATCGCGCCTGCGGCGGAGGGAATCAACTCCGTCGAGATCGCCACCTCGATTCTCTATTCGTCACTCACGAACGCCACAGTGGAGATCCCCCTGAATTCGGCCGCCTACGAGGCGCTGCTGAACGACCTCCGCGCGAAGTCCAAGTTCACCAAGAAAACGGTGGTCGCCGCTAGTGATGACATCACCAAGTCGTTCAAGTGACCGGGGAGGGCTTTAGAAATAGGCCGCGGAGCCCGGGACATAATTGCATTTGATTGCCGGGGACTTCGTGTCCGCCGCAGGCGGGCGAAGGCGGACACAATACGCCAAATTCCGCTTGTCACTGCTGATGCCGTTATGCTATAATGGTTCGAACCGGAGGTTAACAGCTTTCATGAAACGGACTTACCAGCCTAAGGTCAGAAGACGCAAGCGCGTTCATGGGTTTTTGTCGAGAATGTCCAGCAGCGCTGGCCGAAATGTGCTTAAGGCCCGCCGCGCCAAGGGCAGATATAGACTGACTGTTTGATGAATTGAACTCAGCCGCTCGGCGCGGAGGGACTAGTGCTACCAAGGCAGCATAGACTCGCCAGCAGCCGTGATTTCAGAAGGGTATTCGCCGACGGAAGGACGTACGTCCATAGGCTTTTCATATTGAAGGTGCTCCCTACAGCCGAGGAACAGCCCAGCCGATTCGCGTTCTCGACCAGTGCTAAGCTGGGAAAAGCCGTAGTTAGAAACCGTGCGAAGAGGCTGCTCGGGGAGGCGGTGAGGCTTCTGGGCGGCCAGGTAAAGCAGCGGGGGCGCGACGTAGTGCTGGTGGCGCGACCGCCGATATGGGATGCCAGGCTGGACGAGATCCTCCGAGCCGTTGAAGAGCTGTTTCGGAAAGCTGGTCTGCTCGAATGATCGCGAGCAGACGTAATTTAAGATAGTCGAAGTAAGAGATATGCGGCATGCATTAGTATTCCTGATTAAGGTGTACCAGAAGCTATCCAAATACAAGCCGCGGACGTGTCGTTACGAGCCGACCTGCTCGGAATACGCTGCCCAGGCCATCTTGAAGCACGGCCCCATTAAGGGCATTGGGCTGGCTGCCTGGCGGCTCCTCCGCTGCAACCCCTGGTCCCCCGGCGGGTTCGATCCGGTTCGATAGCCGAAGCATGCGCGCATTCAATATTTACTAGAGGAAATAATGGGCAAAAATAGGCTACTATGGATCGCTGCTATCATGTGGCTGGCGGCGATTCTTATGATGCGTCAGATGCAGCCCCAGCAGGTGTCCGTCCCAAAGCCGGCGGTCATGCTGGAGCAGGCGCGGGCAGAGGAGAATGCTGCCGGGAACGACGCGGGAAAGCTCAAGGCCGTCATCAAGACCTATTGGCGGGTGGCGAAGACTTACCCGAAGACCGAGTACGCAGCCGAGGTTCGCCTGCGTGTGGGGATTATCCAGGAAACTAAGCTGCGCGAGGCTGGTCGTAGCAATGGTAAGCGCGACCGGCAGGCGGCTCTAAGTACCTATCAGGCCCTCGTGCGCGAGTTCTCGCCGGAGAAATCCAAAGCAGCACGGGAAGCTCAGGTTCGGCTCGAGCGCCTCGAGCGCCGGATAGATAAGCAGAACTCGACCAACGTTCTGTACAAGACCCTCGACTATACGGTTAAGGCCACCGGGGCAAATCCCAAGTATAGCTACGCCTTGGCGCTGCTTTTCATCACATTCGTCTTCAAGGCGCTGACGACTCCGCTCTCCCACCTCCAGTTCAAATATATGAGGGAGATGCAGAGGATCCAGCCTCTGGTCAAGCAACTCCAGGAGAAGTACAAGAATAGCCAAAAGGAGTTCGGCGCTAAGCTCATGGCCCTTTACAAGGAGCACGGCGTGAACCCATTCAGCAGTTGCCTGCCCTTGCTGGTTCAGCTCCCGGTGCTCTACCTGCTATATTGGATGGTTCGATTGTACCAGTTTCAGTTCGCTAGTGGTGAGTTCCTGTGGATCGGATCGGGTCTGGCCGGCAAGTACCCGTCGTTCGTGGCCGCCAGTCTGGCGCAAGGCGACATCCCCTTGCTTCTGCTGTACACCGTGAGTATGTTCATCTCGCAGAAGCTGACCGTCGTTGACCCGACCCAGGCGGAGCAGCAGAAGATAATGACTTACATGATGCCGCTGCTGTTCGGGTTCATGCTCTGGAAGTGGGCGCTTCCCTCGGCGTTTGTGCTGTACTGGCTCTTCTTCAACGTCCTCAGCACTGCGCAGCAATATTTTGTGCTGAGGCAGCCCGCGGGCCCGGCCGGACCTGCTGGTGGAGCGCAGAATGATCCGCCAGTTGAGCCGCCCAAGCGCCCTTCCACTAGCCCCGGCAAGGCAAGGCGCCGCAAGAAGCGGTTCTCGGCGGTCAGGCTTCCGCGCCCGACAGTGGTAGCTTTTCCCGCCGCCGGCATGCAGCCCCAGGAGACAGGGGGAGCAACCAGTAGGGGGTAATACTCTAAATGACCAACATCGAACAAACCGGTAAGAATGTAGATGAAGCTACCCAGCTCGCACTGGAACAGATGGGCGTCACGGAGGACGAGGTTGATGTCGAGATACTTGAGGAGGGATCCAGGGGATTCCTCGGCCTCGGACAGGCTCCCGCGAGAGTAAGGGTTACGTTGAAGGAAGCCAAGCCGGTGACGCGAGGGCGCCGTGCCGCTGGTCCTAAAAGGCGAGCCAAGCCCTCGGCTGAGGCGCCGTCCGAGGAGGCGCAGGTCGCCGTGCAGGAGGCCGTCGCTCCAGCCGAGCCTGTCCCGGAACCCTCGGAAGACCTGGTTAAGCAGGCGGCTGAGATCAGTCAGGAAGTGCTTCAGCGGATTCTGGAGGACATGGGAGACGGCGCGAAAGCCGTTGTAAGGAGCGCCTCGGACAGCCAGGTCGTTCTGGATATAGTTGGGGGCGATACGGCAGTCCTGATAGGTAGGCATGGGCAAACAATCAATGCCATGCAGTACCTGGTGGGAATAGCGACCAACAAGCGCCTTCAGGAGAAGGTGCGAGTGATCCTCGATGCAGAAGGATATCGCGGTCGGAGGGAAGAAGCCCTCAGAAACCAGACGCTCTACCTGGCGCGAAGAGTGAAGGAGACGGGCCAGGAGGCAGTCCTGGAGCCGCTTGAAGCGAACGAGCGCCGGATCGTGCACCTCATCCTTGCCGATGACTCTAACGTTTACACTTACAGCGAGGGAGAGGAACCTGAAAGGCGCGTGGTGATTTCCCCAAGGAAGTAAGGCCGGGCCGCTTCGGCATTTATCATGGCAACCCAGGCGGCCCGGGTTATTTTTTTACACCATGAGCCATCCTGACGACACAATTGCAGCCATCGCGACCCCGATCGGCGAAGGCGGTATAGGCATCGTCCGAATCAGCGGCAGGGATTCCCTTACCGTGGCAGGGGAAATATTCCGGCCGATTTCGGGCGTGCCCGTGCATGGTCTGCCGACCCACACGGCGCACTACGGATTCGCACTCGATCCGATTACCGAGGAATCCATCGATGATGGAGTCGTAACCCTCTTCCGCAGGCCTCGCAGCTACACGGGCGAGGACTCGGTGGAGATCAGTTGCCATGGCGGGATCGTTCCGCTGCGCAGGGTCTTGGAATCGGCCCTGCGTGCAGGGGCAAGGCTTGCGGAGCCCGGCGAATTCACAAAGCGAGCTTTTCTCAACGGCCGGCTCGACCTGGCTCAGGCGGAAGCGGTATTGGACATAATCCGCGCGAGGACTGATGAAGCCCTGCGGGTGGCCAGGCGGCAGTTTGAAGGTGTGCTGTCCACCCGAATTCGTATGCTTCGGGAAAGGCTGCTGGGGATCATGGCTCACATCGAGGCATCTGTTGATTTTCCCGAAGATGTGGACGAGCCTCAGAGTATCGCGGAGACGATTCAGGATTCGATCTCCCACATAGCGGCACTTCTGGAAACTGCGGGTCGAGGGAAAATCTACCGCGAAGGCATTCAGGCTGTTATCGCGGGCGGAACTAACGTCGGCAAATCCAGCCTGTTGAACGCGCTTCTTCGGGAAAGCCGGGCGATAGTGACTCCGATCCCTGGCACGACGCGGGACCTTATAGAAGAGAGCATCAACATTCGCGGGATACCGGTCCGCACCATTGATACCGCCGGCGTGCGCGAAACCCAGGACGAAATCGAGCGAATAGGGGTGGACCGCGCTCGGCGGACGGTGGAGGAAGCGGATCTCGTGCTGGCGGTGCTCGACGTGGAGCAGGGCTTCACTCTGGAGGATCGGCGATGGCTGTCCAGCCTGGCCGACAAGAAGTTCATTGTAGTGTTAAACAAGAGCGACCTGGTGCGCGAATCGGAAGCAGAAGAACTGGCTAAGCAGGTGCGAGCCTGGTTGGAGGAGAACATTCCGCTTGATGTCGGCGTCATAAAAACAGCAGCGCCGTCGAATGAGGGCATCGTCGAGCTGGAAGACGCTATCGCCGAGAAGATCCTGGCGGGCGGGATCTCTTCGGATGGCGCGATGGTAAGTAACGTCAGGCACCGGCATGCGCTGGAAGAGGCTTGCTCGTCTTTGGAGCGCGCTCTGGAAACCGCTAAGTCCGAGAAGCCTCCTGACCTGGTCACGATAGACTTGAAGGCTGCGCTGGATGCGTTGGGCGGTATCACCGGCGAGATGGTGTCCGAAGACGTGATAGATCGCATCTTTAGCGAGTTTTGCATAGGGAAGTAGGGAGGAATAGATGAAGCTTTCGCGTGGATCGCTGCTTGTCGTACTGATAGCGATTATAATCCTGCTGATCGGGGTGGTTCAGGTGATCGCCAGGGGAAAGTGCAATTCGTTCAGGGAAGAGAGCCGTCGCACGAAGGTGCGAATCTCGTCCTCTCTGAAGGCGCTGCCTGAGCCCTCGGGCTTCGAGTTACAAGTTCCAAGTTCCAGGTCGCCGAGGTGTTGCAACTTGTAACCTGAAACCTGAAGCTTGGAACCTGGAACCCCTCAGCTCCTACCCCGGCGCAGCTATTCCCCTACAGGTATTTGGCTTGACCGCCCTGCTTCCCGCCTATCGGAAACTCTTCCGCCGGCTTGCCGTGTAGGGCCGGCTTTACCACCTTCATCTCCACTTTGTCGCCTGCTGCCGAGACCGCTATGTAGTGATGGAAATCGCCCTTGCCATATATGGATGGATACAAAGGCGCGCCGCCGCCGCCGGTGATTACGTACCGGACGCCGTTCTTTACCTGCGCGTAGAACAGGTGCTCGTGCCCGGCGAAGACCGCGGTGATCCGATTCCGCGCGAATAGGCTGTGCAGCGCATCCCGGTCCTTCGGATACTGGTCAAGGCACTGCCCCATGTGGCCGTCCACAGGGTAGAGCGGCTCGTGAAGAAAGACGAACTTGTGCCGGGCGGCGCGCGCCTTTTTCAAGTCCTCCTGAAGCCATTCAAGCTGATCCCCCGTGATCCGATGAGTCTCTCCCACTACGCCGCTGTTCAGGATAATGAAGTGTGAATCCCCGTAGTCGAACGAGTAATACAGAGCGCCGAGCTGCTTCTCGAAGAATTCCTGGCTCGCCCTGCTGTCCTGAATCTCGTGGTTGCCGATGGCGAGGTAAACCTTTGCCTTCAGGAGCGACTGGGTGGTTTCGACGTAGTCGCTGTACTGCTTCTCGAGCCGGGTTCCGTTCCGCGAGCCGAAAATGCAGTCGCCGGTGTTCACCGCGAATGCCGGCTGCAGGGCGTTGATCTCCCCGAGAATCTTCTTGAAGGCGTCGGGCTGGGGATGGTTGGGACGATTCGGCCGATTATCTCCGAATACGACAAAGGTGAACTGGGCGGGCTGCTCTGCTGGCTGTGGAACCGGCGGCTGGGCTGCGGCAGCCAGCGCTAACACCAAGCACACCAGGAAAACCGCCGGTCTGTGGAGCTTCTGCATGAGCTAACCTCTCATTCTTGGGATACCCGATTATACCAGGAACTCATGGGGATAGTGAAGCATCCGAGTGTGCAGGTTCGGAATGGGGATGGCCGGCGTCGGCGGCCCGGATGAAAGACAAGCCTGCGCCGCCTAGCGACGCAGGCGTTCCAGAGGTCTCACCGGAAATGGTGCGGCCTATAGGCAAATGGTCAGTTTGCCGCCTGTCTCATTCGAGCTTTGCAGTGTTTTGCCTGCCTGACCGGCATCGCTCGCCCGGAGAGCAGGTCTTCCGCGTGCCTTAGGAAGCAAGGCATCGAGTATACTGCGCCAGCAAGAACGGGTTCCAGACTTGATCGTTGTGTGCAAACTTATACCTTGCAAGATTCGTGCCAAAGCGGGCTTGGCGCCTTGCGCGCCGGGTCGCCGCGCAGGGGCGAATCGAGAGGAAAGGATTACCGCCTACGTCGGGTGCGTTCGAGTTCAGTAGGTGGAAATGACCTAACGAATACGGAGCTTTCGAGGGGGAGTCACGGACTCCCCCTTCGTACCCCCACTTCTTCTCTTTATTCCTAGGCTACCGTTGGTATGGAGGCTTAGAAACCCCCATACCAACGGTAGTTCCAGAGCAAAGCGAGTGAGAGGGGTGCAGGGGAGAGAGTTCGCAACTCTCTCCCCGCCCAAAGAATCCATATGCATTAGACCTATTCCTACCTACTCAGCGCGGGTACACCACCTAACGTCCGGCGTTTTGACGGGCGTGCGAGCCGGTGCTATAATCAGTTGATCGCCTCCCCGTGTGCATCAGGCGCGGTTTCGGGGAATACTGTAGTTCGGAGGGCTGAGATGGAAACCCTAAAAATCGGACTCATCGGGGCCGGTGACGTCGCTCGCTCCGCCCACATGCCCTCGTTCGCCGAAAACCGGAAGGTCGAAGTTGTCGCAATCGCCGATCCGGACACCGCGTCCGCGCAGTCGCTGGCGGAGAAGTACGGGATCGCAAAGGCAGTCGGGGATTACCGCGAGATACTCGCCGATCCGTCGGTGGCGGCGGTGGATATATGCGCACCCCATTACCTGCACTACCGGATGGCGATGGATGCGCTCAACGCGGGCAAGCACGTCATTTGCGAGAAGCCGATTGCCATGAACCTGGAGGAGGCCGACCGCATGATCGGGGCGGCGCACGAGCTGGGCCTTTGGCTGCTCGTTGACCTGAACCAGCGGTTCCTGCCGATCCACCGGAAGGTGAAGGAGTTCCTCAACGACGGGCGGCTCGGCAGGCCGTTCCTCGTGAACGCCTGCATCGCCGGCGATGTGATGCTCCAGATGAACGACGCATACCATTGGAAGGGCACATGGGACCGGGCCGGAGGCGGGGCCTTATTCGACACGGGGACTCACATCGTTGACCTGATGCGCTACTGGTTTGGCGAACCGACGGCGGTTACGGCGACCTTGAAGCGGCTCATAGCCAGCCCGGAGAATAAAGCCGATGATAACGCGGTCGTGACCCTCGAATACGGTGACGACCTGATCGCGAACCTGGTTGTCTCCTACACGATGCAGCACGAGCCGTGGAGCGAGAAGAAGTTCATTTACGGCACGGGCGGGAACATTTCGATAATCAGCGAGGCCGCGGCGCCGATGTTCTTTGTGGAAAACAACGTACCACAGATACTGGATGTCGAGCACAGGGCCGACTGGTGGCCGTGGTCGCACGATCGGGCGCTCAGGCACTTTGTGGACTGCATCCTGGAGGGCGCGCAGCCGGTCGTGACCGAGGAGGACGCACGCGCGGCGCTGAAAACCATCCTTGCTGCATACCAGTCCGCCAAAGAAGGCCGCCGTGTTGAGATAGCCTGATAGTTCGGGAACACGGAAGGGAAGACAATAGACCACAGACCGTAGACCCGGAAGGGCTTTCTTGGTCTACTGTCTACTGTTTCTAAATTAAGGAGATGGTATGGAAAACTTGCTGAGAATTGCTGAAGAGATCCGCGCTGAGCTGAATGCAAAGAATGCCGTGCGGGACAAGGCACTGGTAACCTCGCGTGAGGCGATCCGCTTTTCCGCGAACGCGATCCGCGCCATCCATCGGGGCGAGTTCGATGAGGCCGCCGGGCTGCTGAAGGAGGCCCGGATTCGCGTGCTGGAAACCGCCGGCGAGCTTAAGGGCCACCTGGACATCTACTACGCCGGGTATGTGATGGACGCGCAAAAGGAATATGTGGAAGCGGAGATGGTGAAGGCGATCATTCGGGACCTTCCGATTTCCAGCCACCAGGAGCTTGGCGTTGAGGCCGCGCCGTACCTGAACGGCCTCGCCGAAGCGGTGAGCGAGTGCCGGCGCGACGTGCTCGACCTCATGCGCGTCGGGAGGCTGGAGCGCGCCGAGGAAATCCTGAAGGCGATGGACGACGCGTATTACATGCTGGTGACGTTCGACTACCCGGACGGCATCACGGGCGGCCTTCGCCGCACGGTGGATCAGACCCGCGCGGTGCTCGAGCGCACACGCGGCGATCTGACCGTCACCATCCGCCAGCGCGAGCTCGAACAGGCGCTCAACAAGGCGGTCGAGGTCTTCCAGCAGGACCGCTGACCCCCATCCACCAATCTTTACTCGAAAGGCGGCGAATCGGATGAAACCGGGCAAAGGAATTCGCGCGGCCGTGATGTTGTGTGCCGTCGGCCTGCTCCTGCAGGGCTGCGCCGCGCGGAAGTCTGCGCTCGCGCCCGAAGAGCAGCGGGCGTGGGATAACTTCATCGCCAAACAGCTCGACCAGGGGATGGCGCAGCCGACCTCCCAGGATGCGGATGCAGTCGCGGCTATCGGCGACAAGATCGTCCCGTATGTGGAGGAGAATCTGGGGAAAGCGTATCGCGGTCCCGGCGGCAAGGGTGACTACTGGCTCGTGATCGTCCTGGCCCGGATCGGCACGCCGCGAGCGATTGATGGGATCGAGAAAGTCTTGGAGCACGACTACGACGGCAAGATCCAGCTCGACCGCGAGGTCGCGGCGAGCGCCCTCGTATGGCTCGGCGCGAAGGAGGCGGCCCCCGCTCTCAGGGAGGCAATAGCGGACCAGGAGCGGCTCATCCGGGAGCGAAGCGAGGGCGATCCCACAAAAGCCGCCCGCTTCGGCTGGGACGAAGGGCTTGCAAACCTCAAAACCAGCCTCCAGCAGCTCGAGCAGGGCATCGGCGTCCGCAGCGCCCGGAACTTCCCCTTCTTTGGAGTACGAGAGCGCAGCTCTCGCTTTTGAAAGCGGCAGCTTTCGCTGCCGCACTCCACACGGGCGGGGTTACCCCGCCCCTACCGTCTGCCGGGGCGGGAAAAACATAAAGAAAAAAACCCGGTGCGCAGACACCGGGCTGCTGAAGCGCTAAGTTTGCTTTGTTGCTTTGTTGCTTTGTCGCTATCTCCTTCTGCGAAGAACAAAGCCCAGCATCCCGCTCAGCCCGATCAGGCCGACCAGGGTGCCCGGCTCGGGAATCGGAGACGTCACCGACGTCAGGTTGAACGCGTCCATGTGCATATCTGCACCCCCAGAGGCGTTGGTTGTATGGAACCGGGTAACCACCCATATTGTGTTGCCCGTCGCCTTCAGGCCGGTGGGGTTGGTGTAACGGCTGTAGGAATTTATAGGGCCTGCCAACACAGTTGAAGCTCGGGCGGCGCCAACGCCGGTCGTGATAAGGTCGCCGTTTCCGTCAAGCGTCGGCGCTTGAGGGAAGAGCCAGATCTGGCCCGTTGCGACCGAGCCGGCCGCTATCGACTTGGTGCGGTACCAGCCGTCGACGTAGAAGAATTTGCCCGGCGTGACGGTTACTTCCTGCTTGATCCCGCCGTACTTGGCGCCGGAGGCTGAGCCGGTATCAACGCTTACCCACTGCAGGCCGTTTATCTGGTTGAGGTTCAACGGGTTGGTACAGTTGGCGGTGCCGTTGCGGACGTAGCCCGCCGAGTTCCCCCACCACCCCCAGGCCCAGGCAGTCGCGTCGGCCCCCGTGTACGTCCTGAAGTTCACGTTCCGCGCAGGGTTAGGGGTCGCGGTCGTGGGATTTCCCAGGGTGGGGAGCTCGAAGCTGGCGTTCGTCAGCGCGTCCAGAGCGAGTGCAGGCAGTGATAGTGATAGCAGCAAAATCGCTGCTATACACAGGAATGTTAGACGCTTCATCTCATCTCCTTTCCTGGCCGCGCCCTTATGTTCCCGTTCTGCGCCGGGTTCGGTACGCGACCAAAACTTCGAATCACTAGTAATAACCTATCAACTAAATGTCATTTTGTCAATACCTTCGGGCAAAAACCGGTATTTTTGCTAGGGGTGTTTTTTGCCGGTGTGCGGATCCGCGCTCATCCTGCGTTCCCCTTCCCGTGTCGGGAGGGGGCCTGGGGGTAGGTTGGAGCGCGAACCCCCATCCGAAACCTTTCGGGCGGGGGCATCCGAAACTGATGGGTAGGGATTTCCGAATCCCTACCCGAAACCCTGGACCCCGCCCCTACCGTCGTTTATTCGACCAATTCTATGTAGGGGCGGGGTCACCCCGCCCCATCCTGGCGCCCAGGAACCTCCAGAAATTCCGGCCGAGGAGGTCGCCCACGTCCCGGCGGATTTCGTCCTCCGAGATCTTCCAGCCGGTCGCCGCCAGGTCCGCGTATTTATCCGCCAGCACGTCGCCGATGATCCGCCGCGAGTGCGCCCATTTGTAAATCAACTGGTCGAGCACCCGCGCGTCCGAGTGCTGCGGGATCACGCTCGCACCAAGCAGCTCGAACCGCATCCGCGTCATCTCCTCGATCGTGCTGGGGATGTTCAGAAACCACCAGCAGCCGAAGACCATGAGGTTCCGGAACTTCCGCGCCGCCACGCAAAGCTCGTGCTGGTTCTCCCGCGAGAGCATGGTAATGAAGAACTTGTTATCCGGGTGATTCGCGCACAGGAACTCCACCGCCTCGATGCTCCCTTTGCCCACCGAATCTCCCGCCAGCCGGAGCTGAGGGTTCACCAGCTTCTTGACGCCGATCATCAGCGCGAAGGGCACGTTTTCCTCGCGCGCAACCGGCAGGACGCAGCTCTCGATCAGGCGCCCGCGGGCGGAGTCCTCCGGAAAGGCGAACGCCGGCGGCAGCGAGGCGGCCATGTACAGCGCGTCCATCCGCTCGATCCATTCCCGCAGGAATCGCCGGACTTCAGTATACGTTTGTCCACTAAAATCCGCCTGGACCGCGTACCCCCAATCCCTCAGCCTGGGGCATGCCGCCCCCCACGAGTTCAGCAGGGCGTCAATCCGCAGGGCCGCGTGGAAGCGCGGGTCCCGCTCCTTTCCGCCGAGCCACACAGGCCGCTCCAGATCGTCGAACGGGTCGTTCGTCATCACCACGGATTCAACATTTGCCAGCTCGAAAACCCGATTGATGTAATCGCCGACTTTATACCGCCGGAAGAAGGCCCGGTAATCCTCCAGATCGCGGGACGAGACGTCCAGCCCCAACTCCTGCAGGATTGTGAGGACGCCCCGGCACGCCTCGCTGTACGGCGAATGCTGGATGAAGAGCGTCCGCCATACCAAGTCGGCCTGCGCGGGCTTCGGCAAGGCCCAGAACTCCTCGTAGGGCATGTCAATCCAGCGCATCGCCTCCGCAACCAGGTAATGGTAGGTCAGCAGCTCGTCAATCCCCCACAGCAGGAGCGGGCCGAAGCCCTCCGAGTATATATGGGTGTGTATATCGGTAACTTTGGTATCGGCCATCGCGCGGAACACTATTTCGCGGATGGCTGTGTTTGGTAGGCCGGCTGTATTCATATCCTTTGACTCCATAACTTGAATTTGGGATTGTTTAAAAACTGCGCTTCTACATCGGGATGGGTGGCGATTTCCGAATCGCCACCCCAGACGCGCGAATGTTTCCGGCAGCAGCGCAGGCATGAAGCCCGCGGCTACCGCACGCGCGAATGTTTTCGGTAGCCGCAGCCTTTATGGCTGCGTTGCCCGGCTATCAACAAGCGTGACATGTTACCATTTTTGGATAATCCCATTTGACCACCCAGGTTTTCGCTGGCGCTCGCCTGTTCTCCTCTAAACACCGCGCTCGGAGGTTGTCTCCCTTCTCCCAGGATTGGGAGAAGGGCTGGGGATGAGGGCCGGCGCTATTCCACCGAAATCCTCAACGTCTTAATCTCCCACTTCCCGAACGGCGCGCTGATGCGTCCGCCGGCGACCGGGATGGGGGGCTTGTTCAGCGGCCTTTCCATGAGATCGGCCTCGCAGACCGACTTCACGCCTGTGCCGAAGCGGATTCCGGCGGCGCCCGGCTTGCCTTGGGACTCGTAAAACCGGAGGATGAGGTCGCCTGAATCCTCTGCTCGCTTGAAGGCGGTGACTACCAGGTTCGACGGCTCGACCCGAAGGAAGGAATGCTCCTTGGGCAGCCGCCCCGCGTGGTTTGTCGTCGTGATCGCGATGAGCGGGTTGTTCAACTCGTATCCGCGCCTCACTGTATCCGCCTTGCGCCAGTCGCCGGAGTGCGGATATAGCGAATAGGTGATTTCGTGCCTGCCCTGGTCGGGCTTCGGATCCGGATCGCACGAACACCTGAGGAGGCTCAGGCGCATCGTGCCGCCGTTCACGTCGTGCCCGTACTTGCAGTCGTTCAGCAGGCTGACTCCATAGTCCTCGCCGGAGACATCGATCCACTTCTGGGCTGGGACTTCCTGGCCGTTGGCCGGGCGCTCGATGCTGCCGAACGGAATCTCGAAGGTTGCCTTCGCATCGGTCACGTTCACCGGAAATGCGACTTTGAGCATCGGAAACTCGGCTCTGCCTTTGTTCTGCTCGTACCAGTCGGCGGTGAGCTTGAAATCAATCCTGGGAACGCCCGCGTAAAGCGTTATGTCCTGCGAGAAGGCGGACTTGCTATACTCGTGCTTCACCCTGATTGTGCTCGCGCAGGGGCTATCCGCGACCTTCTCGACGGACGTGGCTGACAGCAGCTCCTCGACTTTCCCATTCCATTCAATCTTCCAGGCCGACATGCCGTGCGGCGACTCGAAGAGGAGCTGGAGCACGTCTCCCTTTTGGTCGGGCGCCAGCGCCTCTCTCTGCGCCTTTTTATCGTATATGCTCGCAACTGTGCCCGAAACCGGGTCCACGCGCACGATGAAGAACTCGTTTTCGATGGTGTTCGCCGCTTGGGCGCTGGGGACCGCCGTCCCGGGCTTGCCGCTCAGGTAGAAAACCTTGTAGCCCACCGACGGGACATCCTTCGCGGTGAAGGTGATTTGATCGCCGCTCACCGCAGCGGGCATCTCGCGGCCTCGGGCGTCGGTGACGCTGATAGCCTTACCTTGCAGGCCGTCGGGGACGCTCATCCGCACGGCGTCTGTCCGCGTCCACGAGAGCGGGTTGAATACCACAACCGGCGTGCCCTTGCCCCTTGTGTCTATATTCGCAGCGATTTTGCCGATCGAGCCCTGGAGCGCGCCCTGGCCGATGCCGTATACCTTGTTAAACAGCTCCCTCGAGTAATCGTACGCTCCGTGAATCGCCGAGCCGTCGAAGATGTCGTGGAACTGGTTGAAGCACGTGTTCCGCCATGCCTGCACGAAGCCCTTATGCGGATAGGCGAAACCGTACCGGCCTGCAAGCGCCGAGAACATCTCCGCAGCCGGGAGCAGGTTCTCCGAGACGCGGTTCATCTTCTTGATGTCGGAGTGCGTCGTATAGCATCCCTCGAATACGAAGTTCAGCTCGTCGCGAATGATTGGAAAGTCCTTCTTCCGGGCCGGCAGGCTCTTGAAGAAGCCCTCAGCGGTGTCGAATTTAACCGTCGGGTAGTCGGGCTGCTTCTGGAGATCGAGCGCTCTGTTGAGGTGCTCGCGGGTTGGGCCGCCGCCATGGTCGCCGACGCCGTAGACGACCATGCCGTCTTTTACCCCGTAGCGCTTCGCCTGGTCGAGCGCCGACCACATGATGCCGTTGTTGATGCTCTCGCCGTACGATCCCCGATGGCACGCCAGCACCCTGGAGCCGTCCGGCGCCTCCCACCAGAAAGTTTCCTCGCCCTTGCCGCCGCGGCAGAAGAAGTAGTACTTCAGCCCGCTCTTTGCCAGGATCTGGGGCACCGTCCACGCATGGCCGAAAGTGTCCGGCTCCCAGCACACAACCGGCTCCACGTTGAACTTTTCCTTGAAGTACCTGTTCGCGTAGAGGATTTGGCGGACGATCGCCTCACCGGAGGCCATGTTCATGTCGCCCTCCGTCCAGGCGCCCGCCGTAATTTCCCATCGCCCGGATTTCACGGCCTCCTGGATTTTGGCGAACAGCTCCGGGTACTGCTCCTCGATCGGCAGATAGGCCGATGCCTGACTCTGGGAGAAGCGGAATTCGGGATACTCCCCCATGATCTTCAACATGGTGGAGAAGGTGTTCTTGCAAACGTCCACCGTTTCAGGCCAGAGCCAGAGCCAGTTCATATCAATATGCGCGTGGCCGATCAGATGGACTGTGTAATCCTTCAAAAGCTCGTTGAGGGGCTTCAGTCGCTCGCGGAAGGCGGAGAGGGATTTGGCGAACGCCTCCGCATCACCGCGTTCCAGCGCGGCCATGTCCAGCGATTCGACCGCCGCTGCAAGCGATTTTCGGGCCGATTGCTGTCTTTCCTTGTCGCTCTCCAGATCCACCACCAGCTTGTACAGCTCCAGGTCCTTGATGGCTCTCTTTGCTTCGTCGCGCACTTCTACAACTGCGGCGACTTCCAGCCTGGAGGAGATGAGCCTGCCCGGCCCGCCGGCGTTTATACCTTTCAGGGCAATCGTGAACTTCTCGCCCGGCTTGGCGCTCTCTGTGAGGATGACCCGGCAGTCGCCCCAGTTGAACTTCTGCCTCAGCTCGCCGTTGACATAACACTCGCCGGCGTCGTCAATGCCCGCGCAGAAGGCGATCTGCTTGCCCGCTGCCGGCACGCCCGCGATCCGCTCGGGGATGGCTATCGTCTTTCGCAGCCATGCAGTCGGCTGCTCGCCCCAGGTGAACTCCGGGCTCGCGGTGCGCCAGGCGGAGTCATCGAAGTCGGATTTCTCAGCTCCGGCTGCGTTCGACGGTTCGTATTTCCAGTCGGTGATCGCATAGCCTTCCGAGATTTCCCTTAGTACATTGAGGACGTCGTCCACGCAGGTTTGGGCTTCCGCGCTCGCCTGGGCAACGGCCAGGGCAAGGAGCGCAAGCCCGGTCACAACTCTACTAAGCACAATACTACCTCCGTTGTTTATTGCTGGCAGTCGCGGCAGACTGCCTTCCGAGTATATCGTTAGACGATTGGGAATGGTATCCCTTCGCGAGCGGTCGTTGAATCGGGGCTATGGCGCAGAATTCGCTGAGCACCGGTGGGCAGAGCGAGTGGACGTACTGGTAGGCTGATCTACGTAGGCAGATGGAGCACGGTTTTGTCAATCGGAAGCCGGCTATTGATACGCGCCGGCGTCCGCTATCCACGCCCGAAGATTCGCCGATACCACGGCTTTCGCTCGACGATCTCATCCTGGGATGGAGTCGCGGGCATGAGCATCTTCATCTCTTCCTGCAGGGATTCCACCTTGCCCTGGAGGAAGCCCACCTGTCCCGAACGCTGCTCCAACTGGTAATGAAGCTCCTGGTTTTCCTTCCGAAGCTCCTGAATCTGCTCGCACAGCACGTCTACGACATACTTGACAGCGCTCGATTCTCCCAAGTTGGCGATGTTAGGAGGAGGGACATCGGTTTCATGCTTGGCGCCGGCCCTGTCCTCTACCAGGTGAGTATCCGCTATGATCTCGTGGGTCGGCTCCCGGAAGGAATCCCTTCGGGCCAGCCGTTCTTTATAGGCGAGCGTTTCCTCGCGGTTGAACATCAGCTTTATGTGCCCGTCCACTCGCACCGGCTTTGCCGTCAGCCGCTTTTCCTTGACATAGCGGCGTACCTGGCGGTCGCTCTTTTCCAGTATCTTCGCCACTTCGCTGATCGGCATGTCATAGACTATGTCATCCATCGCTCTCCACACCCTGTCCATGTCATAATGGCCAGATGATATGCATGCATCACATCTGGGACATCAAATCCAATATCCGCATGAGGTCGTCATCGTCGTAGAATTCGATCTCGATCTTGCCCTTGTTGCCGTCGTGCCTCGCAATCGTCACTTTTGTGCCGAGGTAGCGGCGGAGCTTGTCCTCGACATCCGCCAGATTCGGATCCGCGTGTCCATGACGTTTGGTTGCACGTGAAACATGCGATGTCATGGACGTCCTGGAAGCTCTGGGCATCCTGGACAAGCGCTCGGCGGCCCGTACACTCAGCCCCTGCGTGACAATCTTCTTCCAAACGCGCAGTTGCTCTTCCTGGTCGGCAATCGAGAGAAGGGCGCGGGCGTGGCCTTCGGTAATTTCGCCTTTATCCAAACTTTCCAGTATCGGGAGGGGCAAGTTTAGAAGTCGAAGAGTATTGGCGACGGTGGACCTGTCCTTGCCCACCCGTTGGGCGACCTGCTCCTGGGTAAGGCCGAATTCGTCCATCAGCCGCCGGTAAGCCTGGGCGCATTCCAGCGGCTTGATATCCTCGCGCTGGAGGTTCTCGACCAATGCAAGCTCCAGGGACTGCCTGTCGTTCAGGACGCGCGCGACGGCGGGGATGCTTTGGAGGCCGGCCTGGACCGCGGCCCGGAACCTGCGCTCACCCGCAACCAGCTCGAATGCCCCATCGCCTGAGGGCCTGACGATGATTGGCTCGATCACGCCGTGCTCCCGTATGGATTCCGCAAGCTCATCAAGCCTTTCCTCGTCGAGCGATCTTCGAGGCTGGCGGGGATTCAGCCGGATGCTGCTTATGTCTATGACGGACAGAATCTCGACAGGTTGTGGGGCACCGTCCGTGTTACGGTTGCGTCTGAATATGTCCATGTGCCGCGCTCCGATCCGTCTATGACGCCTGGGTCATGCTCGACAATAGATTTAACAACATAAGGCTGAAATTCCTCCTGGCATGCGGCGGCAACGGCGGCATTATCCGCAAAAAGAAAAGGCCGCCATGCACGGCGGCCTTTTCTACCAACTATCATCTATCCACTATCAACTAGTACCTAGCGTACCCGATCCGCCTTCATCCGGCGCATCATCATCTCGGCGATCTCCTCGCCGCTGACCTCGTATTCCCCTCTCTCGATGCGCTCCTTTAGCTGCATAACGATGTCTTCCCGGACGTCCGGAACCTTCTTCACCATCTCGACGACCCGGGCGACCTCGGCTGCGTCCGGCTGCCGGGTTTCCGGCAGGGAATCCGGCGTGATCTGTACGAACTCGAGATCGGCTTTCCCGCGTTTGCCCGGCCTGCTCTTCTCAGTGGTGAGCAACTTGGTAACTTCCAGTGCTGAAATCTGCATGTTAGCCCCCTTCACTTCGAGGCCGCCGGTAACAAAAAAGGCAACCTCTCGAAGTTCAGACGGCAGCCAGGCTGTCATTCCCGGAGCTCTCCGGGATTAGATCCTTGGCTTTGCGTCCTCTCCTTTCGAAGAGTTTGCCTTTTCGTATGCTTTTCTTTTCTCTATAATAATTATCGGCTGTTGCGCCGATTTCTGAAGGGCTGACGGAGGATTCTTCCGACAACGCCAATATAGCAGAATCGCGCCGGCCTGTCAACAAATATATAGGAGACTGTGTTCTCCAGGAGGCATAGCTTGATGGACACGCAATTGCGCATGGTGCGTCGGAGCCTCGACGGCCTGCCGGAACTCGATATACCGAATGGCTACGAGTTAAGGACTTACCGACCCGGCGATGAGGCGGCCTGGGCTGAGATCATGAACGCAGGCATCGGCGAATGGACCGCCGAAAAGTGCCGCGAGAGCCTGACTTCGCAACCTCAGTTTCTCCCGGACGGCCTCTTCTTCGTAACCTTCGGAGGCAAGCCGGTGGGATCGGCATGCGCCTGGCGGAAATCCCCGGACGAGTGGACGAGCGGCTGCCTGCACATGGTATGCGTGACACCTGAGCATCGCGGAAAGCAACTTGGGTACCTCCTCACGCTGGCGGTCTTGCATTACTTCCACGATCATGGCTTCCGCGAGGTCTGGCTGGACACAGACGACTGGCGAATTCCAGCCATCAAAGCCTACCTCCGCCTCGAATTCGAGCCGTACTATCTCGACGACTCCCACCAAGCCCGCTGGCGCATTGTACTTGGTCGAGCCATCTCGTCCAGCATGCCTTGACACCCCGTGGCCCCTGTATCTACAATGAATCAACGTCTGGCCGATCGGACGGGACAGGGCTGGGAGAGAGCAGGTCAGACGTGTCTTCACTGCAATTGGCAACTCTAACTGAACTCGAAAGGACAGGGACGAATGGATTTCAAGAAGTTTCAGCAGCCTGACAGCATACTCAGGCCGGCGCCGTTTTGGGCGATCAACGACCGGCTCGATCCCCAGGAGGTCGCGCGCCAGATGGCGGACATGATCGAAGTCGGTCTCTCGGGCGGATTCTTCCACTCGCGCCATGGCTTGATAACGGATTACCTGAGCGATGAGTGGTTCGCAGCCATAGACGCCGCCCTGAAGGTCGCAAAGGAGAAGGACGGCTACGTCTGGCTCTACGACGAAGACCTCTGGCCCAGTGGGAACGCGGGCGGCCAGGTCGCCGGTATGAAGGATGAATACCGTGCGACCACGCTCCAGGCGGAGTTTGTCCCGGTCGGCGAAGACCCGCTTCCAGATGAGGGAGACGAGCCGAAAGCTGCATACGTGTTGACGGGGCGGCAGGGCGCGAACGTCGAGAAGATCGAGCGCGTTGATTTCGAGGAGGCGCGAAGCCGAAATGATGCCGAGCGCATCCTATTCCGCAGGCGCTATTCCGACAAGACGCCCTGGTGGGGCGGCGAATCCTATGCCAACCTGCTCCACCCGGCGGCGATGCGCGAGTTCATCCGCCTGACGCATGAAACCTATAAAAAGAAGCTGGGCAGCGAGTTCGGAAAGCGAGTCCCCGGCATCTTCACCGATGAGCCTCAGCTTTCCCAAGGCCCAAGCGCTCTCCCCTGGTGGGATGGTATCCCTGGCGTGTACGCCAGGTGGTACGGACGCGATTTTTGGGCCGACCTGCCGTATCTCTTCCTCGAAGGCCCTGAGGCTCGCAAGATCAGGCTGATCGGCCACCGTACTTTTCTGCGCCAGTTCTGCGAGGCGTACAGTGAGCCGCTGTTTAAGTGGTGTGAGGCGAACGGCCTCGAGCACACCGGCCACTACAACGCGGAGGAGAGCTTCGAGGGGCAGATTCGCTGCCACTGCGGCGGAATCATGGCGCACTACCGCTACCAGCAGGCGCCGGGCATAGATCACCTCTGCCGCCAGGTCGAAGGCCACATGTACGGCGGCGCCGGCATGCTGCTCGTCGTGAAGCAGGTCAGCTCGGCGGCGAGGCAGCTTGGCCGAAACAGGGTGCTCACGGAGATATTCGGCGTCTCCAGGCACACGAATACATTCGAGGACTTCAAATGGCTCGGCGACTACGACCTGGTGCTCGGCGCGACTTTCTTCTGCCCCCACCTGACCCTGTACTCTGCCAAAGGCCGCCGAAAGCGCGATTACCCGCCGAACTGGAACTACCAGCAGACCTATTGGAAGGAGCTTCGCCCGCTGAACGATTACTTCACGCGAGTCGGCTATGCCTTGACCAGCGGGAAGGCAAAGCCGGATGTGCTTGTCCTGCACTCGATAGAGAGCGGCACAGCCAGCCACAGATTCGGCTTCCATCCGCCCGGCGGAGTTAGCAAGACTGTATACCAGTTCAGCGTCTCCGGCCGAAAGCGAGCCATGCCCGTGGACCTGCCGGCAGAAGACCTCGGCAAAGCTCACTATTACGACCAGATGCTCCGCCGGGTGCTGGATGCCGGACTGAACGCGGGATACGACTGCGACCTCGGCGATGAGGGATACATCGAGGACATGGGCGCCGTGGAGGGCAGCCTCTTCCGTATAGGCGAGATGGCATACCCGGTGGTGGTCGTCCCGCCCTCGGATACCTGGCGGCCTGGGACGTTCGAGCTGCTGAAGAAGTTCGTCGCCAACGGCGGCAAGCTTATCCTTATTGGGCGGCTGCCGATGGAACTGGACTGCGAGGCCGCGGCGGAGCAGTGGAGGAATCTCGCCTCCACGCCGGGCGTGCAGTCAGTTCCCACTTCCCGGAGGCAGATTCAGGATGCCTTGGACAAAGTCGTGCCGCGGGCCTATTCCATCCGAGACGCGGATGGACATGCGGCGCCGAAGCTTTACCTCCACCATCGCGTGGACGGCGGCCAGGAGATATTCTTCGTTGTCAACTCCGACCGCGATCGCTCGCATGACTACGTTTTCACTGTGTTCGGCAGGCCGGATCTCCCGGTGGCCGTATGGAGTCCTCTCGATGCAACGCGCGCCATGGCTGAAACTCAGCGGGCAGGGAGCGATTTGCACTTCTCGTTCTCTCTCCCGCCTGCCGGATCGCTCCTGATCGTGGCAGGTCCGGGTGCGGATTCCGGAGTCCCGGCTCTTCCTAAGCCGGTCAGCTTGCGACACGGAGAGATCGTTCCACTCCCCGAAACCTGGCAGTTCGCGCGCTCCGAGGAAAATGTCCTGGTCATGGACCGGATCGCGGCTTCCCTCGACGGCGGCAAGACCTGGTGGGATGAGGACCTGGAGTTCCGCGTCCGGCGCAGACTCGCCTCGCACTTCGGCACGCAGGACGCCCTGATGTGGCAGCCGTGGGTTGCAATCCGGAAGGGCGTTTTCGACGGCAAGGGCGGCCCGGTCGTCCTTCGCTACAAGTTCAGGAGCGCGATTGACCGCCCGAAGAGCGCATGCCTTGTCATAGAAGACATGGACAAAGGGCGTGTCATAGTCAACGGCGATGTCATAGACACGTCGAAGGCTGGTTGGCAGTGGGACCACAGCTTCGGCAAGGTGGAAATCACCGATCTTGTGAAGAAAGGTGTCAACACGGTGGACTTCAGCTTCGACTACAGCTTCCTGAGCGAGGTCGAGCAGGCGTACATAGTCGGCGACTTCGGCGTCCGTCTGGCGGATCCCTACGAGGGAGAGATTGTTGACGAGCCGACCGAGCTGCATACCGGCTCCTGGCTCGACCAGGGATACCCCTTCTACTCCGGCGCGATGATCTATCGGACGGCGCTCAGCGTCCCGGCGGATGGCAAGCGCACCTTCCTGCGGCTCGTCAATCCATCGGGGATACTGTACAAGGCCCGCGTGAACGGCCGGAACGCCGGAAGAATACTTTGGCGGCCGTTCGAGCTGGAGCTGACACCGTTCCTGAGGGCTGGAGATAACAGCCTGGAGATCGAGGTCATCGCCAGCCGCCAGAACGCCTTCGGGCCGCTTCACGAGGTCGAGGGCGATGACTTCCTCTGGTGCGGGCCTAACGCTTTCGAGGACGACAATGTCATCAGGCAGGAGCTCAGCCTCTTCGACTACGGACTCCTCGGCGGCGCAGAGCTGATCAGGGTGTAAGAACACAGAAGCACAGAAGGCTGGACGGATCAAGGAATCCAGGTAGCACGCTCCAAACGTCGAACGGAAGAAGCCCCCGGGACACAAACCCGGGGGCGTTTCGCAATCTGACTGGACAGCCTACCTCCTCCCTGTCCGCCGAAGCCTCGGCGAAGGAGGGCGGCGTCTGAAGAAGACTCCGCCGAGGCCGGCCAGGCCGCTTCCGAGAGCGAGCAGGCCGGAGGGTTCGGGGATGGGCGTCACTGTAAACGACCGGTCGGCAGTACCGTATACATAGTAGGAGTCTACCCTCGCCACTTGATTCCAGTACGTGTCGTACGTCCCCGGCCCGACGCTAAAAGACTCGTCGTATCCCCGGTCAAACGTATAGCTCACTGTTTGCGTGCCGCTCAGCGGCCCGAGTGAATTGCCGGCCCCCCCATCGCTGTCGATACCGTTACAATAGACCTCTTCCGACACGGTTACTGGAGTTTCTTGATTCTCCAGCGTGACGGTATACGCTAGACAGCCAACCCAGTGAATGCTGCCTGAGTAAACCGGGTTGTTACGGTCAACATAGATCGTGCCAGTTGGCCCGGTGTAGTATGTGCGGAAGTCATCTAGTGTGATACTGTAACTGGCCCAAGACGAAACTTGGGCGCCCAGTATCAAACAGGCTGCTAGGAGCACTGTAAGGCTTGAAGCCTTTGCTGCAACTCTCGTTGTTTGCGCACCCATTTCTGTGCGTCTAAGCTCTTTGCAAGGCTCAGAAAGCCTTGTCACTGAACTCAAAAACCGCGTGATCCTGTTTGTGCACATCTCAGTTCCTCCTCCTTTCCCGTGTGCAGAAGCACCCGCCGGGCTCTTGCTGGCTGTCACCTCGCCGCCTCAGCGACAGGGCTGTTGTCAGCAGTGGTGGGGTCACTCAGCCGTCCCGTTCCGCCTTCCTGCCGGTGTCCCATGAGTGCACGACAACGGCAAGAACCACTGCTCCAACAACCGGCGAGTTCCGCATCCTTTTTCTCCTTCCTTTGGAGACTGTCGCCGTTTTGGATTTGTCCCGATCCTTCGACTGGCTCAGGATCGTCCCGAGCAAAGTCGAGGGACGATGGAATCGGGGCTTCGGCGGCAGAGTTAACCCGGACTTCCCTCGCGGGAGTCCGGACTTAGCCAACAAACTCTACCGTTTTCGGGGGCTGCCATTGGTTTGCTGTCTTGTTGTAGCACGAATTGACCGAAGCGTCAACAGTCGCCTATACATACTGTCAAGAGCAAGGTGAGAAATCTGGTAGAAATACTGAGGGTCAGGCGCGAGAGCGCCTCGAGGATTCGGCTGTGACTCTACATCGGGATGGGTGGCGATTTCCGAATCGCCACTACTACTCTGCGAAGTCCCGATGAATCGGGACGTAGCACGAGCCCAGGGTTTAGGTAGGGATTCGGAAATCCCTACCTATCAAGCGTTTTTGAACAATCCCAAGTTCGACGTTGGACGCGCCTAGCGGGGAAGTTCCCGGACGATGCAGCCGACGTCTCTGGGGCCGAGGGTGAGGTCGAGGTAAGCAACGCCCTTGCTGATGCGCGGCTTGAGGGCGCGCCCGTTCCACGCATCGCGGTACTTCGCGCCGGGCGTGTGATGGACCGCCAGTAGCTCACCGCGAACGGTCGAGTAGTTCGCATTGAAGAGCGTCCAGAGGATTCGTTTCTCGCCGGGAAACTGGTTTGCGAAGACCATCCGGCAGCCCGTCGGGACGAGCGGCACGGGCGACAGCGACGTGAAGCAGTCGGCGTATTCCGTCATCACCGCGTGCATCTTGCGGATAAACTCCAAAACCTCCGGCGCGAACCAGTCCGACGGGCCTTCAAGCCAGATGCCTTCGCCGTTGAAGAATATCTGCCGCACGGATGTGAGCCGGTTTCTAAGCGGCTGGTCGCACAGGATGATCTCGAAGGTCTTGAAGTCCGGCAGCGCGAAGCGGGTCAGGTTGATGTGCGACGGCGACGCGGCATCGGATGTGAACGTGATGTTGTAGGTGAAGCTGCCGTCCTGATGCTGGGTGCCCACATCGCAGGGCGTCTCCTCCGTGTATAGCACGACGTCCGGCCCGATGGCCTTGCGGATCTTCCGAAGGAGCTCGATCTGCCCGCGAAGCGGCGGCTTCGGCACGGCGTGCCCGTGACTCGCGGTATAGCATGTGTGTTCCTCGCCTGCAAAGCCCATCTCGTCGCAGTAGTAGCCCATCGCCCCGGTCTGATTCCTGACATCTCCGTATAGGGACGATAAGTAATCCTGCCACGCGGTCACGGCGGAGCACATATTCATCGCAGGCGCGAAGGATGTTAGAGGTTTGCCCTGCGCGTCCAGGATCTCCCATTCCTTGCCGTGCGTCTGGCCGATGCGGGACTTCGGATCAACCAGGTATCCCTCCATATACAGCCCGACCGGGATGCCCGCAGACTGAGTCTGCTGTATGGCCTGCCGGAACGCATCCTTGCCGCCTATCTCGTCCCAGGCGTCGTAGTCTCCCAGGCCGCCGCCCTTCTCCTTCAATCCCCAGTCGAACAGGTGCAGGTAGTCCACGCCGCCGAATGCCTTCGCGTCCTCAGCGATTCCCTCGGCGAAAGTGAGAGTCCTGGTTTCCTTATTGAAATAGCGCCCGTCGGTAAAGAACATATGCAGGAACTGCTGGCGGAAGTTGAAAACGCGGCGGAACCACTCCTTGCGCGGGGCGTCCGGCTTGTACCAGCTTTTCACCCATTCCTTGTACGCATCGAACGCCGTATGCCAGTCGCCGTCGTGGAATCCGATGACGGTCGCAACCGAAGTGAAACGGCTGGACGGAGCGACTTCCTGCTCCATGTACTCTATTCCGAGCGAGACTCCATCGGAGGATTTCCTGAGGAGAGAGTAATGATAAGAGCCAACCAGGTCGCGCGTGAGCATATAGACGCCGCCGTCCGGCCCGTAGACATCCATGAATTGGAGCGGCATGATGCCGGAGCGCGGCACCCGGAGGTTGATCGGCATGTTGTTGACCACGGCGCCCCTGCACGGGAAGCAGTAGGACAGGTCTGCGCCGTCGAGGTGCTTCATGTTCGGCAGCGTGGGGAAGACGACCTGCACGCGGCTTTTCGGCGATTCAAGCTCGAGGCCGAGTTCAACGCAGCCCGGCTGCCAGGGGGAGAGGCGCAATCGCCCGCGAATGCCCAGCCCTTCGCGATCCGAAAACTCGATGAGGGCATAGTGGCCGGGGGAGTCGCCGAGCTTCCCGACGAAATCTGTTGATTGAAGCTCCCGATCTCCGATTCGCACCTTCCACAAGCTGCCCTTAGAGGAGATGCGAGGGCCTGGCCCCAGGGAGTGGATTTCCATCGAGATCTCCGGCTTGAGGCGCAGCTTGATGAGCGTCCGCCCGTCGGACAGCTCGATCCCGTCTCCATTCGCCGAGGCACTTGTGGACCAATTCCGCAGACCATCGGGCTTCACGGGCGCATAGGGTTTCGCTCCCGCAGCTTTCGGTGGCCGAGCGTTCGGCACAAGGTTTGTGCCGATGCCTAACGTTACGGCTGTGAGATTCACCTTCACGTCTGCGATGTTGTCGCGTATGACGAGCTCCTTCAGGCGGCCCGGAGAGACGGCGATCGCGTAAGCTCCCAATCCCGGCGACAGGCCGTGTTTGCCGGCTACACTCGCAGGAACACACACGACCGGCTGACCCTGCGCGTATGAAACCTGAACCGAAAACTGGTGCGGCTCTGATACTACGTGCGGCTTGCCCGATTTCGAGGTCGCGGCGATCAGCAGGAATATCTCGGAGGCTTCCACGTCGGGGAGCGGCACTTGGATTTCGGAGGACTTGTCGGCATCGGTGGCTGCCACGTCCGACGCGCCCGTTTCAAAGTGAAATGGCACGCCCGAGACGGTAACCTTCCGCTCGCGGAACCATTCCCTCAGGTTTAGCTCGTTGAGGACGCTCTCATGGCTATCGTTGCAGATTGAAGCGATGCTGACCGGGCAAAACTTGCCGCTCTCCAGTCTGCCGACCGCGAGCAAATCCTCCACCGCCAGCTTAGGCTTCTCAGCGAGGAATTCGAGCCTGGCCAGCTCGATCTCGGCACCGGCGCCGGATGCCTGGAGTTGGATCGCCACCCAGGTGGTTGTGAGGGGCTTCGCGTGGACGACTATCGTGTGCCATGCGCCGTCGGAGATCGGGTCGGCCTGCTCGACGACATTCTGCTCCTCCGAGCCGTCCCTACCCAGATAGATGAAGTAGTCCGGCGGCGGCGCGGCGTCCACGGCGCGATATCGTATCAGCACCCAGGGAGTCTTCGAGAGGTCCACCGGCTGGGGAAGCTGAGCAGACCATTTCATTCCCATGCCTGCCTGGCTGACCCGAAAGCGGATGCCTTGTTTGGTCCTTGTTGTCTTGCTCGACGCCACAGGGTTCGCGAGCCAGGTCGGTTGGGGCGTCCACGATAGGTCAGTCCGCACGTTCGGTGTCTCGTCTGCCCATGCGAGCGTGGAACCGGCGATTATCAAGGCTGCCAGTATGGCTGTCGGGTAGCTTACCATACAGTCCCCTCCGCGAACTATCTTTACCGTATAGTTCAGGCCGCACGCGGGCGATTCCTTCGCGGCCGCCGAAGAGTCTGCCTCTCCGCGGCTTAGGTCGTCCTGAGTCCACAGCGGCGGATTGGAGAGGGCTGGGTTGGAACGCGTTAGAACAAGCTAACGGATCAGGCGCACCCAGCCGAAGTTAATCGGGCGCTTCGGCTCCAGAATCCCGTTTCCCCACGTCGAAGTTACCCATTTATCTTCATGTCGGCCTTCGACCGCCAGGGCCATGCCTATGCTCGCGTCCTCCTTGGGCTGCGCGGGCTCGATCTCTTCCCACGGGATCGCCATCTCGTAGGTCGTCTCGCTGCCGGATTGGAGCGCCTTGAATGGAACGGCTGTCAGCAGGCCTCCATACCACTCCTGGCAGGTGTGGTTCCTGTACAGGAACGACTCGCCGTCTCTCAACCTGGCTACCAGTTCGTGGTCGTTGAACGAGTAAACGCTGCCGGGAGCGGCGTCGTGCGCCGCGTCAATCCCGATGCGGAGGGTCCCTGTCCCGGCCGTTCCGCTTGCTGCGCAGGCGAGATAGAGGAGCTTCGAGTCCCAGGCGGCTGCGAATCGCGCCAGCGGCGCCTCGCCTGGTATCGGAATCCATTCGGCGTTGCGCCAATCGCTGAGATCGCCGTCAATATGCAGCGGCGAGGTGGCAAGGTGCGCCGGCGCCTCGACCGCGAGCTGGAATTCGTACCCGCCCGAGGCTCTGCCGTCCCTCACGACGTATGCCTTGCATGGATACACGCCCGGCTTCGCGTCTTGGGGTGCCTTCACATCCAGCTTCCACCTGGATTCGCCGGGCCGAAGCATCCCAGCGGCGGTATCGGCGCACGTCCACCCCGCGGGCAGTTCGAGCTTCGGGGACGCCGGGATCGGCTTGGTAGTCAGATTCAGCGCTACCATCTCCACTTTCGCGGGGGACGAACCGCGAGCGCCTGCCTTCAAAACCGCGCGTGTGAGCTGCACCGGCTCGACCACTTCGATATAGCGCGTGAAGGCCGTGCCGTCCTCTCTCTGCGCCGTCAGCGGATGCGGCCTTGGGGATGCCGAGCCAGCGGGCGCCCGGAAGATGAAGCTGCGGTCGTCCTTGCCCGGCCCGACCGTCCAGCCGTCCGGGAACGACCACTCCACTTTGCCGATGGAGGGAGCCGCCGATGCGTCAAAACACAGCTCGAAGTCCGTTTCCGGGAAGACGACATGCGGCCCGCGCAGCGCCAGCTCCCTCGAAAGGGAGTTGCGCCGCCAGAGCTGGGCCTGCCTGAAGCTCTCGTACTTTGGCTTCGGCTTTGGCTCGCTGGTCGTCAGCCCCATACCCGCATCAGGATCCGAGGCCGGTGGAACCCAGCCGCCCCAATCGTTCAGCGTGTGCAGAAGGACCTGGGTGACGTAGGGGTATTGAGCGGCCAGGGAAACGCCGTCCATAGGAGGCTTCTCAGCGCCGGGCCCGATGCCGTAGGTCGTGAAGTTGGCCTTTCGAGCCTCATGATTCCACGTGTACTCGTTGATCCACAGGCCGCAGTCGAGGTCACCGTACCGCACGGAGAGGGTGCGGAGCGCCTCCGTCCAGGCGGTATCTATCCCCACGTCGGAGTAGGGATGGAAGCTGATGGCCTCGAATGCGTCTTTCCCAATGGTCGCATATATCGCTTCCATGAAACCTGTGTTATATACGCTGAGCGATCCCGCTGCGAGCACTGTGTCGGGATTGCCCCTTTTCAGCCCGTCGTGAACCGCCTTGAGGGTAAGGGCGTAGTGCACCGGATCGCCGCCGGGCTTGTACCCGATAATGCGCCCGCCCTTGTCCCGTAGAAGCACCGTGCCGGCTAAGCCGTCAGGCTCATTCCACCATTCGTAGTAGCGAACCTTTCCCTTATAGCGGCGGGCCAGCGCCTCCGCCCAGTTGGAAAGGTCTTTGAGATACTCCACCTTCGGAAGATCGAGGTAGACAAAGGGTATTTCGAACTCCCCTGCGCGCTCCTCATCGTCCGGGCGGGTAATCCGCGCCCAGGTGGGCGAGCCGATGATGGTGAACTCGAAGTCCACGCCGCGGTCGTACCAGAAGTTGATCAAGTTGTCGCTCAGGGACCAGTCGTACGCGCCGCGCACCTTCTCGATATCGCGCCAATTCACGCCCACGCGTGTCATGTTTACCCCAAAGTCGCCCAGGTAGGCAAGCAGTTTGCTCCCGAACCCGGCGTAGTCGCCGAAATCGGTGCCGTCTTTGCCGATGACGATCTTCATCGCCTGCTTCTGCGGCGGGAAAGTGGCGAATCCCGGTTCCCCGGCCCTGGCTGCATGGGCGTTCAGGAGAAATGCGAGAATAATTGCTGCTTTGAAGACATTTTTCAACAACTGTGCCTCCTGTTTGGGCCGCATACCGGATACGTCTCCACTTATTATGATTCTCCGCGTGAGCGTCTTCTACCTGCGGGAGCTTGAGCCTGCCGCCTTATCCCTTCGATGCTGGCCGGAGATGACAAATCCGCGTCGCGGATGTAGAATGTATGCCGTAATAGCAGACTACTAGAACGGAGGTATGGTTGATTTGATGAAACGTTTGCTTCTTGTATTGGCCGTCGCCCTATCGCTGGGCCGGGCGTGCCTCGGAGCGGGGAGTGAGGCGGTCGAGCTGAAGGTCATGACTTACAACATCGGGGCTGCCTCGCCGATTCCGCTTGGATTGCCTGAGATCGCAAAGATCGCGGAGCAGATCAAGGCGGAGAATGTTGACATCGTGGGTCTGCAGGAAGTGGACCTGTGGACGAATTGGGAGAAATGGCGCAGCGGCCTGGACATGATCGGCGAGCTTTCAATCGCGCTGGCGAAGATCGGCTATCCGATGCATCATTACTACTCGCCGACACCCAGGTATCACGAAGGGTGGATGAATCTCTGCATTTTCAGCCGCTACCCGATCATTGATTCAGGCTACACGTTCATTCACCCCGAAGGGACTCGCGGCTGGAAGGTGATCTACGTCACGGTCGAGCCGCAGCGCGGGGAGCGCCGAACCACCGAGCCGGAGAACGCGGTGCCCCTGCACTTCTTTACGACTCACTACTGCCTCGGGGGGCAGGGATTCCCGTTTCACAAGGAGCAGACCGACCGCCTGCTGGCGTTTGCGGCGAAGTTCAAGGGCGCCCGCATACTGACTGGTGACTTCAACCTCACGCCTGACTCGCCATACTACAAGCAGATTCTCGATGCAGGATACCGGGAGTCGTGCGAGGCGGTCGGCGGCGGCCACAGGTTCACGGTCGGCAGCGGCGCCGGGATAGTTGCGCCGGAGCCTAAGGTGATGCAGATTGACTTCGTCTTCGGGACGCCGGACATCGAGTTCCTGGATACGTACGTGCCGAAGAGCACGATCTCCGACCACTGGCCACTCGTGGCGAGGATCCGAATCGGCCCGAAGCCTTGAGGATTGCAGGACTGAGTCGAGGGCCTCAAAAAAATTTTTTTCAAGACGCTGTTGACAAAAGCCGAAAATGTTGTAAAATAAATACAACAGCTATTGAAGGGAGGAGGCCCGATGGCAAAGGCTTTTGGTGAGTTGTTTAAGAGCCTCAGAGTCGTGAGTGGGCAGACGCTGCGCCGGTTCTGCCTTAAGAATGGTTTTGATCCTGGCAACATCAGCAAGTTGGAGCGCGGCAGGTCGGCGCCGCCCCAGTCCGTGGAGAAACTGGAGGAGTATGCGCGAGCATTGGGGCTTAGCCGGGGGAGTACTCAATGGCGAGAGTTCGTGGATCTCGGTCTGGCCTGCGCTGGGCGGATACCCGAAGACGTGCTGGCCGATGAAGACCTGGTTGCGAAGCTCCCAGTTCTTCTCCGCACTATGAGCGGAAAGAAGCTATCGAGAAAGCAGTTGGAGGAACTCATCGAGATGATACGGAGGGCATAAGGGATTGGGGCAAATCAAAGCGCCTTTCTTGCGTTGCGAGGATATCAGCAAAATCGCTGCAGATCTACTAGATAACTACAATCGCGTCGACAAGATACCGGTTGACATTGAAGCCCTGGTAGAATTCGACATCGGTTTAGAGATAATTCCCCAGCGTGGTCTGGAAGACAGGTTCAATGTGGTTGGCTTCATATCATTGGACATGACAGCCATCACCGTCGATGAATATGTCCTGGAGCGACAGCCCACAAGGTACCGATTTACACTGGCTCACGAACTCGGTCACCGCGAGTTGCACGCCAGGGCTTTCGAGTCTCTGCAGATCAAAACGATTGAAGACTGGCGGAAGTTCTACATGACCCTGGACGAGCAAGATTATGGCTGGTTTGAACGGCACGCATACTGGTTTGCAGGTGCGATCTTGGTTCCCGAGCACACACTGTTTGCCGAATACAGCAGAGTGGCGGCAAGGCTTGGTATCGAGGGACTGGACGGCGCGGGGCTGTCACATTATGGCCGCTTGACGGTGGCGGGTGTGATCGCAAAGCGGTTCCAAGTCTCCACAGGAGTGGTGCATAGAAGACTTAATGAGGTCGGCCTTTGGTAAAACCTGGACGCACAGACGCTGCTGTTCGAGCACGGGCAAGCAGGATTAACCTGTCTCTTAAGCCGGTGAATCAATCACCATATAACCGTAGCCGACGCTAGGAGGACTACCTTCGGCGCGAAACGGTAAGGCCATCTCAGAGGCTTTGTTTACAGGCTGTTAGAAACCACACGCAGAATCTGGCATAACCATGAGTGAACCCTTTGTCCTTCGCGGCGTCCCGATGCCGCCGCTGGAAATGCGGACGATTCTGGAGCAGGGCGGTCGCGCGCTCGACGATTACCTTGCCGAGGAGATATACGCCAACCGAGACCCGGATTACCTGGAGCGGCAGAGGGAGAGGTACATTGCGACCCTGCGCCTCCACGCCGAGCGGGTTGGTGACCGGCCTACGTACCTCCTGCGCGCTCCCGGCCGCCTGAATGCATTTCTCGAATACCTCGATATGTGCGCGGGCGACCACATGTCCACCACCATTGACGGCGATATACTCCTGGCGGTCAGCCCCCGCACGGATGGCCTGCTCGGATGCGCGAATTCGCATCCCCTTTTCCAGTCGGCGGAGCTTTCCATCGCGGATGAGGTCGCCACGTTCAGGAGCGCGCCGTGGGAGGACAAATCCGTCGGCGGCCTGCCCGACAACTGGGATAGCAGGACGCGCGTTTACCCCTACTTCGGGCGAAAGCAGGGGGACTGGCTGAACTACGTGCTGTGTCCCTTCCTGAGGGCGGCATGGGAGCTGCCGGACCTGAGGCTTCGCGGGGCGGATATGACCTTCGGCCCAAGCACGGCGCCGTTCAGGGCGGGCACGAGCTCGTCATCGGCTGTCGTGGTGCTCTCGTTCCTTGCGCTCTGCCTGGCGAACCGGGATCAGCTCCCGCAGTGGGACGTCCGCGAGGTGTGCAGACTTTTGGGCGAGGCCGAATGGTACGTGGGCACGCACGGAGGCGCGAACGATCACACGACGATCCTGCGCAGCCTGCCCAACAGTGTGTTGTACAACCGCCACTCCCGCCCGATGCTCGACTCCACGCCTCTGCCGTGCCTTCGCGGGGTGCGCGTCGTGCTTGCCAACTCCCTTTGGGAAGCGAACAAGGCGCTCGGCGCAAACTACAATTTCAACCTCCGAAAGGGCTGGATGGACCTTGGTGACGATCTCCTCACGCTCGTCATTCGGACGGCGGCGGACTACCTCGTCGCCGGTGGCCCGATCGGACGCGGCTGGCTTGCGGGCCTCCTCAAGGAGCGCTTCGGGTTCGTGCCGGAGCCCCATCCCGAGCTGCTGGAATCCGATATCCGCCTGTGGGATGCCATCGCCGCGCGCTACCGCAAGTTCGGCAGCCTGGTCGAGGACCTGCTCGGAATCCCGAATCCCGCCATTGAGGAGCTGATCGGCCTGCTCCCGGAGGCTGTCTCAGTCGAGGATGCGGGACGGCTTCTCGGCAAGGATCGGGCCGCCATGCAGCGGGACTATACGATTCCACACCCCAATGAAGGCGGATACAAGGTCAGGAGCGCGGCGGCGTTCTTCTATAAGGAGAACCGCATCGGCCGCACGTCGGAGCGTATATTTCTCGAAGCCGATCGGCGCTTGAGATCGGGGGAGATCGCCGACGATTCCCCCGCTTACGATGACTATAGGGTGCAGGTCGGGCGCCTCCTGGAGCGGCTCCAGGATACCCTGCGCGATGACTTCCAGGTGAGCAACGAGCAGTTGGAGCTTCTTCTGGAGATCGCGCAGCGTGGTCCCGGCTACCTCGGCGGGAAGCTCACCGGCGCCGGGAGCGGCGGCTGCGTCTCGATCATGGTGCGCGAGGACCTGGAGGGGGAGTTTTGCCGGTATCTCGACCGCGAGTACTACGGCAAAGCCGAGAACTTCGACCGCTACCGCTCGGCGCTCGACGCGCTCCAGGGATCCGCCGCCCGCGAGATGAAGCTGAACCTCGAGCGCGCGCTTGAGGACTTCCCGGAGCAGCGCCGGGCGGTCACCTTCAGCCGCGGCGCGTGCATCCTGGAGCTAAACCGCTTCGCACGTGAGTAGGGCTCAATCAGCCAAGCGATCTTGGCAATCCCCTCTCCCGTAGGCGGGAGAGGGTGCGGGTGAGGGGGATTTCTGTACCGTGGAGAGGACAGCAAGACCTAGCTCTCGGGGAGCGTTCTATACACCCGCGAGCATCGTCCGCCTGATAGTCGAGAACACCGTCGGCAGGCTCTGCGAGGGCCGAACCCCGGATTCGCTACGGCGAACCGACATCAAGGTCCTCGACCCCGCCTGCGGGGAAGGCGCATTCCTGGCGGGAGCGTATGCCTATCTCCTCAACCATCTCCCGGCGCCGGACAGGAGGCGCGTCCTTCTCAACAGCATCTACGGCGTGGATATAGACGAGTCCGCGCTGGATGCGGCCAGGCTCAATCTGCTTGAGGCCGTGGGGGACGGCGCTCCGGCGGAGGAACTCGACCTTGGCTCCAACCTGAAGCATGGGGACAGCCTGCTCAGCCAGGATTTCAAGGATGGCATAGACTGGCATCGGGAGTTCCCGGAGGCGATGGAGCGCGGCGGATTCGACGCGGTGATCGGCAACCCGCCCTGGACGTCCCTCGCCGGCAGGTTCCGAGCCGGCGCGTACTCGGAGGCCGAGATAGATTACCTCAGGCGGCGCTTCGGCGGCAACTCGTATATGCCGAACGTCTTCGAGTACTTTGTCTCCCAGGGCCTGGAGCTAACACGCCCCGGCGGCTACTTCTCGTTCATTGTGCCGGACCGCCTTGCCTTCAACAGCCAGTTCGCGCGGTTGAGGGAGCATCTTCTGAGCCGGGTGGAGCTTCTCCTGCTGGTGTACGGCGTTCCGTTCCCAGGTGTGACCGCGGATACCCTGATCTTCGTCTTCCGCAAGGCAGAGCCGCAGCCCGGCAGCCGGATGCAGGTGCTCGAACACGACAAGTTCCGCTCGGTGCGCCTCCAATCGGAAGTTCTCGCGCGCCCGGAATGCGAATTTCCAAAACCCGAAGATACCGACGTCCGGCACGTGATTCGGAGGATGGAATCGCTGCCCGGCCGCCTGCTGCTCGAGGACGTCTGCAGCTCCACATCCGGCTTCGGGGGCAAGTCCGACCTGATGAGCAAAGTCAGGAACAGCGGCGCTCAGATTCCTGTGCTCAAGGGGAGCAGCATCGGACGCTACACAATCGGCAAGAGGTACTGGTTCGACTTCCGCAGGGAGAACCTCACCGGCCGCACGGCGGATAGAGCCAAGCTCGGCGCATCGCCCAAAATCCTCATTCGCAAGACCGGCAGCCGGCTCACGGCTGCTTACGACGCATCCGGCATTTACCCGGAGCAGTCGCTCTACTTCCTGTTCGGCAGCCGCACCGACCTGGACTTCAGGTTCATCCTGGGCGTGCTGAACTCCCGGCTGATGGGCGTTTATTACCGCGCGAAGTGCCTCACCAACAGGCGCTCCTTCGCCCAGGCGAAGAAGGCGGATCTCGACCGCATCCCGCTGCCGCCGCTCGATCTCTCGCTTCCCGAAGATAGATCCCGGCACGACCGCATGGTGGCGCTGGTGGACGAGATGCTCCGCCTCCACGAGCGCCTGCCCTCAGCAAGCACTCCATTCGAGAGCGACGAACTCCGGCGGAAGATAGCTTCGACAGACAGGCTGATTGATGCGCTGGTCTACGAGCTGTACGGGCTGGACGCGCGGGAGGTCGAGTACATTGAGACCCTTGCGGACGATGATTCGTCCGGCAGCCGAAGTCTCTACGGTCCATCCGGGCAGTCGGGGTAGGCAAAGTCAACCGGCGGACCTGCGGGGGATGCAGGAATTCGCTGCCGCCGGAGCCAAAAGTAGCAATGGAGATTTTCCACCATGAGCATTTTCCGCAGGCCCATCATCATACCGGTGATACTCGCGGGCGTCCTGGCCGTCGCGCTGCTCGCCGGGCGAAACCGGGGCGGCGTGGTGGGTGGTCAGGTCGAGATCGTGTACGCGCATCCGCCGTGCCCGCCGTTCCTTCTGGCGATCTACGAGCGCATTTTCGACGAGTTCCGGCGCACCCATCCGCACATCAAGCTCACGGTGCAGAAGGTCACCAGCGACTACGAGCGGACGATGCTCGTCCGCCAGGCCGGGCAAGTCGCCCCTGATATCGTCTTCATGTATCCGATGGCGCTCGCCTCCTATGCCGCGCGCGGAGCATTCATAGACCTGAAGCCGCTGATTGACGCCGACCCGGACGTGGCGCTCTCCGACTACTACAAACCCATGATTGACGCCTTCACCTATAAGGGCAAGGTCTACGGCCTTCCGAAGGACGCTTCCGCGCCTGTGATCTTTTACAATAAGGATATGTTCGACCGCGAGGGAGTCGAATACCCGAACCCATCCTGGACCTGGGACGACTTCCTGAGGGCGGCGAAGAAGCTCACAAAGACCAACGCCAGGGGCAGGCGCATCCAATTCGGCACATCCGGCATTGACTGGCCGGAGCTGGTGTGGCAGAACGGCGGCGAGCTGTTCACGCCCGACATGAAGCACTGCCTCCTGGACAGCCCTGAGGCGATCGAGGCGATCCAGTGGAAGGCCGATCTGACGTTCAAGCATCATGTCGCCCCGACGCCTATCGAGTTCGAGGATCGCGGGCCGGTTGACCTCTTTGAGACCGGCAAGATCGGCATGTTCGAGAGCATCTACCCGATAGTCGCCGAGTTTCGGGCAAAATGCGATTTCGAGTGGGATATCGCCCTGCTGCCGAAGGGGAGATGCGGTCGGCCGGCGCCGTGTCTGGGCAGCGCGTATGCCATCACGACCCAGTGCAAGCACCCGAAGGAGGCGTTCGAATTCGTCAAGTTCATCACAGGCATGGAGGGGATGCTTCGGCTCGCGCCGGTGGAGCTTGCGTCGTACAAGGCGGTGGCGAGCAGGCCGGAATTCCTGGACCCAACTACCATGCCCAGGAACAAGCAGGCGGCGGCGGACGTGATGCAGTATGCCCGCCCGCTCCCTCAATCGCCGAGGTGGGCCGAGATCACGGCGGTCGTTTGGAACGAGCTTGATCTCGTCTGGCGGGGCAAGAAAACGGCCGAAGAGACCTGCCGCACCCTCGTCCCGAAAGTGGACAAGCTCCTGGCGGAGGAGTGAGCGAATCAGTCGCCAGTGGTCGGTAGTCAGTTTCTGGAATCACGCATTACGCAATACGCATTACGCAATACTTGGAGGTATGACACATGGCAGCTAGAATAGGAATGATGAGTTTTGCGCACATGCACGCATTCAGCTACGCCGGATGTGTGAACCACATACCGGAAGCGGCGCTGGCAGGCGTGGCGGATGACGATCCCGATCGCGGCAGGAAGATGGCCGAGCATTTTCGCACGAAGTTCTTCCCGAGCTACCAGGCGCTTCTCGAGCAGGACGTTGACGCGGTGATCGTCTGTCCTGAGAATATCAAGCATAAGGAACTCACCCTCATGGCCGCCGAGGCGGGCAAACACGTCATGTGCGAGAAGCCGCTCGCCACTACAGTCGCGGACGCGCGCGCGATGATAGATGCCTGCAACAAGCGCAACGTGAAGCTGATGACGGCCTTCCCGTGCCGATACAGCCCGGCGATGGTGAGGGTGAAGGAAGCCGTTGACGGCGGCTGCATCGGCGATGTCCTGGCCATCAAAGCCACAAACCACGGCAAGATGCCCGGCGGATGGTTCATCGAGCTCGACAAGAGCGGCGGAGGCGCGGTGATCGACCACACCGTCCACGCAGCCGACCTCATGCGGTGGCTCTTAAGGAGCGAGCCGGTCGAGGTGTACGCCGAGATCAGCAATCTGATGTTCCACGAGGCCTACGACGACATCGGGCAGCTAACCATCACATTCGATAATGGCGTGTTCTCGACGCTGGACACAAGCTGGTCGCGCCCGAAGAGCCACCCGTTCTGGGGCGATGTGACGCTCGAAATCACGGGCACAAACGGCGTGATTTCCATGGACATGTTTGCCCAAAACATAGTCCACTACTCCGACGAATCAATGAGGGTAAACTGGCTGAACTGGGGCAGCAATACCGACTACGGGCTGGTCAAGGACTTCGTGACCTCGGTCGCCAGCGACCTCCCGGTCAGCATCACCGGCGAAGACGGCTTAAAGGCGGTGGAGGTCGCACTGGCAGCTTACCGATCCGCGGAGACCGGCAGCGTGGTAAAGCTGCCGCTGGAATGAGCAGCTAGCCGTCAGCGCCTGCGATCACCTTCTATGTACTACTTCCCCGACGTACGGCTATCACTCGCAAAACGAGCAGTTAGGCGAAGGCTCTCAGGTAGATGGCATCCGAGATCGTGAAGAATTGCACCTTGGTCGTGCTCCGCACATAGCAGTTTTGGTCGTGCATATCTCCAATGTTGACGAGAGTTGCCTAAGGCCAGATTTGATAGCCAATCCAGTCCAATTCACTGTGGGTTGGCAGTGGGTAGAGTCGGCACGGCGGCAGTAGCTCCCCAGTGGTGTTGTTGTGGATACCCTGGATGTATTGAACAGCATCGAAACCCGAATGTCCCAATTCGGAGGCAAGTTTTCTTATCGCGGGCCCAATTTCTGTAATTGCAGCCGGGCTACTTGGGTACTCGTTTTTAGTCCACACCAGCAGGTACAACTGAGCATGCTGTCCATTAGCCAGCCCTTTCAGGTTGCTTCTATAATTCTTCACGAGCTTGGACTTGCTCCCGAGCCGCCTCCTGAGCCCTTGTTCAAACCAATCAGGGCACATGTGTTCATGATGGCAAGGATTCCACCAAGTTAGATCATCGCTCCGCCAGAGGCGTATCTCCTTGACAGCTCTGCTCAGAATGGGGTATGTGGCGAGCATCGGGCCGTCCACCGTAAGTATATGATCGGTTATGTTTGCCAGATTGTCGCGCAGCAAAGCTACGATATCGGCTGCTATTCGCGCCCTGCTGCCTATGCGGATATAATTTACACCGCGCGGCGCAATGGTGGTTCGGAACATCTTATCTCCCGCCGGATCTTGCCCAATCAGCTTGCCGACCTGATCGCCCACCCGATCCCACCACTCCGCATGCTCTTTCGATCTAGATGCTCTCTGGTTGCCTTCGATTGGAAGTATCTCGGTCACTTCGACCCCGATGGGTGGGTGTGTTGGGTGTAGTAGTAACCGATCAGGCCTGTCGCGCCAATCAGCACACATTGTATAGTTGGCAAGTTCGGGTCGGTGCCTCACCAGGTGCTCCACCAGATAGTCTACCAGTTTCTCATCTTTATCGCCCATTAGTGCCCTCCTAATCCATCAAGTAAGTAGAGACGCATTTGCAACAGCAGCACCATGCCAAGCATCCTTACTCCTGATTCTATGTTACCATGGCTGAACGGCGCGTGTTCATTTTTTTAGAGAAAAATTCGTTGTGCTGTTACGAAGGTTGTCTTGCCGAAACTAGACCTGGGTACTAAGACATCGTGCCCAGTTGCAGAAGAGCGATGAGGCAGAAATAGCATACGTACGGACATAGATGACCGGGGCGACACTGTGGGCAGAAAGATCAGGAACGGCGAGCAGGCATGGATTCCCTACTTGCTAGTCGTCGGGAAAAGGAGCGATCATCGGGCCGGCTGAGCGTTAGGTCGCGGGAAGACTAGGGCCAGCAAGAAATGACGGCGGATGCCCTCGTCGAGATCATTCGCGGCAAGGCCGAGGGAATGCCCTTCCGGCCTCTCGCGCTGCCGAGGCTGGTCGGCAAGAGGCCGGTATTCTATGGCTAAATCAAGCATGGCCGCCACGGAGGGCCGGCCGCTACATCCCTGGGCGCGTAGATGCTGATCCGCCTGGGGCGGACTACCCCATCTGCTTTCTGAAGGAGCGGATGCTGACGACGAAGAAGAAAAGGCCGAGGATCGTCATCGGCAGCGCTTGGACCCACAGCTCCGAGATTCCAATCCCCTTCAGGAAGATGCCCCTCACTATCACCAGGAAGTAGCGTGCGGGTATCAGGTAGGTCAGCAATTGTATCGGCCTGGGCATGCTGGCGATTGGGAATAGGAATCCCGAGAGCAGCAGGCCGGGAATCATCGTTGCGAGAAATGCAAGCATGATCGCGCTCTGCTGGGATGCGGAGCGCGCAGAGATCAGCAGCCCCAGCCCCAGCGAGCTCAGCAGGAAGATGGTAGACATCACCAGCAGCAGCGCGACGTTGCCGCGAAACGGAACCTGAAACCACAGCGTCCCCACCAGCAGTACGAGGGCTATGTCGGCGAAAGAGATCAGCGTGTACGCGGCGATCTTCCCCAGCATCAGCTCCCAGGACTTCAGCGGAGAGGCGATCAGCGGCTCCATCGTGCCGAGCTCGCGTTCCCTGGCAATCGTGGCCGAGGTGAGAAGCGCCGAGGTCATCATCAGGATTATGGCGACCAATCCGGGCACTATGAAGTTGATGCTTCGAAGCTCCGGGTTATACCAGATCCTGGGGCGCAGATCAATCGGGTTTAATTCCTCGAGCGGAACCCTGCCCCGAAGCTCTTTGGCGATCACCTTCGACGAATAGCGTGACACGATCGTGCTGACGTACGAGATACTGGAATTTGCAGTATTCGGCTCGCTGCCGTCAACGGCAACGAATACCTCCGCCATCTCGCCGCGTATAACCTTCCGGCCAAAATCCGGTGGAATCAGCAATCCGACTCTCGCACGTCCCCCATCGAGCGCCTGGTCAATGTCTCCGAGACGGCTTCCGTAGCTCTGAAGCCTGAAGAATCCCGAACTCGTAAAGCTGCGGATGAGCTCTCTGCTCTGCGAGTTCCTATCCTGATCCACGACAACCATTGGGATATTGCGGATGTCGGTGGAGACGCCGTAGCCGTAAAGGAGCAGAAGCAGCACGGGCATGACCAGGACCAGAGCGAGCGTTCGGGGATCCCGTCTGACCTGTATCAGCTCCTTTCGGAGTATAGCATGGCTTCTGGACCGGGCCTTTCTCATTCGAGCTGCCCCTTCTCATACTCGCGCCCGCCGATCATAGTAACGAATACATCCTCCAGCGTCGGGGCAACTTCCCAAATCCGAGCGACCTCCAAGCCCTTTTGCCGCAGCTCTCGCTCGGCGGCTTCGCTCACGGCATCGGGGTCCTGGGTGAGAATATGGATCGCCCTTCCATAAAGGGCAACGTCTTGAACCCCGGCCAGGTCGCTTGCGATTTCCAGGGCCTGCGTCGGTCGGTTTGTCTCGATGGAAAGTATCTTGCCCTTGATCTCCCTTTTCAGCTCGGCGGGCGAGCCGCACGCGATGACTTTCCCCCTGCTCAGGAGAAGCACCGTGTCGCAGCGTTCAGCCTCGTCCATGTAGTGAGTGGTCACAATTACTGTGGCCCCTCGAGTCGTCACATCGTAGATCAGGTCCCAGAATCTCCTCCGGGAAACCGGATCGGCGCCGGAGGTCGGCTCATCCAGGAATATAATCTCAGGGCGATGGAGAATCGCCGCCCCGACTGCGAGTCGCTGCCTGTATCCGGTCGGCAGATCGCGCGCCAGGGTTTTCTCCCTCCCTCGGAGGCCGGTTAGCTCGATGATTTCGGCGATCCTCTCAGCCTGGACTTCCCTGGGAATCGCATAGGCGCCGGCGTAGAAGCGCAGGTTCTCCGCTGCCGTGAGGTCCGTATAGAGGCTGAACTTCTGGGACATGTAGCCTATGTGCTCTTTCACGCATTCGGGTTCCTTGCAAACGTCGGCGCCCGCGATCCTCGCCGTGCCGGATGTGGGATCCAACAGGCCGCAGAGCATGCGGATTGTCGTGGACTTCCCCGATCCGTTCGGCCCGAGCATGCCGAAGATTTCGCCCTTCCGAACCTTGAAGGACACCGAGTCAACAGCCACGAAGCTGTCGAACGTCTTTGTCAGGTTGATGCTTTCGACGGCATATTCGTCCATGGGATTTCCAGACTGCAGCACAGAATCGGCGGCTCTTATGCGCCGCGCGGTGACTTCAGCAGGGATACGAATACGTCCTCCAGGTCCGGGGCGATAGGCTCTATCTTTGTGACCCTCAAGCCCTCTGCAACCAGGGCATCGCAGACGGGCTCGATCATGGACCGGGCTTGTTCGACAACTACATGTACCCTGTCGCCGAATATCTCTACGCCCATTACTCCGGGCAGATCGGCGAGGAGGCTGCGGGCGCGCCGCTCATCGGGGGTTTCCAGTTCCAGCAGCTCGCCGCGCATGAGCTTCTTAAGCTCGTCGGGGGCGCCGGCTGCGATGATTTTGCCCTGGAACATGAATGCGAGGCTGGAGCATCGCTCCGCTTCGTCCATGTAAGGCGTGCTTACCACCAGCGTCACGCCCTGAGTATTCAGATTGTAAAGAATGCGCCAGAAGTCCCGCCTGCTGATGGGATCAACGCCGGTGGTTGGCTCGTCGAGAAGCAGGATGCTCGGCTCGGGGATCAGGACGGATGCAAGGGCGAGCTTCTGCCTCATACCGCCGGATAGTTTCTGCGCCAGCCTGTCCACGAATGGCTCGAGCCGGGCAAATGCGAGAAGCCTGCGAATGCGCTCCGGCCTGACTTCCGGAGGAACCTGGTACAGGTCGGCGTAGAATTCGAGGTTTTCAAGCACAGTAAGCTCGCCATACAGCCCGAATGTCTGCGGCATATAGCCGACGATGGGTTTGATCGCCTCCGGATCGGCCCGCACGTCCCGGCCCAGAATGTGAAGCTCGCCGGAGGTCGGGCGCATTACTCCGCTGAGCATTCGCAAAGTGGTGGTTTTTCCCGCGCCGTCGGGGCCGACAAGGCCGAAGATTTCCCCCTCGTGCACCGTCAGCGAAATCCCATCAACGGCGGCAAAACCGTTGAACTCCCGACGAAGATTCCTTGTCTCGATTGCGATATCCATGATGGCAGGCCGGCCCGTGACAAGATACCGGATGCGTATTGCGTAATGCGTAACGAGTGAGGCATCGGGGTTTCAAGTTCCAAGTTTCAAGTTTCAGGTTCCCCCATACGCCCACACTCCCATACCTCTCTCGGCGATCAGAGGTTGACCGGCTTGCCCGTGCGGATGGATTCGAGCGCGGCGAGCGCGATTTCCACGGCGCGCAGGCCGTCCTCCGGCGTGATGCTCGGCTTGGCGCCGCTCTCCACGCAGTTAATGAAGTGCTGAAGCTCGAGGAAGTACGGGTTCTGCATGGTCGGGCTCTCCGGGATCGCCACGCCGGGCTGTTCTTCCTCGGTCTTCGTCCGGGCGATGACCAGCGGCGCGGCGGCCTTGTTGCTGAAATCGAGCATCCCGCCGTCACCCGCAACCTCGAACTTCACGGTGAACCCGGTCGGATTCATCCAGGTGCCCTCGACGTGGGCGATGACCCCACTCTTGAAGCGGATAGTCACCAGGGCATAGTCCATATGCTCCGTTCCCCGCCCCGCGAGCCCCTTCGCATAAACTCTCTCCACCTCGCCGAACGTCCAGCGCAGCCAGTCGAAGTCGTGGATCATGAGGTCGAGCACAACGCCGCCGCTCCAGTCGAAGTTCCCGAACCAGTCGTTCCAGCCATGTGGATAGCCGCCGCCCCTCGTCGTCCGAACGATCGCCGGTTTGCCGACTGCGCCCGCGTCAATATGCGCCTTCGCCGCCGCGAATTCGGGAAAGAACCGCAGGACATGGGCAACCATGAATGTCACACCAGCCCGCTCGGTCGCGTCTATCATCCGGCGGCAGTCGTCCAGCGTCCGGGCCATCGGCTTCTCGGTGATGACGTGCTTCCCAGCCTCCGCAGCCCTCAGCACGTACTCCTTGTGCCAGGGAGTAGGGGCGCAGATGTCAATCACATCCGGATTCGCCGTTCGGAGCATCTCGTCGAAGTCGGTGAACGACCGGCAGTCGAGCGATGTCGCAAGCTCCTCAGCGGCATCCGGGCGGATGTCCACAACAGCGACCGGCTCTGCGTTCAGCATTTCTCTATACGCCGCGCCGTGAACCCGCCCCATGTTCCCAGCGCCGACTATGGCGACCCGTTGCATATCGTGTCCTCCTCGTATTCTCTCCTGCGGGGGCTGTCCCCCTAAGAATCGGCAGCTATCGCTAACGCGTTTTCGACTGCGGCAGCCAGAAATCCTTCATGGTCAGCCCAAGCCGGGTTATCAAAGGCCTGAGCACTTGCACCTCTCCCACACGCTCGAGCGAGTGAGCGTCGCTGCCAAGGCTGAACTTCAGCCCGACCTTCTTGCACAGCTCGTAGAGATGCAGCGAGAACTTCGCCTGCCAGGGGAACAACGCCCTCGGGCTTATCTCCATTGCAACATCGTTCTCCCGGGCCAGCTCCAGGAGCGGAAGTACATCGGAATCGAAAATATGGTCGAGGATTCGCGGCGAGCAGGCATCCGGTACAACCAGGAATGGATGCGCCAGCGTATCCGCCCACGGCAGGCTGACCGCGTACTCGAACATCCTCAGGTAATGCTCGGCCAGGGCGCGCTCGTCCTTCGTCGGTGGCAGCTCGGTGAGTCCTGCGTTTTGGAAGTGCGTTGCGGCCACCATCACGAAATCCAGGCGCTCGGCCAGCTCGGGACTGCCCGTTGTTCGGCCCGGCGCCATTATCTCCGCTTCGCAGCCGAGGAAAACTTGGGGTGCGGCGTTCGTGCTCGAACGAAGCTCGGCAATGGCGGAGCGAACGTCGTCGAACATACCCGGGTCGGAAAACGGGTAAAGGTGATCGGTTATCCCGACCCGTGTGATTCCTCTGTCAGCCGCCGCCCGGAGTATGGCCGCCGGACGCATTCCCTTTTCCCCACATGGCGAATGGAAAGTATGTATGTGCAAATCAAAATCAAGGTTCAGGCATTCGTTCTGTGACATATACTGGCAGCCTATCTAGTTCAAAAACTTGATGCGTATTGCGTAAAGGTTTCAGGTTCAAGGTTGGATTGTTCAAAAACCGCACCCTCGCCATAAATGACGAGGCTAGATGGCTGAAAAGCAAGCTAAAGCATGCTGATAGGGTTCAGCGCCATAGCTTGCTTCAGCATGCTTCATGAATGCGTTAGCCTGATGTTTTTCCCGCCTACTGCGGGATCCCGTCCACAGGCGGGAAGCATCAGGCGGGAATCGGCGGTTGCTATAGGCTTTTTGAACAATCCCAGGTTTCAAGTTTCAGGTTGGGCGTTCGACGTTCCCCCATTCTCCCATTCGCCCCTGGACCCCTCGGTTACGTTTCCGTTAGCGGCTCCTCTGCCTTGCAGAGCGGGCACTGCGCCGGCTCGTATTTGGCGACCTCCAGGCTGAGGAGCGACTCTGTCTTCACCCCAAAGTCAATCGCGCCGCCGGTGCGATCCACGAGCAGGCCGACGCCCGCAAGGATGGCATTGCTCTGATGCACGATGGCGATGGTATCCCGCACCGACCCGCCGGTGGTCAGGACATCATCCACGACGAGCACCCGCTGCCCCGGCTCGATCTTGAAGCCCCGCTTGAGCACTCGCCCGCCGTCGCCCTTTTCGGCGAAGATGCCTCGCGTTCCCAGCCGCTTTCCTATCTCGTAGGCCAGGAGTACGCCGCCAGTCGTCGGGCCTAAAACCAGCTCGATGCCGTCGTCCTTGAATCGGCGGGCCAGCTCGGCGCACAGCTCCTCAACGTAGTGCGGGTACTGCAAAACCTGGAATTTCTCGAAATAGATGTCGCTGTGCAGCCCGGAGGTTAGCTTGAAGTGGCCGTGCAGAAGAGCGCCGGAATCCTTGAATATCTGGAGAACCCGCTCCTGAGTGAGCATATCTTCCTCCCTATACACGCGCAGAAACCGCCGATGAATGCCGATAGAGAAGGGATAATCCGCGCACGTGGGGCTTCCATTCCTCACGTATTACGAATCCGGCGGTATCCGCGTTCATCGGCGGTTTAAATCAAAAGCTGATATGGCGATTCGAGCAGCGCCTTCACGCTTTGGAGGAACCGGGCCGCCGGCGCGCCGTCCATGACCCGATGATCGAACGAGAGGCACAGGTTCATCATCGAGCGAATGACCACCCGGCCTCCGACGACGGCGGGCTTCTCCGCTATCCGGCAGACGCCGAGTATCGCGCTCTGGCCGGGGGTGATGACGGGGTTGAAAACGTCAACCCCGCATGCTCCCAGGTTTGTGACGGTAAATGTGCCGCCTGAAATCTCGTCGGCAGCCAGGTTGCCTGCGCGGGCTTTCTCGACGAGCCTCTTCAATTCGGCCGAAATCTCGGGCAGCGCCTTCCTGTCGGCGTTGCGGACCACCGGGACGATCAATCCGCCGTCGAGGGCGACCGCCACGCCTACGTTCACCTCGCCGGCGATGCGAATCTCGCTGCCCTGGAGGCTTGCGTTGAGGATCGGATGATCGAGTATCGCCCGCGCCGCCGCCTTTACGACCAGGTCGGTGAAAGTCGGCCGCGCCCCGTATTTCCGCTCGAACTCCTCCAGGATTTGCTGCCGCATCTTCGCCGCCTCGGTCATATCCACCTCGGCGGTAAGGGTGACGTGCACGGCCGTCTGGGCGCTCTTTGCGACGTTATCGGCCACCATCTTGCGCATGCCCGTGAACGGGATGACCTTGCCTTCGAGCGCCGGAGCTTGAAGCACATCCCCGCGGGTGATCTTCCCATGCGGCCCGGAGCCGACGATCTCGCGCAGGTCAATTCCCCGCTCGGCGGCTATTCTGGCTGCGAGTGGGCTGGCCTTGACCCCGGCGGCTTCGGCGATGTATGCGCGCACATCCTTCTCGACGATCCGGCCATCGGGACCCGTGCCACGCCCGGCGAGCAGCTCGATATTGATGCCGTGCTCGTGGGCCAATCGCCGTGCCCTTGGTGAAATAAAAAGCTTGGAAGGGGAGAAAGCGGGCGTCTCGATGCCCGGCGGAGTGCGCGCAGTCACAACTTCGGATGGGATCTCCGCCGGCGCCGCCTCCTTCTCTGCCAGGAGGTCCTCTATCGGCTCATCGGCGGTTCCGATGACGGCGATGGCATCCATAACCGGCACGGTCTGCTCCGCCTGGGCGATTATTTTGCGCAGAATGCCGGATGCGGGCGATTCCACCTCCATATTCACCTTGTCGGTCATCACTTCGAGCAGCGGCTCGCCCTTTTCAACTTTATCGCCTTCCTGTTTGAGCCACTTGGTGATGGTTCCTTCCTCCATCGTCTGGCCCAGCATGGGCAGAATCACCTTTGTCGCCATGGCAGCACCCCTGTTTCCCCAACTTGAGGTAAGTTCACCACACAGGATACACTAAAACGCCCGCTCAGCGCAACCCCAAAAGCGAGATGCAGGTAAGTGCAGGTAATTGGAGCGAAGTTCGCAAGCAGTTCGATGTAGCCGGAAAGCACCTATTTCACGGGCTAAACTTACGAAGCGACTGCCGCCGGGCAGGCTGGCTAGCTGCCAGGTTCGGGCCGCCTTAGCTTCTCGGCGTTCGGCGATTTGAGGATGGTGCCCATTTCTCCGACGGCCCAGCCTGTCTCTGGATCCACAAAATAGATTGAGTTCAAGTTATAAATCGTCATTTTATTCAGGACTGCCCAAGTCTCCCCGCCGTCGGTCGTTCTCAGGATTATGTTATTACACCCAGCCGCCCAGCCGATTTTTGAGTCCAGGAAGTGAACCGAAATGAGAGTATGATCGGTCGGTGATTTCTGCGGCACCCATGTTGCTCCTCTATCCGCTGTCTTGAGGATCGTGCCGTTACCCCCCACTACCCAGCCGGTATTAGAATCTGTGAAACATGCAGAATATAGATGTTCCATTGTTCCAGAGTCCTGAGCGACCCAAGTGTCCCCGCCATCGGTTGTCTTAATAATAGCACCGAGATCCCCGACCGCCCAACCGGTCTTTGAACTCACGAACTGTACATAATCGAGGTCCTCGGTCGTTCCCGATTTCTTGATTCGCCAGGTCTTTCCGCCGTTGTTCGTTTTCACGATGGTACCGTCCGACCCAACAGCCCAGCCTGTTATCGCGTTAATGAAGAAGACGGAAAAGAGATAACTTCTCCTTCTCGTGCCCGACTTTTGGCCCGTCCAGATTTTGCCGCCGTTGGTAGTCTTGAGGATTGTACCGCCATCCCCAACTGCCCAGCCAGTCCGCGAATCTATAAAGTACACAGACTTTAGGCCTGCCTTTGTTCCCGAAGGCTGAGCCGTCCAGGTGTTACCGCCGTTGGTAGTCTTGAGGATTGCACCGTCATCTCCAACAATCCAACCGATATCCCGATGTACAAAGCGAACGCACCAGAGATAATGCCACTCGGATAGTGGGCTCTCCTGCCGTTCCCAACCGCCATCCACCGTGCCGATGTAAGCCGCCGACGCAGGCAGCGCCCAAGCAGAAGCGAAAAGGATGAACAGAATAGCAAAACTAGCCTTGAATAGCTTTGGCATAACGGACCTCCGGCGGGGATTATTGGGACCAGTCGCTTATTAGCATAGCCCGCCCGTAAGAAGGTGTCAAGCCAACGATCGGAGGGCAACGCAGGTTCCACCTAATGGTGCCAGGAGCAGTGAGATAGCCCACCATACCTCCGGCTGAACCGGTCACCCCCACAAAGCAATGGAGTACTGGGCTCAGCGGGGAAGGACTCAGAATGGCATGAACAAGGCTAGGCGGCTTCTTTCAGTAGACGGAGACTGAGCCTCTCCGCACATTCCTCGCAGAACTCAGCTGATTTACGGTCTGTGTCTGCTATGCTGTTCGAGAAGTACATAACACAGCGGGGGTTGCGGCAGTGGCGAAGTCCGAAGGTGTGCCCCAACTCGTGGATGGCTTCCTTCACCGCCCGCTCGGTGAACAGGCGCATATCCGGCGGCCTGCCATAGAACTCCGGGCGCAGCCGGTACAGCGAAATCACACATACGCGGCCATCCACTGCCGCCTCGCCGAAGACGAAGTTCAACTGTGGGACATACAGGTCCACATCAGTTATCGCAAGCAGGCGAATGGCGCCGCCGGGGATATGTGCTTCCAGGCTTTTCAGGATGGTCGTCGAGTGATATTGTCCCCTGGCCTCGTTATGGGCATACTCGGGAACCTGGAGTGGCGGAAGGCGATCCGTCGGCAGCCCGAAACTCCGCTCCACCGCTGCAGCGATCTCGCCCATCAGCGAAGCGTCCTCGAAACCCAGCGGCTGCAGGTAAACCTTTTTACGGATCATTGTGCCCTCCACGAGGGAGCGAGCGTCCCATTCCTTAATAACCGGCCTTCTCCGTGCTCTCTGTGCCTCCGTGGTTGGCTATCGTCACGTTTTTTCTTCCCGGATTCTGCGTAATGGCAATCACCGCCAGAAAGCCCGCCAGGGCAAGACACGCATATACCAGCCAGTCGCCGTGCCTGGTGTAGAACGTCTTTTCCGCCCTTGCGCGAACGTCCGCGTGCAAGACCTCCGGGCGAAAGAGTCCTGCGCGCGATAGTATCCGGCCATGCGGATCTACGATGCACGAGATGCCGGTTGCCGCCGCCCGGATGAGATAACGGCGGTTTTCCACCGCTCTGAAGACCGACTTCGACAAATGCTGCTCTGCGGCGGACGTCCTCCCAAACCAGGTATCGTTGGTAATCACGCAAAGCAACTCCGCGCCGGATGCCGTCAGCCGCCGCGATATGTCGGGGAATATGGACTCGAAGCAGATCGCCGTGCCCAGCTTGTACGAGCCGGCATCGAGCAGGTTGTACCCAGGCCCCGGCGAAACATCCATCGGCGTGACTCTGTAATACTGGAGGAAGGGCATATACCGCCGCAGCGGGACGAATTCGCCGAACGGGACCAGTCGTACCTTCGCATATCGTCCCAGAATCCCGGATCCAGGGACGATCAGAAACGCTGTATTCAAGTCCCCGCCCTTGTCGTTCTCATCCCATCCGCCTACGAGCAGATGTGCCTTCGCAGCGGCAGCCAGATCGGCCAGCCTGCGCTGAATGAACGGATCGCAGCCGAGAGAGCCGGGAACGACCGTCTCCGGCCACACGATCAGGTCGGCGTTCTTTGCATCCAATGTCATGGTGCGGTAAGTGCGCCAGGCCCGCTCGCAGTATGCTACATCCTGCTCGGCATCCTGATTGATGTTGCCCTGGACGACGGCGGCCCTGATTAGCCTGCCGGTTCGATCAGCCGGCCTCTTCAGGGATACCGATCCGAGCGCCGCGAGCAGTAGAACCCCAAGCGCAACCAGCATTACCTGATCGCGCCCCGCCCTCAGCCGACGGAGATCGTCGCGGGCAGCTACGAGGTTTGCCAGAGCCGAGTTGAACGAAGCTATCAGGAACGAGACGCCCCAGGCGCCGGTGAAGCTTGCGAGCTGCACGATGGGGAGCGCCTTATACTGCGAGTAGCCGAGGTCTCCCCAGGTGAACCCGAACGTGCCGAGCGAGCGAATCCACTCGAATGAGACCCACAGCGCCGGGAGAAGGGCGAATCTACCCCATGAGCCGAGCCTGGAGCCGATCAGTTTCGCCGACGCGACGAAAGCAACAATGAACAGGCACTGAAATAGCGATAGGGCGGCCCAGGGCAGCTTCCCGAATATGCCGATCCAGTACAGCAGGCTCGCGAAGAATCCCAACCCGAAGGTGGCAGCGCAGACCAGCGCCCGCCGCTGGTTGAGGGAGTATGTATAATACATCAGGGGCGCGAGCGCGAACCACGCGAGCCAGTGGATACTCGCCCGCGGAAATGCGAGGGACAGAAGAACGCCGGATATGAGAGATATGAGAATGCTCGACATAATCGGGATTGCAAATTGCAAATTACAAATTGCAGATTGGCGTGTGACTGCCCGGCGTTGAAGGCCGCGACTCCTTCTGCTATAATCCCCATGTGAAAGGACGACTGCCCATGCACTCCCTTGCGCGGTCAGCGGCAATATTCATTCTCACGGCGATCCTCTCGGGCTGCGCCAGGTCGCCGGAAGGCGTAGGTCCTTTGACTCCGCGCGAGGTTTCCTTCCGTATAGACTTCGACGGGCCGATCAACGACAACTACTACTACTTTGTTGCAATAGATACCACCGGCGGCGGTGACGGCCCGAAGCCTGTGTTTCCCGGCTTTGTAACCGGACAGGGATGGGTTACCGGCTCCGCCACCCATTTCGTCCAATACCATCTGAGACAGTATACCCTCTACCGGATAACCAGTCTACAGCCGCTCGAGGCGGAGCCGATCGGCTCGCCTCTGAGGTCTACGCCGCCGGAGGTCGGGGGCAAGACCCTGCGCTTTACGCTCGACCTGAATGCCATCGGGGCCGCGGGTGAGTCTATAGATGCGAACATAATCGCGGTAGATCAACCACTGGCCGATGTCCGCATGCTGGACGGCCTGGGTCAACTAGGCACGCAGTTCCTCGTACTCGATATCTTTACCGACAGAACGTACACGAACACGGAGGACACAATCAGCCTCGAATCAGTGTATGATGTCCTCGACCAAAACCAGGACCCGGTCCCCGGCCAGCCGACCGAGCAGACCCGGCCACTAGACATCGCGGACTGGACCATCACGGTTGATGTGTAACCACTGACGATCACGCCTTAGGCGGATCCGCCTGCGGCGGACTGACCACTGACCACTGGCGACTGACGACTAATAATAATACTCGCCCATGCTGGTATCAACGGCCTGGCCGTACTGGCCGATGCCGAATCGGTCCACGCCGGGGAACGCCTTGATCCGCAGCTCCAGCCCGAGCCCCTTATCCTTGCGGAAGCCGGTTTCATCGTTGTACACGAGCGACGCCTCCCAGCAGTGCAAGTCCCTGGTAAGCCTGAAGCTCTTGTAGTCGAACTTCCTGGTTATCCCGTTCCAACTGGTGATGCCCTCGAGCCGCCACTTCCTGCCGATGCGCAGATCGAGGCGGCCTCGCGCGAGGTCCAGCTTGCCGCGTTCGATGTCGTACCTGGTTCCCACGTCCAGGCCGATGCGATTAGGGACGGATGCTTGAAACCGGCTGATTAGAGTGCGCCATTTCGAGCGATTGAGGTCGTAGCCTGTCGAGAGCGAGAACGCGTAATTGGAGTTCGGATGGGCTGTAAGTCTCAGCGCAAGATCCTGCCAGGGGTACTCGTCGCGGCCCAGGTCGTAGCCGCTGGACAGGCTCCACCTCAGCTTCTGGTTGTCCTGGTAATCCATCACGCCGCGCAGGTAGTTGTATTTCCCCGTGTAGTCGAAGTAGAACGGGCTGTAGCCCTCCGGTCTCTGGTAGTTGTAGGTCAGCCGGGTTTTGAGGTAGTCGTTGAATCGTGTGGTCAGCGTGCCGTTGGCCCGGAGCACGTGCTGCGCCATGTCGTTCGCGTAAAATGCCTGCCTGAAGCCGGCGGTGAGATTAAGCTCGTTCCTGCCGCCGAGATCAATCGTCCGGCCCAGCATATCCCACTGGAGGAGCAGCCTGTCCTTGCTTATGCCCGACGGCTCTTCGTGATACCTGCCCGCGCTGATCGCAAATCGCGAGGGTAATCCCAGCAGGCGCATCCCGGACCGGTAGCTGTCCGTCTCGTATGTCAGCTCCGGCAGCCGGTCGAGGCTGCTGTAGAAATCATCGCCGGTATAGTCATCGCCATCCAGGTCGGTTCTCCTGCTCGCGATCAGAGACAGGTCGTACTTGTCCTCGCGCTGCCGAAGCTCCAGGACCGAATCAAGCTCGCGGTCGGGCGATGTCATGCCTGTGGACTCGTATGTGCGCGTGTCCAGCGACAGCATGCCGCTCAGCCGGCTGTTGAATTGCTGCATGTGCCTGAGGGAGGACGCGAGCGCCTCGTACTTCCCTAAGCCGCTGGTCGCATTGCCCCGGAAGGTCAAGATGGTGCTCGAGTTCGGTTTGCCGTGGTTCAGGTCAATCTGCCAGTTTCGAGTCGTGGTCGCCGGATAGTAAAGGTAGTTATTGGTGCGGTAGTCCGAGGTGAGGTTTAGATTAATCGAGCCCAGCTTCTGCTGGTGCTGGAGGCGGCCCGTGATGTTGTTTCCGCCGATCTCCCGATCCGCCAGATAGTAAAGGGATACCAGGCCGGAAGCGGACGCCAGGTTGTAAGCGTGCTCGATCCCGGCGCCGATTCCCCTTTTCTGCATCAGGTCGAGCCTGAGGAACCCCTGCGATTTCTCAGTCGCGGCGTATGCGTAGGAGGTTTTCAGAAACATCCCTTCCTCAGCCGAGGAGCCTATCTGCGGCAGGAAATTGTGCCGGAACCCCCGGATGGGAATCACCAGGGAGTTCAGGGTGAAAAGCCGCTTATCCAGGCCGACGAGCGAAACCTTACGGGCGACTATCTTGCTGTTCGGGTAGACGGCGATCTCCTTCGCGTTGAAGTAATAGTGGGGATGCTCCAGGTCGCAGGTCGTGAGGCTGCCCGCCTCGATCTGAAGGTCCTTCTCGTCGCCGCTCAACGCCGCGCTGTGTACGAATGCCTGGCCGGAAGGTTCGCCCTGCGATGTTGCAAGCTCGATTTGGCTGCTTGCTTTCTCGAACTCCCATTCTTTGGTTTTCAGATCGAGCTTGAGCTGCTCGCCTTCCACGGTGCGCCGGCTGCTCCAGAGGGCGTCCTGCTTTATGGCGAGCCTCACGCCGCCCGTGAATACGGCGGTGTTCGCCTGGAGATCCGCTTCGACAGAGCCGGCGGTAATCCGGTAATCCCGGTAGGAAGCCTGGACATTGCCGGCGATGCTGAGTCTTTCATCCGGATACCAGTGCCAGGAATCCCCGCTGAGCGTTACGAAATCCTCTTCGGCAGCCGCAGGAACCGATGCCGCTGCGCGGACGAGGAGTATGCAGAGGAGGGGGATGATGCGTGATACGTGATGCGTAATGCGTGAGGAGTCCAGGGATCCAGGGGTCCATCCGCCTTCGCTGAAGCTTCGGTGGACAAGGGGATCCAGGGAAGCAGTTCCTCTACTCTCTCTCCTACTCATACTCCTACTCATACTCTTACTCTTGCATCAAGGCCGTAGCGCCCGATACTCGATACTGGATGCCGGATGCCGGACGTTGAACGTTCCCCCATTCTCCCGCTCTCGGTGCACGCCGTGCCTCCGCGCCTGGCTCCGAAATCCGCAATCCGAAATCCCTGTTTCACTCTTCCCGCCAGATTAAGTAGAGGCCCGCCAGCCCGAAGATGATATTCTGGGACCAGCCGGCGATGAACGGCGGCACGGTCCCGCACATGCCGAGCGCTTTTCCCAGAAAGATGTTATTCCAGTAAAGGAACATGACGATGATGCCCAGCAGTATCCCCGAATAGCTCCCGAACCTGGAGAATCTGAGGCTTAGGGGCGCGGCGCAGAGGGCGAATACGAGACAAGACAGAGGCAGCGAGAGTTTGAAATGCCAATCTACCTTCATCTTGGCGACATCTCTGCCGGCTCCGGAGAACATCGCGATCTGCCGCTGAAGGTCTCGAAATCCCATCTCCTCCGGAGTGCGCTGGCTTTCCCAGAGGGCCTGCATGGCTCGCTTCAGGTTGAGCTGCATCTCTGGAAAGCTCGTCTCGTATTCGGTAAAGCCGTCCGGGCCTAATCTGTGGAGCATGCCGTCGTGGAGAGTCCAGAGATTCTCTTTGCTGGTAGCCCATTTCGCTGTAACAAGCATGGGATAGCCGCCTACCGGGGGAACTTCGTAAATCAGGATATTGCGCAGAATGACCTGGCCGGGCCGCGGCCGCTCGACCCGCTGCGCGTAGAAGTAGTAGCCCTCCGACTCGAAGAACACGTTCTCCTGAATTGCAGGAACGCGCTGGAGTCCCCAGATGCAGCGAATGGTGCGGTTGGCCTCTCGCTGCGCCCAGGGCGTTACCGATTCGCCCAGCCAGAGGGTCAGGGCGCTCGCCAATATCCCCACGGCGAAGATGGGCAGGAATATGCGCCTGAGCGGCGTCCCGGCCATCCGAATCGAGGTAATTTCGCTATCGCGCCCAAGACGGTTGACCGCCAGCGAAGCGCCAAAGAGCACCGCGAGCGGCAGAACCATCCCGATGATTCGCGGCAGCTCGAAAACGATCAGCCGGATGACCAGCGGGAGGGGCACGCCTGTCTCGATGATGAACTCTATGTTGTCGAAGATAACCCGCCCGATCAGCAGCACGACGAAAGCCAGCACGCTGATGAGAAACGGAGCTATCATCTCTCTGAGGATGTATTTGTCCAGTGTTTTCATAGCCGTATAGGGCGTCCGGCAGGCGTATGGGCAGCCGCCGTGAACTCGAACGCCTGTTTCCTCGGCGGCCGCTGCAGCAGTTTTGGCACTAGCTACATCATGGCTATCGCAGGCATTATAACACGGCCCATCGCACGAGTAAACAGGCAGGAGAGGGGTTTCAAGTTCCGAGGAGGGGTTGTTTTTGCGGGTTCCTGCGCTAGTTTATCAGCGTCTCCACCGGTGACCAGAGGTCGGTGAGCACAGGTCCATCGCTGGACCAGTTCCGGTCGGTTATCAGGCAGCTCACTATGAATCTGAGATCTATCCTCGACTGAGGCGGCAGGTGCAATTTCCTTGCAGCGGCGGCTGCCTCAGCGAGTGTGAGCGGCCTCGGACGTCCGTTTTGCGCCACCAGTATTATGTTTCCGCTACGATGGCCCGCGAAGGCCGTCACGTTGCCGAACACTTCCTGGAAGGTGCGCGCTTCGCAGCCATAAAGATCGTTATCTATGCACATGTTGGCGGCGACTATGCCGTCCGGCGCGAGCACGCGCTTGATCGTTTGGAAGAACTCCTTCGTCGTCAGGTGGAACGGGACGTAGTCGTCGTTGTATGCGTCGAGGATTACCCAATCGTATGGGGGTTGCTTGTTTACGAGGGCCCAGTTGATGAACGAGCGCCCGTCCTGGGCGTACACACGGACGTTTTTGCTGGGTCGCCAGTAGAAGTAATCCCGGGCGACCTTGATCACGGCCGGATCAATATCCACGGCGTCAATCCTCACGCCGGGCGCGCACAACTCCAGGGCGCGCGGAATCACGGCGCCGCCGATTCCGATTGTGCATACTCTCTTCGGAGTGGGATCGAATAGTAACCCGGCAAACGCCATGTGGGTGTACTCCGCCACATGCCACGAGAGGTCGCGTAGATCCATAGAGGTCTGAGCGCCGCGGAACCCCGCCTTGCCGAATATCAACTGGCGTATCGGCCCGGTCTGAAGAACCAGCAGGTGCTGGTAGGGTGTTTCCATCTCCAGCAGCACCTTCCGGACCGACGGCATATACCTGGCAGCCTCTTTCGATGCTCGGCTCTGCGCCTCGGCTAGAACGGGTCCAAGGTCCGCGGGTGACACCTGGCTGAGCGCTCCGCCACGGGGCGGATACTCGTATGCCTTCATCTCTCCGTGCCAGAAATTGCCCGCCTGTCTGCTTGCCATCGGCGCTGTAACAACGATCGCCACAATCGCTATAACTAAAGCCGGCGCCCTCCGATTGACTAAAACCAGCGCCACGATGAAGGCGATCACCGCCATCCCTATACCTGAACAGAGGATGGTTTGTGAGATTGGCAGATTCGGGATCAGCACGAATGCAGTAACCATGCATCCGATGAAGCTTCCGACGGTGGAAATTGCGTAAAGCGCTCCCGCACGTATGCCGGCCTCGGACTTCGATTTGGTGGCGATGTGCACGCAGTACGGCGATATCCCGCCCAGCAGCGCCATCGGTGGCGCATATAGTATCACCGCGGCGATCAGCGCCCCCCACTTGACGTGCATGCCGGTGTAATACAGCCAGGCCGAGAGGGGATCCTGGTAGAACGAAGTAGCAGCCACATAGAGGCCGGCAACTGCAGCGAGAGCCGCCGGCACAACAGGCGAAGGGTAGCGCTGAGTCATCCTGCCGCCGAACGCGTAGCCGATTGCCAGCGCTACGAGGAAGATTCCGATCACGCTCCCCCACACATATATCGTGTTCCCGAAGTATGGCGCGAGCACGCGCGCCCCGACAAGCTCTGCGAGCATGACAAACGAGCCTGCAGTGAATACAAGCAGCCAGATGGCAAGGGTGTGGGCAAACGCATGCTGAGGTTTGGAGCCGGTTCCCATAGCAATACCTCCTAGCGATTGGATGCCGGCATTTCCAGGGGAACAGCCGTCGTCGTTAATTAAACCGCATTCTTGGCTGAATGTCAACCGATGTTGGGGAGTTTAATGTGCGGCTTGCCGATAAACATCGGTCGCCATTAGCCGACATACTTTGACGACAAGTCAGCGATGGCCGCCATCACGCGGCGGCCGACTTCCTCCAGTACCTGCCGCGACTCACGTGCCTCGTAGAGGTCCGGGAAGGTAAGCGGCCTGCCATAGATTATTCTGATCGGGTGGAAATGCAGGCGCTTCGAATCGGGCGGGAGCGCCTTGTCCGTGCCGATGACCAGGGCCGGAACGACAGGCGTCCGGGATTTTAAAGCGATCAGCCCGATTCCGAGCTCCGGATCCTGGAGCTTGCCGTCGGGACTGCGCGTCCCCTCAGGGAAAATACAAACGACTTTGCCTTCGTTGAGCAGCTCGATCGCGCGTTTCAGAGCCCTTCTATCCGCTGTGCCCCGTCGCACGGGAAAGCTCCCCACGCTGTGCATCCAGGCGCTGAGAATCGGGACACGGAAAAGCTCCTCTTTCGCCATGTAGTGAACCTGGCGGCTCATGGAGCAGCCGACAGCGGGAGGATCAACGTAGCTTATGTGATTTGGCGCGAGGATCACGCCGCCCGTCTTGGGAATGTTTTCCGCTCCGACGGCCGCCAGCCCGCCCAGAATCCGAAATATGATCCTCAAAACCGCACGGCTGAGATAGTACATGGATGCTTCCTAAAGGGCTTCAGTGATTCCCGCTCCGCCTGCACCATCAGCCCGATCCCAAGTCGTATATCGTTACCAGGTGGTCCTTCGAGCTGATCAGGATATTGTCCCAGAATACGATCAGCTTGCGCGGCACGTTATCCGATGCGACGAGCGCCTCCTGATACGGGCCGATCCCCACGGCCTGCTCCCAGGTCCCGGAGTCCTTCAGCACGGCCTTCAGCACCGCCGGGCCGCGATTCTCCAAATGAATGAAGCCCTTGCCGCTCGCATCGGCGATCCGGCGCACGCCAACCATGCTCCGCACAAGCTCCGACAGTAGCTCTTTCCGGCCGCAGAGCGAGTCGTCGAACCAGGCCGCCGTCCGGCGCGCATGCAGAGCCTCAAGTATCCCCCTCTCCGAGCGCCTTTTGGCAAAGACGAGGGTGTAGGACTGCTTCCTCTCATCCCTGGCATAGTGGGCATCGGTACTCGCCATTATGGCAAGGTTATACTTGAGCGCATGGTCGAGCGCGTGCGGATACCATCGCCTGCCGCCTTCATTTACGGCCTCGTATCCGTCACCTGCGCAGCCCTGCTTCACCTCGATGCCCTGGACAATGCCCTGCTCGATAGCCCACCGCTCGGGCTCCGTGAAGCCCTGGAAGGGATGCGGATAAATGACGTAGCCCCCGGCCTCCGCTATCTCGCGCAGCTGGTCCTGGTAGAAAGGTTTCTTCTTCTCCGGTTTCCCCGTCATCGGATGGTTTTCGCGCTTCTTGTAGGCCTCATCCGAAAGGTACAGGGCCACAAAGTGGTCCATCGGAAAGCCTGTTTCTATCCCGCGGATGACCACCAGCCCCAGCGATTTCGCCAGCGGGGAAGCCTGATCGTAAGTCTTGTCGTAATTACACCCGGGAGCGTCGGCATGGTCGGTGATAGAAATAGCATTGTACCCGTACCGCCATGCTTCCAGGATGCATTCCTCAGGCGTAAGCTTGCCGTCGGAGTTAGTAGTATGCAGGTGGAAATCGCAGCAAAGGACCTCGTACTCGCCAACCCGGGGAAATACGTTTAAGGGGCGAGTGAACGTCTTCTGAGCCGCAGGCGTCGTCGCTTGCTCTGCCTGAGCGGCACATGGCAAGCAAGCGAGCGTTAAGAGAAGGGAAATCAGTATCAGCGCGCTAAGCTGCTTTCTCAATGTTTGTCCTCCTTTAGGCGTATGCGCCCGTCTTCACAATATAGGATAGCCGGTTATCGCCCTGGCGCCAAGGCGGCAGCCGGTTGAGGATGCGCCAAAGCACAGGGCTGTCATGGAAGCGAAGTCCCCTACGGGACTGCGAGCTTTTCGAGGGCGATGATCAGGGCCTGGGTGCCCTTCTCGCCCATCCCGGCGGCTTCCACGGCGCGGAAGAGCTGCTGAACGAGTCCCGTTCCGGGAAGTGGGAGCTTCAATTCCTCCGCTGCGGCGAGCGCCAGACGGAGGTCCTTCTGCTGGAGCTTGACCTTGAAGCCCGGCTCGAAGTCGCGCTGAAGCATCTTCGGCGCGAGGTTCGAGAGCATCCACGAGCCGGCGGCCCCGGACGAGACCACTGAGAGTAGCTTTTCCATGTCGAGCCCGGCCTTCGCGCCGAGAACCAGGCCCTCGCACACCGCCTGGATGTTCAGCGCGCAGATGACTTGGTTGCAGAGCTTCGTCATCTGGCCGGCGCCGCTCTCGCCCATGTATGTGATGTTTTTGCCAAGGGCTTGGAATACGGGCAGGCACCTCTCGAAGACTTCCTGCTTGCCGCCGACCATGATGGAAAGTGTGCCGGCGACGGCGCCCGGCGCTCCGCCGCTCACGGGAGCGTCCAGGAAGTCCACGCCATTTGCGGCGGCGAGGCCGAATATCTCGCGCGCCACTGTGGGCGAAATAGTGCTCATGTCGATGACCACGGTACCGGGCCGCGCGCCTTGCAGAACGCCGTTCCCGCCCGTGACGACCTGCCGCACGTCCGGCGAATCGGGGAGCATAGTGATGACGATATCGGATGCCTGCGCTGCCTCGGAAGGGGATTCGGCTGCGACGGCGCCGGCCGCGATCAGCTCGTCCACGACAGGCTTCCGGCGGCCGTAGGCGGTGATTTTGTAGCCGACTTTAAGGAGCTTGCGAGCCATCGGACGGCCCATGGTTCCAAGGCCGATGAATCCTACGTCCACTGTGGCTTAACTCCGTGCCTGCTTTGTCGCGCAGGCGCTGCAGAAAATCTCGCCGTTGATTAGCGTCTTGCAGCGCTTGCATACCGACAGGCGGCAGAACGAGCATACGCCGACCGCGGGTTCGTCCGTGTGCCTGGCGCAGGCCTGAACGGAGAACATCTCTTCGTACACCTGCTCGTCGAGAATCTTCAGGGCCTCGTCGGCCTTGTGGTAGGATGGGTCGAGCTTCAACGCCTGCTGGAACTGCTCCCTGGCCATCTCGGGAAGGCCGTCGGCCTGGCATGCGACTCCGAGGTTGTAGTGAATGCTCGCGATGTTCGGGCGAATCCGCAGCGCTGCTTGGAATGCCCCTACCGCGCGGTTGTACATCTCTTTCCGCGCATAGGCGATACCGAGGTAGTTAAAGCCCTGGTAATCTTCGGAAAACCGGGCGGTCGCTCGCTCGAGGTGCTCAATCGCTTCGTCAATCTTTCCAGCCTTCAGACATTCCAGGCCGAGCTGGAGTGGGGTCTGCACAGGCATAATATTCCTCCCTGAAGGGGCAACAGTCAATGTGTCCGGGGGACATCCACTACTCCATCTCACTGTACAGCGTTTTGCCGGTGGTGTCAATTGCGCGCAGGATTCCCCAGCCTCCAAGCGGCTAGTCCACCTCTTCGATCTCGTAGCGGGGAGCTTCCTTTACACCGTCGGCTTTGCCCTGCTGAAGGAGATGTACGCGCACGAGAAGGGCTCGATTATCTTCTACGTCGTCCTCGGGTTTGTATCTATCCTGGCCGGCGCCCGTGTGCATTAGTTTTCGATTCTTCGGAAGATCACGACTCTGTTTTCGAGCATGTCCGTCCTGAAGCGGTGTTCTTCGGGGCTTTCCCTGTTTTCGAAGACTGTGTCCGGGTAGTCGATGACTATCTCCTCGTATTTGTACCGCGGAACATTGTTCTCCAAATACTGCGCTACACCCGCCAGCCGGTATGTGACGATATATTTTCTCACGATCACCCAATCCGCCTTTTTTGCGGGCGAGAGGTCTTCGCCGGTGAGCCCGCCCACGACGCGCATTTTCGTGTAGAACTTGAGCGGAAGATCGCCGTAGGTGATGGCGACGATGTCGTTCGGGCGCCCGTGGCTGTTCAGGTACTTGACTATGCCCTCGATCGGGCCGTCGTAGTCGTGCGTTATTTCGTATAGATAATCCTTCATGTGGCCTGTGGAGATGAGGACCGCGATTATGGCGATCCCTATGCCGATGTGCACCCTCATTCCCGATTCCAGGACGAGCGCCATTATCATGCAGCACACGGGTATGAGCGGGATCAGGTATCTGAAAAACGGGAGCGGGCTAAACAGCAGGGCCACTATGTTGATAGGAATGAACAGCAGAAGCAATGCCAGTTTTTGCCGTACTCCAGACCGAGTTCTTGGGAGAAGTAGTTTTTGCCGTCGTATCCCAAAGGAATGCCGTGGGTCAGGACGGTCTTGGATACCAGCGCCGTCTGGGCCTCGTCCTGCTAAAGGTATTGGTTTCCCAGATTCGCGAGGATCAGGGCCGAGGCGATGCACAGCAAAACCAGCGCCGGCCAGTCCTGCCTGATGCGGTTATTGCGCGCGGACGGTTTGCTCTTTCTTTTGCCCATGTGGTTTTATTCTACCTCTTCAATTTCATAATTGCTGCCGCCAAGTCCCCTGCGCTCGCAGGCGTAGACCTGGATGTACGGATCCTTCCCGTGAATCTTCTGAAACAGGTGGCCGTCTATGTCGCGCAGAATCAGCCCCTGGGGGATCGAGCCGGGCAGCAGGTTTTTATAATCTATGCTGTCCAGCGTTGCCTTCTCGACTGCCACGATATCCCTGGATGCGAAAATCCCGATGTCCGGCACGAGGTTCGGCGTCGTCATGCCGAAGCAGTCGCAGAGCGGGGTGATGTTGGTAGCGAAGTTTATGAAAACTGGACTGCCGTCTGGGAAGCTGCTGAGGACTGCCTCCGTCGCCAGAGCCATGACCTCCTGGAAATCCCGTGCGACGGCGTCGCTGATGCTCAAGGCGCTTTCTGGGCAGAGTTCGTTGCACTCGAAGCAGAAATTGCACTCGTGGAAGCCCACGTGGAGCGTGTCGTCTTTCGCGAAGCGCATGCACTTCACCTTGCACGCCTCCACACAGAGATTGCAGCCGTCGGAGTAGTGGGTGCATTTCTCAGGATACCAGTATTTCTCCGCGTGCTCCACCATATGCATGGCAGTCCGCGAGTGGCTTGTCATTGCTCCGACCGCCAGGTTCTTGATCGCGCCTCCGTAGCCGCAGTTGCCATGTCCCTTCGCGTGGGACAGGCATACCAGATAGTCGGCATCCCATACCTCGCCGGCGATTCGGAGCTCGGTGACGTTCTTGTAATTGACCGGGTATGTGTGGTGGTAATTGTCGCCCACACCAGCGGCCGGCAGAATCGGGCAGCCGACAACCTCCTCTGTGTAGCCGCGCTCGTACGCCGAGAGAGTAGCAGGTAGGATGTCTGTGACGAACGGCTGCCCGCCGGCGTTCTTGATAAACGATACCAGCCTGCGCACGAAGAGCGGATGTATCGTGCTGTAACCGACAAAGCCGCCAAGGTGCATCTTCACGCAAACGCGCTTCTTCTCAACTTCGGATGCCATACCCAGCTTTTCGAGAATGGTATCCAGCTTGCCGGGAAGCGTGGATTCCCATTTGAGTTCTCGCATCTGGGCAGGCCCGTAAAGCACCTTACTCATGCCGACTGCTCCTGCAACTCCGCGAATTGAGCCAACGCACCGTCATTATCCCCGGAGCGGGCGCTGCTGTCAAGCCATCAAGCTCCCAACACAGGGCGAACGCGCCTAAACGGAGTTGGAGGAGGGAACCCTGGGTGCGAGTGCCTAATCTGGTAAGGTGGAGGTCTGCATGTCCGACCTGATCGCCAAATACAGGGCTGCACAACGCAGGTTAAGGAGGCACTTCGACCCATACACGGCCGAATTGTGCCCTGAGTGCCCTGAGCCGTGCTGCCGGAAGCCGACGAAGGTGGCCGAGTTCGACGTGCTCCTCGCCGAGGCCTGCGGATGCTCCCTGCCCTCTGCGAACCGCGTGATTTCGGAGATGGTTCAGGCGGGAATGGACTTGATTATCGGCCGCGCCCGCCCGGATGAGGAGCCGGAGCCCTGCGACTACCTGGGCACGAATGGCTGCGCCTTCCCGAAGGACCTCAGGCCGTTCGAATGCGCGCGGTATGTCTGCCCGTTCCTCAAGCGCGAGATAAGCCCCGGCGACATGAGAGAAATCCGGGCGCTCCTCCACAAGCTCGGCGTCATTCATCGGGAGCTGTTGGAAACCCTCGTGCCAAAGCGCGGATAGGCCCGACGCACCAACGTGCTCCGATAAGCGCCTTCACGGGGGTTTACCACGAAGGATAAACGAGGGAGCGAGTAGAAATCTAGTATATGGGATCTCGGGCGCAGCCAGGGCTGTGCCCATCCACGAGCTTAATCGGATCATGTTGCATTTTGGAGGTACACTACATGCGCGAAGAGAAAGGCTTTGGGACTTCGAGACGCAAATTCCTCGCCGGATCGCTGGCGGGCATGGCGGCGGCGGGATTGCCAGGCTGGCTTGTGAAGTCGGCGGAAGCAGCCGAGGGGGAGCGCATCGCCCGCTCGCGAAAGAAATTCAGCCCGAACGACACGATCCAGGTCGGCCTCATCGGATGCCGCCAGGGCGTCTGCGATGCCGAGCAGATTTCGAAGCACGAAGGCGCCAAAATCGTGGCGATCTGCGACGTTGACAGCAGGCCGCTCGACGAGGCGCTCAAGAAGTTTGGCCCGGACTGCAAGGGATACAAGGATTTCCGCGAGTTCCTGGAGCGCAAGGACATTGATGCGGTCATCGTGGCGCCGCCGGACCACTGGCATGCGCTTATCTGTGCTGCAGCGATGAGGGCCGGCAAGGACGTTTACTGCGAGAAGCCACTGACACTGGCCATTGCTCAGGGGAGGAAGCTGGTCAACATCAGTAAGGAGACGAAGCGCATTCTGCAGGTGGGCAGCCAGCAGCGCTCGGATTCGAAATTCCGGCTGGCGTGCGAGCTTGTGCGCAACGGGCGCATCGGCAGGATCAAGAGGTTGGAAGTCCATCTTCCCGGCGGGGCTATGGGTGGCCCGTTCGAGCCTGAGCCTGTTCCGCCCGAGCTTGACTGGAATATGTGGCTGGGTCCGGCGTTCTACGTGGACTTCATTCCTCAGCGCATATACGGAGGCTACCGCTGCTACCTGGAATACGGCGGCGGCACACTGACGGACTGGGGCGCCCACCATAATGACATCGTCCAGTGGGGATTGGGAATGGACCGCTCAGGCCCTCTGCAAGTGGAAGCAAGCGGAGTAGGCCCGGATCCGGGGCGCAACTGCTACAACATCTTCCCGCAGTATGATATCCATTACGTATATCCCGGCGGCATCACAGCGCTGGTTACTACCAGACAGGACCCGGCACAGGGCGAGTGCGGGATTCACTTCATCGGCGACGAGGGCTGGATATTCGTTAGCCGGGGACTCCTCAAGGCGAGCGAGCAGCGCCTGCTCGACGAGCCGCTGCCGGCAAGCGCAATCAAGCTCTACGACTCGGATTACACGTGGGTCCCCGGAGACTGGATTTACAAGCAAACCGGGAACCTCCTGGACTGCATGCGCACCCGCAAGCAGCCGGTTTGCGATGCGGAAACGGGCCATCGCTCGGCGACGGTATGCCACCTGGGGAACATTTCGCTCAGGCTCGGCGGCCGCAAGCTCCAGTGGGATCCAAAGAAAGAGATGTTCCCGAACGACCCGGAGGCGAACTTATTCGTCAGCCGCCCGATGCGCCCGCCCTGGAAGCTGTAGACCATTTCGGATTGTCCCGCCGCTGGCGGGATCCCGTCCGTTAGGCGGGACGGACTTCGGATTGTGGATCCTCTAACCCCCCAACCTCCCCCCGAAACGGAGGGAGGATCTACAGGGGTACAATCGTGCGCACGGGACAGCGTTTCTATACGGGAAATCTATTACAAAGAATGAGATGCCGAACAACCGGGTGAGGCTTCTCAAGGAGGGACGAGAAAATATGTCGAACGACACCACGCCACACTACCCTGGCAAGGACCTGGAGGCGATGTCTTTCGCAGTGAACTATCATAAGTGGATTATCGACGAATTCGAGCCATACCTTGGGGAGACTGTTGCTGAAGTCGGGGCCGGTATTGGGAGCATCTCTAAGCTGCTCTTGGGAAAACGCATTAAGCGCCTGCTTGCCTTTGAGCCCTCCCACAATATGTATCCTCTCCTAGAAAAGGAACTGCGACAAGAAGAGCGGGCCAGAGCAGTCAATGATTTCTTTAGCCCGAGGTATACGCAAGAAGGTTTCGACTCGGTTGTCTACATCAATGTTCTCGAGCACATACAAGACGACCGCACTGAGCTGGCTAATGCACTAGAGGCATTAAAGCCGAAGGGGCACTTGCTATTGTTTGTTCCCGCGCTGGCATGGCTCTACAGCGACCTCGACAAGCAAGTAGGCCATTTTCGGCGATATACAAAGAAGGATCTTAGTTATCTCGTTAGGAATGTTGGGTTCACTCTCGTAAAGGCACGATACTTTGATCTAGCCGGCATAATCCCCTGGTACGTCAACTTCGTTTTGCTTCGGAACTCCATCGGCAGCGGTAGCGTGTCCTTGTACGACAAGCTCGCAGTACCAACGATGAGGCGGATAGAGAGTGCGGTACCACCTCCTATAGGGAAAAACGTGCTCTTGATCGGTAAAAAAGCCTAACACAGCGCTGCAGCCGACGCCCTATACCTTATGCTCGATTCCCGCACCCTGTAGAAAGGAGTGTGGGGTATGGGAGAGCATCCAGCAGCCAGCACCCAGCATCCAGCATCCAGTATCGAGTTACGCGCTGCAATTGACAATCGCCCCGCGCGCCGATGCAATCTTCTAAGAAACCCAATAGGAGATAAAACGAACTGTTAGATGAACGCGAAGATATAAGATGAGAAAGCTCCTGGTGATTATTATGACAACAACATTCGTCTCCGGGTGCGCCAACACTGGAGGCAAGTTGCCGGAGAAAAAGGATATGGGAACGCTGACAATTCGATGGGAACGCCTCGTAAATGAAGAAGGTCAGACTTGCGAACGATGCGGTTCCACGGAAATCGAACTGCAAGAAGCACTTGGCAGCCTTAGGAAAGCCTTGGGAGCGCTTGGGATAGAAGTCGTTCTCGAGAAGAAACCGCTGAGTCCAACTGCCTGTGCCAAGGACATTTCTCAGTCGAACCGTATCTGGATCGGCGATCGATCGCTGGAAGAGTGGTTGGGCGCCGCAGTGGGAAAGAGTCCCTGCGGGTTCTGTTGCGCAGACCTGGGTCAGTCGGTGGAGTGCAGAACAATAACAGTCGGCGGGAAAACGTATGAAACCATTCCCGCAGAACTCATTATCAAAGCCGGACTCCTTGCAGGTTCCCAGATGGTTGCTCCGCCGTCTGGGAGAGTGTGTTGTCCAGGTTCAGTAACAACTCAAGAAACAAGCTCAACTTGCTGCCCAAAACCGCCGCGGCGGAAGTAGCCGCTAGCCGCTAGTGCCCATGCAACTTAATACGCCGCACTCCGGCCCAGGGTTCAAAACACCTGGGCTACACGCAGGCAAAGTCCTGCCGGACTGGAAGGACTG